>Ga0099798_10076_pt1 | contig 29150 bp, 14 predicted proteins | sample Uncmet_Sort29A_1_FD_89870 | JGI IMG/M metagenome (GOLD analysis project Ga0099798, IMG submission 89870) | Marine eukaryotic communities from CALCOFI LINE 67, Pacific Ocean - CN13ID_Sort29A_1 | ecosystem: Environmental > Aquatic > Marine > Oceanic | place: Pacific Ocean: Monterey Bay | collected...
CCGCGGAATCCACACCTTAATAACGTCTTGAGCTCGTGTGGGGGATCCGAATCACTGCTGGAACTAGAATCTTCGGACTGTACTATCGCTGCCTCTTCAGGCCATTTGGCTTTTTCGTTGCTTCCTCTGTGGCGAGCGAGCCAGCCTAGCATAAACCAGGCAACGGCGGCCCCGCGGCTCCATTCGCTAAAAACCGGCGGCGCCGCGGTCTCCTAAATTCGAGAGCAATCGGAGACGGATGCAGACCTTAGCGTATTCTGTAAGTCTCTTGTTGACCGCATGTCGCTGGTTAACACCCTTTCGATGGAGATCTGGTTGTTGGTCTCAATTAACATCCCGCCGGAAGAGGCTATTGACTGCATCCACAAGAGAGACACCGCTAAAAACAAGCTAGTGTTGTTGTTGATCCGAATTCAGGCTCGAGGGTGGGCTTCTCCTCTCTTCCGGACACCTTTGTTATGCAAAGCCCTTAGTAAACCGAACGTTAGTTGCTGCCCTTAAGTAGATTTCAACGCAATCATCCGAAGGAGGTCCTCGTGAGGATCAAAATCGAAAAGAAGAGCCGATAGAAAATCCTCAAGTTTTGGGTTAGGGAAGCTTCTTTTCTGTTTTAATGCAACACCTACAGGTCGGTTTCCTGAATGCCTCTTCTAGAGGCCCTTCCACCCCAGATCCATACATGCTCTGAATGTGCCTCGCCTCCTGTACCCAGAAGCTGGAACTCTTGTTCGCCGTCGGTGTTGGCCCCTGTTCGGTGGTTGTTGCTGTTGGCCCCTGTTCGGTGGCCGTTCCCAGCACTTGTGTCAAATAGCCGCTGTCGTGATTGATGTTGGATCTTAAATTTCGAACTAGCGCCAAAAAAATCATCTTAGGTATCTTAACTCCCATGAGTGCCGAAGAAACCTCTCGCCGAATGGAACTAGTGGATGGGATGCTCTCTTTTTCAGGAGGACGGTCTCTCCATTACGAGCAGTGTCGCCGCCTACTCAACCAAGAAATCCTTATTAGGTGTACGCAAGATACGGGATATGATCCACGGCCAGGTAGGTTTTTTTCGATTTATATGCCTAGTATCCTCATCAGCAATCCACTGGTCATCGAGGAACGTCAACCCATCGCAACACGGACAGTGGGCAGTCTGGGAAACGCGCACGAAAACGTAACTTTTCAGGTCTTAATTATGAAATGCACGACCCAACGAAACCTTCTCAGCTCATCTGGAATCCAGTCGAATCAAGTGTGGACACTCTGCGTGTAATGGCGCTCCGATCCATTGCGCCACCGCGCTGGATTCGCCAAAACCGTAGCGTTAGGGTTTTGAGCGGATTCCAGCTCCAGCTTCCTTCTCTTCATTTGCTTCCTCTCAGCGTCGATCGCACGCCTCTCGTCCTTAGTGAAGGTCTCCTTGGAGATTTCCCCCTGGTGGCCAACCAAGCTCGCGCCCGGTGTGCGTTACAAGCATCTGCATCCGTTGGATTTAGACTATCACACACAAGATACGACGAAGACTGGCGTTTTAGGAACACCGCTCACTTGGGGATTCGTGTGCCGAAGGTGTTCCAAGCTCCTTCAACCATTGCTTCAAATCCTGCGAAACTGCACCCTCCTGATCCATATCCGCGCCGGTATCTCCCATCCTCATCTTGAAATAACGGTGCCTGTACTCGCCCTCGGGTTTTTCGAGCGCCACTTGCATCGCCTTATCCTTCTTCTTTTTTCTCGTAGGGGTCGCCCTCTTCTCAGCGGTCGCGATGCGGAACCGGCCTTCCCACGCGCACCAAAGCCGGACCAGCGGTGTCTTTTTCCCTTCAGCAACAAGTTTTGCACATCGTGTTTTTTCGCCTCAGGGACGTCCTCGTCAATCAAACGCTCGACCTCTGGCTTGAAAATGGGCTCGGACTCGGAGTCAACAACGATGCTGCGGTACTTCTCGCAGATTTAATCTCCCGGCGTCATTTGCCATGAAATATCAAACTAGGAAGGCTCGTTGTCATCACCCCTACCGCGTTTAAGGCTGGTGGACGAGGCGGCAGCATCAGCGGTGGACGAGGCGGCAGCGGTACGAAGCCGTTGTTGGACCGCATCAACATCCCCTATGTTTTGATACAGACAGAAATACCCTTCTAACTTTCCATGACACCATTTACAGCATGCTTGCGTGACAGCAAAACGAAACACTGTGGTCAGTCGGCCTATAGGGCGTAAACTTTACCGGCATAACGGCCATTTGGCTGTAGGAAGTCATGGCACCTCTGAAGGAAACCCCTGTCTCGCAGGGCGGGCAAGTCCCAGTCAATCTTGTAATGCCATTCTTTTCTGATACAGAGAGAGTAACAGCTAGATCAAACCAACATGGAGAACAGAAGGGTTCCACCCAGACCACCATTGGTATCTTTCAAAGTAGCCCTGTAGCTTCAGGGCCGTACTTGGTCATCTACTGTAACGATAGCTTCGCTTTTTGAATGACTATCCTTTCCCGCCTCATCTTCGCCAGGCTGGGTGATCATTTTTCGTGATTTCCCTCAATAGCACGAATGGCATTGGTGATTGAAGGGAAAGTAGGGGACTTGTCCGTTGTTCGATCAGGGTCGTTATTATGATTCGAACTTGCCCGTACAGTGTTTTCGACACTGTTCTGGGTGGGTCTCAGGCCTACACCTGCGCGAGGGAGATGGGATTGGATAATAAAAATCCTCGGTCGGACCATTTCTGTGACGGAGCTGCTCGGTTGCGTCTACTTGCACCCAACTTTTCTTGAAAACCAATGCGAAGTTGCCATACCTATTGGCCCACCAAGTGGGCACCAAGCATGTGGTACCATTGTAGTAATGGTATATTCCACCCTCCAAGTCTTTAACCCACCGCCAGCATCAGACTCTAGATCGTCATTGGTCCCTTAGGCATCCAAATCGCCTCCAAGCCCAGCAACCACATTTACACCTGTGTAACGGAACTTACAACGGGTATTCCGCTTCCTTGATATGGCACCTGGTGCAAGGCTCTAAAAGGTCGGCGGCGGCGCCGGCCGCAAGAACATACTTGGGAGAGGAGGACATCGTGGAAGATATCGAAAATGTGAGCGATTTTTAATCAGACCCTGTTATCGGATAGGAATCAACCAAGTGTGTTACAAACGTCTCAATGTGCACCAATCCAGTGCGAACTGCGTCCAACAAGGTGCAATCGCCCTCTCCTTTGAATTCGAGAAATTTGAGGCTTAGATCCGATAAACTGATGGAGGCCACCCATTGCGAATCCAGAAAGTTCCCCACCGGTAGCAGGGTATCGTACCATGTAGAAGAGGCGCTTCCACGTCTCCTTGCGGCGCTTTGTTGTCTTAGGTACCGCCCATCTCTCTTAATTGCACTTCAGGAATCCACACTTCGCTCCATAGAGAGGTGTTGGCTTTCACCAGAGAAACTAGGAGAAGAGCGCCGAACGTTGTCAGAAAGTCCAAACGTCCCGGTTAATTCACTAGCTGTTCCTGGTGGTGTTGCAGATTGTGTGTTAGCTGGAGATTCGGGGGCTACATCAGCAGCTCCATCTTAGGGTCTGGGGGCAATTCCGGACTTGTGAATTCGCGATAAGCCCTTAAAAATGCTGCGTGTTTGGCACTTCGAAACTTGCCACACTACAGAATTCGAACCGGCCTGCTGTAATATTGGCCCTGGCTACGAAGCATCCTTTATGAACACATGGGTAGGTCTTCTGCGCCTGCCGCTTGCGGGCTCTCCCTTCCGCGTCCGCCAAGTAGAAAAGTTCTTCCGGTGTAACTGGGGAGAAGTAGAGAACTAGGTCTAATCCATAACTGTCCCTCCGCTATATTCTCCCATCGTGAGGGCAACTTAGGAGAGTTTATTCCCATTATCCATAGCCTCGGTAGTAGTAGTCGTTGTCGAACCGGCCTGCAATTCCCGCTGTAATATTGGCCCTGGCTGCGAAGACACATGTGCCCCCCCAGGTATCCGCACTTCCACCTTTATGAACACATGTCGCCCCCCAGGTATCCACACTTCCGCACTTTATGAGCACATGTGGCAAGTACTGTTCAAGCAACCGGGTTACTTGCCGATGAGGAAAAACGACCACAGTCTCCCTCCCATATTAAGGACTGAGGGGGGACATCCGAGCTTAGGACCTCTTGCTCTGGCAGCTACGGTTTTTGGAACCGCAGACAAGACAATGTGGGGTTATGCATGAACCAAACTTCAGAAGACTCCATAGAAGATGCTGTGTTCTCACACACGTTCATAAACTGCTACTACAAATCTCGCCATTTGTCATTCATGATTCCTATTACCGCAACTAAGAGTAGTTACTATAGTCTGTGAATTTTAAGAATTGAAATTTAACAGTTTTGTGTCTGCAAAACTCGAAATTATGCGTGTACTTGCTATTTTAGTATCGCTTACCACTACAGACTCTGCTTATCATTCCACCTCAAGTTTCCTTCTGCCTCCTACACAACAGTACTTTAATGTGCCCGTTCCTACTGTTGCTCCTCCTGCACCTCCTACTCCCTCTCCAACACAACCAAGCCGAGAAAAGCAAGAAAAGAAGAAGAAGGCTTCATGTGTGATTTGTCAAGGCAATATTAGGCCGGGAGAGAGGGTTTGTGCCGACTGTCCAACCGACTTTGGAGAACAACATTGTGTGCACATTCACTGCCGGCAAAACAATCCTGGGAATGAAACCGCATCAGAAAACACCACTACATCCTCCTCCTCTTCCGACCTAGACGACCCTGTTCAGACTCCCGGCCGGCCTGACAGCGTTCGAACTAAGGTTAGAGGGATGTTAAGAGGAGCATTTACCCGATTGTCTTCATCCTTTATCGAGAGTTATACAGGGGGTAATTTACCGTCTGAATCTTATTCGAGGGAGATGGAAATCCTTTCTTCATATGCCGAACAAGGTCGTGCCCCCGCGCAAGGTGCCTGGGAAGAATACCAAGAAAAATTTGAAACCACAATTGAAGGAGATGCTGTTGATCATCCCGCCCAACCAAAAACCTGGCAGAAATCGCTTAAGTGTCCGATTTGTCGTGCTCAATGGACCTTCAGAACCGGCCAATCCATCCGCGCTAGGGGTGTATGGCAATTCCGACCCAGGCAACAGCATAGGTACCCATCTATTACCTCCGTTAGTACCGCAGCTAGCTCCTCTGAAGTACCGGGATTAGGACGGAGTGATAGTGTTGATAGTTCTGTTGGATTACTACAGCAATCCGGTACAGAAGCCCCCGATAAACCACTGGTTTTTAGGGGTATACTGGGAACTTTTTTTGAAACTGCCAAGACTAATCCTTATCTAATGGGTAACAAGATCCGGTATGTTGAAAGGAGGATTTTCATCCCAAGTGGCGCAGTGGGAACTGTGGTTATGCTCGAGCGGGGGGAGATGAGTATCGGTACTCTAACAGATGGAAAAGTTGGGTTCTCAGATGAATTAGCCCACAAGAGACAAGACCCGCCACCCCTCCTCATGAACAAGAACGTACAGAAGATGAATTTGGAGTATGATACACCACTACCGTGGAAACCCCTTCGAATGACATCAGGGTCAAATCAAGCTCCAGCTTCCTCTTCAAGGTCGGCAAGAAACCTTTTTCTAGGTGCAAGACACTCACAACCCCAATCCTTGGTTTCTGATCCTAACCGGATTGATCTCAGGCTGGGCGACACCTTTGAGAACAGAGAAGAACAAGAGCCAGAAAATCTCCGGAGGGTTGTTGTTAGGTTTCCGGAATTGGGGTTTGACGTTTTGGTGCAGAACAGCAAGCTTAACCTCTGTACCCTGTCTCTTGAGCAACACCACGACCGGATTTACCACGAATCCGCTGTCTGCTATAGCGAAGATGAAGCTACGGGTATGCTCCAACAGCCCCCTATTAACCACTTCTTTCTCAACCCTTCTTCTACCAACGGAGATCAATGGCGTCCCTACTTGAGCGAGAGGAGGTTACTACATCTGTTTCACCACCTGCCTGATTATAGGAATGATTTGCTGCCAACAGCGAGAGATAAGGCGTTTTTCAACCAGCTTTATGCCTGGAACGAGGAAATCCGGGTACCGGAATCAAGTGGTGTAGACGCTTTGACCAGGCAACTCTCGCACCTCAACCTAGGTCCAAACCCAAGGTCTCCCCGGTTTCTACCGGCGTTAGGGATAGGACAGCCGCTCTACCCTCTCCCACCAGAACCTCTCCCGCAGTTGCGGTTGGATTGGCCGGAGAATGAGCATTATCGGTGGAATCATTATCATGAGGAACCTTTTTCTCCTCGAGTACCCTACCGTCCGTCAAGACGCAGACAGGGAAGTCGCCTTCACCCTTTTTTTCAAAGGTGTCCTCCAATTTGTCAATGCGATCAGGATACTCTGAATTGTTATGGGTACTGTGTGTATGCGATGATCTGCAGGTTGGGCCGTTTTTTTGAGGAGATATTGTGTTGTTGTATGTGCTGCATGCCCCCACAACGGGGGGGATTGGAGCCAATAGGAAGGGAAATGGGACCTTGTGACATCCTCCTATCCTGCGACTCATCGTTGGATCCACCGGATCCTGAGAACTGTCGCCAAGTTCTCTCTCAGATCTTAGAGAAATGTTCATGCTGCTTCATCGTCTCCTTCATTGCAACACTAGTCTATGCCTATTGTTATTGGGGATTAGATCATTATATTTAGAAACTTAAAGCGAAAACACAGCGAAGTTCACGTTCTATGTTCGTTCCACGATTCAAGTTCAAGACCTGTTGCCTCCGTTTCATTACCCCTCTCTATGAACCCAACATCCAGTGGTTAGATCCTAGTTAATAGTTATGCCTCTACTACACAGTCTGTCAATAGTATAATCGCATTACGGTCTGCTAAACAGTAACTACAGGATGCTCCTCCACTCTCTTCTCTCCATTTTCCTTCTCCTCCCCTTTTACAGCAATGCTGCCTCTCAACAGGCTTCTTCTTCGAGTTCTCACGTGTTTCCGCCACCACCGTCTCCACCAACATCTTTAGTCCCTAGGGAGAAAAAGAAGAAGAAAATTTCTCCTAGATGTCTGATATGTCAGAGATACGTTAAGGCGGGATCTAAGATATGTCTCGATTGTCCCACGGATTACCGGCAGAGCCATTGTATACATCACTTTTGTCGGCCACAATCTGTTCCGAAAGCTAAGGCCATACCTATTGACGCAGGCTCGGAAAAGACCTCGTCTAGTTCTGGAGGTTCGAATCAAAACTCTGAAAACGAGTCTCATGGACCGGTTTTAGCCGCAACAAGGGCTTCTGCGGTTAGGGCCTCAAGACAAGTCACAGTGCTTGGTAGACAACACTCAGTTGAATCGGATGATTCTGCCGTGCCGCCTTTTATCGATGTTCCTCGACGCCTTCCGGAAATCCAAATTAGACCCGCGGGATTTCTCTCTCACCCAAGAGAAGCCATTCTGTCGCCGAGAAGCTATGCCGCCGCTAGTTTATCCGATGGTTGGAGAGAAGAAGGGAGTGAAGGTGATGGGGTTGTAGACGATGTTGAAGTCGGGACTTCACTCTTAGCGGGGAATAGTTTGGAGGAGCGTGATGAGAGGATGGGGGACCTGGATCACCTTCAAGAAGACGCCCATTTCGCAGATATGGATAGTCCTGATGATAACGCCTCTTCTCAAACCAGCCCAGAAGCGGCTCAACCCCCAGCTGATGTAGTGGAAGTTAGTGAGGATACGGATATAGGTCAGATTTACAGCATCCTTAACGGATCTCCCCCAACGTCGCCCACAGCTGCTGTACAGGCGGAAAATGGTGAGTTAGAGCTAATACCAAATGAAGTTCTAAGCTGGTACCCCCTCACGGAGGTTGGTCGACCGCAAAACGTTGAAGAACCAGCAGTGAGGGATCAACAAGGAGAGCAACAGGAGGCGTCCTCTAAGGGCAAGCCACGGGGCGCCTTTCGGGAATACAGGGACAAATTCGAAAAAGTACTCCACGTGTTCCCAGATAGGGCGAGTGGGGACAAGAACCCAGCTATTTGGCGCAAACAACTGCAGTGCCCGATGTGTCGGAAGATATGGCAATTTTCTGCCGGAAATACGGTACGCGCCAGAGGGCCGATGGAATTTCGCCCAGCTCCTAAGAAACACCACCGCTCCTCATCGAGTTCATCACTTGATACTGAGTTAGGAGGATGGAGTGACTCCGTCGATTCTACTCAGGGTCTCCTTGACCAAGACCAGCGGAAAGAGAAAAAAAGATCTAAAAAAGCTAGGATTGAGGATAAGGATGAGACCGTGGTTAGGGGTATAATGGGGACTTATTACGAACGAATTCCACCTCCTTTACGTGCGTTTGATATAGACAACTATACCAACCACCCGTATCAATATGTGGAGAGGAGAATTTTCGTTCCCGCAGGAGCTATTGGGAAAGTTATCATGCTGGAGAGGGATGAAATGGGCGTAGAAGCCCTTATTGATGTCGACCCTAGTCCTCCCATAAGTCCCCGTCCGGTTCATAAGGCCCGTAGAAAGCGGAAGATAGTTCGTTTCACTGACGCACAACCCTCTCCAAAAGACCCGAACACCCCTGTTGTTATGGCTCAAAATGTGGAGTTGTTGGATTCGTTGGAGTATGATATTGCTTGTCCATGGAGACCGCTAAGAACTAAACCCTCCGCGCTTTCGGATTATAATGTAGAAACCCCAGAGGAAGGTATTGCTCCGCCGCTTCCGAGTCGTAGACCCACTATCAGTGACCAAGAAGCGGCACAGTTAGAAGCATATGGAGTTGATGATGGCAGAGAATCGGAGAGAATCTTTGTTCAACCACCAAGAGACAAATCGATTCTCGCTGATCCAACCAGTATTGATCTAAAACTAGGGACAAGTTTCGATACTCCTCCTAGTCCTGCTAATAACACAAAAGCCGAAAAAGTAGGGGATTTGAGGCGGGTGGTTGTGAGGTTTGCAGCTTTACCAGGGTTTGATGTACTCATAGCTTACTCTAAATTGAATTTATGCCGACTCTCAAGAATTTGGACCCATAAGGAGCAGAAAAGCACCAATACAAATTTACATCATGAGAGTGTGGTTTGGTAAGTGTCTTTATTTGGTTCACAAAAAATATAATGAATATTTCCTCATTCAATACCCTAGTTACAGTGAAGATGAGGTCGATTCAATGTATCCGGGGTTTGAACCAAAATCCGACCAGTTTTTCCTCAACCCTACTCCCCTCCAAGACCTAAATGGAGATGCAGAATGGAGGCCCTACGTGTCGGAAAAAAGAAGGGTTCATCTCTTTAACAAAAACCCAACTGTTAACTCCCTCTTGCCCACGAAGAAACACAGGTTATTATTCCGCTATCTCCACGCCTGGGAGCATGAAGTACCGGAGGTAGTGAAGGTAATGAGGGAGAAGCATGGCTGCTCTGTGAGTAATCCTACCATGAGTGGACTCACTGATCTCTGCTCTCAAATGCAAGCGTTAGGGTTTGATGATACCACTGGGGGAGATGTTGTTAGTGCCGAGGAACCCTCTCCTTCAGTAACAGAGGAGGTGGACCTAGGACATGAATCCTACTGTTGTGGCGTTTTTTTGGGGCAGCTGCCTTCTGAAGCTAATACTAATTGGAAAAAGAATAAATATAGGTTGTATGTGGAGAAGGATGAGTTACCAAGACTTGGAGTTGGCATGCCTTTGTACCGCTCTTCTGAGGTTCCCCTTGCTGAACATATAGGTTCCTACGGCCAAACCCGAGCTACCTTCGAGCAACCTCCGACTCCGAGATCCCGTCAAGTCATAGGAAGAAGGGTTCGGAGTGGTCATAGGGCCAGGCCTCTTCCACGTAGTACTGGGATGTCTCCCGATGGAGCTTCGTTTGCGGGAGATGAACACTGGTTCGAATTTCTCCCCTTGGATGAATCCGCTACTGAGCAGCAGAGGAGGGATTATTATGGGTCTTCCAATTACTTCTCTCTTATGGCCCTAGAACAACTCTTCGCCATCTGTTGGGAACCTAGATACGGTTACGGGGGTCCCGAGGTTGTTTGTGGGTTTGTTTATAAAGCTCTAAGAATCCTATTCCACCTCCTCAAATGCTTATTAACTCTCATATGCAGAGCGGGGAAGGCGCTTTGTGGTGCTGGACGGTATTTGTGTTGCTCCCCAGAGTGCTTGGGGTGTTTATGCTGTAGACCGAATTTGTTGAGAAGACTGCGAGCCAGAAATGCGACTTCGGATGACTCCCCTGTACACAGTGCGCAGCCGGATCGTGGTCAACCGAACGAGGCCAGACTGGTGAATGGTACCCTCAGAACTGTTCAGCAATTGAGAAGGATGGAATCGGAGTTGGAGAACGACCGCTTTGGGGTGCCAGGAACTCGTCAGCAGAGATTTGAAGCGCTGCTTAACCGCATTATCAACTCCCTACCCAACAGCAGTAGAGATAACGGTGGAGAACACCAACCGCTTAGTAATGACACGGATGATTCGGCGGATGAAGGACCGGCACAAACCCCATCTCCTACGGTTAACCGCACCAGAGTACCAGGTCCTGGGCGCAATCGTCGCCACAGACCTCTAACTCTTATGTTTCCAGAATTCACTCCCGATAATCCGAATGGGGTAACCCAGCTGGATCGGTGTATGGAGAGTGTCTGTTGCACAAACCAAGCCGTCCGCTGGGTTTTCGCAATCATCATCCTCATAAACGTAGGCATGTGGTTCAACTCGTGTGGATCAGAGTTGAACTGTAGGACTTATTATGTGAATCGCGAGTTACCACCATGGTTGATAGCCCGTGGAGCTGAGCTTATCCCGGAGATCCATCATCTCAACGATGCTATTTGCGCCTACTCTGCTGAAGACACACCCGAAACCGGTCGCGGTGACTGTACCTCAACCTGGAACCAAGCAGTTGGCGTGTTATTGAAACAGCTCAAGGGAGAGGGAGATGGGAAACCGTCAAGCTCCTCTTCTTCCTCTAGTAACGGCGCTACTTTTACTGCTTATCCCATCCTAAACCCAGTGGTTGTTGATAAAAGGTATGACGCTGAGAGTGTTATTCGGGTTGGAGAGAGAACAGCATTGGGGTTGCATCCCTTCCAATACATCAGCTCTTCAGAAGAAATGTTCCCCAAAAAATATTGGGATAACTTTCCTCAGGGGGGACAGTCTCCATCTAGTTCGGAGCATCCGACTAGGGTAAATCCTCACTTCACACCTTCCCTCATTAATTCCCTTCAATTCTTCCCTCTGGAATATCAAAACTCGAATAAGTGTATGGCGGATCTTCTTGACACGCGGAAATTCAACCGAGGATGGGAAATCTTGTCGTGGAAGGCAGAATTCGCTTTTGGCAGCAAGAATAGTAAATTTCAGGAATCAGAAATATCCCATTTGGAGTATTCTAAACAAGCCAGATACGAGGTGTTGGAGCATATAGGATTTCAACGAATAAGAACGAGACCACAGGCGTTTGATAAGAGTCCCTTGAAGGTGGAGCATGATAACGGGCTAGGAAACGCCTCTCTCTACTCCTTCCACAATGTTGAAGTCCTTTTACAGTGGGCAAGGGATGTTAGGGGGGATATCCAGAAATCCTTGGAGAATAGGGCTGAATTTTACTCAAAACCACCTCCATTTTACGGATTGAATGACCATTTCGGAAAAACGCGGAATAGTTTTCACTATACAGTAGCGTTGTATGGGACAAAGAAGCACACTGACCCCATATTTGAGGGACTAATACCGATCAATTTATTGGTAGCGGAGGATTACACTTTAGGAGCTTTACTACAGAAACCGCTGAATGGGTCAAAATCCATCGCAAGATATGTGGAATCCGGCTTCGACCTCCAACAAATGATCAGGGACAGTGACTTGACGCATATTGGGGACAAGATCAAGGAAAGACTTCTCACCAAGCCCCGACTTTTGATCTCCAAAGACTTAGTTTGGGCCATCGAAAGAGAAGTAGCGGTGAGTTTTCGGGATAGGATTGATCTTAAGAAGGACACCCCCAGCAATGCTGATTTCATCTTCGACTTCAAATTCCCTCTTCCCTCGTCGATTCCGGAAGAGCCTACGATTACTCTCCAATATTTTAGGATTATGTTTGAGAGGTGGGTCAATTTACATACGCCAAAACCAAATCCCTATAATTTTCCGATTGATAATTCTGGGTATGAAACCGTGTTGGGCTATATGGAGGCACCCTATCCTAGTAGAAGTCCAGTCTCCCTAACAGGTTCCTCCTACTACACCTCCTCCAGCAACGAAAAATCTATAGACCTCCTGGGATTAGAAAAGGGAGAAGATGTTGGAACGACCTCGTATAAGGAGCCGGTGTTGCCGGATTTTCTTAGTCTTGGAGTAGGTGACAGAAGAAAACCCTACGTGTGGCAAAAATGGTGGTCCAAATCGGGATTTCTGGGCAAGACACCCGCAAAAGAAGTTGCAACGCCGGCGAAAGAGGTAACTTATTCTCCAAATCCTCTTAACGACCTCATTGAGCTCTCAACCTCCCAAGAAATCCGAACTCTGTGCAAGGAGACTAGTGTGGCGGTTATAGAGAGGAATTTGCTTCAGCTGAGTTTATTTATGAGGGAGTGGTCTCAAATTGATCGGGAGATGCTGGGGATGTTAGCTAGAAAAGGGGCGGGAGGAACGTCTGAGTTCAAAACCATCCCCACCGGCGGTTGGAACATAATCGAACTTTTGGATAAGAAAGAGCAGTACCAGAAATTATATTGGAGAAAAGCTCTTTTAACGAGGATGATGGGATTAAAATTGGACAATGAGGAACCAACTTTTGGTGAAGTGATGAGGTTGATGGACTCCATAACGGACCCTAAAACCCAGAAACTTTTCCTCCGGTTATGTCAACAAGCCTCTCTAGCTATCACCCTCCTTCTAGCCTCATTTAAGGTTGAAGTCCCAGACCATATGGCGCCCAACTCTGACCTCTCTTCTTGGGCAAACCGACTACTAGGAGGGGTGGATGGGAACTACAAGCGGGAGGGAGATCTGTATGATCATCTAGTGGGAACTAGCAATAAGAAGGCGCATCTCACGGATATCTTGGTGCGATTTAACGAGCAGTTGCGCTTGAATATCGAATCTAGCGATGCAGTTACGCTTATTTACCGGGAGTTCAAGTATGCGGAAAGTCGTGATAAGAGGTATAAGATGGGGAATAATAAGAAAAAAGAGGACCACGGGGACCACTTCTACCGAAACCCAGCAGAAGAAATGCAGGCTATTGAGCACAATTTTATCGACCTTATAGAGAGGCAGGAGGTGCAGTATCACTGGCTCTCCTCCATAGAACATAAGCGTGCGTATAGTATGCTCTACCAAATCATCTTCCACAGTCGGAATCTATTGGAGAGCCTCGAAATAGTGACGCAACCCAGTAAGGAAAAGGGCAAATCCTTTCCGATTCTTACTCAACCTCTCCCCCGCGGTTTGGCTCCGGTTGAGCCACCAACAAGCTCTTCCTCATCCAGCAGCAGTAGCAGTACCAGTTCCTCATCAGACGGTTCCAAGAGATTTCTTCATAGTCACACCGACGACGAGAAAAAAGTTATGAAAGGATACCTCGACGACCTAACGAAGGCGAGAAAAGAAGCTCCCTACCGCCCGCCCCCACAATCCCCAACAGGATGCCGATGCTTCAAAATGATCACGGATTTGGTGCAGGTTACTAATCCAGAGGAGAATAATTTGTTGGAGACTGGTAAACCCATAGAAACGGCTCAAAAAATGGGTCTAAACATGGACATAACCACTGATGTATTATGGAACCCGCATTTCGTCGTTAATCCCAATTGATAAGTCTTATTAGTATACTACTCTGAACACTGCAAAGGATATAGATTTTAGAATATAGAGTTCTTAACGTGTAGTACCGTGCGTAAAACAGATCACGTCAAAGGGAGTGTGCATTTTTGACTGTTTTGACGTGGAAGCGCGAATTAACAGTAACTTAAGTTGTAAGAAAACCAAAGCGCGATCGTCGTGTCCGAATCTATTGACTGTGTTCAGCGAGCGTTTTAGTTAGTCTTTTTCCGTTCTGTGGTTCATACGCTCTAATCCGTCTAAGCTGTCTTTGCGTCTTTGTGCTCGCTTTAACCGTCTTTTCCTATCTTATAGAGGTGTAGACCTTTAGTGGCGTGGGATAAAACACGTTTGAAATCTCTTACGACTCCCAACAAAGTATCAGGAAGGTTTTGATTTAACCACCTTACTACTTAGACTATCTTTAGGGTACTACTACCTCTAACTCTTCTTTTAACCATAACAGAACTGAATTCTTTTTGACAACTTGAACCCATAATTTCTGTTACTACCTAATTGCACTACCAACACCTTTAAGCCTGACATTGACAAAATGTTGTCCTCTCCACTCTCTTCTGTGTTCACTGTGGCCGTTGTCTACTGCAGTGGCCTTCTCACTTCTGTCTCCTCTCTCAAACCCTCTTTTCAGGCGACTCAGGCTCACAAGGCGTCGAGTTTGGACGATAGGAATGCAGGTGTATCGGGCGTCTCTTCTCAAACCTTCAATCCTTCGGTTGCTAGCGGCGGGTTTCGTCACTCTGGGCCCATTCAACACCCCTTCCAAAACCGGGAAGGATCTATGTCGCCCACGCTTTCTTTCAGAGACTTCGCAACTCCCAGACCCGATGAAACTATGGGGTTGGGAGATATGGGAAGCCACCGTAGCGGTCTTGGAAATATGCGCGATCTAGATAGTGCTATCTCTGAAATAGACATGGATGTGCCTATGGAATCTGTAAGAAGACCATCCGCTCAACACCTTGAATCGGGCCCTCGTCGTGTTGGGATTCATCCTAGGGAGGAAATCCTCAAATCCGACGACATCGACGATGATCCTGCGTCCATGCAAGAGATGATCAAACGGGCTAGTACACAACCCTTGTGTCATCTAGATTGTGGTGATGAGGATCTACCTAGGAGCCCGATTCGGCGTACCAGTAATTATAGGGAACGGATGACCATGACCGAGGCCGTTCGAGTTATGGAAGCCTCTCAAGCCATACCTAGAGAGTTCTCTCAGGCTACACCTCTGGATGAATCTTTCTCTATCGCGCCCGTCCCCTCGCTCACCGCTGCTCGCTCGATGCCGCAGCTGGGATGCCACGGGATTGAGGCTGAAAATGGCTCTCCCCACGCAGTCCCCCCAGAAACTAAGCCCGGCTTCAACGAGAAAAAGAGTGACGCATTCAAGAGGGTTACTGGAATTCCTAGGGGTCACCGTCAAGAATTCTGCGGCACTGAGCAGTCCGAAGAAATCAGCAGAGGGGTGATGGAACCCGGTCTTGAAACCAGGAGAAAAATCACGGCGAAAAGGGGGGGTGGGTTTAGGTTTCCGCAAGCCCCATTTTATGCTGTTAGTCCAGAGGAGGAAACAGCGATGAAAGCTCAGATAGCGAGACAGGGCGGACCTTGGGCCTCCAAACAACGACCCTTAACTAAACTGGAGGAAAGTCTTCTGAATCCGTTGCCTAACAGAGGGGACACCCAGCCGGGTCTTATGAAAATGTCCCTCCAAGCTGTTCAACAAAGGCAGCAAATACTATCCGCTATTCCTAAGGGTGACCTAGAAGCCGTTGATAGAAGGTTAGAGAGACAAGCTTCGTTGGATATGATCGCCTCGGAGTATAGGCACGAAATCGAGCCGTTTAAGGGAAACCCCAAACCCTGGGTTGAGGACGCACTCTACCCTGAATACGAATCCACGACCGAGAGTGCTCGCGGGCAGCAGGGGGTACCAACTTTTTCTCCGAAGGTTTCTCCGAGAGAAGTTTTGAGACAAAAACAAGGAGCGGTTTTTGATCTCGACTCCTATGATACTAGCAGAAAGAGTGTGTTGGCAACCAGTGTGCATTGCAGTAAGTGTTTGGGACTTTATGTGACATGGTTTACTTTTTAGGAATAAACTAAATCCCTAATGAACTCTTTGCAGGTAAACAACCGGTTATGCCCGAACTCTCTGAGAAGATTCCATCCTTTAATGGTCCGAACCGTTCAGCCTCCACCGCTTCCAGTCCCGCTCTAAACAGCACTGCTACACCTTCTGGCTCACGCTCTACTCTGAACGAAACGCAACGGATGTTCAACTTCTCCGACTCCACTAGAAGCAGCCTCCCGTCGTTGAGGAATCCTCACGGCATCAATCCACACGCAGTTAATATAAATGGGTTGGGACCATCGGTTTTTAGGGAATCTTCCAGTCGATCTCTACCGCCAGCAGTGGGAGACAACGATGAGCCTAGTCCCAGGGAAGAAGAATCTGTGAGTGCTATGAAAACCACAGAAGATTCTCCGGTACTTCCCCCGGAAGCTAGAGGCGTTTGGAATTATTTGACCGCACCTTCTGAAGGAACCGGTTCTCAACCACTTACTAGGGAAAATACCTCTGATGAGCGCCACATGTTGGGTGAGTTTCTGTCGTTCTCACGCCAGAGTTCGGAACAAGTTCCAACTCTACCGGACAACAACACTTTTTCGCTTGCGGGCGCGGGGAGACAAGCCAGTACCGGCACCGACGCCTCGTCGGCTACTCAAGCACCGTCTCCTTCGTCGAGTGATTATACGACTTTGTTGTGTCGAAGTAATGTTTCCACTAATAACGAAATCACCGAGGGCACTTATACTAGTAGGGATCCACTTGAACCCAAACCTTCTCTCCTTCCCTACAGTAGTGGCCAAGTCAATGTTAGCCAGTTGTTTGGGGGTTCACTAGTAAGAGAAGGAAGCGCTAGAAGCGGTTTCCATGAGGTTGAAACTAACACTATTGACGGTTTGTCAGGGCGAACAGTGTCGCCATCTCCCGCGGGACAGAGTCACTCCTATGGTTATCCGCAACAACCTCTCCCGGATACTATTCCCTTCTCCTCTAGGACTGAAGAAATGGGCTACTCTGCTAGGACTTTGGATTCTGACCTTATGTCTACCAGTAGAAGCCAACTTAGCCCAGCCGAGCTGCAGTTAATGAGTTGTTTGCCTCACGTACACGTCTGGAATTCCACCCAAGAATTCGGCAATCTCAGTCGGTATCACAACGCCTCGCCCTCTGATCGGCTTCATCCGGTGCCGCCCCTTGATTTCGCTAGCGTTCAACACGGCCAACCGCCACAGGTTAAGGCTGCTCCGAATGATTCAGCCCGTACGGTTTCGCCTCAAAGACCCCAAGTGGACTTGACTATGCGAACATGTTCTCCGAAAACAAGTAGTGATGTTACTCGTCGGACAGGCGATTTAGGTTGTGATGATATGGACTGTTATAGACCTGAAGAGGAGCTTTTTGACGATATTAAGCTTCCCCTAGCAAATTCTGCTAATATCTCCAACGCCTATAGGAGTCCACAACAATCCTCAAGAACTGAACCTCAATCCCCTCTTCCTCAAGAAAAGGATCCGAGGGTTTGTAGGAGGCCGGGATTTAAGCCCCTCCAAGAATGCATTCTCTCAAGACACATTCCTGATGAGGTGGTTATTAATGGCAGCTTTAGGGAAAACACTTATAGTGACCCCCAACACAACTCCCACGTCGGCGAATTAAGACCATTTTCCAGACCGGCGGGCGTCACTGTTGACGATATTTTTCAGGTGCCGGTGAGTCAGTCGAAACCAACCATCAAAAAGCCCCATAAGACACACCAACGAGGCTGTGATATCTTCAATATGAACAGCTCTGCGAGTATGCTCGAAGTTGGGGTTCAGGAGAGTGAGACTCCCGAAGGTAGTCATCCCACTAACACTACCGGGATTACCTCACGCTGCAGCGCAGGTTTTGATATCGGGAAGATTTTTAAGAGTATTTCGCGAACAATGAGCGGGGATAGTCACCACACCGATGGCTTCTGCGACCCCAAAAGCCCTCCCGGTTCCAAAAGAAGTATGCCAACGACTGTTGGATCGGTTGCAACTCTTGGAGAAAGTAATACTCACCGCTCACAGTCCTCAGCGTCTTTTTCATCTTTTAGTGTGTTTCCTCAGGAATGTGATCCTCTACGCATGGAATCCCACCTCATTGAACAAAATATGAAGGAGATTAGGGCGAAAAACGTCGTTCCCACCACAAAACCCATCGTGAGATACGGTACCCCTGGGCCTCATCCATCAGTACAACCTGAGCGTACCTTTATTGAGGTGGAAGGAAGCTCTTTCCTCCAAAATCCGTCTCCTACTAATAAAGAAGTAATTGCTACTTTAGGATCAAGTCAATGGCGACAGAATATAAATAAGGTGCTACCACTCTCCAGTACCGCCAAAGCAGCCCCCCCTGTTCACACACCAGCGATCCCCGGCCAATTCCAGAATAAAGCTCTTCCGAAAAGACCTACTATGCTGGCACCACAAAAACCTGGTATGCCCGCCCCGAAAGGACTAACTCCGATCGTGCTGCTTCAGATGGATCAACAACACAACAGTCACCAAACAAGGCTTCCAAGACCCAATTCCCTCTCCACCGAAGAATCTTCTAGTAGTTCGGATCCGGTCACAGATGTAAGAAGGGAAGATGTTCGTTCTGTTGCCGCGGGTGCTGTTGACGAAACTGTTGAGACTGTTGAAGGAGAGGAGTTTTTTGGGTTTTTGCAGAGTGTGACTAGTTCTAGACCACAAGTCGGGAACAATAAGACCGAAGAAGATGGTGATGAGCAGCAGCTCACCGGCTCTCATCTAGGATATGGAAAGGAGCGGTGCTGCATCGTTTGTCAGGTATAACTCCTGTTGTTTAATGAGAAATGATGTGGTGATGGATTGGAAATGCTGAGAAGTCTCTTGGAAAGAGCACAAAATTAGATACAGTAACAGTTACACAGAAAACATTGAAGTAACAACATGCAAAATTTGGAAGTTTAAACATTTATTATGGTAAGTCTCAGTACTTGGATGTTGAGTTGAGTGTATCGTTTAAATCCTAATTTTTGCAAAAAGTTAATTTAAATCCCCCTAGATGGAAGTCAAGGCTGGTGAATATGTGGTATGTGATTGTCCGAAGGATCACACTGAATCTCATGTGTTTCACCATATTTGTCCTACTAACAACAACGTTTCGGCCCCACAATCTCCGCGGGAGCGAGAGGATTTAAGAGAAGATGGTTACATAGCAGTACCAAGGGTTTCCTTTAATGGAAGCATTCCCTCCTTTAATGGATCCATTCCTGTGATTGATTCTTTGATTACACGGGCAACAAGTAACGGTTCTGAAGCCGGTAATTTGTCGGATGGGTTGGCAACCATCTTGTTACGGCCGCAGGATAGAATTCCAGTCCCTCAGTCTCAATATGACTACGAAACCTTGGCTAATGCCCATAGAGGGTCGAGGGATAGTCACCTGGTCCTTTCGGATGAAGAGCGTGAGGAAGGGAATGGTGATCCCGTTTATCAACCACCTTCTCTTGTAGCTGCACCTTACCCCCGTGATGACATCCTCCCGTTCTCTGAAACGAACTTATTTCAACGGGAGGGCACAGAATCAGTTACTGATTCCACGCCTCTTTGGCGGCCAAATAGAGTACCTCCACCACCAGCTCCACACCCTCAGGCTCGATCGGTGCCTCCGAAGCCGGATCCATCCGCAGAAGGCTTCGAACAATACCGAGTTAAGTATGAAAAGAGGTATGATCAAGCTGCTGCTGATGCAGAAAGGCGTGCCCGGAGGAGGCAGAGGAGGGCGCAGGAAACCCTCAGAACTCCACAATCCAACTCTAACACTGACAGCTTACTGACATCTTTGAGGGTAACAGGGTTTTCTGGGATAACTCGAAACTTATTAGGAAGAGAATCCACTACTTATACTGACCTTGTAAATAGGGATCCATCAACTGCAGAAGTAATGCTAAACCAGGGGGATGACGTCGTAATGGGGGGCATAAACATAGGCGAGGGAGCACTTCAGAGAACCGCCCAAGAAAGAGATTCTCGTGCCGCCCAAGAACGGGCCTCACGGGCATCCTCTTCCCGATCCTCAAGAGCAAGAAATCGCAATGAAGACAATTTTCAGCCGTGTATCCAACTCAGTTGTCCAAGTTGTAGAGGCCAAATGAAGTTCTACTCCGGAAACGTGGTTATGACAAAGGACTTGTATCGGATGTATGAAGTCACCGATGCTAACCCCACAGCGGATGTTGGTCACTACCTTTATGGTGTTGAACAAGACGAACCTTTTAGTAGAGAAGGAAAACCCCCCAATGAAATGGGCATCTTAGGGACTTATTATCAGACTATACCCCTGGAATCGGATGAACATCCTTCGGGTAGTGGGGAAGTCGGTTCCCGGAAGTCCTTTATTGAGAAACAAATCTGGCTTCCCACTGGTCTGGTGGGGGAGGTAATTATGTTGGAAAGACAAATTCTTACAGTTGAAAAACTAGTCCTAGAAGAGGGAATAGAAGAAGTCTCTCTAAGCTCAGCACACGGCTCTGTCGAAAGTGTTGTGTCGAAAATAGTTGAGGATGAACTTGAGGGTACCACTCCTGCTGAGACTGCTAGTAATGAACCTGTGGATCCAGATCCTCATAGGGAGTCCACGGGTGTGTTTAACGTTCGTTTCTCAACGGCGATTTTCAGTAAGGTCAACGCTGACTTCGCTGATGATTTCGATTTAACGAGTCTTGTCGCTGCTTGTCTCGTAAACTCACCCAACCTTCCATCCGATTCCGAACCACAATACTCACCCTACTCCTATGTTAGTCAAGAGAGGAATGTTCAGAAGCTGGAGGACAGTATTGTGGAAGCTGTGAGTCCAAAGTCTAAAAAGAAGAAGGGTGACTTGAGACGCTTAATCGTCCGTTTCCCAACCATCCCATTCGACGTCCTTATTCCCTACGACAAAAAGGGGCTTCTGAGGTTGCATACAAGTAGTGAATGTAGGCGTCTCAATCTACAAAGCAATTTCCCCGGAGGTAGGGGTGGCATGAGTTTGTTGAGGGACTCCGAAAGATCCCTCCTACAGGTCAACAATACTGGGAGACCCTTAGAATCACCACGGGATGTGCCAAACAGGCCTCGAAACAACCAGTATATTGCCACCAACTGGAGAAGAAATAGGAGACCGAGGTGGAGCACCAAGACCGCGCTACTGTTTCACGCAATGAGCATGTGTATTCCGGCTTTCTACCTCTACCGGAGTTGTGGGGGTTTTAGTCACTGTCCTTTGTTGCATGTTCAGGACGATTTGCCGGTTTGGATGCTTGAAAGAAGTGAGAAGTGGGCTCCCACCGGAAATATTCGGCATGTGGAGGAGTGTTTGTGGCACAATTCAACCAACTCCTCCCAAGACCTCTCCCTAACTGCCCTAGGAAGTAGTGGAACTGGTCTGACTCGACCAGAAGGAGTAGGAATTATTAGAGGCCTAGAAGATCCCTCGATAGTGGAACATAATAGAGAAGTTATCCGGGCGGCAAACAAACGCCATGGCAAAGGCGCCAAAGAGAGACAGTTGAGGCAGTCCCTCAAAAAAACAGATCGCCACTTCTTAAGCGGGAGGAATGACCATACTCCTGAGGTAATTGAAGAGTCCTCCGCTTCTGATGGAAAATCTAAGTTCAGTAAGGATACTGACGATCGTTGGGGGTATTATAGTTACCTAAAAGGCGAGATTAAGCTCGATAAAACAAAGGTAATAGGTGATATTGCCGTAGCCATGCCCGCAAGTGAATCGTTTCAACTCGTGGCTACGAGTGTCCTTCCCAGAAGAGCTGATACCGATGCTCGCGGCATTCCCAGAGTTGATACCGATGCTCGGAAGTTGACTGTGGCTGATGAGGTGGAGAAAAGGTTTAAGGAGAAATCACCCTTCTACAAGCACTCCGAAAAGGAGAAGAAACCCGATTACTGCAAAAGCCGACCTACTAAGACTGGGTTTCCTATTATGAGTCCGGTTGAGTTTCCCCAAGCAACAAGAATCCCGCTTTCTATTGCTGATGTACGTTATAAGGATGATGAGATTGGGCTCACTAAAGCGTATTCTAGTCCGATCCCCAATTTCACCCCCAAAGACAGAGAGCCCGGTATCTATCGGGCGGTGTTGATGCACAACGTTCAGGATCCCTCCCTCCGACACTCGGTGGGAGAAACTTTTGCTAGTGGAAGAATCGAAACCCCCGTCTGGAGAAACCTCATCACCACTTCTCAGGATTTATATCCGAACTGGTATAAGGGGTGGATGCCGTCGAAGGAGAAAAAGAGCAATAGAAAATGGCGCAAAAAAGGCTACATCTCCAACATCGACTATCGTCTCAACGACCAATGTCTCACCAACTTACTCGATTCCAGGGGGTTTTGGTCGGTTGATTCGGGGTGGAATTTTCCGTGGTATTTCGGGTCGTGGACGAGACAGTGGTGGAGTGTTGCTGGGCGGTTTCCGGTAAACTTAGCAGGAGAGCCGATAGATGATCAGTACCGACAAATGGAAAGGGAGTTTAGGTCGCATATCGCCTTCCAGCGCCTCAGGGACAGAACACAGGTTTTGCAGAAGAAAACACCCAAAAACCCATGTGAAAACTGTCCTATGAAGTTGTATTATGCACCGTTTTATGGGTTGAATTTGGAGGGGGATTTCATGTCTGTGTATGAGAATGTGAAACGGGCGTTCAAAATCAACGGTACTCCCGCTTCCGCTATCAAACTCGACCCTTCTCTGATGGATAAATTGGTTTACGAGGATGAACACCGATCTAGTAGACCTAACTTCAACAAAAACGGAGCAATAAGTCTAGCCTATGTGAAGGAAGAGATTCTTCCTCGCGCCAACTTAGACTTTATTGGGGATATCATTAGTCAGAGGATATTGGAGAAACCGGCTGTTACTATTTCTCTAGATCTCCTGCACCGTATAGAAAGAGAAGTAGGCCGCCATCGTGCGATGAAGCAATACTGGGCCGAACAACAGAGTACGACTGGTTCTCCACTTGAAACAAGTCCGAGTGAGGAGGTTAGCGGGAGTGCTACTCATTCTGAAGAGTCTCTAGCCCAAAAAATGTGGGGCGTCTCATTCAACGACCCAAGCCATCCTCTTGAACCACAGTCTACTGTTAAGCCATCGATTGAGTTTTTGCCTCGGGAGAGACGTCTAAAGGAGCCGGATTCGACCTCTGAGACGCCATTGGATGCCCAACTGGAGAGAATCAAAGCCACGGACTTAGCCGAGGGTGTCAGTGATTTGTCCGAATTCTTCTTTAAAGATCGGTCGATTAACGTCCAACTGAAGTACAACTACCAGGCCAACAAAGAAGAAGAATTGTGGTGGGATAAAAACGTAGTAAACAACCTGCCCTCTCCTAAGGCGCCCAACGACTTCGATTTCATTTTTGGGTTCAATTTCCCTGCTCCTAGTGGGTTACCAGAAGCGAGTTCTCCTAATAGGGTTGTTACCCTAGAACAGTTTGAGGGTTTATGGATGCAATGGCTAACATTGCTATCTGAATCCCTCTTCTCCCCCAAAACCTCCACAGCAACCAAACTTAAGGCGGACAACGTTCTCTCTGACTTGTTGGATCACTCAATAGGGTACGAAACCAGGTTCCTCTGCCGCCAAACTTCTCTGGCGGTGATTGAGAGGAATCTACTGGAAGTCGGGCTCCTCTTTAGCGCGAAGAAACTCAGTGATTTGTTTGATGATATAGCGGGGGATTCTTTCGTGAGACAAAAGCCTATGAAAGAATTCCTAAAAGATATCCACAAAGTCGAAGAACACATCATAAGAACCACCACCGTGAAGGTCATACAAGCGGTTAGGCTGGTATTGGAGATGTATCAGCACCAATTGCAGAGCGAAACGGGGGAAGAACCAGATCTCATCAAGACTTGGAAACACTCGTTAGGCCCCTACTTTCTAGAGCACGTTGTTGGCTCGGAGAGTATTCTAGCGAAGATTCTGAGTTCTTTTGAAGATGTCGCCTCTAAGACAGAGTTTGGATTTGATTTGGAGAAGGCTGAGAAGGAGGTTGAGGAGAGTTTAAAGGAGCTGGGGTCACCTACGAATCCCTACTACCGGATGAAAATCATTGAAGAACACTTCCTAGCCTCCACCAACCACCATGAGTTCAAGGATATTTATGAGGATTACTGGCTGAAATTGATTGAGGAGGACCGGATAGTTTCCCTCCTGTATCAGATCATCTACCACTCCCGCCTCCTAGCAGAACAACTTGAGGTAGTCGTTTCTCATCCGGTTAAGCAGGATGACATTCCGAAGACCTCTGAAGGCAAGCACTGGAGGGATACGTTTACGCAGGAACATGTGTTTGGTGCTGATGCCAGGGAAGCCCCACTAGAAGATTACTACTACTACAATGTGGGATCGGAAAATGGTTCTCCCTGGTTCACCTCAGATCAAGTCCTGGAACCAATCCCTATTGGGAAACCAACTCCTCTAGGGTGTCAATGCTTCTCTATGATAGCGGATGTTAGTGCTGTTACTCGGGATTTGGTGAATGGTGGCAAAAAAGAGGGAACATCTGCGTTTTGGTGGATGTGGGATCAGGTGCCTAGTTTCGCTCTTAAAGACGGGTTCTACTACGACCGAACCTCCACAACGGGTGCTAAACAGACCGTGTTTCCAGTCAGTCCTGGCAGGTTCTTCTTCAAGCCTCGAACCGGGGAGCTGATAGTTTAAGGGGGAGTACTGACTAGTGATTATGGTTAAAGAATACAGTATTTAGACTCTTACATTATGGTTTGACAAAAGGAATTTAGATACAAGTTTGCTAAAAGATAGACCTTTAAGAATATAGAAGGAATTTGGTATCAATAGGCGAGGAAGTGGCCTCTGATTCGAAATAGGTCAGACAAACACACCTCAAAGTGAGGGTTAAAACAGTCCCGAGAGGGACGAGAGGATCCTTATTCCGAAAGATATGGTGTGAAGAAGACTGTAAGAAATGAGTTTTTTCGGAAACAGGGTATAAAGGTGTTCGTTTCTATAGTACGAGTGATAATAGATGCCTGATTGGCTAAAAGAGTATGAGGTTTTTCTAGTCAGTGCATTCATAAAATTTTCCCAAACATCCCCCAAATAGCCAGCCTGTAATATAGAACTGTCTTTGTAATAAGTTTTGGTAATCAGTGACGTCCAAAGTGACGTATAAGCACTAAGATGTCAGATCTCTCCGAATCGCCTCGTTCTCCTCAACAGCAGGCCAGCCTTAGAGCCTCCACCGACTCAACCAACCCGCTGCAACAATCCTCTCCTCATTTGTTTTCCGACCTGGCCCCGAGTTTAGGCAGCATCAACGATGGACTCGAGGTCTTCCACATATCCCCGATCCAGGAGGTGAGGGATCTCGCTCCAGCGTTCAGTCAGTTGTTTCAGAAAGTAGTGTCGCTTAAACAGCATAATGAGATTTTGGTGCAGCAAACTGAGGTGACGGATGCCAATAAAATAAGGGGATTAGAAGCTAGGATAAGTCAGTCACAGAAGGAGAATGATACACTCATTAAAGATATGAGGGAAATCCAACGGAAAAAACGGGGTTGGGAGGATGATCTTTACAAAACCAAACAGCAGTTGCATTTGAAGAATCGGAATCTAGAGCGTAAGTTCGATACCCGTTTTGTACCTTTACTTTCAACTCCCCCAAAATGCAACTTCACCCTCCTACAGGTGAACGCGACACCGCGGTTAAGAAATCGAAGCTTTATGAGGAGACGAATAGAAAAGTAGTAACTCAAAACAGCAAGTTGAAGAAAATAATTTCGGATATCCAACTAGCCACAGCGGAAAGTCATCAAACGGGGTCAGAACACCCCCTCTTAGAGAATGCTGCTAGAACAGCAGAGCTATTAAGGGAGGTTGAGTCCGACCGGTCTCAACTAATGAAGGATTACAGGGAGCTCCAGCAAGCAAAATACGACTTAGAGCAAAAAACGCAGGTTTATCAAGACCATATAATAGTCCTCCAATCCAAAATCCTCAATCAACCACCGCCCAATCTTGAGCCGGACGATCCGGCATCACCGGTCAAGCTTCAATCTCAGAAATCGTCGCCGCGGTCTCCCCGCCGGACTGAACCGTTAAAGAATGAAGAGGTTGATATCACCCTACTTCCTGGGTCGTCTCAAGAGGGGAGTTCTGCCTCAAATTCCAAAGAAGAGTCTGCTTCCAATTCCAAGGAAGAACCCTCTAGTCATCCCACCAAAAGCCCGCCAAGATCATCCTCTAGTTCTGCTACTGCTTCTATCCAAGAAAAATCTGGATCGGCTAGTATTGAAGACGTAGTAGAGGCCAGTATAGTCGAGGAAGAGGAGCTGTTATCGGATACATCGGTGCATGAAATCACTCCTACACAGGCAGAAAACAAACTCACCAAGTCTACTACTCTGCCCGCTAGTGCTTACGATGCTAGTTGTGACATAAAGAGCGAGGAGGAGAGTAGTTCTGACGACTCTTCATCGGAGGATGAGGAAGAAGTCATTGATAGTTGCGGGAATGTCAGTATTGTGAAAAGGAAGAAGTCACAGAAGGAGGAAGAACCCCCTCCGGCTCCCACAACCGATGAACTAAATGAGTTTTTGGTTCAACATTGCGGCGAGACGGCTGAAATGAGGGAGATGATTCAGTCTCCAAGGACCAAGCAGGAACTTCAGAGGAGTCCCGAAAAAGTGGGTGATGGCAGGGCTAAATTACAAGATCCCCCCTCAAAACGAGCAGTACCAGTGGGGACCGGAATTCGAGCCAAGGCTAAGTCTAGAATTAACTCGTTGAAACCGATCCCATCCTCAACTGTTAGGAAAGAATCTAAAGAACTCAACCCTGATGAAATAGAGGACCTCAGTAACAGCGGTGTCGATGTGGGAGCGGATTTTAGAACGCAGAAAAAAATCTCCAATCTCGCAGTCCCGGTTTTGAAAGCCCCGCATCCGTCGACGCTATTACCGGTAAACCCTCATCCAGAAAACCCGATGGTGGTCAACATGCCATCCAAGATTCAACCCAGCAAGAAGCCTAGTCCAACCCTAATCAAGAGGAGCCCTCAAGCAGCAGCCTCGGTTAGTAAGGAGATGGATGATAACTCGGTTTTGAGTCCGGATGATCAAGAGGATGACGTAGAAGAGGCTCCATCCAGTTCGACACAACCTCCTAACTTCATCAGGAGTCTGAATCGGATAAAGAATAATCAGCGGAGTGAGGGAGAGAAGATTGATTATGGTCCACCACCTCCGTTTGTTCCTAAGTTTGTGCCTCCAATGAGGGCGAAAATGAAAAAGAAGCCTAGACCGGCAGAACCAGAACTCCCCGTTGAACCAGATGAGGATGTTTCCCCACAAAAACTCTGGTCCCACCGTTATGTTGCTAGGGATATTTCACCTGTTAACACCACCCAACCACCACCTCCTCCAGATTTTTCTAAGTCACAGGAATGGAGACCAAATGATACCTTCTCCCGGTTAGAAAGCCTGAATAAATCAAAGACCGCAGAGAAAGCTGAATCGCCTAAGAGGATTCAGAGGAGTCCGGGATCTGGGTCGCATTCCTCTACTCCTCCGGATGATGGCGATCGGGATAAGATTAAGCTGGATCCATTTGTTGAGCGTCTTCACAGGCGTCTCCTGAATATGGATCAAGGCCTGGAAAACCAGCTCAGATCAAAATGGTCGGAGAAGATGAGTCCATCTCCTTTAGCAAGTCCCACGTTTATTGGAATGGTAAATCCTCCTATACCCCCACCTATGATGAGTCCCATTCCATCTAGTCCACCACCGTTTATCCCCGCTCCACCCCCTAGTTTCATTCCGGAAGCACCACCCGCGGTTGTGGCAGAAGAAGAACCTCTACTTCCTACCTCTCCATCATTGCCTGTTTATGTAACGGAAGAAGCACCTGCGATAACTGTTGCGGAGCGACAAGGACCCCCTACACCACCGACGTTTCCTCCTCTACCAGAACCGGGGATGCCTAGGTTTGTCCCGGAAGATCCCCCAGCGGCGGTTCTAAATCCCGATGAAGATGAATCTCCTCCCGATGAAGAATTTCCTCGCGATGAGGAAGAGGTAGTTTTCTCTAATAACGGTAATGATCAGCTGGGGTTTATAAACCAATTTAGTGAAAAAGTTGACTTCTTAACCCGTAGCATCCCTTCAGAAGAGGTCTTATCCCCTATCAGAGAGGTTTCCAGGGAATCCAAGGATAGTAATGATGACCTGCCAGTGCCTGAAGTTCAGCAAATTAATCTCAGCAGTCCCCCTCCAGTTATCCTCGATTCTCCGCCTCCACCGGCTGCGTTAGAGGCTCCTTTGCCTGCGGTTGAGAAAGAAGAAGGTGACCTGAATGAGTCTCCTCCAAGTCGGTCAATTGACTTTCGTGATGACACTCAAGAGGAGATGCGCATGCTATTGCAGCAGGTTTGTAGTAAAGACTCGATTAACACCTCTTCCTCCAGCTCTAAAGAGTGTATTGCACAAAAGACAGAGCCCCTTCTACTACACCCTTCACCTGAATTACCCACCAAGGAGAACAAGGAAACGAAGAAAAAGACTGAGGGCCGCACCAGAGCCCAGAAAATGCAGATTTGGGGTATGGGGACTAGTTTGGGAGCGGATGTAGAGTTAACACAAAAACCCGTGGTTGATATTGTGCCAATTAGAGTTGACTCAGAAGAAGGGTATGAGGCCGATAGAAGCGAAGGAATGTCGCTTAGGATGAGAAGATTCCGGGCCTGGAAAGAAGACTCCAGGAGACATCCCAAGAGTATCATAAAGCCGAAAGATCCGACTCGTTTGGTAAGAGTAACCGATACGGAATCCTCCGGGGAAGAGAATCCAAGTAAGAGCAACTCATCAGAACGAGCGAGTTCCGCGGAAAAACGAATTCTGGGAGAACCGCGGTATCCGAACAGGAAGGCGATGTTAAAAGCGATAAAGTCTCCTAGAACAAGAAAAGAGAAGACAGACTCCCCTTCCGAGGAAAATCTACTGCAAGTATCGACCCCAAGAAAGGACTGCCATCTTGTTGTAGAGAAAACCGATAGTGTGGATTGTGTGTCTCCAACAAGTGGCTTGGTCAAACAGAGTTTTGTAGACGCCCACGTTACCCCCGAGGAGGCTAAACCGGGTTTCGTAGACGCCCACTGTACCCCCGAGGAAGCTAAACCAGGGGTTGTAGAAGCCCACGTTACTCCCGAGGAGGCTAA
>Ga0099798_10077_pt1 | contig 29111 bp, 41 predicted proteins | sample Uncmet_Sort29A_1_FD_89870 | JGI IMG/M metagenome (GOLD analysis project Ga0099798, IMG submission 89870) | Marine eukaryotic communities from CALCOFI LINE 67, Pacific Ocean - CN13ID_Sort29A_1 | ecosystem: Environmental > Aquatic > Marine > Oceanic | place: Pacific Ocean: Monterey Bay | collected...
CGTTCCACGGCGGTAAAAGTGGAAGAGAGTACGGAGGCGGTTTCTGCGACGACGAACCGGACATGTTCTAGTAGCAGCAACAGCAGTAGTAGCGCGGATTGCGACGAACAGCATCGCGCTAATCCTCCCAGTAATGAGTCAAACATTACTGGAAGGAATACGAAATTTCTTAGTAATAGTAAAACAAAAGCGGGCTGGCCGCGGCGCCGGCGGCCGGGGTTAATGACATGCGCGGCGGCGGCCGCGATAAAAATTCCGACTTTTGTCCGAAAGCCAGTTGTCTGCCCGGCCTTGGTCTATTTTTGGCCCGCCCCGCCGGTTCAGGCAATCCCTTCGGCCCTTCCCAATTTCCCACGCCTGGCCGGGGCCGAAAACGTTGGCGCCTCGGGCTCTGAACGACAAGAATTTTCATCGCGAAAAATAGAAGAGGCAACAGCTAATGACCTGCTATAGCTCTTCATAAGGATGTTCTCCGGCTTCAGATCGCAATGGATCATATTCATCGAATGAATAAACTTCAGCGCCTTCAGAATGTGTCTTGAGATGATTTGGATGCGCCCCGTCGTGAAATACGGGGCCTCCGTCTCGCTCTGCCGGTTGTACTTCGCAAACTCGTACAGGTTGTCCCTTGAGTTTTGGGGGGGGGGGTTGTCGATCGGGAATGCAAACATATAACACCCAGAGAAGACATCGGGAATAAAAAGAGTGAATTACGACCCCGGAGACTGATCGCAATGTTAAGGACCCTGGAGGAAGAAACATAACACAAAGCAACCAAACTGACAATACTTGAGCAGCTCAGTGACGATTATCAGGTGCTCTTTGTGGTAGAAATAGTCAATGAGCTTCAGGACATTAGTCTCATCAACATCGGTGTTCACGTTGATGAAATTCAGCAACTTGATTTCGTCCATCGACTGATCAAAGAAATCCTTGTCGTTCTTGATGATCTTCATACAGACCTTTGAGTGTTTCGGCGTTTTTTCGCCCCAAAAGTTTTTTCGAAAATTCGTATTAAACACAGTTCGTGCCGCGTGTTTGATTTCGCGGCCTGGACAGGATTCCATTGGACCCACAACAGTCCCATAGGCGTCTATGCCGGCTGTCGTTTGTCGCCGGGTGGGGCGCGGTCTCGGGCCAAAATGGGTGTGGTTTCGCTAAACGTAGGCGTGGGCCGCCGCGCGGTTGTCCGCGCAGTTTGTTAAAATTGCGGCGGCGGCTCTCCTGAGTCCTTCTCCTGAGTCCTTCCCCTGAGTCCTTCTCCTGAGTCCTTCGACTTCGCGTTTCTACTTAGTCGCTCCAAATTCGCCTTCCGGCGCCCGGCCTTTTATCCGCCCCAGCTTCGGTGTGGGGGTTGCCGTGGGAGCCGCCTCGGGGGTTGGCCCGGGAGCTGGCCACGGACAACAGAAACCCGCGCGGAAACATTATGAATCAAGAAAAAAAACACACGGAAACAACACATGACCATTTGATTTGTCTCCAAATCCAGACACTGCACGGCCCTGCTAAATGCCGCCGATCCGAGGTATTCCATGACCTGGTAGCGTGCTGCGATGACTTCGCCCATCTTCAGCGGGAATTCTTTCGACTCTTCGAAACCTGTCTTGTCTCGTTCGTAAATTACGCGCAGTTGGAACGCGTCGAAGATCTTCTGGTTGTAGGAGACGGGATCTAGTTTTTTACGGTTTTTTTCTTCCAGAGCCGCGGATTGTTTTGCGTGTACAGCCCGCAAATTCATGAGTCACGCAAATTCAGAACCATAACCATTCCCCCCGTCTTCTTCCCAAAAAAGCTAATACATCACAAAAAAAAAACAAAAATATGAGTACAGAACGCGTCATTGCTGTCGACGTATTTGACTCCCTTGACGCCGCTTGCGCCCTTGGTCTTTGCCACGGGCGCCATCGATGGATTGCTCCACGGAACTACCCTTAATGCCTCCTGCGTTCCAAAATGCGGGGACGGATCTATATCGTCCGTGCTCGCGCGGGTTGAAGAGACCTTGTGTTCGTTCGAGTATGAAAAAAAGGGGGTATGGTTGATGTCGGAGACACGCAATTCAAAATTTGTTGCTCACTGACATTTAATCTATTTCCGGTGCGGTGTTTTTTTGCTCACGCATTCTATCAACTCCCCCAAAAAGGACAGAACCCATTGACAATATCACAACATACCCTCGTCGCCGCTCCGAAGCCAGGGCTCGCGTTGCTGGAAGGCGCTTTCCCGTCTTCGCCTGGGGGAGGTTGCAGGCCGGGGAAGTTCTTCAACTCCTCCAGCAGATCCGCCTCGCACATCTCCCGTATCCGGTATCCTGGATCGTCGTCATCATGGTACTCATCCTCGGCAGTCGCAAACGACGGATTAAGCGAAGGGTGCCTCTTCCTCTGCGTGTAAAACTGGGTCTGTGCTTGCTGTTTTTCCCTTTCTTCCTCCTCCTCTTTTGCTGATTGTTGGTCTCTTGCGTCCTGCTTCTGCTGTTGGCTTCTTCCCCCAGCAGTGTCACAGGGTGTGGCCGCGCGCGTCGACGCCGAATCCGAGCTGTCGGCCTTTCTCTTCGTTGTGCCTTTTTTTGTTTGTCACTTTATCGGAGGAAGAAGGTTCCTCCCCAATTTTGAATTGGTTTGTCCCGGAATGAGAGACTACTATTCAAGCACTCTTGCGTGTAATACGGCATAATACCCAAAAAAAGAAAACAGAAATGAACACCGAAACAAGAACTACCATGCAGCCATGCCAGACTCTCGGCATCCATCTGTTTCTTCGGATCGAAGCAATCAGACATCAATAGCTGATCCACCTGATAATTGATGGCATCATCCGTGAGGGCGACGTCGGCGAAGGCAATGTTGTGCAAAAACCCGTCCAGTATGTTTACGACTGGCGGTTTTTTCGGCTTGCGCGCATGCGACTCACGACATTGCACAGCACTGCTAATGTATCGATTGCAGAGCGTCCTAAGCTCTTTCACTTGGGCGATAAACTTATCATGCGTTTCCGCCGGGAGGATATCATCCCCTTCCTTCCCCGATTCAGTGAAGAAGGTGCTGTGGAAATCCTTCCCCAGACTTGCAGCTTTATGCAAAAGACTGCGCGCGTCGTTCTCCGGCCGACACGCATGGTCCTGCAAATTCATCGTGGACGCGGATGCGGGCCCTCCTCCTTCTGTGTCTCGACCCACGCCGGGAACCATTGACAAGAAATGCTTAATATGTACCGAGTCGGGAGATAGTCCTAATATTCTCTATATGAAATGTTCGCCCCGCTCTGGAGGGCTTCGACAAACAGAATGCGCCTTTTTATCACGCAGAATCTGAATGTAGACAGAAAAACCGGTCTCATGGCAGCCGATGCCGATGCAGGCAACCGACTTCTGCTGCCATAGGTTGGTTCGTAGCACTGTGTTTTTTTTTCGGGGAATTAGGTGAGCAATAGCGTTCAAAAGACGTGTTGCCTTCACTCTGTTGCTATTAGCACTTCGCTCTGTAAAAGAGCAACCCCCGCAATCTCTCACACGGCGCTGCTGCAAAGGAAATTCTCTGAAAACTTCTCACATGCCGACCTTTCTTTCCTCCCCCCCAGTTATTCCCTGAAAATGAGCCCCCTCCGTGCGCCGTCGGCGGTCCTTCCTCACGTAGCCGAACTCTTTATGCTAAAATTCGAAACAAATGCCAAAGTGATGCAGTTATTCAAGATCAACGGGGATAAACAATAGTCTTAGACATCCCTAAGCAACTGATCGACTTGATAAGGAAACAATGTGACACTGAAAAGAACCCCTATGGGGTGTATGGAAATGCGTTTCCTAAGTTGGACAGCATAATGGAAACTTTGAAGAACGAACCCCCACTCTCTGCTGGGCAAGTTTGCTAGTTCCGGGCTTTGCGCCTCGTCGTATTTTGGAATCAAAAATACGAAACAAACAGCCCTGAGCAATTATCCGGAGTACAACTATGGAACACCTCGAGGGCAAAGACTTGAACAGGCATAGCCAGAGTGACTGCCGCCCATAAGAAATAACCTTTGAGAAATAACTTCCTTGACTACTGCAAAAACTCTCCAGATTCCTGGTCTGAAAGAACTTAGAATTCAACGAAAAAAACAGTGCTACTCCACTGGCAGAGAAAACGCCAATTGGGAATGCATCACTTACTACATCATCCCTCCCCGCTACAGCAATATTGGACACTTCTGTTACACTTCTCATTGCGTCCCGCTTCAAACCGCAACTTTCCCCACAACGACAATCCTGCTGGGATCCTTCACACAGGTTTCCTCAAGATTGCTTTGCACCATACCGCACCCCGGGGGACACCAGGCGGAGTCATAACCATGGGATTGCCAGCTCTTTTGCATGGGATGGCCTTGCTTATCGATCTTCTTCACGCGGCCGAGATTTACCTGATTAGGTGTGTCAATACAGTTTCACATTTGGACACGAAAAACCCTGCTATTTGGAGCCAACGGTCGACAATCAAAAGAGAAGAAAGAGAGTTAGAAATATGTACTCGAAGCTCCAAAATGATGTTGTTGTTCCCACCATAACGCCGAGCTTTTTCAATGTTTTTGGAAACATAGACTCCCGCGCCTAACATCCCCGTCGCTGAAGGCTTGAATTTTCCGCCTTGCGTGATGCAAGTCGCATTTGCGACGGTCGTGCCATGGTACATAGTTTCAACTGGATTCCCAGGATACTCACTACCAACGCCGGAAAATCCTTCCGTGGTATTCCGATTGGGATTTCTCGCGCATTCTGCTTCATGATGCTCGCGCTTGGTCGTATGGTTCCAACGAGACGTCGGATGCTGCCTGCCCGCACCGTCTTCCACAACCGCCTTACAGTGTTTGCAGATGTTGTCCGGATTTTTGCGGCAACACTGTTCGTGCGGGGCCAACGAAAGGCTTTGCACAGGGGTGGAGCAATGTGTGCAATTGCGTGTGTTTTTCCAACACTCCGCTTCATGATGCTCGCGCTTGGTCGTATGGTTCCAACGAGACGTCGGATGCTGCCTGCCCGCACCGTCTTCCACAACCGCTTTACAGTGTTTGCAGATGTTGTCCGGATTTTTGCGGCAACACTGTTCGTGCGAGGCCAACGAAAGACTTTGCACGGGGGTGGAGCAATGGGTGCAATTGCGTGTGTTTTTCCGACACTCCGCTTCATGATGCTCGCGCTTGGTCGTATGGTTCCAACGAGACGTCGGATGCTGCCTGCCCGCACCGTCTTCCACAACCGCTTTACAGTGTTTGCAGATGTTGTCCGGGTTTTTCGAACAGATTACTTCGTGCGAGGCCAATGAGTTTAACGGCACCGAACTTTCGCAATAATGACACTCGTCAGGATTCTGATGAATCCCGACCCTCGAGAAGTCATGAACTGAATTGAAAAATGACACCAATGCCGGCATCTTCAAGCTCTATGGCACCAGATAGATCGGCCACCACTTCAAGAACTTACTGCTCTACTTTAGCGTATCCACTCTAACCGTGCCCGTATGCCATATGTTGAGGATGAAATTATGACCGGAACGTGGTCTGTCGTTTTAACAATAACCGCTTCGTTTACAGCAAAGGCACCGGCTCGATCGAACGATTCCGACACCCCCGGAGTTATGAATACTCTACGAAATGACCTAGGTACGCATTTGTATGAGACCAGAGATCTAGTAGAGTCAACGCTAGACTCTGCCAAAAGAAAAGAATCGGGCAGTGGTGCCGTACCTCTTTCTTTCTTTTTTGTGAAGAGAAATAGAAGACAACACGATTTGTAGCCTTCCACATGTTGGTTTGTATGAATAGACCACCGGGCATTACGCACTACCAATATTCTCCCCGACCATGCCCACGGTTCCTTACTGGTACAGTGTTGCGTAGATCCATATCACCAATGGCTTGATTCTGACTCCCTTCAGCAGAGACTGGATGACTCTTACCGTCCCCCGACACAAAGCTGCCCCTGTGAAGAAGATTGCATTTGACGACGCACAATGTCAATATGTCAATAGAAATGGGTGATTCACACACACGCGCCTCCCCCCCATGCCTGCAGAGTGATTCCCTCCCCCTCGTCCCTCTATTTCCTGTTTCTCGCCATTTTCAGGCTTTTCTCGAATTCCCAAAGGTATGAAGAATTCATTTGATACTCTGAGCCCTTGATCAAATGCGATAAGGAACTGAAAATACTGAGATAACTGCAACAAAATCCTTCCTTACCAACTACCGCAGTACACCGACTTGATATTCCGGGAATGCGGGTTTGCGGTGGTTTCATGAAATACAGTTTTCCTTCTCGGCAAACGTTCTGCCGGTGAAAATATTTCATCGTCTAAATTGTGTCTGAAAAAAAGAATGACAAATGCGAAACAATTTCCCAAAATGCGCAACAAGATACCAATTTGAAAGAGAGAAAACAAAATGGAACAAACATGGGACAGGATTTCGACGGACAGACCGAAACCTACGTTCAAATACGCAGCAAGATCCCTGGTGGTGGAATAAGATGGGCGAATTGTTTTTTCATTCACCCCCGTCTGCTTTTCCCGGGTCAGAAAACAAGAAACAAATCACTTCGGTCCCCCCAGCGCCAATTGGTCCTGTTTATCCTGCAACTTCAAAGCAAAATTCTGCAGTTTTCTATCGTCTTTACTCACGCTCAACTGCCGTACAATTTCCGCAACCTCCTTGCTCATTGCCATTTTATCATCTGGTTGTTCTTCCGGATTTATGAACTTCTGGTGGGGTCTTCGCATCGACTCCCCCGTTGCAAAATTGTAGTAGTATTTCACCCCTCTCAAATCGTAGAACGCGTGCCATTCCTCACCCAACGTCGTCTGAATCGGCGCGCGCTTCGAGAACCCCTCCTGCGCCTCAAACTCTGGATTCACCTCGCCCAGGGCCCAGACGCGGATTTCCTGGCCCGTGGTTGGTGCACCACCCTCGCCGTGCGCGCCGGCCTTCGATCCCGACGATCCGCCGGCCTGGTTGTTCGTCTTCGCTTTGTCATCGGCGTTATCCTTATTCCTCTTTGTGGTGTAGTCAATGCGCAACGGTTTTAGATCCAGAAATTTTGGCAGCGTTTTCACGTGTTTCCGTGCGTAGCATTCGTGGCAATAGTTCCCGAACGTGTAGGTGCATTGCAGTTTCGCCGGGAACGCTCTGCATAGGCAGCACGGAATCAGATGATTTGGATCGTGCGTGGCCCGATTGCCCTTTGCGTGAAGCCGCTCAAAACACTGCTCGCAAAAACAGTCCTCGCAGTCCGGACAGTAGCAGGTTGCTTTTTTGTTCGGTGCGTGTTTTTCGTCACCATTCTTTGTCTTCGCGTTCGACTCTCGACGGGCTCATGTAACACACAGAGGACCTCATTAAAACTACAGTATCGCATTAGTATACCAATAACCTGGCACTCGATGCAGTAGAGCTGGGCATGCGCGGCGGGGTTAATCAACTCGCCGGGATTGTCCTCTTGGTCCATGTTATTGGCAATTTGGTTTTTCACGCGCTCGTTTTCCACAATTTCGAGACACCATTTCACCTCTTGGGCGTCGATTTCTTCCTCCAGCCGGTACTGCTGGGAAAAGGCTTTTAGGAAGGTTTTGAGAGTGCGCACCATAAACGGCTCCTTGATCAAATCAATCTTCAGCATTTCAGCCATAGACTGCACATATTGGGGCGAAACCAGCGGCTGTTGCGTCGAGATGTCGTGCTGGGACTCGGCCTGTGGTTTTTGGGGAGTGGTGTGTATATTGTTTCTTCGTAGACAGGCTGAGATACGGCAGTGTATCCACCCTCAGTGACACCCTCCTCACATTGTCATGCGAAAATAGAACCCCCCCCCCCCCGTCGAATCAAAAAAACACACCCACCCACCAACCTCGTACGTCCACAGCATTCGGTTGATGCGCAGCTTGATGTGTTCCTCCTGCGATCCTCGGCGGCAGTGGTCGAGTAACTGCGAAAAATAGTCGTAGAAAGGATGCTTCCACGTAGTTTCCTGCGACTCATTGTTTAGATAACACACAATTGACCCCACACCCTTGTACGATGTCCACGGTGCAGGTAGTTCGACTTCCGCAAACGCCTCCACGACCCACGTATATTCCTCGTCCCGCTCGGGGTCGGCGTTTAGATAGGCAAACCATTCCTCTAGCACTGGGCGCTGGCCCATACACCGGAGCATGGGAACGGTGGCAGCCTTTTCAAGCGCCTTCTGCGTCACCGGGTCGGCGATGCCTTTTGAGGAGGTTTCACATTAGTTTGGGCTGTTGCGTTGTTTTTTCTTGGTTTGTGTTCATTTTGAATTCATTCAGAGCACATTCGTGGATATGGCTTGAGGACCACAACCGTAACAGGCGGGGACCTCAACCGCACCGTACCGAGACAGCAAATGAGACTACCGAACAGCGATAGGGGATCTGCGTCTAGGAAATCCAGTGCTTCTTCCGATAATTCCCGGTTGTCTTCGAGCATTTGCAGTGCCTCAATCCACAACGCGTCAACATCATCTGTCCAGTCGAGGAGTATCTTTTGTATAATTTTCGGGTAAATATTTCATAACTCTTACGGAGCAATAATGTTTCGTTCTGGTCTTGTATGATGGAGATCGAGGAGTATCTTTTATATATCGGCAGTTCAATGGTGTGGGGGGGGGGGGCGAGGCTCAGAAATGCGTTGTTGACACACTGACAATGTTGACCCGCGATATCGAGGGAAAACTGTCTCAACGACTAACATTTTCCGGGTGCACATAGGCGAGGCGGAACTCTGGGCCGTTGTCTCCTTCGTTTGTCTCGAAGAATATCATCGTATCGTCCACCTCCACACCCGCTTGGAACTGCGCGGGGATGATTCCGCCGACCGTATCTGGTTTTGTTTGGATCCTGCTTTTAATAGACACACTTTGATGATGGTGGTTCAATACCATTCCATGTCACGAGGCCTTCGTTTCAAAAAGGCGCGGCAGAAACAATAAACGCACTCAAAAAAGACGATGAAAAAAAGGGAAGGCAAAAACGCGCTATACCGTCTGGCACCTCCGGCACCGGCGGGTATTGAAATTTGTAAACATCCGGCACAACAGTGCGCACTTCGCCTGGGACCTCGGTCTCCTCTGTTATTGTGACCATATACCCAAAGGAAATCACCTTATGCTTCCGCGGTTGGATCTTCACCCGCACGATGGGGATTTTGACCTTTTTGCTGGGAGCGGTTTTCGCAAGCGGACGTTAATGGGGGTGCGAGGGTATCGGGAGGGATTTATTTTCGGCGCGGTTGTCGCGCCGTCCTGGCGCCTGTTTTGCCGGGGGGGGGGCTGTTCGGCCTCCCCGGTAGACGCGAAGTTCTGCGCCGCTGAATTCCGGTGGTCGGGCCGCTGGTTTGGGCGCCCGGATTTGGTGGTGGCGGCGGATTCCGCGGCCCGGCAGCCTTCTTCGTCTCCGTGTAGAAGTTTGCGATGGCGACTTTCTGATTAGGATCTGGGGAAGAGCCTTGCGCCCCCAATCAATAAGTTGCGTGAGCCGGACGCTCTCGTTGTGAGGGCGTTACACCGCCAACCTCTCCATGGGGCGAAACACGCAGACGCGCCGCTCTTATTATTCCGCGTCTCGCCCAGTTCCACAAAATGACAATGTTCTCGATCAAAACACAACCTCTGGGGCCGCAAACATCTCGTCCGCGTCCATGGTGGGCGAAGTTTTCGTCACTCCTCACAAAGCAACTCCTCCAACAAATTTCTCCAAACACGCCCAGTATTCAGTCGCAGGCTGCAGAACACCCCAGAGGGGCCCTGCCCTGAGGCGCGGGGAAAATCTTTCCGTTTACAAACTGCTCCTCCAAGGGCTTCCAAATGTTTAAGCACAAATCACCAGTTAATAGCGAGTACTATTAGGCAAAAACAATATCTTGTTTCCAGTTCGTATGTAGTGCGAGAATGCATTCATTGTAACAAGTGCTTGGTACATGTTATTGGAAAAAACACGTGTCCCACTGTAGATCTGGCTTCCAACAACCACGGGTCCCGCCCAACCAACCACCCACCCGCCCATGCTGGCCCTAGAGTTCCTGTTTTTTCGCATATGGCCACCCTCAAGCATATGCTGCATAGCCTGCATAGTGAAAGATGTCGAAGCGGCTCCGTTTTTACTGGAAGCTACAATGTCAATCGGACTTCGTTTTTCCTCTATGACATGTGCGGGATCATATTCTTTCCATTGGATGCAACTAGAGTGTGCGATACCAACGAATCTTCACTGTTGGTAATATTCCGCTGCACCCCTACACGCCGCCGCCCAATTTGTTTCCGGATCCTTGGAAGGCCTGAAAATTGCTGCCAGGGTTGGATCGCGCTCCGCCGTTGTTCCTGTGTTTTGAAATTTTGGCACCAATTTCGATACATTGACGATTCAGTTCTTAGTGCTGCAACGTAACCATACATGCCATGGCACTGCTAATGAGAGAGCGCGGGATTCAAGGCTTTGTAGTTCTTTACCAGCAGTGCTCTGTCTCGCACCACGAATGCTGTCAGTATTGCGACCAGATGAACTCGAGGAATTTATTCTCATTGAGTTCTTCGCATGTTCAGCGCCCCCCCCCCCACCTGCCCCGCCTCCTCCGTTGTCGTTGCCTCCGACAATGAAACGGAATCGTTTTTTTCTCGAAACTGATCCAACTGACCACATCGTTTCTGAGAGAAATGTTTCCAAGTCTGATTATGTACAAACAAGTGTATATCTACGAGCCAAATCTGTGGAACATAGGATACTCCCAACAAACAAACAACGACTCTAAACATCGCCGCTGTAAATTGCTGGTTTCCAAAAACACCTAAAAACAAACGCCACCTGAAATGCACTGCAATGGAAAACGAATACTCGTACAATACCGATAAAACACGATTCAACACTGCTGTATCACGACTAACTTGTGTAAGTTTCACTGATGTACCGAATATTGATCATTTCTAACTTTGAGATAATAGTATGACTTCCAAATGTAGCTTTAATCTTCTACGTAATAACGTACTGACTGAGCCGCCTGTGCTAAGGAGCGGCAAAATGACACAATTCGAAATAAACCATTTTACTAAAACAATCAAGACTGATGAGATCTCCGTCTCCAAACTTTACTGTCAGTCTCTCGACTTCGGTCTTGTCTTCCTTCCCCCTACGAAGACCCCCCGCCCATTTGGCACTCCCACTTTCTCTCCCCGCAAAACGAGGAAAATATGACACATCACCACACTCTCCTCCTACTAAAACTAGTCGCCGTCGCCCAACTTGTTTCCCTGGCCCTCGAACGGTCGAAACTGCGATTCCCTCTGAGGAGCGGGGGCTGCGTTGAGCGACCGGATCTGTCCCTCTCCGCCGCTTCCGCTGTTGTGATAGGTTGTGTGTCATAATGAAAACAATACCAAGTCCACAGGGCAAAACGACGCATGTCCTCCGAAACTACTAGGATCCCGCTCCGCCATTTTGTGACCAAACAAACCACTGGCATTGTACACAACATTGTTGTTCGTTCTTCCGTTCCCATGACTTGTTAGACCAACAATGATCTGCCGACTCGAAAACTGTTATTAAACGAAACGACGACGACAGACCAGGAAACATTTCCCATGGCATGGAAAGATAGACATTTGGGGTGCAAGCCAACAAAAATGAGGTTATACTCGTTGGAGTATCCTGTCGTTCCGGATCCGTAGTACTGACCCTGGGCACCGCCCGCAGCATAAGAACTTTCCTCCGCGGCGCATGTGGCGTCCTTGTAGACCCGGTAGACCAGGATGGAGGTGATAAGCTTTCCGTTTTTTTTTCTTGGATATGATTCCTGATTTTCCAGACCAGTGCCGGACGTCAATGAATCCGTCTGAAATGAATGCAATCTCTCCATTTTCTTCCGCGACCACCTGATGAGTAGCCCAGTGAGTGGATGCGGGTGCCGAATTCACACACTGTCACTGCCACTGAAAATATAGGCTTACTATTATACCTCGCACACCGGGCCGATGAGATAGAAGGTGATGATGACGTTGAGCCAGAAGGGGAAGCCGTCATTGTAGAATGCTGGTTGCCCTGCAGCCTTGGCCTTCACGGCCCTGTCGATGATTACCACGAGGTCGAGAATACCGTTAATGAAGGAAATCATGCCCCAGGTTGTTATGCAGCTCATATCTATCGTCCCCTCGCGCAGGGAATACATTCCAATAAGCGCAATCACCATCAACATAAACGCGCCGATGATGTCGAGGACGAGATAGATACGGCAGGTGGCTTTTTTGTCGTTTTTTTTTTTTCTTTTTCTGTGTACGCACTGGGAGCGGGAGTTTCGACGATCAACCCAAGGTGCAATTCGCTCCGCTGTTTGTCCAAACAATAGTAATACCCGAGATGCACTCTATGGCGATCAGCGCGTAAAACCATGGCCGCATACTCAACGCCCAATCTGTGGGCGGGCCGTACATGCCCACCGATGGCAATGGGATCACCTTTATGTTGTTCGTGTGATTTTGACCAATGCAGATATTAATAACCGCACATCTCTGGGCTGGTGAGGACGGAGTGAACGAAAGACTTTTCAAACAACCAATTGCATAGCCCCCCTCAGACGAACGAGGATCGAAAAGGCGTACCATCGTGGCCCGCTTTCCTTTTGTACAAATATCGTTTTTGTGCAATTCGCTGCTGTAGTCTTCAAGTTTTGCCGTAGAGACGAATCCACTACATCATCTTATTCGAAAAATCCGAGCTCGAGACTCATAATCCACTAGTAAAGGGAAACGATTGTAATACATCGGCGAGATCACCGTGCGTTATTTTGAAATACCAAGTGTAATTAGCCGCAAAAACAGAAATCCCATCGCTAACTGTAGCAGCACCAACCTAGCCCCCAAGATGTCATGAGACAACCAGACACATTCACCCCACCCACATACGGGAATGCAAGCAATTTGTTCAACATTTTCGAGACATAACACCCAGCATAACCGAACCGGGAAACACATGAGACCATCTTTATTCGCAAATTGTCAGTGCTGGTCAAATATTAACGCATCTAAAAAAAGCTGAGAAATAACACAACCGTTCAAAACGCATATTTTCTTCTGACAGTGACCATATTATCTGACACAAAGACAACACACAATATCCTGAAAACCGCATTACAATCGTCGCATCTTGGAATCTTATAACTTTGGAATCCTCGAACTTTGGAATAGAAAATCGGGGTGATCACACATCGCACCCGCGAGCCACGAGACCACAGTCTGAACTATCAAAATAACACTCCCCTTTCCATCTGGTGATCCATTTGGTTCACTTCCTCTGGGGGCGGTTTTTCTCTTTCAAAACATTTAACCATCAAATCTCCACGGATACTATCAGCGACATGCGAAAATCCCCTGGCCTCCGCCAACATCAACGGCGTCTCACCCCGCAGCGTACGGGCGTGGAAATTCGCCTTTTTCTCCACCAACATATCGAATATCTTGCGGGCGGGCCGCTCCTCTTCGAACGCGCGATTGTGCAGCCTGTCCGCGATGTGGTGTAGGGCGGACCAACCTGCGATGATGGGGTTTGTTTGATGAGGCCAGTCGACAGATTTCGTTCTCGATTTGTGTTTGTGTACTAGAGAAAAACTTAGAAGCGGCGGGATGAATCGAATCAAATACCAACTAAACACGTCACCACTAGACGAAGAAAAACCTCGGCAGTCCTGGAAATTCACGTTCGCGCCGTTCTCGAATGCCTCCTCCACGAGGTCAACGTCCAAGGCTTCGCAGGCAATTGTCTGAGGATTTGGTTTTGACGGTGAATTGGAGTATAACATGTTCTTCGACGATAATATGTGAATCGGATCCACAGAAATCTTATGACGAAAATCAACCGAACTCTACCAGCCTGTCATTCCAGAACCGTTTTGGCTCGTCCTTGTAAGCAGCAATCCATATGTTCGTCATGTCGGGTGCTTTGGCCTTTTTTTTAATCGGGGAAACGCAGCCATCACACGGCCGACCAGGCAATATAGGGAATTGACATAACCGATTGCGCACAAACCCTCCGAAGAAAAGGATTCATGTACCGCCAGTCGCAGCAACGTGACCGGGCAATACACCGGCACCGCGACTTCGAAATCTTGGTCCAGCTTTTTTTTCAACGCTTCGGCGTAGGACAGATCCGTCAGGAGTTCGATGAGCCATATGCGAGCTTGTTTTTTTTTACCAGCGCCCACTGCCGGTAATTGAAATACAGAATCGCCCAGGCGCAAACAACATTGACCTGCACGCCCTGCACCCACCATCTCCCTAAAACACACTATAGTACCAGGGCTAGCGCCGTCTATGGTGGAGCGTCGATTGATGCCCGCCTCCGTCGCTTTTCTATGCAGCATATCCGGGTCCAGCGTGCAGAAGCTGCCAATGGTGAGATTCCGGCTTCTCAGATGTTTTAAGCCTTGCTTCTTGCTTCGAGTGTTGAATTTCGCTTGCCCACCAAGCCCGCCCAAACTCGCGGCTGTCCCGTCGACAACCGACATGCGGCCGGACTCCGAGGCTTTTATGCTACTGCTACGCAGGTCGGCGTCAGTAACCTCGACTTCGTCCGTGAATCGCAGCAAATTATCTTTCCAGGTGTCGTTGTGCTTAAGCTTGCAAAGCTTTTCCAAATTCGCTCGCTTCGTCCAGAGGAAAACGACAGCAGCATATTTTTCCTCAGGATACCGCTTGTCGGACCGATTCACCAGGTCGACGTATCCCTGCCACGTCACCAAGCCGGTCTCTTCATGGATCAGCAAATTCTTCGTCAGTTTCCTTTTGTATTTTTGGTTTTTATTTGCAATACTTCTCGACCAACGAGGTCTACGGGTAGCCATTGGCCGCCCGGGACGTCGAATTGGTATCCAAAAAAAGAATCCGAATTGCTGGTGCACTAACCAACTCTCGAGGAGAAGAAAACATTGTTGTACTACTTGTCGTATTTCCTCAAATAGCCGTCCGGCTCCTTTCCCCACACATTTTCCATGCGCGCCCGCCTGTCGAAATAGTCTGCAAGCGTATTTGCACAATAATAGCACTGCATTTCCATATCGACCTGCGTCTGCGGACAATTTGGAAAACCCTCATCGATGGGGATCGGATTTTGTTTCGAACTCGTCGCGGTCGACCACGAGCTTTGCGTGGCTTCATGGGCTGCCCGAGCCTGTTTGGCCACCTTTTCCCGCCGCGCCCGACACATACCACACACCAGGATGGGCTGGCCTTCTAGATCCTTGCCTTTCAGGGGATCTGCGAATAGCCTGCCCTCCTTTTTCGGGTGCGACCCGCACAAGCCCTTGATGGATTGCCCATCGGGCTTCTTCTTCAGCCCGCAGTGGGTCGGCATGCTGGGGAGGTGGTCTATCCGCTTTACCCAATGTAGAGATTGTCTGGAATGTAAAACAGTTCACGCTTTCATCTAATACATACGGTATATGGAAGATGAAGAGAGTTCTCGGTCAAGCGTTCTAGAGATATCCCGTAGATCACATCGAAACACCCCGTGTGCGACGCTCCCAATGACCCACCCCCCGGAAATTCACGGCAGCCGCCCGGCGAATATTCAACGATGACGTAACCTCAGAAATTATATGGAAAATAGCATGCACAATGGTCAAACGAATGTACATTAATACCTTAGAGTTACAGACTACAATCATAGTTAGAAGTGGAACTCATTAATTTTGAAGATATCATCGGCTCCCAAAACCATACTCATTATTGTTTTTGTCCGTCTCATAGGATTCGTCAATGACCTTTGTCAAAGGCGCCGAGATCTGGGCGGCTTCCTTGTGCCGTTTCGTAACATACCCCCCAATCGGTCCAAAGGCAACGTAGAACAGCATGATGGCCACCGCGACTAGCAGGACCATCATGGCATCCCCCCTCGGATTCCCGAATTTGGCCGACAATGTAACCCCATTCGCCGCTATCGCGCAGCATAACCCCAGCAAAAACGTGATTCCACTTATCGGTTCTGAGCGGCCCCACCATTTTTCGGAGGCAAGCGTTTTCAGCTGTTGCGCTTGTTTCATGGGATGGCCGATCTGTTTTAGACTCGCTAGAACAAACGTCGCTTCCGCCGCGATGAAGATGCACACAACGTGGCTAATCACGGCGGTTACAGTCAGATAAAGCATGGCGCTGGCCCGGTCATCTGACAAATTTGAGACATCCGCGGATAACAGGGGCACTTCAAATGTGAGGAACAACGCGGCAATTAACGCGTTACTATTCAGGATGGAAACCGATTGCTCCAAAACCCTCGCAGTTTTCTCCTCATCCTGGTCATCCAGGTCTGCGCGGTTTTTTTGCACTGAGTCAACGTAGTCGCTGACGATGTCCGATTTCGTGCTATTCGATTTCACGCTGTTCCTCTGCACCGGCATCCTGCCATCCCTTTGCAGCGTCAGGCCCAATGTCATCTTTGTGGTCTTTAGTTTTCTTTACGGGTTCTAATAATTAGCAACGCAAACAAAAACGTGCTTTCTTTCACTACCCTACCGGGAGGGAGGGCGGCAACAACAAAAATGAATTCTGGAGGAGCAGAAACCGAACACTCCGTGGACCACGGCCCATGTGGTTTTCTTCCTTAAGAGATTGGCCAGCGCTAGGGCAGTCCCGCCAACTACCACCCTCACCGACGCAAAACCATCGCGGCACCCCGGATGAGTCCGCGACACATTTTGAATTGTCATTCTTTCCTCATGGAAAATAGATTTCATCGCATCAACTTCTCCAGGACGACATCACACGGTCCGAGAGCTTTCTCAGACTGTTGCTGCACAGTCTGAGCTTTCTCAGAATAATATGGAAATTTCACTACGGCCCGCCCAACTTGGCAGCCACTATTGATTGAAGAGCTGAAATAACCACTCTCCTTCAGACACACGGGCTGGCATTATCATCACTCACTCTCCTTCGACGTCCTCCTCAGCATCCTTCGGGCCATCAGATTCATTAATAATCTCCGGCATGTTCGCCTCGCGATGCCGCTCCGACACGTACCGGCCGATCATGCCAAAAGCAATGTAAAACAGCAGAACGGCCACTGTGACTAAAACGATCATCATGACATCCCCTCTAGGATTGCCGAATTTGGCCGATAGCGTGACTCCATTCGCCCCCATGGCGCAGCATACGCCCAGCAAGAACGTGATTCCGCTTATGGGTTCTGAGCGGCCCCACCACGTCCCGGAGGCCAGGATTTTCAGCTGTTTCGCTTGTTTGGCAGGATTATGGATTTGCTTCAAGGAAGCCAACACGAAGGTCGCCTCCGCCGCGACGAAAATGCACACCACGTGGCAAACCACGCTGATCACTGTTAGATAGAGCAAAGCGCTGGCACGGCTTTCCGAAAGCTCGGAACTCACACTGGATGAGAGCAGCGGCACTTCGAATGTAAGAAACAACGCCGCGATCAACGCATTACTATTCAGGATGGCGACAGATTGCTCCAAAACTACTGCTGTCGGGGCTGCATCCTGGCCATTGACGTAATAATCGCTAGATTGTCCAGCCGCCGCCGGATTCCTGCCGAGTCTCATCATCTTGGGAATTTTTCTTTCGTTGCTCCAATCGATGGAGTTGTGAACTCACTGAAAACGTAATTATTGTACTATCCTATACGGCAGCAAAAACTGAACTCTAGAGCAATGCAACTGATGACTGGCCAGTCCCCGTTACGGAACGATCGCCTTTGAGAGTCTGCTTAGTAGTGGGATTAGATCCACAATCATAATGTAGATATCCCGGCGAAAATTTCTGACTGACGGTGATGGTATGCAACCGACAGCGCCGAAGGTACCGCGCACCATTGAGCTTTTCGGGCAGGACATCCCGACAAACCGACGCAACCCCCGTCCGCAAACCAACGAGCATCATGTTTGTTTCTCATGCGAGGTGCATCAAAGCGCGTTAAATTTTCTAGGTGTCATTCGCTGAATCTGTCATCAAACGGCCCCCTCGGGGCATGTACCGACTCCCGCCCGTGCACAGACAGACACGGGAATAATGTTAATGTGAACTACCACACACAAATCAAATATGTACTGCCCCATACGGAACCGCCCCCCCAGTGATAACGGTCAACCCTAAAATATGCACTACCGTTTTCTTCGGTGAGCATACTCCCACACAACTAAATGAAAACAACACTCTACGAGGACATTGACCAGGGAAAACACCACGACAGCGAGGATTTCGATAATCACCCGTTGCCACGTAAGTCGCACTCGTAATCTGGCCACGATATCCTCCTTCCGCCGCAGCAAAGAACTGTAAATCAAATATCGCATTCCCTCCCTCTCGTCCATGCGGACGACGGATCTGTCCGGTTCAGCAGCCCTAGCATTCCGGTCTGGGGCCGGCCTGTCCTCTCGAGGTGCTAGCAGTTGTAACATCCCGTCCCTATCAGTTTCCATTTTGCTTCGTAGCCTGGGGGGGGTTCTACTAAACTCAAAAACTATCGGGACAGGTTTAGTCCGGTATTACCAAATATACTTTACAGTGCTGTACACAAAAACGCCCCCCTTGGAGGACAATATGGAACACCCATTGATTGTGCAGCGACGGTAGTGCTCTCACCAGTTTTCCAAAGCGCTGTTGGAACCAGGACGACGACCATTGAGACCAACACGACGGAGTACTCGACGCAATACGGAATGACCGCCCGCCCGCACGCACCGTGCGCCAAACCCCTCCCCGCCCACAGAATACGGGAATCTCCACTGCTGACTCGGAACCTTTCTCATTTATGTTTCCACTAAATCAATGTGTGCACGACCGATCACATGTCACCGATGCACGTCAATGAGGTCTGCGGAATATCTCCAATTACGGAATGACCGAATGACCCAGCGCATGCTCCGCCACGTGGGGGTGAGAAAATTACACTCTGCACAAAACGACAGGATGATAATAATAATAATAATGCCCACAAAAAAGGGGCTCAGCCAGCTTATCCAGTTAAGGGGCTCAACAAACTTAGTCAGCCACCAAAAGAAGAAAAACAACAGAGTGATACACTGAAAGAAGACGACAACGTCAAACTATAAACATAAAACGACTGAACAAAACGACAGATATACAAAACTAGAGCTTGAAGCTCTACGCAAAAACGAGAACATGAAACTTTTATTTTGCTTCAAGATGTGACATGAATGATGACAAAAATATGAACTTGCGAGAGAGCTATGATAAAAAACGGCGAATGATAAGAGAAACTATCCGTGAAAAGAAAACGCTACTCAATGTAGGCTGGAATCATAGACAACGCGCCGGCGCCCGAAGGGTAGTCGCGCGCGCAGCTCTGCTTCGATGAATGTCGACGAAGCGCGGCTAGCGGCCGCAGCACTCGAAGCCAAAGGCGGCGATACGTTTCGACGAGCACTCGCAGGGGGGCTTGTCGGTCACGACGGTCACGTCGTGGGCAAGAGGATCGGTGATCTTGGGCCCGTCACCGACATTGTTGGTCTCGTCGGCCTCGTTCTTCGCCATCTGGCCGGTCCCCTCCGCCTGCGGGTCCTGATCCTGCTGAGGCGCCTCCGCCTGCTGCCCAGCGATGACTACGCCCCAATCGCGGATCCATTCGTGGCCCCAGTCGCGGGAGGTGGCCGTCGAGCACTTGAGGAGGATCTGCAGCTTCACGCAGATGACCGCCTCGTTGGCCCACTCGGCGCACACCTCCGTGTCCTTGTTTTCGTAGGGTACGGGGTAAGGGTCGTTGGGCTTCTTGCGGTCGAGGAACATGAAGCACCGGCTATTTCCATCCTCGTTTAGCCTCTGGCTGCAGTAAAACCCGTTGCCCGCATTCACCGAGTACCAACCGGCGAGGCGCGTTTGGCAGTCGACCCCGGTAGGCCCAACACATTGCGGGGGGGTGGAAGCCGACAGCGCGTCGTACGCCTCCTTGCACCGGTCCCGCTGCTGCTGCTCGGGATCGCGGTCCGAGCGCGTGACCCGGTAGCCGGCAACCGAAGCTGCGGCAGCCGCCGCGGCAGCGACCTTCTGCAGCTTGTTGATCCCCATATTCGGGTATGGCCTTTCCTCTCTGCCCCCCTAATAAATGCGGGCTACAGTTTCTTCTAAAAAATACAAATCGCCTTCTAAAGTCACCGAGTACAAACTCGTGTGCATATGCTATAGTCACCATGTGTTCGTTGGTTTCAAGCATGTTCTCGACACGTGCAAAGATAAGGAAAACACCCGGAACAATGCCACAGACTCCGCAAAACATTTCACAATGATTCCACGTTGGAACGAAGTTTTCAGCACATGCATCGTATCCCCAACACCAACCGAATCATGTGCCCAACGTGTCGACCGGAACACAGTTTATGCGAAAAAAGGTTTTCGACCATCTGATGAAAAGAAACGAAGACTCAGACATTCAGACAAGACCACCACCTGTTCGATTCCACTATCCCCCCGCCCCACTCGCACCCTTCCAACACCCGATGGTATTCCCAAACTCACCAGCAGTACTGGGGCGGCGTTGTTGCCGTGACGTTTGATGAAAACTTTATGATGCGATGGCAGAATCGTTTTGTACGTGCAAAAAACACTCATGATAGCATAACACACAATCTCCAGTCAGCAAACAACGTTGTGCCCGCTGCCGTGGGCTATAGCGGAATACGGTCTCGACGTCTATAGGTCGACTAGAATACGCATTGCCAGTGTGTACTACAACAGTACTACACATAACATTTCGAATTCACGCAAAACGCTCGCACTTGCACAAGGTCGTGCAACAGACCGTGTCGATAGATTCATGGGCACTTCTCCCAGACCGTGTCGATACCCTGGGTTCTGTATTCGTGCTTGGATACCCAGAAACCAACGCTGTTCATATTCTTCAGCCCATGATGGATTATGTTGTCTATCAGCAGTTTCCGCTTGGATTCACTGTATTTTCGTTCAGGCGATTGTTGACCCTGGTGTCCGAAGGACTCTACATAGTTGGGACCTACTACAATGCTCACGATACGCGAAATGCCACATGACAACATTCCGCAAAATCCACGAAAGATGAAGGACACAAGACGAACAGTAATACCATTCCGCCGTCGCTTTCACTTTCGCGCCGTGCTCCGCCAAGATGACGTCAATCTCCGTCTCCAACGCAGTTTTCAGGGATGCCCCCGCCGCTAACCTGTCGAAATTGAACTGCGACAACTGTTTCAGCTCTTGCTCATGTAGAGCGCCCAAGAGGGCTGCGCCGAGCCAGGGTGCACCCTTCGTGTGGTAAATATTGTTCTCCGGCAGGAAGGAGCGCCCGGGCTCGACTTTTGTTTTAGATGAGGGTTTTATTTGTGATGCTTGAATCTTGTGTGGACTGGGAGTGTCAGCATTGCTGTACAGAGAGACAACCTGAAAAGCAGCCACAACAAACGAAATCTGTCAAACTATAATACCCGCAATCTCCGGGACCACGAAGGACTTGACAATCTCCGGGCGCTGACTGAAATCGTCGGTGACAAAGACTTTGAGGACGGTCTTACTCTGCGTCTTATTGAGTCGTTTCAGCAACATTGTGTTCACAAAATCCCGCATGTTTCCAATCGCATCCCGTTCCTCGTTTTTGATCCAGTACCGCGGGTGTAGCCCGTTATAAATCGGCCCCGTGAACCGTAAGCACATTTTAACTGAGCAAAAAAATATTAAATATTTAAAAAAAATATTTAATAAATATTTTTCAATCTCCATTATGTTAGACCAGAACGAAACATTATTGCTCCGTAAGAATTATGAATTATTTGCCCAGTTAAAATGTGGGCACCCGTGAACCCATCGTCATTGCAATCCATCGACGCGATGATGTAGCCATCCTCTATCAGCGTGGCAGAGATGTGGTCGCCGCTCTGCACGTCGACAAACACGCCCTCCGTCAGCGCGTGCGCGTATATCGCACATACCGACCGCCGCACGATGGACACGTAGTCAAAATGCTGAAATAGAACATCACATAACTCCTGACGAAACATCAGGTCCGCAGTGGTGCACGGTTCTGTGACGACGATTCCTCTAGGTTTTCTCGGCCCTCCTCTCCGGGATGGACTGGGGCTTCGACTGGGACTTTTTGAGGACCCTCTTCGGGCTCGACTCCGGCTTTTGGAGCCGCTTTGCTTACTACGGTTCCGTGACTGCTGCTCATTGTTCGGCGAATATTTTGCGATAACGCTTTTCAGAACTTCCTCGTTCACCGCAAACCCCGGAAACATTTGCGCAGCGGTTTGTTCCGCACTGCTGCTGCTTGAAGGAACAGCCGCGTCTCCCTCGGATGTTACTGAAGACTTTGAACCCCCAACGACATAGGGCACGTACCGAATCACACCGGCGGGAAGTTCTATCGCGCCGGCACCACCTTTCGCGCTGGCGATGGACTCATGTGACGCTTTTCGCTTGGCTGATGTTTTTTGTTTCTTGCTGGGGCTTCTGCTGCGCGATTTGCTCTTGGATTTCCCTCGATCCGTGGACCCGACCCTTTGTCGTTTGCGTGGCTGTTCGTCTTGTTCTGGAGGGGTTGACGCCAGGTGGCTGGATGCCCTGCTTTGTACGGCGGAGGACTTTGCAGAGGGCGGCGGCGGTCTGTGTATTGTTTTCTTTGCGAAACGTTGGAGTCTGTTTGGAGATTCACTGATTAGGCAACCTGAAACAGAAAGAAGAACACTTCTTCGCCGATCGCAGAGACAATGAGACATGATGACAAAAAATACATGTAAATGCGTAACGATAAACACCGCTAAATACTTCCACACGAAGGTTTCCCTCGGTCCCGACTCGGTGATGAATCCTATCGAACATGTCGTTGTCGCCAAATCCAGCACCACGATCTCCATACGGCCCTCTAGCAACGATTTCCGCACAGTTGCCGCGGCTGCTGCCGAGGACGTCATGATGGTTGTGGGGCGGGATCAACGAGAAACAACAACGGGAACTACTTCACTTCCAAACCCCGTTTTATACGAGAGAGACGGCGGAACGCCATTGTGTTTTAAAGTAGGACCATTTTTTCCTCTTTTCGCTTTCTGGTTTCGGTTGGAAATGAGCAATGTGACAATAGAGGAACGCTGTAACAATCCCGCTTGTTTCCAGCGGCCTAGGCTGGACATCGCGTCTCTTCAGAGGTTTCTTTTCTTTCAAGTTTCGATATGGATACGATTTGTGCGTTCCTCGCTACAAACAGATTGTCATATTTCGTGCCAAAATTTTCGGGTACAGGATTAGAATACCAAATGCCATCTACAGTTTCGTGTCGAGTGCTTGTGTTAGAGTTCAAAAAAAACGTGTTTTCCGCGTTGAAAAGCAACTTGATGTAAGATTGCAAGATTTCAGAATGAACCTAACTGTACTTTCGATCTTATGGAGAATTGTTTTTCTTAGACTGTAAACCATAGACTTCGCTATACCCCACTACGCAGCAACTGTATACTCGGAAAAATCAAATGAAATCATATTCAAAAACTATAAACACCGGTCTGTTTTGCTCACAAAACCTTCTTCAACCCCGAACCACCAGCAGTCCCGGGCACAACAACGCTAACCCGTTTCAAAGGCATGCTGTCCATCCCGACACTTGTTGCCTTCGACCCCTTCGACCTGCGAATTTTCGAGCCCCGCTTCGACCCAGCTATCTCATCTTCGCCATGACATCGCAATGTGTCTTCGTAATAAAGCGCGTGCCCGGTGCGGAATGTTAGTTTCACGTCTCTTGGGGTAGGGAACACAATGTCCTGCTCCTTCTCCTTCGACTCTTTTTGGGTCTCCTGGAGGGCTTGGCGCCTTGTTCGTTTTTTGGGGCGTATTTTGAAGAATTGAATTGGAACTGCTACTCCCTTCCGCGTTTGTGAATAACAGAAATCAATGACTCAATACGCAAGAAGTTATGTTGAAATACTGAGTTTCCTTCGTAACAATCACCCTCGGCTTCTCGCGTTTCCTGCAGCGTCTTACCATGTCGGTGATTGCGTCAAAATCGGGGATATGGTCCGTGGGCACGCCAGGCGCCTCCCACATGTGTCGCGGGAATGGGAGGATGTTTCCTTTTTTCTTGGAGGTTGGGCGGGGTTCGGGTGGAAATGCGTGTTGTTTTTTTTCTGTGCCCGGTTTCGCGCCCGGTTGTGGGCGCTGTCGGCCGAAATGGGCCGGTGCGTTCGACCGAAAAATTGATCCGGCTGGCCGCCAATTTTGGCGCGGGGTTTTAGACGGCGGCGGCGCCCCGGGGATCCTATGGGGGTGAACCCCGGCGGGTGCCGATTGACCACCGCAAGCGGTGCAATGGTATGCGCCGTGCATCTCCAGGCCGCAGCAGCAGCCATCTGGAGTCGTCAAACTCGCAATGCAATCCAAAAAAAGAAAATCATCCCACATAATAGTAATACCCAACAGCTTATGCGAGGCCCACTCGTTTCGCCACTCCTTCACGTCTTTCTGATAGTCTTCCACAAGTTCCTTGTGGCAATCCACTGCGGGAATGATATAATAGCGCAACGCCCTCAACTCCTCATCAATAAATTCCTGCCGCACGCAGTCCCTCGTCAACATCAAATCTACCCTTTCCTTCATCGGCAAATCCACTTTTTCCTTCTCCCGCTCGTCAATGCTCTTCTTGTTATCTGCTGAAATCAGTGTTTCCCGGCACATATCCGCCTCGATCTGCAGCCATTGGCGCTCAACTTCTTTTCTATGGTGGTCAAGCTTCTTCTTCGCATACCGCCAGAACCGCTGGATTCTCAAACAGGATCCGTGAAACTTCTTCATCACCAAAAGCCATTTCCCGCCCTGCTGCCAATGCACCATCGAATTCCACAGCGTCTGCGCCGACAGCCTCCGCATCCCCACCTTCGTCCTGCGGGACATGAATTCCTGGCAGCGGCCGAATCTGATTTGGGATTTGGAATGCGTTGCCCGGGGAGGTCGCGGTATGGTATTTTATGGGTGGGGCGCGTTTCATTTGCCGCGCGGATTTGCGCGGTTCTCGTGCGGAAGGGCGCCACTTGGGGGGCTGCCGATGACTAATGTTTTGGCCGCTTTTGCGGGTTGCGCTGGCCAAAATTAAATGGGCGGCGGCGAAGTCGCGAACTCTTCCTGGTACTGGGCGGCACTGAGGCCATGGATCTCCAGCAGCATTTACGCGGTTGGCAAGGGAGTCGCGCCCGCAACTTTTGCGCTGTTGGCAAGCAACGCCCATTGTGCGCCTGGCCTGGGCGCCAAGGGCTGCCCTGCTATTGCCCATAGCAACCCCTCATGTTGCAAAATGAAAGCAAAAAACAAACCGAACAAAACCTGCCGCGATTCTCCGTGTGCGAAACGATATTGTCGAATATCTCCCACTCAGCCTTCCGTTTCCTAAGCATGCGGATTTTTTGTCGGGCTTTCTGCTTCTCAAAGTCCTCCCACTCTTGCGAACCTTCCTCGAATTTCCTCCCCTTCCGTATGTGGAACAGCTTCTCGTCGACTGAATCTAGAACCCCGTGAACGCAAGAGAGCATGCGCCATAACGCCGACGCCATCCTCGCTTTCTTCTTTTCGGAGGCCTTCGAGAGTTTAGCAAGGGGGGCGGCTAGTTTTTGCAGCGCTGAGGACTCTGACAAGATGCTGGCCTTTTTCGGAGACTCGTCCTCATCTTCGATGTCCGGGGCGAAAAGGACCATGCTTTTTTTTGTCTTCGTTGTTTTTGTGTTGGGGGGAATCAGAGTTTTTGATGAACTAACCGTTTGCGAGATGAGCAGTCAAGGACTGGAGGAAAAAGAATCGGGGATACCGTTGCGGCTCTTCCTCATCAGCAAAGAAATTTCCTGAGTCCAAACGCAAAGCCTTGGGCGAGTTTGCGGGGGACGTCATCGGTGAAACCACCTCTTCCAGCCTCAACCGCTCGCTTTCGTTTGACGCGCAGGAGGATGCGGTGTGTATCATTAGTTGCGCTGGGCCCCCGCACAAACTGCCGGTCGAGTCCGTGTGGATGAACATGCCGCCGCCAAACTTTTCATTTTTTGTAGAAATTGTGCGCATGCGCATATTCTGAAAACTTTAACCTGGCGTCCGGTCTGTCTAATACCAGTGATGAAACACAGATGTTGAACAATGACAATGCTATCTACAACGATAAACAACCTCTCTCCCCGCACCGCCCCATTTGCGGTCCATATCTTCCCGGTACTTCTGGACCTTCTCCAAATTCATGGCAGCCTTTCTATGCTTACACTCCATCGTTCGCATGCGGTGCAGTTCGGAGGAGGACTTTGGCAGTTTGTTCAATAAGTTTTAATAGGGTACAGTTGGCAGTGTCCCTCAACGGCCTCAACGGGTACGAAAAGATGATACCCCTTCAAGTTCTCACTGGAGAGAAAACACACGGCAATCCGCAAGATCGGATCCAACCTTAATCCTCTTCAACTTCTCCCCCTTGGAATGGCCGTGCAAACTCTCCTCACTCATGTTCCGTTTGATGATATCGTTTCGACGAACCTTCTTCAACGGGGACAAATCCGTCAGCAGCAGCGGCGGACACTCGTTGCCGCCTTCCTCCTCCTGTATGTTGGTTTTGGAATGATTGTCATTATTCGCGAATGCCTCTGCGGAAACTACTGTATTAACTGTTATAGCTTTTCTCGAACCAAACGGGGAAAATCAAAGCACAGGACCACAGCGAATTACTAATACCCGCCTCTCCTGTTGGTACTGGGCCAAGACATTCTTCAACGGGGACTGCCACAACGGGGCGCCGACGGGGGTCGATCGTGTTCGTTTCAACTTGCGGGTTTTAGAGCTCTTCGCATCCAATGCTTGATGCTGGATCTTCGACGCCTGCCGCAGGTTGCCGCCGCAGAATTCCTTGGGACGAGGTTTTTGGTTTGGGGAAGAAATCGATGACCTATTCGAAAGACCCACATCATCCACTGACGGGCGGGCGCTCAACAATGGCAACACGACAGCAATAAATGTGCCAATCCAATGAATACATTGTGCCTCGACAGTATATTTCTGATTTCCTGATTCAAAACCGGGACAAGTTTCTCGGGTGACAGCGACTCCCCCCTCTTCGAAAACCGCTTCAAAGCTGGAGAGGCTTGCCTAATCGTATCAGCGGTTTTAGGGTTTTATGTTCACCGGATCACAAACTCTTTGAATACATAACAATACGGACCGCGAATGAAACCATACGACTCCCGATGGAACTTGAGATCAACCGAATGCTAACCTGAGCATGTCCCCCATCTGGAGATTGCCGCTCTGCTGCAGTAATACCCCGTATTCCTTGTTGAATCGCTTCGTGTCCGGGCTCAGACTGCCCTGCTCATATCGCTCAATGTGAGTTGTCGTGGGCGGTTGCTGCTGTCCTAGATGAGCCCGGGAAGCCGCAGATGGAGACCGATTCAACAGAGACGGCAGAATCGGGATCGATGTCGAAATGGAGAGACCGACGCCTTTCGGTATTTTGGTACTTTTCGTGAATGGAAAAATCTACCTACGCTTTTTGCCGCGCCATTGGCGCGACGGGTCTTACGCGCCCCGGGGCACGCTATCTTGCCCCCGGGGCACTGCCCCGCGCGTTAGCCGGCGCGTTTTCGCGGGCTTTGGCCGCTGGGGATGCCGGATTCGGCCTTGCTTTGGGCCGGCGCGGCCCGGTTGGGCTGGGGTTTTGAAATGGCGGCGGCCTCCGGCTCGGATGTCGACTGTGTAATATGTTACATGTATGGTGCCGACTGTTCAAAACGGATCGAGCAACCCCGCCCATCCCACCCCACTTCTCGACCATGGTGTGCGCGCTATCGACATTCGAAAATCAAAACAAAATCAGTCCTGCAACATAATAACACCGCGTCCTCTTTTCTTCGTCGGCGACATGGGCATCGTTGGCCCGCGTGTGATCCGTTCCACAGATTTTTGCGGTGATATCTCCCGCACGGAAGACACATATCCCAGCTGCTGCCCCGCGCTCGGGCACCGCGGTAGAGAAGGGCACGACATTTTTAACACTCTTGTTCGAAGCTCTTTAGCAACGTAGTTACTTCAAAAAAAACGCAATTAGCGCACTATTCTTCGCAAATCTTTCTACGTCCAAACATCGTACAGCAACCCCAGAAACCCGCGCCTAATCTTCCAACCCCCAATGGGCCCTCTAACTCCCGCAACATACATGCCCAAAGAAATAAATCAGCCTCCAAATCATTCAGTTGTTCCTCAATACCGAAACCATTTCATGGAAAATCTGCGTATGCGTTTTCGGTCCGAAGTACGGTTGCTATGGATAAATGGGCAAATCCTTCATCGGGATTCAAGGTCGGGGACAACCGCGGGTCTGAATCAGACAAACGCGAGTCAGTCCAATACGCATTTTGTTTTCGATATTAACTGCAGAGAGTTGGTTCATTCTCCGATCCGCTTCCTGAAAAGGGAAATAATGTGCATCAATCCCCCTTCGAGTAACCGCTAGTCCCGTGTGGATTGATTTCCAGCCTGCTCTGGCGCGAGCTCTGTTTTTTTTTCGGAACTGGGTATTAAATTCAATTCAATTGTTGGGCACACCTTCCCGTATGCTCAACTGGTTGACATAAACAAGGACATCAAAAAAACGTCGGAGAAGACATATAACCTTGGCGCCTTCTCTGCAACTCGGCTTCGCCCTCTTCCTCTTCTTTCCTTTCTTCCTGCACATCATCCTCTTTCTCATAGATGCTCAGCTTGTACGAAACCCCCGCCATCATGAACGCAGCGGTCGTTCCCAGAAACGCAATGCTACTGCCCCAGAGCGCGCTTTTCGAGGCGAGCCAGACCTGTTGGTTTTTATGACTGCTGTAACGAGGGCGGTCCGCTGAGGTGTAGTTAATATTGCAACAGGGAACCGCAAAGCGATTAGATTTCACAGCCTCAGATAACGCCAACTTGACAGACCGAAATGACATAAACCTCCTTTGGCGTGTAGCTGTTGAACGCTGTTTTCTTCACCGGTGACGCCCCAAATTGCAACGCCCTGGAACCAACATTATCCGGGTGTCCGCTGGTTCCCGCAAACTTCCCTTCCGATAAACCCATCACAGCTTTTTGCGATATCCTAGCCAATTCCGAAGAATGCGCATCTGAAGGC
>Ga0099798_10078_pt1 | contig 28886 bp, 18 predicted proteins | sample Uncmet_Sort29A_1_FD_89870 | JGI IMG/M metagenome (GOLD analysis project Ga0099798, IMG submission 89870) | Marine eukaryotic communities from CALCOFI LINE 67, Pacific Ocean - CN13ID_Sort29A_1 | ecosystem: Environmental > Aquatic > Marine > Oceanic | place: Pacific Ocean: Monterey Bay | collected...
AATATCGAAATTGAGTTTCGTCATCCTGTGAGAATTGTCTTGGAATTTGTTTTTCAAACAGCGAAGTTTGTTTTTTCTCAAAATTATTTCTCATCCTTTTTCATAAACAGCGGGAAATCCCCCCTATTCTGCAGAACGACACCGCTATATTTCAAGCGGATATCGTATATGCGAAGCCATTTTTTGTGTACCATAAACAAACCCCCATTCTTTGTATCAATAATTTATTTGGTTTTTGTTTTTTTCGTTTCACGTTTTTATTTAGGAGGAAATTTTATAAAACGTAAGAAGTCGCGCGCAACCTTATATTGTCGCGCCTAATTATTCTAGGTTAATATTTTAAAGAATACAGTTTATTGTTTGGTTTTCACAGAAACACATTCCCGATTCAAAACAGCACAAAAATGTCTGATCCATCCGGCACAAATCTGCCGCCGGAAATCTCTCCGGTGCATAACATTTACAGTTTTCCAGCTCAGAGGATATCGTTAGCCGAGTACGAAAAGCAAGCGAAACAACACACTACGAGGCACGTGAAAGCGCTACAGAATTCGCAGGCTTACAAAGATTACGTTGCAGCGAATGACACTGACTTTTCAGGCAGATCACATCCAACGGGCGGCGCGTCATCAAGTAGTACTACCGGACGCAAAGACAGTAAAGCGAGTCGCAAATCAACGAGAAATAAGAATAGTGGTAATTCGCGGTTTTTCACAAAATTAACAAAACACGAACAAGAAGACGGAGGAAATACAGTTGAGAACTTCGTAGGTGCAAGGCTTGCCAAATTGTTTTTTGACGACAGCAGTAACAATGCAAATAGTGATATTTCTGACAAAAAGAGCAAGGAAACTGCCAGCCAGGAAAATCACTTGACTGATTTATCCGACCGCAATAACAGTGAATCGGAAGATTTGTCAAACACGAACAACAACAATAGTCATTTGAATAACAGCTTCCGTTTTCCGTTGGCAATTCGAAAGTTTTTCAGTGAACCCGATGATAACGATGATTCGAGTCCCAGGTCACGCAACAGCAGCCCGTTAAATCGTGGTGCTTCTACTAATAATATCGAAGAGTCAGCTGCCGCCAGTGGTAGCGAGTTTTGGGGTGGCATTTTGGAAAGATTGCAGCAAGACAACAACGTTGCGAGTGGGAACAATGGGGTTGTTACTGCCAGTCAATCGCAAGTACCATCTTCTCAACAGAGTGTTGGCCCGAGTTTCAATCTCGGGAATAGTGAAGTCGATGCGACAGCAAACAATCCGATTTACATTGACAGCGCAGCGGTTTTAAATGAAGAGCGTGAATTACGCGGCAACTCGACGTTTGTCAGGCGCAGAAACCCGAGCAGGGATAGTAGCCGCACTGGGAGTTTATCGCGTGGTGCTGCGAACACTACAAGTAACAATAATGCGAATAGTATTGCAAACAGTAACGGTAATAATAATTTCATCACTTCACCTGGGTTGTTTTCTCAAAACATTGGTTCGTCCCAAAACAACTCACCACCAAGAAGTGGCAACAATACGCCAAACAACAGTCAATCGCATTCTCCGCCGAACTCGCCGGGTAGAAATTCCGACACAGTGGAAGCTGCTTTTTCATGGGGCGTGTTTTTCAGACCGGAGGAGTTGGTTCCTATTATCTATCAGGATTGTTTAGTGGTGGCTAGGACTTACAGAAATATGAGAACGGGTGAAAACACCAACAGTCCGAGACGCGTTATTTTTCCTGGGAATACTAATAATTCTGGAAACACAAGCCAGGATTACGGCGTAATTCCACCTCGCGCAATGTCCCGCGCGGAAGCTCTACGGCTGGCGCACAATAATGCGGCGCTGGGGAGAAGCCCTGGTGGGGGTAGTACTACTAACAGTAGCAGCAGTGCGTCGGGAAGCAACAATGCTGCGGCTATGGATGTCGATAGCGGGGGACGATCCGGGAACAACAATGCAACAGCTGCGGGAAGATCAAACAACAACCTTACGCCATCTCACGGCACGGGTGCGAACTTGATCTCAGAGAATGATCGTGTGTTCAGTTTGGGCGAAAACCCAAACAGCGATATGTTTTTAGATGAGAACAATTCGAATGACAGCATTTTGGTCCGGTTTATTCTGTTTTTCCTGAACCCGATATTCAGGCTGCGGTTTGTCGACAGTTTAGAAATTATTGGCGGCACGAATCCGAACAACGGCACGAACAGAAACAGCGATAACAATAATAACGGCGATGTTGACATGGACGACGAGAATTTAGATGACGAGCAAGATACTGGTATTTTCGCTGGCTATCCAGTTCTGAACTTCTTATTGACAATCTTTTTATTCCCGTTCAAACTGGCTTTGTCTATCATCGTTAATGTTTTGTTCTTCTACAGTTCGACGCAGCGGGTTCTGCAAAGGAAATTCTTACATGCAGTCACACTATTGAGTTTGCGCACGAGCTTGTTGTTAATTCTGATCACAATCAAATATTCGATTCTATTCGGGCAAGTTATGTGGATGATGTTGCAGCATGTCCCGTTTGTAAGCATCGGCGTTTTTGTGTTCCGGAAAACTGTTCGATGTGTGCAGTATGTTGTGACATTTGAATGGATTTTTGGACCGTATAGAAATAATAGTAACAGTAGCTATTATTCTCCCCAATATGGTTATTCTCGCAACAATAATGATTTTGAGACGCCGATTGGACACAGGAATTTACCGAACGATGACGACGATCAGTTTTCTAATTATTCGAATTATTCCAACCAACAACAACAGAACAATAACGCAAACGAAACGGGTTCTGGTGGTAGTAGACGTGGGTTACGCGGTAGAAGTAACAAGTTGAAAAACGCTAAGTATCAATTTCAATTTTGAAATATTTTTTGGCCTGGAGAGATTTTAAAAAATTTTTTCTGCTTCAAAAGGCAAAATTTTTATCAATTGAATTTTGAATAACATAAAATTTAGCTTCTTGTTAAATCTTCGAATCGATAGTGGTTTTCACAGTGACGAAGAAATGTCACATGGATCTGGCAGTGAGAGCAACAGCTTACCAAGCGATTCAATTTTTACAAATTCTCGACGAAATAACATCGGGCGTGAAAACACGCCGCATCCCTTCGGCGCTGGCAGAAACCGAAATTCGCAGAACAGGATGTTCCCCGACGACTACGAGGATGGCAACACGAGGGATAAGAATGCAAACGATGGTTCTGGCTGGCTTTCTGTTTTGTTCAGCTGCGGTCGAAGGCGACGTGGTGGTGACAACAATAAAAACAATAGCGATACTAGTTATTCCCGTTCCCGTGGCGGAACCAGTAACACGCAGCAAGTATTAAACTCTCCAGTACACGGCACCAATATTAACAGCAATGTTCCAAACAATACATCTCCTAGGAATAACAGCGAGATGTCACCGCGATCTAATTTTTCCCCGAGTTTTGCAAATAGTCGACTTTCAACGCCTCCAAATGCGTTCGACAGCGTCAACACATCAGCCATAGCAAACAACTCGGCCGCCCGCAGTTCGCCAGTGAATGGAAGGCATTCGAATGCGAGCTCCGCGCTTTCCCCTCGCCGTATTTTGGGAAGTTCGGAAAGATCCGATGGCAACGAGGACTCAGTGCTTGCAGCGCGCGATCGCAATAACAGTAGCGCTAGGAGAAGACGGGGTGGAAGGTCAGCTTCGCCAGCCAATCGGAACAGAAGTAGATATAACATCAGGCATAGTAATCGGCAAGTAACTGAAGCCACTTGCTGCTGGAGAATTGCGAAATGGGCATTAATAGTTTCCTTTTTCGTGGTTTACATGTTCTTTCTATATTCGTTTCTGATGCAAGAATGGGATGAAGCGAGGTTTGAGAGAAATTTTGAACGCGATTTGCATTCTAGAAGACTGAAGCAGTTGCAACATCGGCGAGATTTGATTTCAAGCAGAACTGGGCGCAAAATTGGTGGTGGCAAAATTACAGATTTCGAAGAAGAAGATTACAATAACAACGTTGCCCGAAACAACATCCCAACAGCATCCGATAACAGTTTATCTGGTATATTCGGTTCCGGTATTCACGCCGCCAGCTCCCTGGCATCTGACGGCATTTCAGCCGTTGGCAGCGTTTTTGAGTCGGTCCGCACCAGCGAAATAATGCGGAGTGCGAGTGAGAGTTTTGGCAACAATGCCGTGGTATTCTCGAAAATCACTGGTGTGAAATTGCCGAGCGTTGCTATTAGAACTAAAGATTCAAACTTTCGGATCGCCAGGCTCGAACGTGGATTTTACCCCTTTTTTTGTCCAAAAACTGAAAAAATGTCAAAAAACATTAATTTTGGGGCAAAAAATGAGATTTCTGACCTGGCGACCAGAAAGTTTGAAAAAGAGGATTTCTTGCCGGACGAGTTGATATTGGCTGAAGAGGAGGAGATGCTTCTAAATATGGGAAACTTAGACACCATTCTTTCACCCGATGGAAACAGTTTCAGTGGCTCGAACAATTCTCCCGACCAAGGCTCCGAAGAGTATGAAGAGGATTTTGAACTGCCGTTCGTTGTGCCAGGTGTCGCCCGTGCGATGCAGAACGAGTTCGCGCCGTTGAAAGTTAACTTCTTATCCTTCAAACGAGACAATATGATTGAAAAAGGTAAGACGTTCGCGCAAGTTAATAAACTAACGCTTTCCTTCGTGCGTAGAGTCGCGGTTGTTAATGCGTGGGAGAATTGTTTTTCGAATGAGGACAGCTCCGCCGGTCCAGTTTGGGTGAAAGTTTTAAATGAAACCGATGAAGTAGCATTATTGGACGCTCTTGAAACAGCAAATGACGCAGTAATTGAAGGGCGAGAGAGAAATGGAGCAGAAAATGCCAATACTAACAACAACAACCCTCTCGCCGGTTTTACAACTTTCCCACATGCTTTCACACAATTTCTAACCGAAGAGGATTTCTTAGTCGCACATGGAAGTGAGATGGCTGGGAAAAAGAACACTACGGAAAATGACAGTAAGACTGCCAAATTGGTTTTCCAACGTAAGAAATTGCTCCAGAGAAAACTAAGTAAAACAATCGACATCAAACTCCCAGCGAAACCGGGAAAAGCGAAAATTTGCGCCCGTGTTTCACGAGCAGAATTAGAATTCAGACCGGTCGTTAGTAAAAAAGAGGTAGAAAAAAAGCAGAAACAGAAGGAAGAGCAACAAAAACAAGTTGAAAACGCTCGGAAAGTGCAAGCAAAGTCCGGGGGACTTTTCGTCGATGAGCAAGGCAGGCCGATTTCTGACACCAGACTTGGCTCCAACGATTCATCTTCGCAGAAACCGCCGGTGCTTTTCCGCTACAGGATTGCGAAAGCATCACCAAAACAATGGGAATCTTTCGTTGCGGAAAATGAGGACAACGCCGCGAACTCACAGCAACAACAACCGCAAAGAAGTACCACTAACAGGCCGAAAAGTTTGTTAATTTGCGGCGTTCACAAGGTTTATACAAAACCTAATGTATTGCTTATGGGCGAGAAGTTTTCAATCGAAGTAGAAGGTGAATGTTTAGGTGAATACATCAGCTTGGTTGCAAAAAGTAATACGGTGATTTCCTCCGCAGCGACGGGAAGTGGCTCGTTACAACGTGCTGCAGTGAGTGGCGGGAAGAGAAATGGCGTTGTTAAGGATGAGACTGTTGAGAAAAAGATAAAGGATATGAAACGAGAAAAATTGCGTGAAAAGGAAAATGCAGAGAAAAAGAAAAAAGCGCACCAATATCCGACTAAAGAAAGGCCTCATGCGAAAAACAACAATAATGGCAACGAGGCTGGGGATGTGAAAAACGATAGAAAACAATATCAGGCAAAAAATCCCACTGCATCAGTAAAAACAAACACTGATGTCCGACAGAAAAATGTGTCGCAACAACAGACTAGTACAGCTGGTAACCGCGCGGGCAAAGTTCATCAAAAAACAACTATTCCAGTTAGTAAACAGCCTCCCCACGCCAATAACACTATGGGCAAGAAACCCGTTCCAACAAATCTTGCTAACAAAAACGCATCAAGAAACGTGGGACCGCAGCAAGCTCGCAACGTTCCACACAACATTCCACAGCAGAACACGCGTGCCAATGTCGTACTTCCCTCCCGTACAGTTCTTCCCAAGCAAGCGCAACAAAAAAATGCCAGCCAAAATATCAATCGCCAAGTTCCAGTTCAAAACAACGCAGTTTCCACTGAGCAAAATTCTGCTCGGACGAACTCCCGAACGAAGGGTGCACAACAATCACCAAGACAGAAGCCACAGCAACACAAACCTGCCGTCGGTAAACACGGTCCCACCTCATCTTTTGTCGGCGGCATCACACCGAAGAAAATTATTCCCAACAATGTACAGGTTCCGTCACCGCATAATGCCGCTGGCCATGGAAGCGGAAAAAATGCAGATCGAAAACCAGATTCAGCACCAACCCCGAATTCAGTTCCTCCCAAACCAACAGTTGTTTCTGCCACTGCGAATAAGCCCACCTCTGTTCAACAACCAACGCAACAGCATACGGTTCCAACTGCTGACACAACTCATAGTACTGTGCCACAGGCCCCCTCTCATAACCAACCGACCCAGGCAGAGGAAGTTGTAGAATCCGCGTTTGAACCGATGGAGGAAATCAGCAACGACACAGAAACAGTGCCAGAAGACAGCACAACGGCTGAAGAATCTGAAATTACATCCAATAGTATTTTACCCGAAGAAGAAAATAATATTAATGATGGTACTGTATCAGAATCCGAAAATGTTGTCGAATATGAAACGGAAACAGATTCATCTGTTTTAAATGAAGAAGACGTTCCAACATTAGAAGAAGAACCATTAAATGCAGATAGTACCAATACCGAAGAAAATATCAAAGACGAAACCGCTGAGGAAGATGGAACTTATTCCAAAAAAAGCAACTTCAAAGATCTTATTACCAACCTCCCTAGCATGATCTTCACTGGTCCAACCGATTTCCGCTCGTCATGCGAAAGCGGGCACGTTTTTCACCACACTCTGCCTGAAAACTTGAATACTGGTGCTGGCAGTCACAACGTAAATCCACGCATGTCCCGCGGAGGCCCGAGCGGAACTGGTGGAATAAGCGGAAGTGGAAAAAACACACCCCATCATTCCGATTATATTTTTGGGAAAAGACGCAGTTTCGACCATGCAATTGTTTATCAAGGAAGCGTAACTGAGGTTTGCGTTTCATTCCTATTATCAACTAAAAACCAGAACAGCAACAATGATGACAATAATGCTTCCAGTGGTGAAAATAGTGGTACAATTCGAAGGAGCTCGTCTTTCTTCGTGAATCAAAATCTGCCTGCTTTACAGCAAAAATGGGTGAAGGTACCTCAAGCGAAATTTGTTATAGCTGGACCTAACGGCTTTTTCCCAACGCATTTGGCGATAAATTCCAACTTCTTCAGCATCACTATTACGGGGGTTGATATGGGCAGCTTTTTCAAGTCAAGCGATGACGACAGCACGAAAACCGCTGGCTCGACAATTGCTGGATCCTTGAAAAGCATTTTGCCAAGCGCGCTTGTTGGGGGATCGCATACTCACGGCGAAAATGGCAACGAAAAGGGGAAAGCAACTTAACAAGGTTTTTTTTTTGTTTTAAAAGCCAACTCGTTTTTTTTTTTTTATTTTTTATCGTGTTGACAACACAAAAACTTGATTTAAAGGGTTTTTTTGACATTTATTTCCATTTTGCGAGTTGGAATATAAAAAACATGTGTTACTTCTGAAGATGTCGAAAATGCAGATACCGATACTTCAAAGCCTAATGTTGAGGTTAAATTAATCCGCCCCTACCACGCCGCTTGCGAAAACAGTAACACGAAGGAAACCGCTTTTTATTTACCGGAGAAGTTCTTGTCATTAACCGATGTGATGGTGACTTATGCGCATTTAGACCTGCATTTAAATCCAGATTTCTATAACAAAGTGGTAGCGGGTGAGAAGTTGGCGTTGTGCATAAAAAATAAGAAAATAGGCAGTCCGACATTGACCATTCAGCTGTACTACGATTTACGAATCTACGCGTTTCAGGTGATTGTTTTGATCTCCTTGTTGCTGATCCTCATCTTCATTCTCCAATATAACCAGAGCAACGTAATGGACCGCCATGTCAACATCGTGCACGCTTTATCATCGATTCAAGATAGGTTAGGTCCTTCGATGGGGCAAGTCGACCCCAATGCTGGTGGAGCTGCATCAGGGTCCGGTGCGGCGAGCTCGTCTGGCGCATCAGGCAGTGCTAATCCACCTGCAGCTGCTAATGCTAGCCCTGACCCGGATACGCATCGTGGCGCTTATTGCGTTATTTGCTGGACTGCGCCGCGCACGATGGCTTTCAGTGGCTGTGGGCATGTTTGCTGCTGTTCGAATTGTGCTCAGAGGCTGAAGCTGTGCCCAGTTTGCAGGTCGCCGACTAAAAAGAAGATGAGGGTGTATTTTCCATGAATGTTGGAAATGGACCCGAAGTTTTAAATGCATGGACAATTTCACCCATTGGTGAACTGTTGAAATATTTTTTTTTTAGGTCCAAAAACTATGACCATAAAACCAGTGTAGAACAATTTAGCACTTAAGAGTTTCAAGTATTTTTTTTTCAAAATGACAATATCTAAAAAAGGGTGTTACATTTTCCATTTTTTTTTTTCTGAAATTTTAATAAAAAAACTGCCCGGTCATGAACGAATGTGAACAGGACCAACCAAAAACCCAGAAACCCTTTTTTCAAACTTTCTGGTCGCCAGGTTGAAACGGGAAAAAAAAAAAATCAAAAAAATGTCAAAAAACAGCGATTTTGGGTCAAAAAACGACCAAAAATGAGATTTCCGACCTGGCGACCAGAAAGTTTGAACTTTTGTCGATATTTTCATTGGTTCGCAAAATAGGTGGTTGAGTTATTTTTTCTCAGATCGGAAAATGATGTTTTTGCATTTTTTGTGGTTGCACTGTGGAATCGGTTGTCGTGTTTAGATTTTTCTCTTTTTTTTTTTTTTTGAATTTTGGGGCAAAAAGTTCACCAGGGATATTGAATTATGGGGCAAGTTCCGACTGCAATTTGTTCAGTTTTATAAGGCATAAGTTGAAATTAAATTGTATTTTTCATGTTTTTCAGGCGGGCAAATTTTGTGTTTTGTTGTTTTTTCCAAAATACATTCCATTGTATGATTGAATCTATAATTTGCAGGGCCTTTGGAATACAGTTTATTTTGAAACGAGTCAGCTTGATGTTTTTCGTGAGAAAAGTCCGTTAATTATCTTAGAATAAACAAAAATGTCTCCAACCGCTATCGAAATGAACGCCGTCTGTGGTGTGTCGCGGAAAAACCGGACAAAAGCGGGTAAAAATATCGATCGCAGCCCCCGACCCCGTGGTAGTGCGAGCCGTGGTGGATTATCAAGTTCGGATTTGGCGAAGCATAAAGGGTACAATGAAAATTCGGATGTTGAGGGACGTGCATCAGACAGCTCAGCATCGTCAAGCGATGAAAGTGATAACGCTGACGGTGTTAATAGCAATGATTTTTCCGTCAGTATGAGCACGCCAGAACTGGAAGCGGCAATAGAAGCGACGAAAAAATCTACTGGTACTAAATCTGGTACTACTTCTAAGAGTAAGAAAAACCGAAACTCAGACGTTCCAGGTGCTTTTTCTGATTGTGAAGATATGGACGAGGTTAATGAGATATGTGAAAGTGAATACGAATATAGCTTGCCATTTGAAAATAAATACCCCTGGGCGGCGCGCGGATTCTTTCTATTTCTCTGGTGTTTAGCGTTTTTCCTATTATTCTTCTGGCATGCTAAGAAACAACATCACCACCATCATAGCCATCATCACGACGCGCCAAATCACACTGCTGATAATATTGAACACGCAGAGCATAGTGGCAGTAGTACTATAATAAATGGTGACAGAATGGGAGACACGAATCAGAATGAAGAAACGGTAGTCACTTAAATAATGCGGGATGAATTTTTTTCGACATTTGCGAAGATTAATTTTTGTGCATAACACAGCCATTTTAATGTTTTTTGTGTTGAGGAACGAAGGTAATCGGTTTGGACTCTTCTTCCTGTCTTCTTAAAATTATTTGAAAAATGATTTGGGTACGAAGGCGATTCTTTTCTTCTGGTGAGAACAACGAATGTTTTAGGGAAAACAAAATCGTAATCACTATTTTTTGGGATCACAAAAAACGATTCCAACAAAAAATAAAATCGACGAATGAGGTACATGTATTCGAATGGTCTTTGTAACATCACGTACGATCATTAAACATTCGCATCCTATCCCCATCATTTAGAAATTTTACTACAATGGTTACAATGGAAAACAAAATTTAGGTGGAATCTTATGCATGTGTTTCATAACGTGACAATCATATCCAAAACGAGGTAACCCCTTCACATTTCTAAAAAAGAGATGCCCGAAACCACCACCCCAAACGTTTCAGCCGACACAACCTCGGCCCAAAAAGAAGATACTAACGTCGTGCAGCAAAAGTCGAAAAAGCAACCTGAATTGCTAGTTTTCGATTTTTTTGGCAACGACAACAATGGGAAAAGCGCTCAAGTTGAAAAAAAATCAGACGCTCCCGAAATTTCGTTGCAAGAAAGATTCGCCCGATATCGAAAATTTAAAGTCCAGGAGCGCAAAGCAGTTTTAGGGCACAAAAAAGTCGAGAAAAAACTCGAGAAAAACAAACCAGTAAAATCTGAAAAAACAGAACAACGTATACTTTCCCCAACGGACGAAGCAATAGTGAATGAAACGAAGGGAAAACTCGCCGCCGCGATGAAAAATTATGGTACGCAAAATACCGACAGTGGAAATTTAGATCCCAATATCTGGGAGACTCCTCTTCGCCAGCTCTGGTTGTCAGAACTGAAAACTTTCTTGGGTCGAAAATACGATGACGTTGATTGTTCAGGACTCTTGAAATTTGCGACAAGGAACATGTATGAGAAAAAACTAATATCCTGGTTTTTGGGGGAACGAAACCAAAGTTACCAGTTCTGTTTAGCGCAAAATTTAATCGGAATTTGGGACTGCACTGAAGATAGCACCAAAACAAAATTCGCAGCCGGAAATATTGAAAAAGATCTCCCAGATTTAATTTCCAAACAGCTGAAACCCGGTGATTTAATTTTCTATGAAGCTTCATTCAAACCAAACGCGAAACGCAAGCCACAGCCATTGGACATCGTGCACGTTGAAGTGTATCTTGGACCTGGGAAGCAGACTATTGGCTCAAGAAACCGGAAAACTAATGTTACGGAACTCGATTCGTTCGCTTTTGAATCTTTGATATGGGACGTGAAGAAGGTTTATTTTTTCGACATGGGCGCATGGTTGTTGCCAGGAGAGAGGTTTTTTAGTACTAACATCACAAATAGTACGGCGGACGAACAGCATAATACTACTGACGATCAGTCTGGCAGTCTCTTCGATGAGTTCTACACACACCGCAAAAAACTGCCAGAGTTTCGGGAGGATGTTAAAGAAAAAGCTGAAAAGTTGTTCCCGATTATGGAGAAAGTTAGTGGGAAAAGTGTTTTCTTCGATGACTGCAATTGAAAAACATGTAAGTACTGGCCAAAAATCCAACCCCCGTTAAATTTTATTTTTTAGTAACAACTGTTCAAGTTTGTTGTTTCGACTTAGTGTTTTCTGTATGTTCAGAAAAGTGGAAAAAAGATGGCCGCAGAAACGTATTATACAGTTGCAAATTTATAGAGTCGTTTCGTAATTTATTTTTGAATTTTTCCAGGGTGGTTTATTCCTTTTTCGATAAATGCATTATTCTTCTCTCTTTCATGTTTTCTAATTATTTTGGTGTTCAAAAATGCGATCTTTTCAAAATTGTCTCCTTCCTCAATGTGCAGGCCAGATTGATTTTCTTGTCGGTCTTTTCTTTCTGATTTTCTTAACCAACATTAGTCCTTTTAAAACACAAAAAATTAGTGGTACAACAATTCAAATTTAGGTAATTTCCTAAAACAATTAAATTGCGAAAATCTTCAACATGATGCATTCTAGTATCCTCCTCAAGTCCGCGACAATTCTCGTCGCCGGTATGATTTCCAGTTCTACTGGTGAAGTTACTGCGTCTAGGAACCGCAGACTTGCATCAATTCGCGGCCGCGGTCCGCTTGACACTCGTATCGGAAAGAAGCTATTCGATTACGCAAAGGAAAGCAAACTTCAAATTTATTTTTGTTGCAAAGGGTTCTCTTTTAAGAATCGGAGTGTTGTCAAAAAAAAAAAAAACGTGTCCAAAATTAAAAAAGCAGCCTCATCTTCTATTCCAAACCCTAAAGTTTGAATAAGCAAAAAGAGCAGCTCGATGTTATCTTTGCAGGTTACACTGCCCTAAAAAAGGGTGAAGCTGACAAGGCGTTGAAGAAACTCATGTGGTCGGACGATGATGAAATCCGCGCGCACTTCTTCTATTACCAAACACCGATGGCTGAGTCGCTGAGCTTATCCCAGAGAATCGAAAAGGAGTTGATGGATATCGCAACGTCCCCCAAAGGCCAGGATCCGAAAACTAGCCGCGAGTACTTGGAGAAATTGAATGAGCGGGAATTTAAAGTCGCGGGGCTCGTGCTGACCCAGTTATTCGAGGATGACGGCCATGAAGGCAGTTATTTCTTTGTAATCCAGACTATGCGCGGATCACATTTCACTCTGCAGGGAGAGAAAGAACGCGCCGCCGGTCGTTCTTCAAGTAGAACTGCTGCTCGGCGTCCTAGAAAAATCAAGCGCTCCTGGGATTCAGCCCTCGGCAAGAAGCTTATTAAGGTCGCCAAGGACAGCTTGAGTGAAGACGACCTCAAGGCTCGGTTCAAATCTTACACCACGGAGCAAATCGTGAAGGCGATCCCAATTCTAGAAGACTTGGACGATTCCATGCTCCCCGAGCACGATGATACGTATTTTAGTTGGCCCATGCAGCCAGCTTTACATAAGCGCTATCGCCAGAGGCTTATCGCTATGGCAAACCACCAGCGTGGATGGGACGCCGCGAACATGGTCGACCACTGCCTGCTCCTCGTTGCGGACAAAGATCTGCCTCAGCGGACGAACATGTTCGACTATACTGCGGATGACCTGAAACACATCGGCGACAACGGGTTGGCGCCGAAGGCCGTTGTCGACGGCATGCTGACATACTTACGAAATTTCCCGGACAGTTACGCCAAGATGGATTCCACGTTAACTAATCGTGCTAGACAAATCGAACGTGGCTTAGAATCTGATTTGGCAACACACTCTGATTTGGTGAAACAGTACTTCCAGCAGCTTGCCTCGCCCGATCAGAAAATCGCACTCCACATTTTGGATAAGAAAATTTCAAGAAACACTGACCCGTATTCCGTTTATCAGCAAATGAGAGGTGTTCTAGCAGGGCAGATGTCTCCTGCCGAAGCTTTAAGGGTCGGTCTGTGTAAGCTAACCGGTGAACGCCGCGCGAAAAAGTTGCAGAAGGGTGGACAGAGATTCATGCGCAAGAACATCTTATGGAGCATCGTCACTATGGCTAGCAAAGGCAGTTCTGCTCGGAACAAAAGATCTTCTGCCGCGGTTACTAGTACTGGTACCACCACTGCTGCCTCCCGCGGCCGCTTTCCGGATCGCAGTACTACCCAGCAACGTCGCAATGCGCGCAGTAAAAGTCCGGCCCGCGGCTCTTCAGCCGCTTCGCGTGCAGCTGCGCAACAAGAAGAATCCGACTCAGCAGAAGAATCCGACGAAGAATCTGATGAAGACGAACATGCTGCTGGTAGCACTCCCACCATCGCGAACAACCTTAAAGCCCAGTTTGCAGCCGGTCTCGCCTGGGGCGCCTTCTTGATCGGGGGCTCCCTCAGCGCCTACATGAACCAGGACGCGAGCATGTTCTTCTCGCCCAGTTTCGGGGTGCCACTTGTTTATGAGGCTTTCCAGTTCTTGGGCTCGAAAGATCCGGATTCCGAGTCCGATGATTCTGACGAAGAAGCTGATGAAGAATCTGATGAAGACGAGTCCGATGAAGAACCTGTTGCTCCTCCCCCCGCTCGCCCCACCAATCGTGCGCGCGCCGCTGGTCGTGCTGCGAAGAAATGCGATACAAGCGGAAAAGGAAAAGCTGCTACCAGTGCTCGCGGTAGAGGACAATCTGCTGCTTCTAAGTCTTCTGTTACGCGTCGTCGTCCCAGAACCAGGAGCCCAATGAAGACGCGTGCAATGAGAGGATGTGGACGGAAATAATTTTTTTCTGCACTACAAGGTTAGGATTTTCAGACTTAGTTTTAGTACCTACCGCACATTTGCGCGCTAGGCTTCAGATTTTTTTGCAACAACACTTTTTGTATAAGAGGAAAAGGTACTGTGATTATGATGAAAACGTTGGTCTTCTTTGCAGAAAATCGATATTCTCTCAACTTTTTTTTTTTCTGCACAAAGGGCCATACATACGCACAGCATCAATTTATTATTGGCACATCAACAACCCCAATAACAGAGGCGTGGGAGAAAAAAACCAATGCTGATCATAACAGTCTATGATAACTGCACAAGGTAATAATTTCACGGGGAAGAGTTTCACAAATTTATTTTGGTATTCCAAAAAAATTCGGGGAAATTTGTCACTTATGGAGGCAATTTTTTCCAGACTTATTTCTACAACTAACTAAACAACTCGGTTAGTATATTCTACAAAATGCGAAAACAACACCAACAATTGCAAGCCGAATTCGATTTCAAAAAGCAGTAATATATCTTTCATATCAAGAGGATGTCTTGATGTTTTAGTAATTAGTAGATTCATTTTGATATTTTGATTTTTGAACCGTCTTGACAATTTTCATCATTTAGTCTCGCGGTATTTTTTTAACATATCTTTTGCAAAAAAAATAATAACATGTAATGGTGGTGTTGTTATGTAGTCAAAAATTACGTCGTGGGTGTTACTGGCGTTGTGTGAAAATGAAATTTCTTATCTTCTTTTTTTTTTTTTCGGAGTTTTTTTCTCTTCTTTTTCAAAATCTCGGGACAAATAGTTTCTTTTTTAACGGTTATGAGGTATCTTAATTTTTCCGTGTCGAAAATAGTTTCGTGTTTCCAACAAATTGCAATTCTTCCTTTTCGTTAAATGGTTCTGAGCAGTCCTGAAATTATTTTCCTTTTCAAATATTCGCAGATCTCCTTGTAAAAAGATTCGTGCGATTTTTTCTCTCGCCCAAGTGCGAACGAAAAAAATTAAAATTGATAATTCCATCCTTTCTTTGTTCTTAAAAACGTATCCCCACATAATATACGAAAGATGACGGCGGAAGACCAACAACGAACTCTGGCACCCCCGCCAGGTTCTTCTTTACAGGCAAAGCGCGCATCGTTTTTACAAGCGGCGCGTAACTCAAGCTACGCAGGACGTGGAGAAGGAAATGGTGTAGTACATGAAAATAATAACTCAGTTGGGCGTGACACTGCGGTGAGCTACGGACGGACGACTACGCATACCAATGCTGAGACGGTTGTCGCTGATAAAGTTGGGGAACCAAAAACTGAAGGTGATGTCGAAATCACGGACGAGCTCTCACAGCCACATAATAAAAACTACCATGCCACAGCGTTTAGTACCAAAGGCAACAGTAGTTCTGATGCAATATCCCGTGCCCGGGCACGATTGGGAACTGATCCGTGTCTAATGAGTTCTTCTGCGCCGGTTAATGGTATGACTGGTAACAATAATTCTGGTAGTGTAAGAAGTGGAGGAAAGTTTATCCGAACAAACAAGAAAGCGAATACCATCGCTGCAGGAACAACTAACAGCCACGGTGGATTTGCCGCATCTCATCAGCACGCGGTCATTGTCAGCAAGTTGCCGGGTGGCAAAGTCATGAGCTTGAGAGAAAAATTGCAGAAATTCAAAGAAGAACAAAACAACAACACTAATGGAAACAATAATGGCGAAATGTTAACTACCAGTACGAATACAGCCGCTGGTGTAGTAGAAACTGTTGCTCCTGAAATCAAAAAGAAGAAAAAGAAACGGGCGAAGAACGTAACTGCTGCCGCTGACACGTTTGTAACTTCTGAACCAATCGATCAAGAACCGACCGAATCCACGCTTTTATTACCGCCACTAGGCCACGGTGATGGTAGTACTAATTCATCAGGTACTTCAAAGAAAAACGGTACAGCATCAAAAAAATCTAAAAAAACACAAAAACCGGTTCTGCAAACTGGGAACACCATGTCTTTCGCGCCAATGGAGGGCGAAGATTCTTGTGATTTCTTTGACGAAACGGAAAAAGCGTGGAAAAACCAAACGGTCGAAATGAGCATCTCAAACCTTGCCCAGCCAATAGTAAACGGGGAGCCGCAGCAAACCGCACGATCCCCATCAGACACAACAGCGCAAACTAGTACTAGCGTGACGAACAGTGGTTCGAATAGTACAAGCACTGGTGGTACTACTACCAGTAGCAGTGGCGGATTTTTTAACCCATTCGCTTCTTACCAGCCATTCTTCGGCGGCAATACGGTTACTTTTCAAAACTCACTCGCCGCGCAGCAAATGCATAGCCAACTGAATAATTCAGATGTTGGTGCCGAAAATAATATTGCTACTGATCAAACTGACATTTCTGGAATCCGAAATTCGATGCCACAAATGACGAAAGACGGTGCGTTTATTGTCGGTGGAAATTTCTCCGAAGTGCCAGACGACTTAGAATCGGACTCCGACGAAGAAGATGAAATTAATAACTCGGGCAACCCAACCCCTGTCGGGAACGCGTCCACGCTGTTAAATGACAATAACGAGTCCCAGAACAAAGCACACCGTCAGAAAATGCAGAAGCGAGGCATAGCGACCTCAGCCTACGCTGCACCCAGCGCTTACAAGAAGAAAAAACGATACGTATTTTTGGGCAGTGTGGTTGGTGGAACAGTTATTCTCGCTGCGCTCGCGACGCTGGTTTCTTTATTAATCATTCACAAGTGCAAGGCTCGATGTGGGAGATCCCCAATATCTACTAAAACGACTGGCACGGGAACAAGGTCTGGTTTTACGTTTCGGAAAAATGGTAAAGTCGCCTTGCTGCCTCCGAGTGCATCATCATCTTCAACTGACGCCAGTTCTAAAAATGGTTCTTCATCAGGAAATGGCAATAATTCTGGCCATGTGTTTCACATCCATAATTATTCCAAAAAAACTCCATCATCTAAGAAAAAGAAAAGTACCGCTCCAGTTGTCCCAAAAAAACGTTCACCCTGTGATTGCCGAAATGCCCCAACAGACCTGTGTTCAGACAATTGCTGTGAATGGTGCGCCGTTGGCACAGCTTGTGTGGCCATAAGTACGGTATTCGTTTTCGTCAGTTGGGGAGCATGCTGCCCCGATGAGGATTGTTGCGGCTGCACTTTGGATGAAGGCTGCACCGGTCTGAAATGATCTCGGTCACTGCATTACTATTTGATATCGAAAGAACTATAGCTTGCGTTCTTTAGAATTTGTGTGCACTATTTATTTTTTTTTGACCTCTTGGCCTTGTGGCCTGCGTGCCTTTATAGTTTTCGCGCGCAGCGTCCCATCATTTTTACAGATTGATTCTTTTGATAATTTGTGTTGATATTTTATGTAACCTAGTATTATATTCTGTAATTTTCAGTTTTTAATTTATAATTGAAAGCCGTGGATGTACTTATATTTTCTTTTAACGATTGCAGTTTTCTTTTCAAGAAATTAGAGTTTCTCAGGACAAACATGCGACAACAAATGATAGAGAAAAATTTAGGCACCAAGTTTATTGTTTGGAGTCCCTTTATTTACTACAAAAATGTATTGAAAAATATTGTGTAGACCGATGAAGATTTTGAGAATATTTGAATTGTGTTTTTAGCGAAGTTCGCATTGATTTTTATTTTGTTGCGTCTGTCGTGTTTTTTGGGCAAAGTTCGAACGAATTATTTTTGAGTTTGAAGGGCGATTTTGGGTTTCGATTATTTTGAATTGTCTGTTGAAATTCCGAATTTTTGCGGTTCAATTTTCATTTTTCAATTTTCAAATGTGGTTGTTTTCCCGAATAAAATTATTGAAACTAACACAGGGGTCAGTTTTTTCCATTAACGAAGAAATTTCCGTTGATAAAAAAAAAAAGAGTTTTTATGTCACAATCGTGATTAGTATAGTTTACTCCAAAAATTTCATCCAAAATATTAGTAATTTGCACCTTTTAAAATTTTGAATCAAAATGTCGATCATCACTCCCCATATCTCAACACTGCTTCCCCTCTCCCACGAGGAGTTGGAAGCGTTTGAAAAATTGAAAAAAGCAGCCCCCGAGCTGTTTACACTCGAAGCGCAGCAGGCGATAAACGCAAAGAAAAAGCTAATAACATTTTCAAGCGGCGGTTCCAACACGGCACCGGCATCGATAACCGATCGACGCGTATATATATGCAGTGAAGAGCAAGCGCTGAGATATTTACGAAACAAAAACTTGGAAGTTGCAGTTGTAATACCTTTATTAAGAAAAGATCTATTGCAATTTAGACCCGCGAATATTCCGGAACTGATAACTAGCTCGTCGATCGAGAACGCATTGAAAGGAAGAAGCTGGAGGTTTCTGACTTTGACTTTATGTGGGCGGTATCCGGTTATGTATTTGGATATAGCAAAGTGGGACCCGACAAAGTTTGACTGCGATGAGTATTTGAGAATGGTTTTGTATTTCATGGAAAAAGCTTTGAAGATGATTGATTTAGTTGGCGAAGCTTGTGTTGCGGAGAACAAATTTAAAACCAAACCAGCGGGTATCATGCGTTTGCCCACCGCGGAGCAGGTAAAAAAAGAACGAGAGGAAAAAGAGAAGAAGATGTTGGGGAATAACGCAGTAGCAAACAGCAGCGAGACCACGTTAAAAAAATCATCATCCAGCAGCTCTACAGCACTAACACTCAACCCATCAGTTTCAAGCACAAGTGTAGGAGGCAATAATAACGATGACGATCAGTCACCAACGGCGAGTGAAAAAGAGGCACAGAAAATGATAGCAAACCTTATGCCTGAAAACTATGCGGATGGTGACGACGACGACATTCCTGAAGGTTGGAGCAAAAATGAGGTGAACGAATTGGAAATGGATGATTCACCCCCTGAGAAATCTGAAGCTGGTATGAAAAGCAGTGCTAGTACCAAGAAAAACGGCAGTTCAGAATCACTCGCAAACTCGGCTTCAACATCAAGTGTAATAACAACGTCAACGAATGACGGTAAGAATGCAAAAAAAGAAACAGCTTCGAATCCAGCCACAGCTGGGAAGAAGAAAAAACCGTCCTGCGCATCTCAGAACAAAGCATTGCTAAACAGCGTTAAAGGAACCGTGTGCGATTTGAACTCCTTCTCCAGCGCACGAAAAATCATACCCGGTCCAAAACTCGACGCACCAGAAGAAGTTGCGGAGAAAAAATCTACTTACAAATACATAAACGAGAGCAAAATCGTATTATTAATGGACATGGAAAACTGGGAGCTATGGCACATCAAATACATTACCTACATCAGAAAAATGCTGACAACTTTGCAAAACCACTATGGGGGATTGATGATCAAAACGTTCTTCATCAACGCTCCGACCTTTTTCAGCGCAGCTTTTAAATTGACGAAACCATTTATCAATGCTGCGACGGTTAAGAAAATCGGTTTTGTGAATGATATTGCGACCAATCCTGCCGAAATGCAACGCGTTTTGAAATGCAATATTGATAAGAAATCCTTACCGGTGAAGTTTGGAGGCTGTGAGAACGGCAGAGAGGTAATGAGGCAAAAATTCGGGGATTTGTTGGAGAAGCATGACATGTAGTACTAGTACTAGCGTTATACTAGCGTGGTGGGGTGTGTTTACAAGTACTACCATTGTGGGGGATTTTTAGAGTTTGTATTATTATTTTTAAACAGACTTTCAGCCTAACAAATACGGTCTCTACGAGTAAAAAGCATTCTAATTGTGCATTCAATCGATCATTTTATAAAAGAAGTACATGTTTGTATGTACTGGGGGGGACACAAAATTAATACAGTAATTTCATTGAATATTGGATCCTATTTTTGTATAGCGTGTATCAAAATTCCCCGTAGGGCAGAATATCTTCGGTTTTGCGTATGGGAAATTTACACGTTTAGTTTTGTAAATTTATTTTAAAAGATCGTTTCTTATTTTGATAGTCGGTAATATAGATGTGGTAGTAACTGTGTGAGTTCTTCCTTTTTGTCTTGATTTTCTTTCTTTTTTTTCGACTTTTTTTCTTCTTTTTTGGGGGTTCCTTTTTTTTGATATTTTTCAATGGGCTAGTAGCCTTTTTTCTTTTTCCGAGAGATTTTTTTTCCCGCAAATTCACGTTGCAAACAATTCCCAATTTTAAAACAAACTTAATTACAGGGAAAAGGCGAGAGAAGATTCTACTATATATGAGCCTACGGTCTACCGAAAAAAAGTGAGAGTTGAATTTTACGACTAGTTTTTATATCCCCCCTTTTTTTGATAATATACCAGTTTTTACAAAAGAAAAAATGGCGCAACAGTTCGCAGATCTTCAACCCCGTGAGACGGTTATGGTTGGTAATATCAGCCAAAAAGTCCCTCACAATGACTTAAAAAAATTGTTGTTCGAGCTTTTCAGCCCATACGGACGGATCATTGATATCAATGTGAAGCGAGTGCTGAAACAAACTCACAGGCCAGGTGTTAACAAGCAAACGAAGAAGCTGTACGATAAACACGGGACTTTTATGAAAATAACGGCTTTTATTGTTTTTGAAAACACCGCCAGTTCGATTTTAGCTAAGAAGCTCCACAAATTCGACTTTTTCGGCCGACCATTATTCGTACAGTTCGCGAAAGAAAAGTCCGATATAACAGCTATGATTGATGGCACGTTTAAGAAGGATAAGATGGACAAAGCCACAAGAGAGAAAATGGAAGGTAAGAAGGACAAGAAAGTCGTTATCAAGAAAATTCTCAAACAGTCACTTGTTGGCGAGATATCCTCGTCTATCGTTATTGAAAATTGCGAAGAGGAGTGGACAATCGAAATCATGCGACCGCTTTTCACTCAGTTCCCTGGCCTGGTCGATTTGCGAGAGGGAGAAAGTAAAATGCATATCGATTTTAAGCATGAGGACTATGCCACACAGTGTTTGAAGGAATTACAAGGATTCAAAATCGAAAATGAGAAGAAGATGCAGCTGGTCTACGATAACACTAGTAACTAAATATGGAGGACTTTTTTGATGGTTATTTTTTGACTACTTATACTACTTAGCCTTTTTTAGGCAGGGGATGCAAAATTTTTTTAGTCTAGTACTTGGTAGATTATTTGGATTTTTGGTGGAAATTTTTGTTACGTGAATTCCCTGAGATTTACGTAAATGAAATTCTTGGACAAATTGTTTTTCTTGAAAATTTTGGAGAAAATAATGGCATGGGTGGAAAAAGTTTATTTACTAGCGGCAGAGAACTCTCTTGTATTATTTGTATATTAACATTTAGCGGCTCCTCTAGTCGCAGCTCATAATTGAGACATATTAGGACATTATATATATGCCGGCATTTTAACATAATGCCATGGAAATTTTAGGGGTGTTTTTTTACGATATTTGAAAAAATGAATATAACTTTGGAGAGTATTGTTTAGCATTATTGGATGGTTCTTTTTCCCATTTTTTTTTTTCTCCGAAGGGTTGCCCGTCAAAATTGGTGGGAAAAAATATTGGGAATATTCTTTTCGAATGTGGAATTTAATTTGGGACTAAATCTCTTTTTCGGACTAAATCTCTTTTTCGGATGATTTCTGGACAAACAAACGGGTATTCGAACAAATTTATCAATTTCTGTGTTCAATTCAATTATGATTTTCTAAAATCAGCATTTAATTGTTGTATTTCTTCCATCAGAGAAGATCTGCATTGTAAGGTGTGTAATTACATAATTTTCATCAAAGTAAAAAAAATTATTTGCATTTTTGTATCAAATATTTTTAATCGGTTTTTGATTACAGATTTTTTCATCGAACAAATACAAAGAAAACAAGTCTTTGATCTTTTTTTTTACAATTTTAGATTCCTCAAAGATGAACACAGAATCTTCCGGTTCGTCCCCCGTGGCGACCACCGCTGCCGGTGCCACCACGGCTGAACGTGTTATCACTTCGGCTATGGATTCGGACAAAAGGATCATTACATATGATCCCGAAGCACACACTTACTATTCAATCCAGCATAATAAGAAGGCAGAAGAACCTGAAGCTGGTTTGAAAAAAACAGGTGCTACTACGGATGACAATGATATTGAGACAAAAAGCGTAAAATCATCTAAATCAACCACCAGTTCCGCTAAACGACGAAAAGACGCTGACGGTATTGCTGCCAGGAAGGCAAGTATATTTGGAAAGAAGTCCATTGAAAATAGTACTGAAAATCTATTTTCAGACTCGATCCCACTCGAACCGGTTCCCGAAGTTGTCGACGATGCTACCGCAGTACCAACAGTTAGTGCAAGCGCTGGTGCAACAAATGCGAATGCTAAGAAAAAACGCCGCCTAGCGTTTCAATTCGGAGCTGACGATGAGTCAGAGGAGGGTCGTGGACTCGAAATTTGCGTCGAATCAGATAATGAGAACGAAAAAACAGTTAATAGTGATGCTGCGAACCGTCCGAAAACCCCCGCCGCGCAAGTCACCGTCGTAGTCGACGAGGAAAAAAACAGTAACGCTCCGAAACGCAGCGTTGGGTTTAAAAGAAGTAGCAAACGACACAACTCGGAGCCGACTACCGGGGGGTTGTTGACGGCGAGTTTTTACTCAACATTGGATCCGAGAATGTCAAACGCTCCTTCAGTCAACCCGAATGATAGCATCAGCCAATACCAAGCGTCAAACGTGGGGGTAAATGCGCAACAAAATTCGGCTCAGCAAAGCAACAATTTACAAAGTAGTTTCTTCGCGCAACAAATGGCTCAATTCGCTCAGCAGCAGCAATTGCAAAACGGAATTAACGGGGGGAACAAAAATGACAATAAATCCTGCTTCTGCTGCAAATCGTCCCTCCATTGCTACCTGATCTTCATGGCCATTCTCTGCAATATATGGGCATTAATCTATCTCGTTTACATCCCGCTTCAGGTGCATCGCCGGTATGAAGCGGGTGTGTTTTTCCGAACAAACATGGCACGGGTGGAGGAAAGAAAAGCGCAAATGATGGATTGGGAAAAGCCAAACGCTGAAAAAATTATTTCCGAACTCGTTTCCGGATTCGAACTGATAGCCCCCTACCAGTCGGCCACAAACAGCTCGTTCCAAATCCCAGCAACGAGTTCAGGAATCGTCTCGAATATTGTGGAGCTATTTTTCATGATGATTCTAGGAGCTATCGCTTATTTGATTTGCACGAAAAGGTTCGAGTCGCAACCGAAGTCTAAGAAAAGCCTATTCGTGGCCCAAGTAATCGCAAGCTGGGCTTATTTGGTGTTTTTAGTGGGCTCGAACACAGCGTTTCTGGCGAATATCAAGCCAACCCACAACGCTTTGGAAAAAAAGATCAGGGCTTTGGAAGTTTACGATGACGAGCTCCGGGACGTTCGTGACTGGAGCCGGAGCTCGTTTCTTCCTGGTTATGCCGAGGATGCAGCCAACGCTCAGTGGCTCCATGAACAAATTACAAGATTTTTCAGCTATGCCACGCACAACACTCCGCTTTTGTACCAGCATTTGGGTTTCATGTATGTGCAGAAGGGTATGCTATTTGCGGCCAGTTTCTTACTTTACGCGATGCTCGTTTTTGTCAGCCACAAAGCATTCAGCAAGTTTCAAAAAGGCGTGAAAGAATCCGTTGAGAGGAAGAAATCCGAGGCAATGCAGACGGACGCGGCCAAATCCGCCTTTTCGGCTTACAATTCAGGGTTTTTCATAAACAACTCAAATGGTTTTCCAAATACCACCAGTACCTCTGGTTTCCAAAACCCATTGATGCAATCGATGCCTTTCAACCCAGTTTTGGGTGCGCACTCACACCCTTTGATGGGGATGGGAGGTGGAGTTAACGGTGCTAATGGCTTCGTCAATCCACTGTTGCTAGGAACAACTGGCCAGCATGGCTCAGGTGGCTATGGTGCCTGTGGGAATAGTTTGGTGAGCAGCAATTTGAGCAGTAAGGTTTCGGCGGTCGGAAAGAAAGCCAAGAAAAGTAAAAAGGAGAAGAAGAAACACGCATTGGAATCTGAAATTTGCAGCGAAAAATGTGATTTGGAATCGGGGAATGGAGTTGTAGCGTGAAAAATAATGTTTTTTGTTGGGAATTTTTTTTGATAATTTTTTTTGTTTTTTAGTACTGCCAGCATCTGTTTTTAGTTTTTGAGAAAAAGTAGTTCCTCTTTACGTCTTTCGCGTGAAGCGGAATATTTCTAGTAATAGATCATATTCGATTTATAGTTTTGAATTTTTGGAAAGTTTTTTTAGCGACCGATTGTCGCAATTTGTAATATAGCAGAATTTTCATTACGAAGTAATGTCAGCATCTCCTTTTTTCTTTCGACCAAAACTTATTTTTGATTGCCGGACAATCGCCGCAGCAAAAATCAATGGAAGCAAAAAGCGAACAGGAAATACAAACGCAGATAACACTGACAGCGGTGACGGCATGCACACGTGCATTTGCCATTTTGTTGATAGTAGCCTATTAATCAATCTCTCTGTCATACATTTTGCAGTTTTTTGGAAAATGATGAAATTCTTTTTAACACAAAAACATAAGAGCGCGGCTGACCGGAGATAGAAAGTAAAAGTTTGCATGACGACAGAGATTTTGGGAATTTCAAACCAGTTCGATTTTTGGGAAATTATTTTGGGATCAACAAATAAATTAAAGATGACACGCCCTTTTTTTCCGCCGATTGTTCAATCTTGTTTCTCAAATTACAAATCGATTTTAATGAATTATACTCCAATCGAAAATTCAGCCGCAAGTTCGGTGCGGAATCTTGAAAGAGAGGTGGTGCGTAAAAATGAAATTTTAATTAAGTTTGCATATTTTATTGGTTTGTAAAAAGTAATGATCACTATTTAATTGATATTTAAAAAGATGTCCCGCCACTCCGCAGCGTCTTCCCGCGCTGCCATTCCCCCATCTTTGACCTCTTCATATGCGGTCAGGGATTCAGATTATGACAGAACGCCACCTCCTATTGGTCAGAAGGATTTTTCATACCCAGGGATTTTTAAAACGACGCCGAAAAACTATTGCGTCGAAATTTTCGACCGCATGTCAAATGTGAGTTCCCGCGCATCTTCTGTGTTTTCGAGACTTTCTGATAAAATCACTTCAAGTATCCGAAGGTCATCGCGGCAGTCAAGAACGTCCATGCATTCGAGGAACTCGAGAACGTCCCAGAATTCGAGAAATAGTTCGAGATGTAGTGAGCATTCGAAACGAAGCTCAATTCTAGGTTCGATGAAAAGCAGTTTGATCAGCATAGTGAGGCGCAGTGGAAAAACTTATAGGGTAGAAACTATGGATTTCGACAATGAAGATAATGAACAGGAAAATATTACTCACCTACATGATGAAAGTAACATCCATCCCGATGAAATTTCAGAAAGACATTCAACAACAAGTAGTCTTCCTGGCATCGAGCGCACAAAAACTGTTGATTTTGAATCCCCACTCAGAAATACCATTCCCCAGGAACCGATAGTATCTGAAAGATTATCTTTAACACAAAACGTCCACAGTTTTAAAAACCCGAATTTCGATGCATTTTTCCGAAGCGCGATACAGAACGCAAAAGAAACCGCTGAAAATGCTAAGGAAAATGTGGATCAGTTAAAAGAATCGTTAAAACCGGACAAATACGGGAATATGTCGAGTATTGCTAAAAATCGTGAATACTCGCCAGATATGTTGAAGTTATTGATCCGTCATAACTTGTTGAACGCGAGCCCGGCGGTAAATGGAACTGGAATGAAAAACGCGACGTTTTTGAGTCCAAGAAAAATCCTATACGCGATGAGTATTTTCAGTCATTTCGCATTCTTGTTTTCCTGTGTGGCTTTGGTTTATCATTTGAACGATGCGTGTTATTTTGCGGGGACTGGCCAGGACAGAATATTCCTTGAAAATGCGAGCATTCGTTTACAAGGGCATGAGCGATTGTTTTACGAATATACGGACTTCAGAAATATTGCTTTTGGACCGGGGATCTTGATTATGTTTTCGCTTGACATTTTGCTGCTATTTTTACTCGCGTTTTTCCCATATAAAATGCTGAGTGATAATTTTTTCGACTCTAAAAATGCATCTGACTTGAAAGCGAGCCGGCGCATTTTGATCTTCTATTTCTATTTAACCAGGATTTATGTGGTGTTCTTGGTCTTGTGTTTTTTGTTTAATTTTGCGAGGGATGCAGACGTAAAAGTACGTGCAGCCGCATTGTTGGCAGAAATATCTGCGATTTTGGAAGATGAAGATAGCGAAGAAGATAGTTTAATAAATTATTCAAAAACCGGCGGCCTGTTTGGTAACAACACGATAACTAAGAAAGTTTCTCAGCTACACAAGGTGCTCCAACTCGCCGATGGTGGCCAACGCGTGAAGCGCAAACCCGAATTCCATACTCTTTACACAATGCGAAACGAAATCGAACGAGCTGAATTAGGCGCAGATCTCGGACGGTACACTGGATTATTAGCTTATTTCTTCCATGTGGGATGTTATTTGGGATTGTGTTACGCTGCTCATAAGTTCTTGTGTGAGTTCGACATGCATATGTTAAGGCGGAAAGCGCGCGCTGAGGAGAGAGGGCACAGGATAACGAGAATCGCGAGAAGACGTTTGAAATTGGTGAGAGCAGAAGCAGAACCGATAGAAAAATCTGAAAAAAACACGAAGAAGAAACGACATGTACTCTCGAAAAAAATTAGTAGTGGTGCTGCTCCGCTTGCAAAAAGAAAATTCTTACAGCCCAGTAGCCTATTACCAGCGAAAAATACGGCTAGTAACAATGCACTGGGGACTCGGAAACCGCGGTGGAACACAAAACTGCTCGTTATCGATACAGAGTTTGACGAACCAACAATGGCTAGTACTACCATTTGCCATCCACCGCCTGCAGAAATAAATGATCCCGCCACACAGCAACAACAAAAGAAGATCTCACCGACGATGGGGAATTACATTGGCCAGTTACCCACCATTCGTGGGGGCGCGCCGATGATGGGTTGAGAAAAATTAATAGGATTCTTCTGTATTATTGAATTATTTGAAGCTGAACCTTGATGTTGGTGGGGGACGGGTCTGTTTCTTTTTAACATTTTGCAAGATCAATATGATTTAAAGGTTTGAGTTTTTGTAACGACGATCCAATAATTTTGTATGAAATGAAATTCTGAATAGTTATTCGAATATAGAAAAACATTAGACACGTATAGATAAATTCGTAGTATTATTCGTTTGAGTGGTATCTCCTGTGTGTGTGTGTGGATAGTCGTTTTTTGACTGTTTGTGAGTATGATTAATTTGTGAGCATGTGTGCTATGTGTGTTATATTCAGCATTCTTGCAGGGATTAATGATTTCTGATTGTGTAGTCCTTGTTCGATATGTTCTCGGGAGGTATGTTCGTCTTGCAACTATATTGAGAAACAATTCAACAATTTTTGAACCACAATTCCTTTTTTACATTTCTTTTCAATAAATTCTTCCTCCCAGAAATTTTGCCAACTTATTTTTTTGAGATTTTTTTCTCACGAAATTAAACCAATTATAACTTTCTAAAACCGTGTGTTTTTAATACAAAAAAATACTTTTTTAGTTTTTTTACTAAAATCCCAACAAAAAACTTTCAAAATGCCGGAAGTCTGCCAATTTGCCACTCTCCTCGAGGCCAAGTGCGAGCGTCTCAATGACGACAAGCTCGAGAAAAAAATGAAGAAGGTGATCAAGGAGGGAGGTAAGAAAGGTGTCGAAATCGAAGGTGCCGCTGATATGGGTGGTCTTCAGTTTTTTATCACCACTGTTATCGAGCCGGAGGCTGATTTGGATATGCTCGTCGAATCCATGCGTGCCATGAACGCCACTTCCGACCCAACTGAGGAGGAACGCAAGGGTGGTTCCGGCAAGATCGGTAAGACCATCTTCACCTGCACCGATGAGGCTTTAAACGTCGTCTCCTACGTCCCGGTCGAGCACATGGAAAAGTGCAACGCCACCGAATGGTTGACCAACACCGTTACCGAGATCCTAAGGGGTGGTAATGACCGCGTCGGTGACGCTGCCGCCATGGCCAAGACTCTTGTCAAGACCGCTGACGGTAAGGAAAAGAACTTCGCCAAGGCCTGCATCAAGAAGGACGGTGAACTCGCTTTGTTCCCATTGAAGATGAAGGATGCCTGCATCAACCACGGATATTTTGAACTTTTATTGCTTTCAATTTAATAAAAATAGGCCATGAAACAACCGATTTTTTTCTAAAAAAAAAAATGAGTCAACAAAATATCTGGGTTCCAATCTCAAAAAAAGAATAATTATAGCAATTACAAAAAATTAATCGAAAAGTTTGCAAATATGCCTTCCTCAAGGCCCGTGACCTCTTCCCGGACGGTGATGATGACGATGATGACGAGATGGTCTTCGGGGATGAGGACATGGATGGTTGTGAGTGGTAAATATTTCTTTCCTTTTCTTTACCATGAATTGAGAACTGGAATTAGGAATTTTACATTTCAAATTTTTGTGACAGGAGCACTTTTTTCTTCACATTTTGACTTCATTACACCATATACTCTTCGACATGATAGCTTTTTTTCATAAATTAGAC
>Ga0099798_10079_pt1 | contig 28747 bp, 15 predicted proteins | sample Uncmet_Sort29A_1_FD_89870 | JGI IMG/M metagenome (GOLD analysis project Ga0099798, IMG submission 89870) | Marine eukaryotic communities from CALCOFI LINE 67, Pacific Ocean - CN13ID_Sort29A_1 | ecosystem: Environmental > Aquatic > Marine > Oceanic | place: Pacific Ocean: Monterey Bay | collected...
ATTTTGGAGAACGAGCCGTTATCGTTTGAGCGCTTGGAAAGAGATAAACGAGAGTTTAAGCAGGGGGAGTGGGGCCGAGATGGCCGACCCCAGTACCAGCACAGGGATCAACACAGAGAGCCACAACACAGAGACCAGCAGCACAGAGATCAGCCGAAGGACCTTCCTTCTCGAGGACCACCACCGGTCGGCACTGGTGCCGCTAACGCCGCTAATTCTGGTAATTCGCATGGCCAGTCTCGCTACGCTAGTACTACTACGAGCGCAGTTCCCAAAAGCAGTAGTGCCGGTGCTCAAAGTTCTCAAGCGTCTGCAGCAGACCTTCCTGACTATTCGAAAGCGACGAGGATCGTGCTTGGCGGGGCGAGTAATGCGGTTGATACTTCAACGGGGAATACTTCAACTGCGAATAATACCGTTAATACGGCAAGTAAGCCTCCAACAACACGGCCGGGCCCGCGACCGCTTCCTACTGCTGTTATCCGGCAGCAGGCCGGGAAAATCATCATAGGGGTCGGCGCTGAGGAAGATGCAGAGAAGAAAGATCAGACTGCACAGGGGTCTGCGCCCGATAGTAGCGCAAACACCGATAAGAGTGGAAATACATGAATCATCTGAAGCAGGTGTTGAACGCCTTACCCTTGAGGGGCATATTAGCATGATGCCAATAGGAATGACATGCATTGGCGCAGATAATCAGAAACAATGGTACAGGGAACCAACATGAAGGCAAAAGAAACACGTTAATATCGAAAATTTGATCTTAGGTACATGTGATAGTACTTAATGCGATAGCGCAGCTGTCAAGTTTGTAAAGCATCGAAGTTTTTGCCCAGTGCTGTGTGATTTGAAACTGCAGTGTGTCGTCAATGGTGGAGACTCAGAGTCACGTGTGTTGGTCGGTTTAATAGGTAGTCGCATCAGATTCACATTGGACCGTTTGGTATTAGCGGAGTATAGGCAGTAGTTGCACAGCATGCCATCGATAATAGTTCATCAGCGAATCACGCTTTACAATGACATCATCTTCTCTCACAGGCATGCGCAGAATAATCAGAATTCCTTTTTCCCCAACCATGGATTCGAGAATCGAATCATAATGATCTCATTCACCAAAAAAGATGAGACGTCAAAATGTCATTTCCAAACAATCACGACCTAAAATGCCAAAAACCATTTCCCCTCAGGTTCTTGGAACCATTCGCGATCGAGTTCGGATCCATTTGGATTCAGAACGGACCGCGATCATTGAACACACAGACCCGCCTTCTTTCACGAAGGAGGTCTGTTGTTCATTTAGACAATACCTATTAATAAGGTGACATCTAAGTATTACAGTTTCAAACACAAAGCGAAAGCGCTGGCGAAAGTCTAAAGACTCGGAGCCGGGCGCAGTGTAGCAAGAAAGTCGAAAAAGAAAAACGAAGAAACAAATAAAAAAAAAAGCGTCAAGGATAATTGATATAAGTACCCAGACTTATCCCAAGTGAGTTATTATACCCCAAAACTAGCACCCAAAATGAAGAAGTTCTTCACGCCAAAAGACCTCACACAGAGCGGTGGTGATGCCCCCGACGGCAAAGATGGCAAGCAAAGAATCACGCCCAGCACTGCCTCCTTTCAATCTCAGTCTGGCAGTCCCGGTGCACAATCTAGCTTCTCTCTTGGTAGTGGTGGTGGTGCAACTAGTAGCACTGCCAGCCGGCCAGAATCCCCCAGCTTCGACAAAGTCCGTCCCCTGAAACTGGGCTCTGCGAGTTACAACAGTAAGCAGACAGCTTATGTTCCAATAGTTTCGGGGAAGCCCACGTCGGGGAAATCATCAGGGGGCACGATTACGCCGATTTCGGCGATCCAGTCGGATTTCGACTTTGGAGAATTCAGTACTCCGGCTGGGACACCAGGTCCGAGTGCACGACAATTCGGAATACTCTCCAGCGGGATGAACGTCAATAATCAGAACGTCAAGTTGGCCCCGAAGTGGGCGCTGCAGAAGTTTAGAATTAGAAGAATTTATCAGGAATTTACTGAGAATTTTAGAACATGAAGGACCATGATCTACTGTATACAAGATTGCATCGGTATCTGGCCATTACTGTATGGATTTGAAAGTCCTCAGAGTCATGTACGTACTAAATTCCACGTATTAAATTCCTGCGCCTTCGACCCCAGGTTAATCCGAAGGGGAAGCAGTCTGGAGCATCGAAGAAAACTGCCGAACCCTCTACCTGGATGGAACAGTCTCCCAAGACGCCTTCCCCTCCTACTTCTCCGCCTCAATCCCCGGAGCAAACTGAAACCTCCCCAATCCTCACCGGCGCGTATTCTTTATCTGGTCGCTTCTCCGCTGCCACCCTCCCTTCTTCCACGTTCCCGCTCCATCGGAAAGAGCGCAGACAAATCGGACTCGCCGAATTTAGAAAACGACGGGAACAAGAGGCTGAAAAAGACTGGAAGGCAAAGGAGGCTGAGGCGGAAAGGGAGTGGCTGAGCTTGAAGGAAGAATTAGCGGCCCCGAAACCTGCGAGATCAAGCCTGTCAAGGCCGACGAGTAATATAAAACATTGGAAATTAGTGAGACTACTAGTCTTAGTCTAGTTAGTCTTGGGTCTACAGTCTAGCATTTAGATCAATGGATCGTTAGTGGCGCCCAAACCTGCGAGGTCAAGCCTGTCAAGACCGACAAGTATGATACTTACTTATTAAAACGTTGGAAATAATAATTAGGGACACTACTAGTCTTAGCCTCTTAGGTCTACTCTACGAGTCTTATGTCAACTCCACCATTTAGATCAATAGATCATGATGACCACCTCCGCTGATGACAGTTTGGTTTTTAAGAGTAAATCGTTAGCAGCATCATCTCATCCTCGTTATCAGCACCATCATCCCCATCCTCAGGTAAACAGTCCAGATGATCCACATCATCACCATCCTCATCCTCAGGTAAACAGTCCAGTCCCATCCTCTCACCCGCTCTCCCACGACAAGATCTCTCCATGAAAAACGAAATCGAGGCGGGCATGGCGAGCCTCAAAGCCGCAGCAGATCAAGTCGAAGTCGTTCAAACCGCTCAAGCGGTCAGCAAGCGTGACGAAGTCCTCCGCATGTGGCAGGAAAAGGAGGATGAACTGAATCGATCGCACGAAATGGAATTAGAAGAACGTGAACAAGAATTACTAAGAGAAAAGGAAGAAGCCCTCGCCGCTGCAGAAGCAGATTTAAGTCAATTATCCGAAAAAGCCTGGAAACAGCGCGAAAGGGATTTGAAGAAATCCTTCGAAACGGAGTTCAAGGATCGTTTTACGAATTTGAAACGTGAAAACGAGGAGGAAGTGAAGCGGATTGAGAGTGAAGCGAGGGAGAAGGAGACGGAAGCGAAGGAGAAGAGGGAGGAGGAGATAAGGGAGATGGAAGCTCAATTCAGGAAACAGTGGGATAAGCGCGAAGCAACTTTTGAAGAAAAGGAAAAAGAGGCTAAAAAGCGAGCGGAAGAAGAGTACCAGAGAGATTTAGAAAGGGAGTTGAAAGCGCTTGAGAAAGAATTGAAGAAAGCCCATGACGATATTTTGAAAGACCGGGAGAGGAAGTTGAAAACAGAATTAAGAGCCGAATACGACGAAGACCTCAAACTAAAAGACGCAGAACATCAGCTGGATCTCGAAGAGGAGATTAAATTAGTGGAGGAAGAAAAGGAGAAGAAGTACAAAGAAAAGATTAAAATGCTCGAACGCGAATTGTTGAAGAAAACGGATGATCGAGTTCGCGATAGTGAAAAAGAGATTTTGGAGAAAACCGAACAGGAATGGGAGCAGAAGGAATTAGAGTGGAAGAAGAAGGAGGCGGATTTAAAAGAGAAGCATATTAAGGCGTGGAAAGAGCGCGAAGCCTCCTTCGAAGAACACTGGAATACTCGTGATCAGCAAATCAAGGAGGAGCTCGAAAAGGAGCTAGAAGAATTATCCAAGAAAAAAGATAAAGAATGGACCCGCGAATTGCAAAAGCGCGAATCCGAGATCAAGAGAAAAACCGAGGAAGAACTAGTGCAGAAACACTCCGAGGAAATCAGTACTCTAAAGCTCAGTTGACAGTTGAAAATGATTAGGTTTAGTTTTACTATTTAGGTATGATAATTATGATTTACGATGCATTTCTGTATTACATTTCTGTACATTTTGCGGAGGAGTTTTGAATCGTATTCTGTCCATTCATTGCGTGTATTCTGTGCATTAAGGTACTCGCGAGGTGGAATTCGAGACCGATTCCAAATCTATCGAAGAAAAATGGAAAGCGAGGGAAGAGAAGTGGCGAGAAGAAAAAACCGAAAAAGAAAAATCTTGGAAGGAAGAATGGAGCAAAAGGGAAGAAACATTTGAAAATGACTGGGAAAAAAGGGAAAGTAATTTGAGAGAGGAAATGAAGAGGGAAATTGAGCATGGGATTTCGAAAAGGGAGGCGGAATTTAAGAGGAAAGAGGCTGATATGAGGCGAAAACTGGATGACGAAATCAAAGATCACGAAGAGGAGTACCAAGAAATCAAGACCAAATTGGATGAGCAAATCGAAATCACAAAAAATGAGATCGAGAAAAATGCTAAGTTAGAGGAAAAGATGAAGGACAAATTGAAGGAAGTTGAAGAACATCTGCAAGAACTTCTTAAACAAGAACGCACAAACCACAGCGAAGACAACGCCAAACACGAGGAAGCGTGGAGAGAACGCGAATTGAAATTCGATCAGGAGTGGGGTGAACGCGAAAAAATGATGAATGAGAAATACGAAGCTGAAGTTGAAAAATCCGTTTCCTTAAAGAAACGCCACGAAGTTGACATCGAATTGTGGAAAGAAACGTGTGAAAACTACCAAAAGCAATTAAAAGAATCCGAAGCAGAGCACGAAAAAGCGTTAGAATCCAATCAAACCGAACAAAATAAATTGCTCGAACAAGTTCGAACCTTGACGGATATGAATGATAGCAATAGGAGTATTAATCAGCTGGATAAACAGCATCAGGCTGAAAAAGATGAGATGTTTCAGAGATATGAAGCGGATAAAGAAGATTGGCAGCGGAAGCATCGGGAACAAGGCGAACAGCATGCAACAACGCAAGAAGCCTGGGAAACAAGGGAAAAGGAACTAATTGCCAAGCATCAAGAAGACCTTCAAAAGCTCCGTTTCGAATTGCAAAAAGACGATTCTAGTCTTCTTTCCGGCGGAGGAGACACTGCCAGAACGAACAACACGAATGTGCTTGCGGAAGGTGGGGCCCCACGTCAAGTTCCTTCCCCTCTACCTGCCTCCGCCGCCCCCACCGTGGATTCGGACTACAACAAAACTAGAATCGCTTCCGAAACAGCCGCCCTCCAACAACAAATCCTTGAACTAGAACAACAAAATGAAGACCACGAAAAGCGTTATCAAGAATCCTTACAGCAGCATCAGGACGCCTGGGATGCTCGTGAAATCAACTACGATCAGGAGTGGGAAGCTCGCGAAAGATACTTGAATGAAAAACACGACGAGGCTATGCGAAAACTCCGAAGTTTATCGAAAGAAAAAGCCGAAAAAGCTGAAGCTTTGAATCCCGAAGTTGCAGGATCGGTCGCGGGGAATACTTCGGCCCGCCAAAACCAGGATCAGTCGCCTCTGTGGGTAGGATCGCAGGAACAGAAGAATTCGTTAGAAGAATGGTTGAGGAAGGAGCAGGAGTGGAAATTGAAGGAAGAGGAGTATAAGAAGGAGACTGCACATCATAAACACGCCTGGGAAGAACGTGAACGTGGCCACGAAGTGTGGCAGAAGTTGAGGAGACTACCAGAAGTTGATAGGAGTTTCAACTTGAGTTTGACGAGGACCCGATGGGAGTTTAAGAACATGAATACCAAACTGCATGGATTAAGGCACCTATTGTATACCAAACTGCATGGATTTCAGGTATTCACTGTATGAACTTAAACGCCACTGTATGATTATCAATTTCGCCGCCCTCAATAGTGACATTCGTCCACATTCCACATCAATTCCTATACCTAATCTCAATTTGCTACACTCCGCTCCCAGGTGAACTGAACTTCAACGAAGAATGACCTAATCTCAATGCTCACTCCGCTCCCAGGTGAACTGAACTTCAACGAAGAATGACCTAATCTCAATTTGCTACACTCCGCTCCCAGGTGAACTGAACTTCAACGAAGTATACCTAAAATCTCACTGCTCACTCCGCTCCCAGGTGAACTGAATTTCAACGAAGAATATACCTAATCTCAATTTGCTACACTCCGCTCCCAGGTGAACTGAACTTCAACGAAGAATGATACTTAATCTCAATTTGCTACACTCCGCTCCCAGGTGAACTGAACTTCAACGAAGAATGATACTTAATCTCAATTTGCTACACTCCGCTCCCAGGTGAACTGAACTTCAACGAAGAATGACCTAATCTCAATTTGCTACACTCCGCTCCCAGGTGAACTGAACTTCAACGAAGAATGGTATACTTAATCTCAATCGTCACTCCGCTCCCAGGTGAACTGAACTTCAACGAAGAATGGGAAACCCGGGAAAGATACGTCGAATCGAAAATGCGCGACCGCGTGCAGGACGAAATTCTCGAATTAAAGAAGACGATTATGCAGCTCCAAGGAGATCAATTATCCAGATTCAATTCCAACCAAGACGAGATCCAAAAACAACTGCTGAAACAAAAAACCGAGTTCGATGAAAAGGCGAAAAAGAAGGAGCAACAGTGGAAGGCAAAGCATGAGCAATTATGGCACAAGTGTGAGGGGGAGTTTGAGAAGGAGTGGCTAAGAAGAGAATCCCAGCAGAATGAAGAATTACTGGCTCCGAAGTGGGCATATTCTCCTAAAACTTTTATGAATTCTCCTAAAACTTTTATGAAAGCAGACTTTAGGAAAACTTTAGTAAGTAATTGAGGACTCCTACAGCCAATAGAGGAATGCATGCATATCTGTATAGACTTACCCTGTGAAAATGTAAGGAGTCCGCTTTTGTATAGAGTTTTCGTTAAAGTTTTGACTCACTTTCTCATTGCCCACTTCCAACACAGGAATTATCCAAATTAGAAGACGAATTGGCGAAAGACCACCTCCAAGACTTACAGAAAGAATTGAGGAAATTAGAAGAAAAACTCTCAAACCGCCACATCGACGAACTCGACGAACTACAAAAGCGCTTGAATGTGGAATTCGAAAATAAGTTGGAGGATAAGTTAACGGAGAAAGTCGGAGAATGGGAAAAAGAAAAAGAAGAGTTGGAAAACAAGCTAAAAGCAGCATTGGAAGGAAATGAGAAATTAAGCCTCGATCACGCCGCCAAATGGAAGCAGCAAGAGGAAACAATCCAGAGGAAAGAGGCGGAACAAGAACGCCAACACGAGGAGCATCAGAAAATGCAATCATCCAAGCTGTTGAGTTATTTTTCGGATGGGGCGGGAGATAGTTCTAAAAATGCTCTGAATATGACTGCCATGTTGAAGGAAGGTTTGGGGGTGTGGAAGGAGGCGTGGAAGGAAGTGCAATTTCAAAAGCAGGAAGACAAACGCCAAGCTGATCTAATCGCCGCAGAGGAAGAAGCAACTCGTAAACGCGAAGAACTCCGCAAAGAACAGCAGCTCCATATGCAAACCCGAGGGGACATGTTAGTCAAGTATTTCGACAACAAAATCAACGGCAAAATGGCCTCTCAAGCGGCGAAAAGAGAGGGCTTCGGTTTGTGGAAGGAGAATTGGATGAGGTGGAGCTTTGGAAAAGCGAGTGAGAAGAGGGAACAAGAGAGGGCGGAGGAAGAGATGAGGAGAATCGAGGAAGAGAGAGTGGAACGCTCATTACAAGTGAAAACGAGGAGTGATATGATGACCAAGTACTTCTCCGACACCCTATCTCCTGCGCTGAATGATCTCGCAATCAAAAAAGAAGCCTTCGCCGCCTGGAAAGCACAATACGCACATTTCGCATTCTTAAAAGCGGAAGAAAGGAGGAAAGAAGAATCAAGATTGAGGGATGAGGCTGAATTAAGGAGAAAAGAAGAAGAAAAGAAAGAACGCGCACTTGAATTGAAAACAAGAGGCGACATGATGATAAAATACTTTGAAAACAAGGTTGTGAATCCGAAATTTGCAAACCTCGCTTCTCTGAAAGAAGCTCTTGGGGTCTGGAAGAAGCAGTGGATGCACGCGCAGTTTGTACAGTCTGAAGAGGGATTAAAGCAGGAATTGCAGGACAAGCTCGAAGATGAAAGAAGAAAACGCGAAGAAGACAAAAAGGAGCGCGAACTCCACGCCAAATCGAGATCAGATATGGTCATGAAGTATTTCTCTGAACGAGTCAGCCCCGCAGTGCATGGTTTGGCGTGTAAAAAAGAGGGGTGGAATGCTTGGAAAGAAGAATACTTAAAGGACCAAGCTGCTCAAGATGAAGCCCGAGTCCAAGAAGAAAGAAGAAAGGAAAAAGAACTCCATATGAAAACGCGATCTGATAGTTTGGTCAAATACTTCGCGGATTCCGCCTCGCCGGAAGTCAGGGATGCTGCTGCTAAAAAGGAATCCTTTGGCTTGTGGAAGGAGGATTTTATGCATAATCGGTTTGAAATGCAAGAAGAAATGCTTATGAGGGATCGGAAGTTAAGGGCGGCTGAAGATCAGAGGAGGGCCGAGGAAATGGCTCTCGAAAGGAAGATTCACAAGAAAACTCGTAGTGATATGATGATCAAGTACTTCGGGGCCAAAGTGAGTCCGGCGGTCTACGATTCTGCAGCGAAAAAAGAAACCTTCGGCGTCTGGAAGGAAGATTTTGTACACAAAAGATACGCGGCGGAGGAAGCTCGGAGATTGGAGGAATACGCTAGGGAAAAAGAAATAGAGGCGAAATCGCGAGGTGATGGCCTCGTCAAGTACTTCTCCGAAACTGTGTCGCCCGCGGTGCATGATGCAGCTGCGAAGAAGGAGAGTTTCGGGCTGTGGAAAGCGGAGTTCATGCGCGACAGGTTTGCGAAGCAAGAACAACGCAGGAACCGCGAGCGTCTGGAAGCAGAGGCGCGACGCCACGAGGAGCTCAGACAGGAGCGTGAACTCCACAGGAAATCCCGCAGCGACATCATGATCAAGTACTTCTCCGAGAAAATCTCGCCGGCGCTGCATGATAATGCCGGGTTGAAAGAGGCGTTTGGAATCTGGAAAGAAGATTTCATGCATACAAGGTGGGAAGCGCACGAGGCTGCGATTCGTGAAGAGCGCGACCGCGAAAAAGAAATCCACAAAAAAACAAGGAGCGACGGCCTGGTCAAGTATTTCTCGGATTCCCTTTCAGGTGGAACGCATGATATAGCGGTGCTGAAGGAGGGATTTGGGGTGTGGAAGGAGGAGTTTCTGCATGAGAGATTTGTGCGGCACGAGAAGGCGCTTGCGGAAGATAGGAAATACCGGGAGGAGGAGGACGCGAAAAGGATGAAAGAACAGGCTCTAGAAAAGCAAATTCACAAGAAGACACGCAGCGACATGATGATCAAATATTTTTCTGAAAAAGTTTCGGGTGGAATTGATGATCTGGCGGCGAAGAAAGAAGCTTGGGGCGTGTGGAAGGAGGAATTTATTCATGACCGCTATACGCAAGAGCAAGCGAGGCGGCTTGACGAACACGCGAAAGAGCGGAAGCTGCACAAAACCACACGCAGCAATATGACGATCAAATATTTTTCCGAAAAAGTTTCGCCGCTTACCGAAAAAGCCAAGAAGAATGAAGGTTTTGGTGCCTGGAAAGAGTACTTTCTGCACAAGCGCTTTGAGAAGGAAGAGCGACAGCGAAAGGAGGGGTACGATCGCAGCAGCGCCGAAGCGGAAAAAAGGCGCCGCGAAGAAGCTGCACTTGAGCGCAAACTCCACGGCAAGACGCAGTCCGCGAAAATGGTGAAATACTTTTCGGAAAGAGTGAGTCCCGCGCTGCACGATACTGCAGCGAAGAAAGAAGCGTATGGCACTTGGAAGGAGCAGTTTGTGCATGAGCGGTTTCTGGAGAGAGAGGAGGCATTGAAAGCAAGTCACCTCCGAATCCACGACGACGCCGAAGAGCGGCGCAGAGCACAATCGGAAGAAGAACGGAAACTCCAAAGAAAAACGCAGAGCAGCAAGATGATCAAGTACTTTTCGGAGAAAGTGTCGCCCGCAATCCACGACGCAGCTTCGAAAAAAGAAGCGTGGGGCATCTGGAAAGAGGATTTCATCCATTGCCGGTATGCGGTGGAAGAAGCGAGGCGGCTGGATCAGCACAAGAAAGAACGAAGCGTACACAAAAACACACGCAGCAACATGATGATCAAGTATTTTTCGGAACGAGTGTCGCCCGCACTCCACGATTCTGCGGCCAAAAAAGAAGGGTTTGGAGCGTGGAAAGAGGATTTCATGCACAACAGTTTTGCGAGGGAGGAAGATGCACTGAGGAACGATGCAAAAGCTAGGCACGAAGAACAAGTCAGACGCCTCGAGGAAGCCGCCCTCGAACGCAAGATCCACAGCAAGACGCGCGGCGATTTAGTGATAAAGATGTTCTCCGAAAAGATCTCGCCTGCAGTCCACGATCTGGCAGCCAAGAAAGAAGCTTGGGGCGTGTGGAAAGAAGATTTCATCCACGATCGGTACGCGGTCGAGGAAGCGAGGCGGCTTGAGCAGCACGCGAAAGAACGCCAGGTGCACAAATCCACCCGCAGCGGCATGATGCTCAAGTACTTCTCCGAAAAAGTTGCCCCAGCGACCCACGACAAGGCGGCGAAGCACGAGGGCTTCGGGGTCTGGAAAGAGGATTACATGCATGACAAGTTTGCGAGAGAGGAGAAAATGCGGCAGCAGGGCCACGAGCAGAGCCACATCGACGCGGAAGAAAGGCGCCGAAAAGAGTTCGCCCTCGAGCGCAAACTCCACGGCAGAACTCAATCCGCGAAAATGATGAAGTATTTTTCCGAAAAGGTCTCGCCCGCAGTCCACGATTCAGCAGCCAAAAAAGAAGGTTTCGGCACGTGGAAGGAGCAGTATGTGCACGAGGCATTTTTGGAGAGGGAGGCTGCATTGACGGATGGCCATAAGCAGACTGTAGATGACACAGCCACGCGAAGAACAGAGCAGCTCCGCAAAGAGCATCAGCTCGAAAAGAAGGCCCAGCAACAAAAAATGATGAAGTACTTCTCCGAAAAAGTCGCGCCCGGCGTGCATGATGTTGCAGCGAAAAAGGAGGCGTTCACTTTATGGGATAAAGAATATATTCACCTCAATTACGCTGTAGATGAAGCCCGCCGCGCCGAACAGCGCGCAAAGGAAAAGAAATTACACAACAAGACCCGCAGCGACATGATGGTCAAGCTGTTCTCCGAAAAAGTGTCGCCTGCAGTGCACGATCTGGCGGCGAAGAAGGAGGGGTGGGGAATACTGAAGGAGCAGTTCGTGCATGAAAGTTTTGTGAAGCAGGAACAGCAACTGCATGAAAATCACAAACTTCGCGCAGAAGAAGAAGCTCGGCGATTGAATCAAGTCAGGCTGGAGCACAAGATCCATATGAAAACAAAAGGCGACATGATCATCAAACTCTTTTCCGAGAAGATCTCGCCCGCAGTCCACGATCTCGCGGCTAAGAAAGAAGCGTGGGGGACTTTCAAAGAAGATTTCATCCACCATCGCTATGCGAAAGAGGAAAAACTTCGGCTCGCCGAGGCCAATAAAGAGCAACAGCAGCATCAGAGTGAACGTCGCGACATGATCATCAAGTACTTCGCCGAGAAGGTCTCGCCTAGCGTTCATGACGCGGCAGCCCTCAAAGAGGGCTTCGCGGAGTGGAAAGAAGTGTTTATGCATGATATTTTTGGAAAACGCGAGGAAGAGATCCAGAAAGGGCATGAAGCAGGATACCAGGAAGCCCAGGAAAGACGCAAAAAAGAAGCCGCTCTCGAGCGCAAAATCCACAGAAAAACTCAGGGCGACAAGATGATCAAGTACTTCGCAGAAAGAGTGTCGCCTGCAATCCATGACGTTGCGGCCAAGAAAGAAGGATTCGGGGCCTGGAAGGAGCAGTTCATGCATGATCGATTTGGGAAGCAGGAAGCAGCATTGCGGGATCAGCATCAGGAGACGCGCGAGGAGCACGAGCGCCGTGTGAAGCAGCTCGCTTTGGAACACGAAACGCACAAGAAAACACAATCTGCGAAAATGATGAAGTACTTCTCCGAAAAAGTGTCGCCTGGCGTCCACGATGTGGCTGCAAAGAAGGAAGCACTGGGTGCGTGGAAGGAGGAGTTCATTCATGATCGATATGCGATTGAGGAAGCGAGGAGGCAGGAGCAGCGCGAGAAGGAACAGAAAGTGCGGAAGGCGGCGCGCAGTAGCATGATGATCAAGTACTTCGCGGAGAAAGTAGGTCCGATTCACGATGTCGCGGCGAAGAAGGAAGGCTTCGGCGTCTGGAAGGAGCAGTTCATGCATGAGGATTTCGCCAAGCAGGAGAAGCTGCTGAGCGAGGATGCCAAAGAGAGGCGCGAAGCAGTGGCCAGGCAGCGAGCCGAGCATCTCGCGGAACGCCAGCTGCACAGGAAAACTCGCAGCGACATGATGGTCAAGTACTTCGCGGAGAAGGTTGGACCGATTCATGATGTTGCGGCTAAAAAGGAAGGATTTGGCCTTTGGAAAGAAGATTTCATCCACGATCGCTTCGCCAAGGAGGAAAAAAGGCGGCTGCAGCAGCATGCGAAAGAAAAACAGGTTCACAAAAACACCCGCAGCAGCATGATGCTCAAGTACTTCTCCGAAAAAGTCGCCCCAGCGACCCACGACAAGGCGGCGAAGCACGAAGGATTTGGGGCTTGGAAAGAGGATTTCATGCACAGCAGTTTCGCAAAGGAGGAGGCTAAATTGAGGGCGGAACATAGTGATAATCACGAGGAACATCAACGCCGCCACGCCCAGCTCGCCCTCGAGCACGAACTCCACAAGAAAACTCAGTCCGCGAAGATGATGAAGTACTTTTCCGAGCGCGTCGCCCCTGGAGTCCACGACGTGGCCGCCAAAAAGGAAGCGTTCGGGACGTGGAAAGAGCAGTTTTCGCATGAACAGTTTCTAGAACGTGAAGCGGCATTGAGGGGGGTGCATGACGCGAACCACGAGGCCCACGAGCGCCGCCACGCTCAGCTCGCTTTGGAACACGAACTCCACAAGAAAACACAAAGCGCGAAAATGATGAAGTACTTCTCCGAGAAAGTCTCTCCCGGCGTCCACGACGTCGCGGCCAAGAAGGAAGCCTTGGGCGTCTGGAAGGAGGATTTCATCCACGACCGCTACGCGAAGGAAGAAGCCAGAAGGCTGAAACAGCAGTCAATCGAGAGAAAGCTTCATAAGGAAGCCCGAAGCAGCATGATGCTCAAGTATTTCTCCGAGAAGGTTTCGCCGGCGACGCACGATAAGGCGGCGAAGCACGAGGGTTTTGGGATTTGGAAGGAGGACTTCCTGCACGAGCGCTTCGAGACTCGGGAGGAAGCACTCAGAGCGGGCCATAAACAGAGCCACAACGAGGCGGAGGAACGCCGGCGAAAGCAGTTCGAGCTTGAACGCAAGCTCCACAAAAGCACGCAAAGCAGCAAAATGATGAAGTACTTCTCCGAGAGAGTCGCGCCTGGAGTCCATGATGTCGCGGCGAAGAAAGAATCCTTCGGCATCTGGAAAGAAGATTTCATCCATGGCCGCTACGCTGACGAGGAGGCACGGCGACTTGCTCAACAAAAGAAAGAACGCAGCGCACACAAAAACACGCGCAGCAACATGATGATCAAGTATTTCTCCGAGAAGGTGTCGCCCGCAATCCATGACGTTGCCGTAAAGAAGGAAGGCTTCGGGGCGTGGCGCGAGGATTACCTGCATATCAAATTCGCGAAAGAGGAGGAAGAGCGAAGAAACGGGCACGACCAGAGCCACGCGGAGGCAGAAGCGAGGCGTCGAAAAGAGTTCGCGCTCGAGCGCAAAATCCATAAGAAAACCCAGAGCGACAAGATGATCAAGTACTTCTCCGAGAAGGTCTCGCCCGCGTTGCACGACGTTGCGTGCAAAAAGGAGGGGCTCGGGATCTGGAAGGAGCAGTTCTTCCACACCCGCTTCCTGAAGAGGGAAGAGGCCATTCGAGAAGGACATAAGGGAAGTCACGAAGAGGCCGAAGCTAGGCGCCAAGAAGAAGAAGCGAGGCGCCAAAAGCAATTCGCGCTCGAGCGCAAGCTTCAGCGAAAAGCGCAGAGCGACAGAATGGTCAAGTACTTCTCCGAGAAAGTCGCTCCTGGCGTGCATGACGTTGCTGCGAAAAAGGAAGCATTTGGTTTCTGGGAAAAGGATTTCATACATGATTGTTACGAGGTTGACGAGGCCAGGCGGCGTGATCAACATGCGAAAGAGAAAAAGGTGCACAAATCCACCCGCAGCGGCATGATGCTCAAGTACTTCTCCGAAAAAGTTGCCCCGGCAACCCACGACAAGGCGGCGAAGCACGAAGGCTTTGGCGTGTGGAAGGAGCAGTTCCTGCATGACAGCTTTGCCCAACAGGAGGCGGCCCTCCATCAAGATTCTAAATTGAGGCTGGATGAGGAGGCTAGGCGCCGCAAACAGCAAGCTTTTGAGCACGAGATGCATAAGAAGACGAACAGTGCTAAGATGCTAAAATACTTCTCCGAAAAAGTGTCGCCCGGCGTCCACGATGTGGCGGCGAAGAAGGAAGGATTTGGGGTTTGGAAAGAAGATTTCATCCACGACCGCTATGCGCAGGACGAAGCGCGCCGACTCAAGCAGAGTGCGATGGAACGAAAATTACATAAGAACACCCGCAGCAACATGATGATCAAGTATTTCTCCGAGTCGGTGGGCCCCCTTCACGATAAAGCGGCCAAGAAGGAAGGTCTTGCTGGCCCCGGAGTGGGCGATGAGGAATTTACAGGATTTCCACTGGAATTTTGCAGGAATTTTACTGGAATTTCGCAGGAATTTTACTGGAATTTTGAAGGATTAAGCATGCGAATTTCGAAAAGGCGGCGAAGTTTGCGTTGAGGACTCGTAGTGGAATTTTGCAGGAATTTCATTGGAATTTTGGCAGATGGGGAGTGGAATTTCAAAAAGACTGCATGTATTTCTGATAGTTAGGTTATGTGTAGAATACCCCATGTTCCAAAATTCCAATCAAAATTCCAGTGGCTTTCTCAACCTGTCACACTCCCGCCTCAACAACATGTATTTCTGTATGAACTCATGATATGGATGTGAATTCGTCACTCGCTAATATCAAAATTCCAATCATAATTCCAACTGAATTCCTCAATATTCCTCATCGCCCACTCCCCACACAGGTCTTGGGGTCTGGAAAGAGGACTTCATCCATGAGAAGTTTTCCAGGGAAGAGAGACTGCGTAAGGAGGGACATTTAAGGTCCCACCAGGAAGCGGAAGCCCGCCGCCAAAAAGAGTTTGCTCTCGAGCGAAAACTCCACGGCAAGACGCAATCTGCGAAAATGCTGAAGTACTTCTCCGAAAAAGTCTCACCTGCATTGCATGATTCCGCCGCGAAGAAGGAAGCTTATGGGACTTGGAAGGAGCAATATGTGCATGAACGATTTGTGAGACAGGAAGCCGACTTAAAGGATGGTCATAAGAAGAACTTGGATGACGCCGAAGCCAGACTGGCAGCACAGCGGCGGAAAGAGGGTCGGTTGGGCGCTAAAGCACAGCAGCAGAAAATGTTGAAGTACTTCTCCGAAAAAGTCGCCCCTGGCGTCCACGATGTCGCAGCCAAGAAAGAAGCAATGACTATTTGGGAAAAGGAGTATATCCATCTCAATTATAAGATCGACGAAGCCCGCCGCGCCGAGCAGCGCGCAAAGGAAAAGAAGTTGCACAACAAGACGCGCAGCGACATGATGGTCAAGCTGTTCTCCGAAAAGATTTCGCCTGCAGTGCATGATCTGGCCTGTAAGAAAGAAGGGTGGGGAATCATGAAGGAGCAGTATATTCACGAGAGTTACGCGAAGCAAGAGAAATTGCTACACGCCGATCACAATCTCCGACATGAGGAACAGGCCCGACGGGCCAGAGAAGCAGCGTTGGAACGCAAAGTCCACCTAAAATCCCGCAGCGCCTTAGTCGTCAAGTTGTTTTCCGAAAAGATCTCCCCCGCGGTCCACGATACTGCTGCAAAGCAGGAGTCTTGCTGGCCGCGAAGCGGCAATTGAGAAATCTACTAAAACTTTTAGAAAACTTTACGAAAATTTTAGGAGCTGGAGGACACCTACTGAACACAACCATGCATGGATATCTCACACTTACTCTGTAGAAATGGATTTCCTCTTTTATCTAAAATGTTCGTAGAGTTTTGACTCACTTTCTCATTGCCCACTTCTAACACAGGTCTTGGGGGATGTGGAAAGAAGATTTTATGCATGATCGATTTGCGACCCAGGAGAAACAGCGACTCACTGAAATCAACAATGAAAAGAAGCTCCAGGTCAGCAGTCGTCGTGACATGATCATCAAGTATTTCGCCGAGAAGGTCTCCCCCACAATCCACGACGCAGCGGCGAGGAAAGAATCGTTTGCGGAATGGAAGGAGGCGTTTATGCATGATATTTTTGGAAAACGGGAGGGCGAAATCCAAAAAGGACACGATTTGGGGGTTCAAGAGGCAGAAGCGAGGCGGAAAAAGGAAGCCGCTTTGGAACGCAAAATCCGCAAGAAGACGATGAGTGATAAGATGATCAAGTATTTCGGTGAAAAAGTTCCTGCGGTGCACGATTTAGCGGCGAAAAAAGAAGGGTTCGGGACGTGGAAGGAGCAGTTCGTGCATGAGCGATTTTTAAAACAGGAGGCAGCTTTGAGGGATGCGCATAAGCAGAGCCATGATGATGCTGAGCAAAGACGCCAGAACCAGTTCGCTCTCGAGCGTAAAATCCACAAGAAGACGCAAAGCGCGAAACTCCTCAAATATTTCTCGGAAAAAGTGTCGCCCGGGGTCCACGATGTAGCGGCGAAGAAGGAAGGTTTCGGGACTTGGAAAGAAGATTTCGTCCATAGTTGCTACGCTGCGGATGAAAAGAAGCGAAAAGAGCAGCAGGCGAGGGAAAAGAAAATACACAACAAGACGCGCAGCGACATGATGGTCAAATTGTTCTCCGAGAAGATTTCGCCCGCAGTCCACGATTTGGCGGCGAAGAAGGAAGGCTTCGGAATCTTGAAGGAGCAGTTCGTGCATGAGAGTTTCGCAGAGCACGAGCGTGAATTACATAATAATCATAACCTGAGACATGAGGAACAAGTAAGGCAAGCTAGAGAAGCAGCCTTGGAACGCCAGGTTCATCTAAAATCCCGCAGCGCTTTAGTCGTCAAACTGTTCTCGGAAAAGATCTCCCCCGCAGTCCATGACGGTGCGGCGAAGCAGGAGGCGTGGGGTGTGTGGAAAGAAGATTTCATGCATCATCGGTTCGGGAATGAGGAAGCCAGGAGGCTCAAGCAGCATGCGGCAGAGAAAAAGGTGCACAAAAACGCCCGCAGCAACATGATGATCAAGTATTTTTCCGAAAAGGTGAGCCCTGCGATTCATGACGTGGCCGTAAAGAAGGAAGGGTTTGGGGTTTGGAGAGAGGATTACATGCATGTTGTTGAACAACAACGACGAGATGATCATGATCTTAGTCACGTTCAGGCCGAAGAGAGACGTAGAAAAGAGTTTGCTTTGGAAAGGAAAATCCACAAGAAAACCCAATCCGCGAAAATGATGAAGTATTTTTCGGAGAAGGTCGCTCCTGGCGTGCATGACGTGGCGGCGAAGAAAGAGGGATTTGGAACTTGGAAGGAGCAGTTTCTGCATGAGAGCTTTGAGGAGCGTGAAGCAGTGTTGCGAGGCAAGCACAACGAAAACCACGAGGAACATGAACGCCGACACAAGCAGCTCGCTCTGGAGCACGAACTCCACAAGAAGACGCAATCCGCAAAAATGCTGAAATACTTTTCCGAAAAGGTGTCTCCCGGGGTCCACGACGTGGCGGCCAAAAAAGAAGCATTGGGTGCCTGGAAAGAGGAGTTCATTCATGATAAATATGCGCTTGAACAAGCGAGGAGAAATGAGCAGCGCAAGAGCGAACAGAAGGTGCATAAACAAACACGCAGCAACATGATGATCAAGTACTTCTCCGAGAAAGTCTCACCCGCCCTCCACGACAAAGCGGTCAAAAAGGAGGGCTTCGGTGTGTGGCGGGAGCAGTCCATGCACGAAAATTTCGCGAGCCAGGAGAGAATGCTCCAAAGCGACCTCAAATTAAGACACGAGGAGGAAGCGAGGCTTCGCAAACAGCACGCCCTGGAAAAGCAGCTCCACACCACAACTCGCAGCGACATGATGGTCAAGTATTTTGCGGACAAAGTTGGGCCCGTGCATGATGTTGCGGCGAAGAAGGAAGGTTTTGGGGTGTGGAAAGAAGATTACATCCATGATTCATATGGGCAGGCAGAGGCGAGGCGGCTTCGAGAGCACGCGAAAGAACGAGCGGTACATAAAAACACCCGCAGCGGCATGATGCTCAAATACTTCTCCGAGAAGGTTTCGCCGGCGACCCACGACAAGGCGGCGAAGCACGAAGGGTTTGGGGTGTGGAAAGAAGATTTCATGCATGACCGCTTCGCGAAACAGGAGGAATGGCTGAAAGCAGGGCATAAACAGAGTCACACCGAGGCAGAGCAACGGAGACAAGCGCAGTTCGCTCTTGAGCGCAAGCTTCACAAGAAGACCCAGAGCAGCAAGATGATCAAGTACTTCTCTGAGAAAGTGGCGCCTGGCGTGCACGACGTCGCCGCCAAGAAGGAAGCCTTCGGCGCCTGGAAGGAGGATTTTGTACACGACTGCTACGCGGTGGAGGAGAGAATGCGTCAGGAGCAGCAAGCGAAGGAAAGGAAACTGCACAAAAAAACGCGCAGCGACGCCATGATCAAGTACTTCGCCGAGAAAGTGAGCCCGGCGGTTCACGATGTTGCGAGTAAGAAAGAAGCGTTTGGGTACTGGAAGGAGGAGTTTATACATCAGAATTTTGAGGACCAGGAGAAGGGACATCAACAAGCTCTCAGAGAAAAGCATGAGGCTGAAGCCCGGCGCCTCCAGGAGCAAGCCCTGGAAAGGAAGATCCACAAGAAGACGCGCAGTGACATGATGATCAAGTACTTCTCTGAAAAAATCTCGCCTGCAGTCCACGATAAGGCGGTGAAGAAGGAGGGGTTCGGGATCTGGAAGGAAGATTTCATGCACGATCGCTTCGCGACGCAGGAGCAGGCCAGGGCAGAAGCTCATAAAAGGAGTCACGACGATGCGGAAGAACGCCGGCAGAAGCAGTTCGCGCTGGAACGTAAGCTCCACAAGAAAACGCAGAGCGCCAAGATGCTGAAGTACTTCTCCGAGAAAGTGTCTCCCGGGGTGCACGATGTCGCGGCTAAAAAGGAAGCGATGGGAGTCTGGAAAGAAGATTTCATTCACGACCGCTACGCAAAGGACGAAGCGCGCCGTTTGAGACGCCAGAACGTGGAGAAGCGCCTTCACAAGAACACGCGCAGCAACATGATGATCAAGTATTTTTCGGAAAAAGTAGGTCCCGTTCATGATTTGGCTGCGAAGAAGGAAGGATTTGGGATCTTCAAGGAAGAATTCATTCACACTGGATATGCAGATGAAGCCGAGAAACGTAGAAAACAGCACGCTCTAGAGAAGAAACTCCACAAAAAGACCCGATCAGACATGATGATCAAGTATTTTTCCGAGAAGGTCTCGCCCGCAGTCCACGACAAAGCGGCGCGTAAGGAGGGCTTCGGGGTTTGGAAAGAGCAGTTTCTCGTAGTTTCGTTCGCAGCTTACGAGGAAAGGCTCCACAAACAACGCGAACAAAACCACGACGAACACGAGAAACGGCACGCGCAACACGCCCTCGAGCGCAAAATCCACAACAAAACGCGCAGCGACATGATGATCAAGTACTTCTCGGAAAAAATCTCGCCGCAAGTTCATGATAAAGCAGTGAAAAAACACGGATGGGGGATTTGGAAGGAGGACTACATACATAGTTCCTGGCAATCCAAACACACCGCCGTTCACACTCAATTTAGCGAGAAAATCACAGAAGCGGAAGCGAGGCAAGCGGAACTCAAACTGGAACGGAAGATCCATCTGAAAAGCAGGAGCGATATGATCGTGAAGTGAGATTAATCAATATTGAGATATACTGGAGTCAGCTTGGCAGTTCAACTTGTATTGACCAGACTGAGTGCAAGTATTAACTAGTATGAAGGTGTAGCTTGGTAGACCGTACGCGAGATTTCAAAATATCTGTGTTAATACGTGACATGAAAATATCTGTGTTACATTTCAGAATATTAACAAACATTCACATTCAAAAATTTCAAATCATCTCAGATACTTCTCCGAACGCGTAGCTCCTGGCGTTCACGATGCCGCCGCAATAAAGGAAGGCTTTGGGTTTTGGAAGGAGACGTATTTGCACAACCGCTTCGAATTCCAGCACGCGAAAATCGATGGACACTGGAGTAAGATTCTGAAAATAAATAATCCATGCAAATAAATTCCATCTAAACAACTTCAAGGGGGAGTGCAAATAAATACTATAATTAATCCATGCAAACAATCTCAAGCATTTAAATCAATGCCCGGCGAAAAATACTACAAATTTCGTGAAACCGAATGGTCACATGTAAAAAACTAAAAAAACTCCAGGCGACAAGTACCACAATCGCGAAACCGAATGGTCATATGTAAAAAACCGAATGGTCATATGTAAAAATTCCAGGCGAAAAGTACCACAGTCGAGAGGTCGAGTGGAGTAATCAAGAAAAAGCCGACACAATTGCCGACTACGAGATGATTTGGAGTCAACACAAAGTCGGATTCGATAAACAGCATCAGCATGTAAGGGGAGAAGACAAATTGATTCGATAAACAGCATCAGCATGTAAGGGGAGAAGACGAATTGATTCGATAAACAGCATCAGCATGTAAGAGGAAAAGACGAGTAGATTGAAAGTTTACTTGAAGGGAAATGACAATTCACTTGAAACCTGGCAGCTTTAGGGAAATGACAATTCACTTGGAAATGAGCAGCCATTTTGGCAGACCTTATGAACGGTACATTTGCCATTTAAGTCAATTCCAACTCACATGTGATTTCTATTTGATCTCATGTAATATCGCTTCGAATCATATTAATATCCCACAGGTACTGGACTTCTGCAAGAACATCCGGAAGGAGCGGAAGGGGGAGGCGGAGAGCGAGGCCGAAGAGTAAGAAGATAGTGAATATTCGACAGGCAGACTGCTACCAGGACATTCTGTTCATTTTGGAAATGCGTCAATGCGAAGTATGCGATTCTAGACATGAATTAATCTTCTAAAACAACAGAAAAAAAACACCACAGCAACCCCGCCGACACCACCACCCTCCGCACGTTGACCTAAAATACTTTCAAAAAAACACAGCGACCGCGCTGAAAGCGTGACCATGGGCACGCTCGATACAGTGGACGAGAGAGACGCGAAACGTATTCACAAGCTCGGCGGCGACCGAGAAAGGGCTTTGCAGAGGAAGAAATTGGTCGCTAGTGGCATGACGGAGGATGAGGTAAGGCCCTTACCGGTGCAGGGAAAGATACTAATAGAGGCCATACCAAGTTGTAATTAACCAAATTATCACCATGTAATACTCTACCATAAGGTCCACTGCTCCCTCCAAATTATCACCACGGATTAATTGACTCTCTGACACCGAAGTGACCGAAAGCAAAGGCAAAATTATCTCAGCTCGAAGACTTTCCTCTCCAAATCCACTTGGTACTCAAATTCTCCCACTTACTCGAATAAATAATATGTTCCCCCACTCCCCCTACTCGAATAAATTATATTAATAACAGGCCTCCAAGCTCGAAGACGTCCGTTTTGCTGCGGCAAATATTTTCGACAGGGCCCGCTTAAGATGGCAAAAAGCCTCCAAGGCCATGCACGACGTGACGAAAGAACGTAGGAGAAAAGTGCGTTTGATAATGATGACTGAATGAGTGCCTTTAGGCTTTAATGAAGTCTATGAAGAAGATGATGATTCGAACCTGCCTAGATCAAGATTAATGCAATTTCTCTAAACAATGAAATGAGGTACCGAATCCCGCCGAGAAAAGTCTGAAACACCGAAGCCCCATAAAACAACTTTCTCTAAACATCAGGTATCGAAGTCCGGAGGGAAGCGGCGAAATTGCACAAGAAACGGGAGGAACACGCGGTAGAAGTAGCCGCCTTTGAGCACAGGTTGAAAGAGATTGAGAAGGAGTGGCAGGAAAGAACAGAGTTGGAATTGGGCGGTGCTTAAACCATTTATAGGTAGAGGGGAGTCCAGGGTGGGGAGGCTAGGTAGAAGGGGGCCAAGGGTGGGGCATCTATGATAAAAAAACGTATCTGGGGAGGGGACACAAGTATATTATGTGGTGGAAGAGGGAGAGGAAAGGGGAAATAGTAGCACCATGGAAGAAAGGAAACAGCGAAAATAAGGAACGCATTTATTAGGAAATCACAGTATGGAAAACCGAGAAAGGATGTGTATGGAAAACTGAGAAACGAATCACAGGAAAAAAAATGTCTTACAGAATCACGTCAACAAAGTCGGCGCCACCAGATGGCGATAACTCCGGCAACGAGAGCAGTAACATTTAGTATGACAACGTCAGGAACGTACAAATATTAGGAAGTCAGAGTGTATTAGGAAGTCAAAACCGTAAACGAGTAGCGTCACAATCAGAATCAATCAAGCTGGGTCAAAAGTAAGAGTATCAAAGCAGTAAGAGTATCAAACTGGGTCTAATGAGTTCTTCAAGTTTTCAACAACGCGCCGCGACCTCGACAAGCTTTCGGATGACAGAAGCGATTGCTCGATCGACTTCCCTCATTAGTATCCGAATCTACGAGGTGCGCGTCACCAGCAGCGACGCCAGCCGCACAAAATATAGAAGCTATACATATAAGCACAAGATAGAGAAGCGATGCATGCAAGCACGCACTTGAAAGCAAGACTAAGTAGTGAGTCAATAATGAGGCATTAGCAAGGTATTCGTATAGGAACAGGACAAAAAGGAAACGAGGGGACTTCCAGGGACATGGATGGCTCTGGACGGCAGAGCATGTGAGGGCAGAAAATGATGTTCATATTGTTCGACACAATATGGTCATCGAAATAATCAAAGTGGAAGAAGCTACAATACGTAACATAGAAGAAATTGGGTACTCGACTTTTTGAGGATATTGTAATACGACATGAGAAATGATATATCAGAGTCACAGTGGGGCTGTGGGGTCACGGGTCACGTAGTTAAAGTAGTTGGGAAGCCAGAGAGTATCATACGAGTCAATTTCAAACTGGCAGTAGACAAATTAGAAAATCGTATCACAGTCAAAGTAAAATAGAACTGCAGTAAAATAGAACTAAAATAAAATAGAACTTACAGAGGGGATAGCGGAACAGTGGATCACTAAAAATGAAAATCAAAATGAACTGAGAGTAGAAGAGTAACGAGTATATGGAACGTCCGTCGTCCGAAGCTTGGACTGAACTCGCCGGGCTTCCATTCGGAACGAAGCGAGCAAAAACCGCAAGAAACATGATCGAGAAGTGTATATTTGGAAATCCATTTAGAAGTCAAATATTTGTTGAGAGCGCTTGAGCATACGAGTATCATCATACGTTTGTTGGATGCATTGTGAGTCTGCGGGGGTGTTGTGTTGTATGGAAACCAGATTGAGTGAATGGAATCGAGAGTCAGAGCATTCGTGAGTGGTTTGTGCATATTTGAGTTGCAGAGATTGGATGGTTTGTTATGGGATCATCAGAATGTGCGTCGCAGTATGTTTAACACCGTAAGTAGTGTGTCGCAGCATAACGAGGTATGTGTCAGTGGGCTTTTGAATCTTGCGTGATGGGGTAAGTGGTGGGGTTTGGGACCTTTGGGTGGTGGAGTTTTGGTGGTGGGATTTATAGGGCTGACTCTCGGGAAATATTTTGGGTAGTGGTACTAAACTTTAGATTCACTTGAATACAGGCGAGGGGAAGTGATTAGCTATATGTCGTAGGATAGACGGTAGAATGACGATGTAAGTGGAGCTCGTAGGCGAGGGTCGGAACGTGTAGTTTGACTGGGGGGCACGTGTCGCGCACGGAATGGCTGGTAGTCTAATTGGTGTTTTACTTGGGACTCGGAGGAATAAGATTATAATTTATCGGCGATTTAGGTCAAAACATGCTAATTAATCACTAAACCAAACATTCCCATGATTCCATCAAACAAACCCCCCCCGCCAGATCGTCCTTTGTCGTTTCCTGTCTTGCACTTTCACGCGACGGGAATTCGAGAAAAATCAATAGGAATTTTCGCGGAAAAATTTTCGCGAAAAAATAGGAGTTTAAAGTCATTGATAAACACGAATACTAATACTCAGGAACACTTACTCAGGAATACTTTCTCAGGAATACTTACTCGGGATGATGATCGGACTATCATAATCGGAATGTTGTAGCGATTCACTTCTTGAATCCAATGTACAGATTATATCATCTACTATATCATCTATATGCATCAATTAAATGTCTCAAGACGATTCGAATTAATACAACAACTCTAAATTGGGAACAATTTTCATCATGGGTCTGCCCACATGCACAATGAGATCAGACGCCCTGAAGGCTGCCTTCAAGGCTCTCTGCCTTCTGAGCCTGAAGGAAATAATAATTCAACGCGCGGCTGCAATAGAAATAGACAGTCACCTTGCCCCTCCTGACACTCAACACCAACACACTAGGAGGCTGAACACGCCCTCAGAATGCACGCGGTCTTCGCTCGAGGAAAAAATCCTAGCCGCAGATACGACTGTAACAACAGCGAATCTTCCTTCGGATGTCTTGGAGGAATTATTTGAGGAGCTTCGAATCGGGGAAGACTCCATGAGCGATGGTGGAGCTTCACTTGAATCTCCGGCAGCAGTTGACGTAACGGCCTTCCTCGCCCCGCACATCGCACCAAACATCGCTGCAATCGAGGTCAACTGTACGAAAAAAGAAAGCGAACCGACTCTGACCTGGTCCGTCACGGTGGATCGAAAGCTGAACACGGTCCGCACATGGGGAAATGCGAGATTTGGAGGTTACAGTAAAAATCCAGTCACCGGGGAGACGCTTCCCGGATTACAATCTGGTATATCTCGCATTTATTCGAACCCGAATGCGTTCGCAGCGCTGACTGGAGATGGGGGGATCGAGGCGTGGGGAGATGCGCATTATGGAGGGGACGTGAACGATCTGAAAGATTCGTCAGATAACTCTCCAGTCTCCGGCGTCACCTCGATCTTCAAGACTAGTCAAGCTTTTGCCGGCCTAAAATCTGACGGAAGCGTCCTGGCTTGGGGCGACGCACGGTCCGGCGGCGATTTGACGAGTGTAAAAGCTGAATTGGACAAGGATGTGGTCAACGTTTATAGCAATGATCATGCATTCGCGGCTCTGAAGAAAAGCGGTAGTGGCACCACAACCACCGTCATCCCCTGGGGTCACCCACATTACGGCGGCGTTGCGGAATCTTACACAGTAACTCCCCCGGCTCAGATCGTCCTCAAGCAGTTAGGAGGAGGAGTGCCAAGCGATCCCCGAGAGGACAAGTTCAGGCTGAAAGATATTTTGCCCGACCTTCGTGTGAATCAATTCGGAGGCAGGGTGGATGGGCCTACGGCGAATATAACCTACGCGAGAATGGCCTCACCGCATTTGTTCCATTTGACAGTACCGGACCCCTCCACCTTCCCGTGCACACTCAAAGGAGCTGAAGTCGATGTGAAAAAGCTGACAATAACCTCAAGTGGACAGCTGGTCTCGCTGACTTCAATACAAGAAGATGCGACTGAAAAAACGCATACTCCAATCCAAGACGCTGACACCATCTACGCTCAATTACTGCCTCTCCGGGAGGAATGCAAGTTCACCATCAAAGATGGGATCTCTTTGTTTGCCGATACCCAACTAAACTTGATTATCCGAAGAAACGGAGAGGATGTGCCCTTGAAAAAAGAGGATTTTTTGGATGATGTGAAGAGAGCGGAAATCTTCGATTTTTCGGTGCCAGATGGCGTTAGTTGTGCTTTCGATGCGACGAAGGAGGAAGATAGCGTGGTGGGATACGAACCTGCTGCAGAGGAGGATGAGAATGAGAATGGGGGTGAGAATGGGAATGAGGGTGCCAATGGGAATGCAAATGAGGAGAATACCAATGAGGATGCAAATGAGAATGCCGATGAGAATGTGGATGAGAATGCCGATCAACCTGCCGATCAGAGTGGGCGGCAGATGCTGGACACGGAAGCCAACGGTGACAGCGAAATGAAGAAAAGGAGGGCTGAGGATGCCAATGCGAACGAGTCCAATGCCGCTCCCATTGACAACACCCTCCAGCTCAAAGTAACAGGAGAGGAAGTCAATTGCTTAACCATCGATCTTTACGGCATGAAATTCGAACTGAACCCGGGGTATTTTCTCGACCTTACTTGCACCAAGCACGATCTAGAAGAATCCAAGTTAGCGGCACTGACAGAAGCGTGGACCCCACAAGGTAAGTCCTCGGATTGAAGCTATTTGGTAAAATTGGGTCACATTTCATAGGATATTCAGACAGGCATAGAGTGATTTCAATCTATATTCCCTTTGTATTTCGTATGCAATTTCATCTACAACCCCCATATGCACGTGACTGAATTTACCAAATAGCCTTAATCCGAGCACTTACGACCCCACAAGGCCCTGAAACGGTGAGTGTGACGACGCCTAGCCAAATCCAAAGTGAAACCTTGCAGTTCGATCTTGAGGCTCACACGCCACACGGCGGCTGGGTGCGGGGGCAGGCGGAAATTATCTTCAACTGGGAATCATTTCAGACCCGATTTTCGGAATGGCTAAACGCAACTCCCAAACCAGCCGCAACCAATCCCGTCAAAGTTCCGCTGCTTTTGGATACTGATAATGCAGCGACAGACTGGAAGTTCCAGGTTAGGCGAAATCGTGTTGGGAATTCTACAGGAAGCGGCGGTCAACTCGAAAATGCAACAGAAGATCTTTCGAACGTGTCCGTTGTTTATTCGACCTCTCGCGCCTTCGCCGCGTTGAGGTTTGACGGACGAGTTGTTGTTTGGGGGGATCCAGCTTCTGGGGAGGACCTCACGTCTGGGGGCTCAGCACTCCAGTCATCCCTTGCTGCAAATTCAAATAATCCCGTGGTGCACATATCCTCTACTGAATCGGCGTTCGCGGCTTTGAAAAAAGACGGAACGGTCATTTGTTGGGGAAATTCAGCCGCCGGTGGCGCACTCCCAACCTCTGTAAAAACTGTGTTGGCGACGAAATCCGTCAGGCGGATTTACGCCACAAAACGGGCGTTTGCGGCATTATCGACGGATGGAAGTGTCGTTAGTTGGGGGTCGAAGGACCATGGCGGAAATTCTTCGGAAGTGGCAACCGACTTAGCGTCGGGAGTAACCAAGATTTTTGCCACTGATTCCGCGTTTTCTGCTCTCAAAAACGATGGTAGTGTAGTCTCCTGGGGCCATCCCTTGTACGGCGGTTTCCAGCCCACAAATGTGGCAATAAAGCTGAATGGAGATGTAGTCTTAGTGAAGGCGAACAGCAGGGCGTTTGCAGCGCTCAAAAAGGATGCAACATCTGCTGATTTAAGTGTAGTCACTTGGGGCTTCGCAAAATATGGGGGAAATCTAAAAGAGTCTTATAACTCCGTCTATCCGTCGGCTTCCCCAGAGGAGTGGGAAACACTAGAAACGCAGCTGCAATCGGGAGTGAGACGGTTGTATTCAACGAGGGAAGCGTTTGCGGTCATGAAAAGTGACCGAAGTATTGTTGCGTGGGGCAATCCTGCGAATGGAGGGAATTTCGGCTTGCAAGCACCCAAGCAAGAGGCGATTTTCACGATTGGAGGGGAAGAAGAGATATCAACATTCGAACGTGTTTATTCTAGCGCGTTTGCGTTTGCAGCCGTCCAAGTGGTCCCCCTGACAGTGAAAATAGACGGAATTGAGGCGGATGAAGCTGTTCCAGGTGGGAGCAGCCGAGCCTTGATTTTGACGACGAGCGAGAAGACCAGTAATTTCGATTTATCAAACGATCTGAACATCGACCCACCCGACTGCGGAAGTGTTTCTAAAGGAGCCACCGAGGGTGAAACAATCTACAACGCCAGTTTCCGTCCGAGCTCGGCGAAATCCCAGAAATGCACCATCACTGTCGCTCAAGATTCCTTCAGCGCGTTCGAAGATTTGAAGAATGAGGAGTCGAAGCTGGTGTTCTATGTCGACGCAGTGCCGGGGAAACCGACGGTAACCATCGACGGCATTGAAGAAGGAGGGATCGTCTCCACCGAGGTTGAAGTCACATTTCGACTCTCGGAGGCAAGTTCAGAGAGTATTCAGCCAGAGAATGCCTTCACCGCGGCTGACATCATCGTCCAGCCAACCGCGACAACCATTCCGTGTGGATCGATTAAGGAGTTTGCACATTCATCCGGAGGTAAGACCTTAAAATACACATTCCGAATCCACTCCGAATTGCCTCCGAATCTACTCCGAATGTCATCCAAATTCAATATCATATGATACAGGATC
>Ga0099798_10080_pt1 | contig 28654 bp, 41 predicted proteins | sample Uncmet_Sort29A_1_FD_89870 | JGI IMG/M metagenome (GOLD analysis project Ga0099798, IMG submission 89870) | Marine eukaryotic communities from CALCOFI LINE 67, Pacific Ocean - CN13ID_Sort29A_1 | ecosystem: Environmental > Aquatic > Marine > Oceanic | place: Pacific Ocean: Monterey Bay | collected...
TCTAGATAAAATTTTATTCAATCACGAAATGAAAAAAGATTTTAACATCTTTGAGTATAACGAGAATCAAAGAACTTCAGCAACTTATGAGGGATACATTTATCAAGCCATAGAAGGTTTTAAGATAGATGAAATTATCAAACCTAAGATTAAAGCAGTTAGAGGAGATAAGAAAAAAATGCAAGAATTGTATTGGGGAGTAGAGAAATTAATAAGTTTATTAAATGAATTAAATGCAGATTTATTCAAAGATGAAATAAAAAAGCTATAAGAATTAACCAAACAACAAAAACCACAATTAAAAAAAATGAAAAACAAAAATGGATTAATCATTTATGAGGGACTAAGTCCGATTGATAATAAGCCTATCGTGCTAATTGCTACGGGTTTGGGATCATCTAAGTCTAATAATCCTAAAACTGGACATATGATTCAGACTTGGATCCTTAGACAAGATATAAAACCGAACGAGGGACACAAGAACGGCGAGAATAGGAGTATTTGTGGCAATTGTCCTCACGCTGGATGGAATCAGAATTCATGTTATGTTCGTTGGTTTCAAGCACCACTAGCAGTTTGGAAATGTTATAAGCGTGGTAATTATGAATATTTAAAGGATAGTGATCTAGATCTTTTTAATGGCGTTGCGTTGCGTATGGGGTCCGCTGGTGATCCAACTGTAATACCATTAATAGTGTGGCAAAAATTATTAAATAGGGTTAAAAGTCATACTGGATATACTCATCAATGGCGTAGCAAGTGGGGTCAGGAATATAAAGGGATCTTGCAAGCATCTTGTGATTCTTTACTAGATTACGTCGAAGCATCTAGCCACGGTTGGAAGTGTTTTAGTGTGAAGCATAAGGATACGCCCGCACCTAAAGGGAGCATTAATTGTCCCGCATCTAACGAGCAAAAAATAATAACAAATAATTCTACTCCTATTACGTGCAGTTCTTGCAATTTGTGTGATGGTAATACTTCAAATGTATTTATAAATGCGCATGGTAATACAAGTAATAGAGTATTAGCAGAGGTAAAGTCATGAGTAATTATAATCAAGAATACCGAGAGAACGAGTTTGATAATAGGGAAACTGAATATTATTATTATGTAAGAGCTTATAAGGGTAAATTTATAGATAATTGGAAAAATGACGTTTATAACGATTATCTAAATAGCTTAGATGAAGTGTTAGAAATGGTTAGAGATCACCATAAAGATAAATTAAAAGTATTAGTCACTAGGCATAAGGAAACTTAAGCCTAGTAAACCACGCAAACAACATTTTTTTATGGCTACTCACTCCCAAAAATTAAAATCAATTAAAGACGAAATAATCGCTTTAATAGAGGATCAAAAAGAGTCAACACCTTTAGAGATAAAGGAAAATATCAAAGATACTTTTAATGTATCTTATAGAACTGCTGACAGGTATTATAAGACCTTTAAAGAACCTGATCATTTTAAATGTTCTGAAGCATCGGACAATAAAAAAGAATTATCTACTCAACTATCTAGATCACTTCAAAATGATTTAGAGGATATTGAAGCAATAGAGGACATACAAAAAAGATTAGAGCATAAAAAATTATTCAGTAAAATTTTAAATGATATTAGTACTTATTAATTGACTGTCATTTAGACAGTCAGACAGTCAAAAAAGAAATAAGCAATGACAATAAGTCTTATTTCTCTAACAATTTGACTTTTTCTACACTATTAGTGTAGAATTAAGAAGTTAATCAATCAAACCACACCTTTTTTTATTATGAAATTAATTACTACTATTCAATATTTGACGACATTAAAAACTAAAAGGGAAGTTGAAAGTCATTTGAGCAGTCAAAAAAATTTCCTTATTCAAGATATTTCTTCTCGTTGGGATAATAAACCATGCAATAAAGAGGAACTATTGAAAGATAACTACACCCATATCAAGATCTACTACGGCAAGAATAACTCAAAGGTTACGGTCCTCGAATTATAAGGACCGTAATTAATCACAAAAACAACACTAGGAGCCTTTACTATGTCAACAATGTCCGAACTACATAGACAATCTAAGAACGATTGCTTAGATGATCCTTATGGTCTTATAGAGAGAGCCTATAAGGAAAGACAACTAAGAAAAGACTATATGAATGGTCTTATTAGTGAATGCGATTTTAAGACGAAAATGAATGCACTTTATGGTCTAGGAATAGATATGAATGGCAAAATCATGAATGGCAATTATGAATGAAAAATTATCATGAATGAAAAAATCATCTTGAATGGCAGTGGACAAAGTTTACGCAGATTTGAACTAGTGAATGGCGAAAGGCATTGGCTAGACACCCCGAGTAATGAATGGGAAAAACAGGCATTACTTGATAACAAAAAAACTACCAAAAAAAACCAATGAAAAACCAAACAAAACTATCTGAATTGCAAACCAAAAGAACAGAACTACATAAATATATAAAAGATCTAAATTATGTAATATTGGGAGAGATGGGAACCCTGTATGACAGGTGGAGTGGGTATAAAATATTAAAAGAGAGTAGTTGTGAAGCAGAGATTAAAGACTGGCAGGGAACAGAAAATGATCAATATAGAATGATTACTGGAGAATGCGTTGAGGTTTGGCATTGTATTGCAGATGCTAATGCTGACTACATGAAGAAGACAGCAATAACACATGCAAAAAACGCAGTGAGAGCCCAAACTAAATTAGAAGCAGCAGAGAGAGAATTAGAACAGAACTGGAAAGATATATGTAAGGCAGAAGAAGAAGCTAAAAAGGAGGTAAAATCATGAATGCGAAATATTACAATTTCATAAATAACCCTTTTACTCCCTTTACCTCAAAGCATACACCAAGTACACTTCAATTATTAACCAAGTAATCATGAATGAACCAACGCCTATAAGAATACGACCAAAGTTGTATCAGGAAATGAAAGATGAAATGCCAGAAATCTTTACAGACACTACGACTTGGGTTAATTACCTTGCACAGGTTGGGTTTAACTATCATATGGGGCTTGACCCATGTGGTAGACTGAAAACCGAACGACCAACAGAAAAGAAAAAACAGGGGAGAGAGGTTTTCTATACTAGTAAAGTAGACAATAATATAAATAAGGAAAAAAAGAAAATTTTCAGTTTAAACTCAACTCCTCCTCCTATTCATCTGGAGTTTTGTAAAGATTTAATTGAAAAGTTTTGGGAAGTTAAGAAGGGTTCTCGTAGCAAAGAAGCTTATCAACTTTTAATCGGGCCTAAAGGTTTAGCAGGTATATCTAAGAATCATGGCGAAGCTGCCGTCAAGGATCAGCTAGAAGAGGCCATAGCAAATAAATGGCAATCTATAACGCTTAAGAACTACGAGGCATTTGGAAGGCCAAAGAACGCTGATAAGGAGCCTGTAACCAATCATCCAGCAGGGAAACTTTGGAAAGGCGGAAAAATTGTAGAAGATTTTTAAAATTGTGGCATTCGGAAGCTAGTCCAGCATTGGACGCATACGCATTCATAGAAGTAAGCCCACCATCCCAACAAACAAAACCAATTTAAAATGGCAAACCCTATGAACATCATTGAGATACAAAAACTTCAGGAAGCCAACAGGAAATCATCAGTTACTTTTCAAAAGGAACTTATTGATAAGAATCAGGCTTTAGCGTACTTAAGTTTAAACTTCGATCACAATAGAAGAATTAAACCAAGAACTATTGAGAAGTTAGTTTTTTCAATGCAAAACAACCAATTTCATCTTAGTTGGGACTGCCTTGCTTTTAACGAACAAGGACAATTAGTGAATGGACAACACCGATTGAATGCAGTTGCACAAGCAGATATTCCTTGTGAATTTTACGTTTTAAGGAATATAGATCATTCCACTATTAAACATTTTGATATTGGGAATTCCAGAAACCAAGCTGATCGGATTTCAATCCATGGCACACCAATGAATGCAAAAGCTTGCAGTGTTGTAAAGCTTGCATTTACCCAATGGAATTCTAACTTTACAGCAATGGGTAAATTTAGTAATTCTCAATATGATGACTTAATTGCTTCTTATTATGCAAGACATTCTGAGTATTTTGAAAGGTTAGAAAATGATGGATATTTTCAATCAAAATTTACTAATAATTGTGTTGCCGCAGCGTTCAAAATATTTCTTGAAATGAAAGTTGGTAAAGGTAAATATACTGATTATGAACATGGAATGGATTCTTATACAAGAAGTACATATTTCATGGATCTTTTTGTTAACAAGAAATCTAAAGATAGAATTATTGATTATAACTTTGATCAAGCTCCTTTTAATTTGAATGAAACCTTGATAGGTCGAAGAGGTTTAGGTAAAACAATGTACGGTGCAATTGCATTTAAATATTTCCTTGTTGCTGCTAATGCTTTCATGCATGGTAGATGCCCAATAAAAATAAGAATAGACAGCATCAAAAACGATCCTTTTAGTAATATTAGAGGTCTAAAATCAACCAACGCTAAGGAATAATGGAATCACTTTTTAATAACCGATCTTTAATTCTTAGATTAAAAAAAGGATTAAAGAGTCCTAATCCTGATAATCCCAATGTTCCTATGTGGACATTGGAGGACTTAGATAAACCTAGCGAAGGATCTCGATACAACATTGAACAAGCGAATAAGCACCTTGATATACATCCGATGGGGTATCAAGGTGTGAGGTTTAAAAACCTAGCAAGAGAAAATCTTGCTCCTGAAATTACTGAATCTGTAGAGGTCGTTGACCCTAAAGACTTCCCAACTAACTAAACCAATGAATCCTTTTGCAAAGTGGATGCACGTTCAAGCTTTAAAGCGTGAAGATCCTTGGTCTTCTGTTTGGCTTGATTCTCTGCCAATTCATCGTAAAGAACCTGATCATAAATATGTTTGGGAACCTACGAATGAATCCCTTTTATATTCAACAACTCAAGTTTGTAATAACAAAACACCTGAAGCTTTAGCCAATATTGAACGCTATAGACATGGGCCTAATGGTTGGGAGGCTAGAGGTAAGAAAGTTCATTGGTGTTTAGAACAGAAAATGTTAGGTGATCCTGCACCTGATCCTGAACTTTATGGTGAATGGGTTGAACCATTATTGAGTGATCCTTTTTGGGAAAACTTTGAACCTTGGGCAGTGGAATATATGTTGTGTGATCTTAAGAAGTCTGTTGGAGGTCAGTTAGATCTCCTTGGATATGATCATGCGTCAAATCAATTAATGTTGATTGATCTTAAATCTCAAAGCAAATCAGGTCGTACTTATTCCACTAATGCTCAATTAGGAAGTTACGTGGAGGCACTAAAAACACATCATGGATTAGAAATTGATGTGTGTAAAACGATCTGGGCTAAACCTGGAAAGACAACAATTGGTGATGATCAACCTGTTGAAGAATGCCTAGATGCTTGGCATAAAGCATGGAAAATTTTTGAAGAAAAACAGGAGATTCCTTTTTAATGCCTAAAAAAGCAAAACCAATTCCTTATAAATTGAATGAGTTAAAAAAATATATATCTTACAATAGTGAAACTGGTTCAATAACACGTGCTGTTGATATTCCAAATAATAGAATAAAAAAAGGTGATGATGCTTGCAAAATAAGAATCAGTAAGACAAATGGTATCCCTTATAAACGAGTTTATTTACATAAAAAAGAATATTCTGCACATCGTTTAGCTTGGTTTCTTTATTACGGTGTAGACCCATATTTTTATGGAGCAGAAAAAGTTGTTGATCATATAAATAGAAATACGTTAGATAATAGAATAAAAAACTTACGGATAATCACAACAAAGGAAAATAACAACAATAAAAGGGAATATAAAAGGAAAGATCACAAGAACAACTGATGAATGAAATTTTTATTCCTGTAATAGGTATCCCTGCTCCGCAAGGTAGTAAAAGACACGTGGGACATGGGATCATGATTGAGAATAGTAAACGTGTAAAACCTTGGAGGCAGGACGTAAAAGAAGCAGCATTAACTCATTACGATGGAGAAGTTATTGATCAAGCTGTAGAAGTAGAAATTATATTTATTTTTGTAAGACCTAAGAGTCATTTTGGTACTGGTAAAAATTCAAGAAAATTAAAACCATCTGCTCCTGTATTTGTAACAAGTAAAGGTATTGGTGACATTGATAAATTACAACGTAGTACTTATGATGCCTTGTCAGAAAGTAGTGGTGGCAATGTATTGAAAGATGATTCCTTGATTGTTCAAAACAGAAATAGTAAACGCTATTGCGTAGCCGGAGAAAATCCTGGAGCTAAAATAATCATTCGCACATTAAGTTGACTTTTCTACACTAATAATGTAGATTTAAGGAGTTCAAAGCATAACACATGCCTAACCTACAAAAAACAAAATCAAGCCTTATTCCAAATCTTGCAGGAATAATCAAAACCGAAGATCTTTATAAGAAGATGAAGTTTGATTATGTCCCTTGGGCTAAAACAGCACAACTTTTGCGAGAACATGCTGATGGCTGGATGTTTCATCTTCAATCAAATCACACTGAAAACAGTTCATGTGACTATGTTTTTCAAGCTCCTAATGGTACTGGATACCTTATGGGGTTTTATGAACATATAGATACACAAGAAAGAGGGCCACTTTATCCATTTGCTATTACAGATAACGCAAATCGACCAATAAAACTTGATCAAATAAGTTCTACGCATATTCAAAACTCTCATAGAAGATGTTTATGTGCCTGTGCTTGTTTTACCTTTGGATTAGCTTATGAATTATGGGCACAGATTGAAATTCAAGAAGCAAATGAACCTGCACCAACCCCAGTAAAGAAAGAGATTGCTCGTTCTCCTCAAAGGGGTGCTAATGCAAAACAAGTAAAACCTAATTCTGCTGTAAAGGAGATAGTAGGAGACTTAACTGGCAGAGTTGCCGCAACTCCAAAAGCATCATTTACACAGGCTCAATCCAACCAAGTCAAAACATTTATGGCTGCTCATCCTGATGGATGGGAAAAGATCGTTGTGGCATTTAATGATGAATTCGACAAAACTGGGGACAAAATATCCCAGAGTATTACGACTCAAGAGCAAATTACCTTTATCTTGGAAAGAATAACGGGGTATGAAAACCTTAGTCGCTAATGACACCTGAAGCTGTTGATCACGCTGCAAAAGCAGTTCTTACACAACTTTCAAACAGACGTAAATGTAATGTCGAGTCTCTAAAAAACGACATTAAAACAAGTAAACTGATTAACCACTTTTATTCAAATGGCTGACTTTAAAAACGATTTCGTTCCTGCATTCCCTTATCCAATCAAATGGTCTGTAGGAGATAACACTTTTGACGATTCAGATAAGAATCCTAAAACAATAGGTCTTGCAATTCCTGTTGATTCAATTGCTGGTCTAGTCAATCTTTTAATGGCATTAGAAGCAGATACTTCTAAGCACAAGCAAGGAAAAGTCTGGAGTAAGGAGAACGGAGAAGAGAAAAAAGCTGTCGTATATCTCAACGGTAAAGGTAAGGAATCAAATGATGGATATGGTTGCTTTGGCAATATCAATCCTAGAAAAATCGAAGTAGAACCTAACTTCTAAACTAATACAGGGTCATTTTTATGGCCCCTCTTTTTTAAACCAATGAAAACGACTCAACCTTATTCTCCTAAAGTTTCTATCGAAGTTGAAAAACTAGAAGCTTTAATCAAAATTTGTGATCAAGCTATTAATCATAGTATTCAGACAGAAACTTTTATTAATCACAATCCTCACGTTCATGCAAGAGAACTTCGCAAAGCATTATCAACAATTACTGCTGGATTAAAAGAACAAACAAAGCAATGGATTTGTTTTACAGCAAGGGCTGGTGAGATTACAGAAGAACTTGATGAGATTAATCAGGAAGATCAAAAGAGGTCTATGCCTGATCAAGAAATGAATTTCCTACATGACATCATTGATGAATATGTAAAAGAGGCAGAAGATTGTTTTAACTATGATCCTACCGATCAGGAATTATCTAATTTTGACGGAGTAACTCCAAAAGAAAGACTAGCTCAATCATGGCAACAGAAAATGGAGGCAAAAGGATGAACCAACAAAAAAGAGCATTAAATCAACTTTTATCTGTAATTGTTGGTAGTAAATTTGCAAGACAAACTGATCCTTATAAAGATCAACCTTTGGAACGCATCCATGAATGCTATAAATTAATTACAGAAGAACAAAGTGAAGCTTTTGGTGATACACAAAAACTAAATCAAATTAATCGTAAACTCGATTCTCTTAATTCGCTAACAATCTTGGCAAAACTAGAGGGAAGCGTCGAGGCTTTAAGAGATGCTAACTATGAATAAATTGCTTTTTCTACACTAATACACTAATCTTAATCAAAATCCATTCAGGATGAAACATCTTAAACCACGAAAAGATGGGCAATATATGATTCAATCGTTATTGCCCCCAAAAAGAGGAAGTTTATTTGTTTCCTACGTTCAAAGTGAACTAGGAAAATCTCCCAGCTTATTTATTAAGGAACTTGTTTTTAAATTTCTCGAAGAAACTTTTCCAGAAGTCTATGATGAATTAGCAGAGGAAGATGGACAAAATTGGCAGAAAACTGTTGTAAGAAGAGCTAAAGGAAAGAAAAAAGCACAGGAAAATAGGGAAATTAAATTGTTTGGCTCAAAAGAGAACGCAAAAATCGCTAATCTTCTTCCAGACAAGTTATATAGGAAATTAAGATCTGAAGAATTGAATCAACCATCAACTCATTTCGATAACAAAGATCCCAAAGATTTAAATGAAGAAATTTTTTAATTTTTTAGGATCAGGTTTTGTGTACAGGAGTCCAAAACCTTATGACGGATTTGCAAGATTTCTTTTGGATCTTCCAAGTAGAGAGTTAAGATTACTAGCCGAATCAAAAGCTCATTGCAGCAAAAAAAAATTAGTACAACTCTATTTACAAAAAAATGCCCTCACCAAAATACAAGATTAACGACCAAGTTAACAAAAAAAGGAATACAGGAGTCCTCCTTAAAACAGAATCAAATAGAGGAACAATTACTAAGGTCATAGAGAAACATAACAAAAGAGATCGGATTTGTTATTACTACGAAGTCAAATGGCCTGACCGCAGGAGATCGGAACACGCACAGCACATATTAGTCCCAGCTCCTTAAATGATTAACAAAATTCAAACTGAATGCCCTAAGTGCGCTGAAAGGAAAACTAGAGTTGTACTCACTAAACGTGCCAAAGATGGCATAACCATCCGACGAAGATGTTGCATCAGTTGTGAACATCGTTGGTACTCTATTCAATACCCAGAGGTTGCTGTTGAAGAAGGCGAGGTTAAGTGGATAAAAACAGGCTCTAATGCAGAGTTTATCCCTTCATAAATCAAGTACTTTTCTTAGCCAATTTTTAAACGTAGGTTGTCTAACAGGATTTTCCAGGCAAGCAATTTTTGCTTTGCATCTTGCTATCTCATTTAAACAATTAGCAATGAATTGTGATTGATGAAAATGGTTTCTTTCTACTGCTTCGCAGTGCCTTATGAGTTGTTCCTTGGATGCTCCTTCTGTAAACCATAAGATCTTCTTTTCTAACTCTAGTTCTTGTTCAACAGTAGGAGGTTCCATTAGTTGATCTAACAGAACAAATTGTTCATCCAAGTTCTCCATCTAATTCCTCTCGTTTAGCTGCTAACCCAGTGTATAAGCCATGCATAGGATTGTCAGGTAGGTGACGACCATCAAGAACGTACCAACGCTCCATATTCATCATTCTCTGTCTGTCTTCTTCTAACCATTTTGGATCGTAACTTGTCATTGCAATGTAGTAGTCGAATTAGGGTATAACCTTGACTGTAAGAAGTTTACAGCCTGATCATCAAGTGTATTTGTAGTCTGTTTCGATGCTGCTTTCAATAGATCAAGTAACAATTTTTTACCTGCTTCACTACGCAAAAAAGCATAAAGAATAGGTAAAAAAGGCTTAGCTAGTTTTCGCATAATTAGACTCACTCTTCACAATCCTATATATAAACGCTACATTTGGCTTGTGATCCCCATCACGACTTCAGAACCTCCCTAGATTTGCACATAAGGGGAGGTTTTGTCGTTTAAGCCGATACTCAACTTACCAAGATTATGGAACAGAAAACTAATTTATGTTTTTGTTCACACTGCCTTGAAATAAGACGACAACAAGCAAGACTACAGGAGTTGAATAAACGTAAAAAACTCGCTAAGTTATCTGTGTAACTTACTAATCGAGCAAGTAAGTTATTAAACACGCAGTGGGATGCGATGTTCATTAAGACCCCTTAGAGAGTAGAGGCTCTAGGGGGTTTTGCTTTTCCCAATGTTTTATCAATAGTTCTAACTCCTTAATTCTGGCTTTAGCTGTTGCTATCTTTTCCTCCATCCATTTGGGTTGCGTGTTGCACTTAGCGTAGCAATCTCCTTATCAATAGCGTTTAAACGATGGAAAATTTCACGTATATCTCGTTGCCTCTTATTCGTTTGGTTCGCTAAGACCATTAACGCTCCAGAAATAGCCGCCCCTATCAGTGCTGCTAGTAGTTCTTGAGGCATAATTTACAGTTTAGGAGTAATCTTAGACTATTCTTTCTAGCTTTCCATGCCAGAGACACAAGCAAACGAACCAAAAAAGAAGAATCCTCTTCAAAAACTAAAGGAAGGCTTGGATGATAAAGAAGAGCAATTGCAAGTCTTGTCTACATTCGTGCGTTTAGGAGTTGTAGTTTGGAGTGGATTTATCTTGACTTTAAATTACGTTACGATCCCAGGATTAGGTGAACAGGAACGCATAGATCCGACTTTTATTGCATCTGTTTTCACTGGTGCGCTGGCGAGTTTTGGACTTGAGACAGCAAAGAAAAGAGGTGATGGAACTTATAAAGCAGATGAAGAGAAAAAGAAAGCAGAAGCCGCAGCAGGATTTAGCAATGGTGTTCCTTATACCATCATAAAAGTCGAGACTCCTATACGATTAGTGCCAGATAAACCACGCATTGACCCTATTTCTGGAAAAGAAATAGATCCACAAACAGGCAAGCTCACATGAAGAAACTTTTCCTACTACTCCTATTAGCGTCTCCTGCTAACGCAGACATGACGCATAACATCACAACTTCAACTCAGCTTTCAGTTAATGGAGCTTATACCGATGCCAACCGTATAGGTAGTACTTACGCAGTCTCAGGTTCCAATATTAAAGTTGCGACTGATGCTCATTTTGGAAAGTTAACTGCTGGTACTGCTACAACAGCAGCAACTCTTGATGTCGGAGAGTATGACGTAAATACCGTAGGTTCAGCTTTTTCTTTCTCAGAAAGTTGGACTCAAGGTGATGCTGTCAATACCATAGGTTCAGGTGTTGATGTCAGCAGTGGAGTGGTTGAAGACATGCCAGCTTACGGTGAAGTTTTAACGATGTCAGGAGGTGTCGCTGGTGATTTAGCTGGAACAATTACAAGTGCTGGAGTTATCGAACTCACGGCTGGAGGAGCCAATACAAGTGCTATTGGATCTGTAGTAACAAGTTTGACGGTGAAGTAATGCACATTCCATTTATCGTTGCCTTCTTTGGTTTAATCTTTGTTGCTGTTTTTCATTTCTTTTTATGGCTGCATTTTATAGATCCTGATAGATAGATGAAACGCTATTTGCCACTGTTATTAATATTAAATACCCCTCAAGTTCTAGCTGTACCAGTCGTTCCTAACTTTTCGTCAGGTACGATGTCAGCAGTCACACGTACCACACAAAATGTTACTGAAACTATCGTCTCTACTGATTTCAACAGTGGGCATACTTATGCGATCAGTGGAACGAATATTGCTATTGATGGTGACACCATTGCACCGCCGCCCTCTGAAGTTGTCGAAACTATTAACGGAGTAAGTTATACATGGACAGGTGCAGACCTAACAAACAAACCAAACGTCACGATTGCAAACCCAGGTCAGGCGTTTCAATATGTAGAAAGTTACATTGGACCTTCGCTTCAAAATATAACAACAATCAATCGAACAACAGTCTTAGAAAGTGTTACCGAAACAACCTCAGTCTTCTCGCAATAATATTATTTAGTGGATCAAGTGCATTAGCTAATACTTCACAAACAGCAGCCCCAGTAGCTAATACATCAGCCAGTTTAACTAACATGGCAATACAGACATTACAAGGGAATCTAATACAGAACCAATACGGTGGTGGAGTGGTTTGTCAAGGGCCAATGGTTACATTTTCTCCCTTCATTACAGACTCACATACGTTCCAGAAACCTAGAGAATATTTATATGATGCACCAGTTTATGATGATGATGGAAATATTATTTATCATCAACAAACAAGAACAGGACAGAAGGATAATTTCTCACTTAATCTTGGTGCAAGCTTAACTTTTAGTATGCCATTAGATAGAAGATTTCAAGAACGTTGTTTAAAAAATGCAAAGCTACAAGGAGAACATCAACAGCAATTAATAGAAAATAAAAAATTAGATTGGCACATCGCACGTTTGAAACAATGCGGGCTGCTTAAAAGAGACGGTATTGAATTTGCCGCTAATTCTCCTTACTTTAATCTCTGTGAAGATGTTGTTGTTAAACCTAAAATGGGCCAAGTCTTACCACACAGACATCTTATTTCTTCTCCTTCAAAGGAGGTAAACCCCGTTTCTCACGATAAGCAATAGTTCTTTTTTCAGATAAATTGGGTCGTTTTATTTTTTTACCTAAAGCTTTCTTTACCTTGTTCACTACCTGCTTAATGATTGGCTTGACGGCTTTCAAAAGTAATGGGGTACTGAGTGCAGCCGTAGTTGCTACGAGCGTTATTCCCCCCGTTTTTACTACCTGTGGAACCGTAGGTATTGCATCAATTATCTGCTGTTGAACATTTAATTTTTTATATCTAGTTACACAACGGTTCCCAACTAATTCATACCTAATAATCTGTTTAGTTCCTTCTTCTACTTTTGTCCCAACTTCAGGCGCACCATCAGGAGGGCAAGTATCTGGTTGTTCTCTCGGCACTTCTGGTGCTGGAGGGATTTCTGGTTCTTCGTGTCTTTGTGATTCTCCATCTTCTATAGGCGCAAACCTCATCGGTTCAAAATTCATCGGCTCATAACTTGGTGTCTGAGCAGGACACAAGATCATATTTCCATCTGGATCGTTATTTATAAGTGCATCATTCTCACCACTACGCCTTGCCTTAACACAAGGCATTTCAATCACTGGAAAACCTACAGGAACATTGATTGGTACGTTTGGAGGATTAACGGTAGGTACATTAATCACATAAGTATTAACAGGTGTAACCCTAATGGGTTCTACACCAATCTCAGGGATCAAAACTTAGGCAAACCAAATGCTTTCTTTTCTTCGTTCTTTTGCTGTGCAGGACTTAACGCTCCAGTAGGAAGAGCAGGGCCAGACAATCCAGGTAACTTAACAGCACCCATTACCTTTTCCATTGCTTTGTCTTGAAGCATCTTCTGGTTATCCTCATTAGTTATCCATAAATAACCAAAAATTCCACCACCAGTGATAGCTGCTACAAGGAGGAACGATACTACACTGATGATGTTGAGAATTTTTTGCATGGTAAAAGAAGCTATTTTAAAAGCTATTACTCATACTACCCTAATCGTTTTTATTGGTTTGGTTGCTCTTCTTCCCCTTCAGTCATTACTGTTCCTTCAACTTCAGGCTCAACAGGAGTTGCTAAAGAATTAGCAAACTGTAAGCCCCCTTCTATCATTGCGATCTTTTGACTAGCATCAGCAACTACAGCCTGAGCTTGACTTAAACGATCTCTTTGAACTTTGAGTTCGTCTTGCCATTTAAGAGATTGCTTTTCTAATGACTCAGAAGATAAGGTCATAATTAATATTTAGACTTTCCAAGTGTAACGGCTGCATCTATGTCTGTAAAAGATTCGGATGTCCAGATAGAGGTCGTTCCATCTTCTTTTTTGTAAGCCTTGATGATTTCTAGGTGATCAACATTCCTTTTGAGGGTTGCTTTGTCATCATCAGTAATTGTTGATTGAGCAGCAACAGAATTGATAAGGGTGACAGAATCACCAGCAGCAGAAAAAATCTGTGCAACTTCAGCAGCAGTACGTTCAGCCATGATTGGTTCTTAAATGTTTTGTCTCATCTTAGTTTAAAACTAGAAGAAATCAGAAGAGTCCTCACTTATGCGACATCCGCTAGCTTTTGCATAACTAGTTTCGTCATTATCAGCCCCAATTCCAAACCAATAATCTGTCGTCGAATTGCTAACAATTCTGTCACTTACGCTTTTTGTAGTTCCTACTTGAGTGCCAGAGCCATCCCAATCACTTTGACCTTGAGTTATCTTTAATTTTGTACTAGCCGTTGAGGTATAAACCATAAAGTGCATAGTGTACCACTGGGCAGTTTGGTCATCTCCTACGCTACCACCTGTTTCTTGTTTACTAGTAAAACCGTATAGAGTAGGGTTACTACAATTACATTTTGCAGACAAAACATTTGTTGTGACATTCCATTTCCAATACCAATCAGCAGCCGTTGTACTTGTATAAGTATGTTCCGTAACGGCAACGCCCCAATCTCTACAATCCACATCACTTGCATAGAAAGATAACTGGAACAAGTTGTCGCCTTGGAAGGCCGTTGTATTCCTTAGAGGGAAACCAAGTTGATCGTTACAGTTACCTTTAATTAGATAGTAATCACCATCAGTAGAATCAGTAAATTTAGAGCCAGTAGGCTGTGCAGATGAATTAATTACCCAACCCGAAGGAACTGAACCTGTTGTAAAGTCATAGACTATAGGTGCTGATGCAAGAGTAATTGATGTCGCCGTGAAGGATGCAGCATCTATCCCTCCAGCACCTTGAACTGCATTAGAATCATCTGAACCACTTGGGTCTGTATAAGCAACTGTCGCTGTTCCTGAAGTTATTGCAGTTCCCATCGTTAATTCAACAGTCGAACCAGATACAGCAACACTAGAAACAGTTGCAGCAGAACTATTTACAACAACAGCAAAGGCAGAAGTGGCAGCCGTTGTAGATGATAATGCTTCGTTGTAAGTCAAGATAACTTTTGTTCCATCATTATTTGTAGCCGCAGATTGGAATACTGGAGCTGCTGCGTTATTCGTAACTGAAGTAGCACTTAATGAGGCAACGTCAACGCCAGTAGTCCCTTGCACTGCATTAGCATCATCAGAGCCACTCGGATCTGTATAAGCAACTGTGATTGCAGCACCAACAGTAATTGGTGATTGCATTGTTAATTCAACAGTAGAGCCAGAGACGGCAACACTCGACACAGTAACAGCCGAACCACCATCAGTAACTACAAAGGCAGAAGCAGCAGCAGTCGTAGAGGATAATGTTTGATTGTAAGTAAGAATAACCTTTGAACCAATAGTATCCGTAGCAGCAGATTGGAATGCTGGAGGTACAACATTATTTGTTACTGAAGTAGTACTCAAAGAGATAGCATCAAGTCCATTAGAATCTTGTATAGAGTTAGCGTCATCCGAACCACTTGGATCGGTGTAGGCAACTGTTACTGTTTCACCAGGATGAATCCCTGATTGCATTGTCAATTCAACGTTTGCACCAGAAGTTGCAACACTAGAAACAACTGCAAAGTGTGTTTTTGTTGCGTTGTAGTTTGCGGCAACTTGAGCTGCTGTTAAACCTGTTCCTTTATATACACGAACTTGAGCAATCTCTCCATCGAAATAATCATAAGTAGAAGAGGTGTAAGTTTTATATCCAATATTTACAGCGTTAGTATTGTTTAAATCACTTGTACGAGTTCCAGAATCTTTTGAAACTCCGTTGATAAATAAAGTTACTGTTCCTGATGACCTTGTAACTGCTATGTGTTGCCATTTCCCTACTTCAAAATCACTACTTTGCACAACAATATCAGTACCGCTTGTAGCGGTCATATAAACTCTAATTTCTCCAGAGGATGATTCGTGACCTATCGTTATACCTGTATTACCATTAGAAGGTCTTGAATCAAAGAAAGTCCCTCTACTACCAAAGTCATCAGGCTTAACCCAACATTCAACAGTAAAATCACCTGTTCCAAAAGTAAAATCTGAACTACTACCAATACTTACATAATCATTAGTTCCATCGAAATCAAATATACCTCCATCAGATGAGCTGTAAGTAGCACCGCTTATTGTTCCATGAACACCGAAAGGATTGCTTATGCTTGCTGTTGGACTGCTACTTGCCGTTATCGTTCCAGGGGTTACGGTTGCACTCGTTATACTTGCGTTGTTAAGACCTAAAAATTTAGTGTTAGTTATGTTTGTTAATGGCTCAGTTGGTGGAGTAAATGATGATGTATAAACTGCTGTCCCTTTAACAATTCTGCAATTTGACATTAAACCATCCATCCATGACGAATCTGTTGACTTGTTATACCCAAAAATCAATTCGTTTGAATGAGCATTAATTGTCCCTTGACTTAAAGTTGATGATTGCTGTGTTCCATTAACAAAAAGTTTTATAGTTCCGCTATGTCCAACAGCAGCTACGTGATACCATTCACCAGCATTGATTACAGTATTCCCAGTAAGATATTGATTAGTAGAGCCGTCTTGTGTTTGTAGCCATTGAAGGTAATCGCCTTGAATCCTTAAAATCCATTCTTTAGCATTAGAAGTGTTATGCCATTTGTTAACAATGGTATGGTCTGTTGTATTAGCACTACCTGCTGCATTTTCTTGTTTTACCCATGCTTCAATCGTAAAGTCACCACTACCAAATTCAAAATCCGTACTGTCAGGAATACTAAGCTTGTCATCAGTTCCATCAAAATCAACAGACCTTGCATTATCTCCACTTATCAAATCAATCCAAGTCGTCCCACTGCCTCCATAAGAAGTAGAATCGCCTGCATCTAAATGTAATTTTAAATTAGTAGAAACTATCGAACCCGAAAAAGCGGTAACAGCAAAGGCAGAGGCAGCAGCAGTTGTGGCAGATAACGTCTTGTTGTAAGTGAGTATGACCTTCGTTCCATCAGTATTTGTTGCCGCAGATTGAAAGACTGGAAAGACTAAATCACTACCAGACATTTCATCACCTGTTCCATCCCACGTCGATGCGTCTTTCTTAACGCAGAATTGACTAACGGCACTCCAAGTATCTACTGCTGTTTTTAAGTAAACATTACTTACCTCAGACCAAGTATTTGCGGCTGTTTTTACATAAACAAGATTACCCGTTCCACCAACAAAATATCTTGGCCCCCACGCGCCAATTACTTTATCTGTATTACCTGTATATTTGACACGAATTGCTGGCCCCCACGGGCCAACTTTTTCGAGGCTGAGAAGAGTTGTTTTACTAGTTAAGCCCATGTTTTAACTTAATTTTGAGCGTTTGCTGCTGCTTCTTCTTCTTCTTGATCTGCTTTATCCTGTGCCAACATTGCCTCTTCCATCTCTTTTCTTTCGGCTTCTTTAGCTTGCGCCGCAACTGCTTTCGCAGCTCTTTCTTTAACTAACTCATCTATTTCCGTTGCTGTTGGTTCGCTTGCAAACGTGCCATGAAAGACTTTTCCTTCTTCTGACTCAGCAGTAATAAGCCAGTCTCCAGCAGGTCTTATTTCTTTTTGTTTAATGGTGTATCCCATTAGGTTATCTCAAAGGTGTCAATCCAGACGTTATCTGAAGTTGAGGATGTAGACATTAAAGCAGTAATTGTCGCAACTCCAGAAATAGTAGGAGTAAAGGTTAGTGTTAATTGTACCCAAGTATTAACCGATCCAGATAAAGCAGAACTTTTTACATCTGTTGTAATTCCTACGGCTGCATTGTCTAGTGCTAATGCTGCTAACGCTACATAATCATTAGTATTGTTATCACTTCTTCTTGCGTAAATTGTCGCTGTTATTTGTGAATTAGCAGTGACATATACTTCAGCAAGTTTAAAACGCAAAGGGAAATCTGCATCCCTTGTGTGATAAGCAGTAGCCGATAATGCTGTGAACTTCCAAGAATATCCTGAGCCAGATTGTGTTGTAGTAGAATCACTTGTTACAAGGCAATTCATATAATATATACGGTGATCATTTGCTGTATTGTCGTAATTTATAAATGATAAAAACGGTAGTTTATCACTACGTTTTCCATCGTCCTGATCCATCATGTCAAATATATCTTCCATGCTATCTTCAAACGTACAATTAACAAAAGAATAATGCCCTCTAAAATCTTCTCCATGCGCTAAAGCATGTAAGTTTTTAAAAGTACAATTACTAAACAAATTTTCTATATTTCCCCAAGCACTCCAATTAAGTAAGTGTACACCCGCCTCGTAAGTTCCTTGAAAAGTAGAATTTATAATGGTACGTTTTCCGCCTAAATTAGGCAACTCATTAGCAAAATAAGTATAAGTATAAGTGCTATTTTTTACGACATAATCTATCGGCCTGTACCATTCGCTAGAGTGCCCAATATAACAATATGACCACTTACAATTGTCAAATAATGTTCGATCATTTCCAGTTCCTGCGTAGTAAGGAACTATTGCTTGACAATTGGTAAATGTTCCAACTCCCTCTTCCAGTCCTTCCACTCCAAAGGCGTGATAGCCTCTAACAACTCCAATATTAGAAATACTTAAATTAGCACAATTTAGCGCTTCTATTCCTGAATACTGTCGCCCCTGTAATCCTAACAATGTACCAGCATTTGCATCTTGACTTGACATATCAGTACTGTTCCAACCGCCACTAATTGTTACATTGCTATCGCTGGAAAGACGGACAAAAGGACTTCCACTGTTTTCGTAATTATCGTAATACTCTGGTTTTGTAAAGCATTCTTGTTTATAAGTAGTAACTGTTTCTGTCGTCTCTAGCAAAGGTCTTGTGTAATCCTGCAAGCCGTCATGTTGAAACGCAGAAGTTTGTATAATTACAATTTTATCAACGATTGCCATAATTGGATACCAATTAGACATATACGTTGTCCCCTTGCCAATTAAGTCTCCTAAATGTAAAGAATCCGCAGACGATTTAGCCTTGCAAGCTATAACATTATCAATACAAATTTCGGTATTATTATGTTCAGTCTCTACATCAACATGTAAAGCAATCGATTGAATTGAAGAGTTTAGATTTGTACCAAAATCATGGGTGTACCAGATCCATTGGTCAGTATCATCTCCACAAGGCGGTTTAAGCGGTACTGTATGAACAGTTGTATCACCAGACGTATCAGAACAAAGACGTAATGAAAAAACACCCTCATCATTTTTCTGTCCACTTGGGCAATAGTCCCAGAAAAATTTTAAGCTGATTTGTTGATAGCCACTAAGGTCTAAGGCATTATTTAATTGAACATAGGCAACTTTTCCAGTTGCATCATTCCCAGGTTTAAAACCTCTTGCGGTTTTATAACCTGATTGCCAGTTAGCCGATTCTCTAAAAGTTGTTCCTACAGTTGCCGTCCAATCCAGATCGCCACCACCGTCCAAACCTTGATGGCAAATTATATTTTTAATCGGTGAACTGGCAAGTCTTACACAGAATGGATTGAGCTTGTAAGCAGTTTCACTTGTAGCATTTGTATCAGCAGCACTCTCCGTTCCATCTATTGTGAAATTATTATCATCAACTTTTGTTATCTGATGGACGCCCGCATAAGTGTAATCAGTGTCAGTAACATAAATAGCATCACCTGTATTTAGACCATGGCCGCTCTTGGCAACGGTTGTAGGATTACCACTGCTCTGACCATCAAAGCTACAACCTGTTATGCTTCTACTTAAAAGTTCAACATCATTATAAGTTGCGTCTTTTTCCCAACTTGCATTACCTAAACTCGTCGAAGAAGGGGATCTAATAAAACGAACTTCATCTCCTGTTCCAACTGACGATATAGTTTTCTTTCTATTTGCGAACGATGTCCCGCTATTGGAATCGTTCCCATTTTCAGGATCTATATAATAAGTAGTCATTTAATTACCATCCGTCAGAATTTCAACCATATATCCCCCACTGCCCCGTCAGAAGCTTGAGGGGATGAAGCAGAAGTAAAGATTTTCCTAACTCCACCTGTCGCTAATGCAGTTGATGTTGCTGTTACTGTACCGCCTACAGTAAGATTTGTCCCATCAAATGTAAGATTTGACGAACCAGCAAAACTGCCAGAAGAGTTGTACTGAAGCTGAGTATTAGAACCGCCAGGAGAACCACCACCACCTCCTCCAGACGCTGCCTCCCAACCAGCTTCGCCATTAGCGTCAACCGTTAAAACATAATTTTCAGTGGCAGTAGTATCTTTTACAACAAAGTTAATACCAGGGATTCTAAACTTGGTGATAGCTGTATCACCTAGAGTTATTTCGTTAGAAACAGTTACAGCACTAGCCGCAGCGTCATGTCCAAGTATTAGGTTGTTAGAACCTGTAGTGAGTGCATCACCAGCTTCTACTCCCAAAATTGTATTATCTGCACCTGTAGTAACTGCTTTCCCTGATCTATATCCTATTGATGTATTGCTTGCAGCCGTATCGTAAACTTTTAAAGCTTCATAACCAACAGCTACATTCTTATCTCCAGAAGAGGGACTACCAGAACTACCATTCATGGCATAGTAGCCTATAGCTACGTTGTCATCGCAATCAGAACCGTAATGCAACGCTGAATGTCCTATAGCTACATTTGAATCTCCTGTCTGCCACCTACATGCGTAATATCCTATAGCTACGTTGTAACTATCTGCACCTTGGGCAAATACTTGCGAACCAATAGCAATTGTTTGGGTATGTGTTGCCCCTGACTTTAAAGCTTCGTCTCCTATAGCTATATTGTCAGATCCTGTAGTATTAGCTTTTAAAGATTCATAACCAATAGCAATATTTTTTGAACCAGTTGTATTATTCGTACCCGCAAGACGACCAAGAAATACTCCTTTTGTACCAGTAGTATTGTCTTCTCCAGCGTTATTTCCTACCGCAACATTAGAAGCTCCACTTGAGTTCCAGCGTAAGGCTTTTGATCCAACACCAGTATTATAATCGCCTGTTGTAATGTATAAACACTCAGCACCTATAGCCGTTGTATGAACTAAACCTGATGAAGAATTACCTAAAGCATTTGATCCAAGAGAAGTATTATCTGTCCCTGTCGTAATAGAGAATCCACTATTTGTTCCTACTGCTGTATTCTTAGTACCTGTTGTGAGGCTATATAAAGCACTGCCCCCGATTGCTACTGAAGCTAACCCAGTTGTTGCGGATCGTAAGGCATATCTCCCGTAACCTACATTATATCCTCCAGTAGTTATAGCTTCCCCTGCTTTGAATCCCGTTAAAGTATTTCCATCAGCAGTTGTGATAGCAGTGCCAGTGCTGTATCCAAATAATGTGTTTTCATTCGCATCCGTACCAGTGAATGAATCTCCTGCATTAGTTCCTCCTACCGTGTTGTACTGAGCGTCTGAACTAACTCCTCCTCCTCCACCTGAAGCAGCTTCCCACCCTGCGTCACCATTTGCATCGACTGTTAGTACATAATTATCAGTTGCAGTAGTGTCCTTAATTACGAAGTTAAGTCCAGGTATTCTGAATTTGGTGATGTTTGTGTCGCCTAGCGTTATCTCATTGCTTGTACTATTTGAACTGGGTTCTGTGTCATAACCAATAACAATATTATTATCACCTGTTGTTATATCTCCATTAGCAGCATTGTGACCTATACATACATTCTTCTCACCTGTTGTAATTGCCTTACCTGCGTTTACACCAAATAAAGAATTACTTGCACCTGTTGTTATTGCTGTTCCACCGTCAAAACCAAAGATTGAATTATAACCTCCAGTTGTTATTGCATCACCAGCGTTATATCCGACAATTGTATTTTCTACTCCAGTTGTTATTTGATTACCAGCCGAATAACCAACAGCAACAATAGAACTTGCAGTTGTGAGCTTATTTAAAGCATAAGCACCAAGAGCTACATTGTTACTGCCAGTCGTAGCTTCTTCTAAAGATTCCCGACCTAAAGAGACATTAGCACTACCAGTTGTTACTTTGAAAGAAGAGTAAGTTCCAATTGCTGTATTCCCTGTTCCTGTTGTGTGGTTTCCTAAAGTAGCGTTACCAACAGCAACACTGTAAGAACCTGTTGTATTAGCATCTAATGTTTGATGACCAATAGCTATATTACTATGACCTGTTGTATTAGCCCCTAAAGCAGTATTACCAAAAGCTGAGTTCCAAGATGCACTTGTATTATTCGTTAAAGCTCTATAACCAAAAGCAGTATTATAACTTCCACCAGAATTGTCTTCTAAAGACTCACAACCAACAGCAGTGTTATCACTACCACTAGAGTTTGATTTTAAAGAATCATAACCAACAGCAGTGTTAGAACTAGCAGCAATATTTGTTGATAAAGCACGTCTACCAACAGCAACATTTTTTAAACCTGACGTGTTCGCTTGTAAAGAATTAGCACCGAGAGATACATTATTAGAACCTGTTGTATTTTCATACAGAGAGAAGGAACCAAGAGCAGTATTATAAATTCCAGTAGTATTATCTAGTAAAGACTCTTTCCCAATACTAATATTATTATGACCTGTAGTAGATGCAGTTAAAGCTCTATAACCAATAGCTATATTATTGCCACCCGTTGTATTAGCGGCTAAAGCTTGCGAACCAACTGCTGTACAATAAAGTGCCGTAGTAATTGCTGTACCAGCGTTATATCCAAATAACGTGTTATCAGTTGGATCTGTCCCACTAAAACTATCACCAGCGTTTGTACCACCAACAGTGTTGTACTGAGCGTCTGAACTAACTCCTCCGCCACCACCACCAATCTCCTTAACCGTTCCAGAGTCATTTATATAGAGCTTCTTAGCCGAAGTATCTACCGCAACTTCGCCACTAACTATGTCACTTGTTGATGGAGTACTCGTTCCTCTCTTTAATTTAATTGTGTTAGCCATTAGAAGTACCTCCTATTCGATGATGTTTAGTATGTACCTCCATCGAAGGTGATACCGTCAATTGTTCCTCCGTCAATGTTAACAGCGTTTAGATTCTGTGTTGCCATTGTTCCCAACCCAAGTGTGGTTCGTCCTGCGGCTGCGTCAGCATCATCAACTAATGATCGACCAAAAGCCGTGAAATCAGTAACCGAAGCTGATCCTGAACCAGTGAAGTAAGGAAGTTTATTAGCTGCACTTGTTAAACCTGCTATTGCGGCTAAATCTGCATCGTAAGCTTGAACATTAGTCCCAATGACAAGACCTAAATTTGTTCGAGCGTTAGCGGCTGTGCTTGCTCCCGTTCCACCATGAGCTACGGCAACATCAGTACCAGCCCAAACACCAGTTCCAATTGTGCCTAACGAAGTCAGGCTAGAGTTAACAATATTGGAACCAAGAGTCGTACTGTTTAAAACAGACGTTCCATCAATGTAATAAGCCTTACTAGAAGCAATATTGATATGCTCAGAAGATGTCCAAGCATCTGTTGAATTAACCCAGTTCCATGTTTTATCACCATCTCCTGAATCTAAAGTAATACCACCACCATCAGCAGCAGCATCATTAGCAGCACCCTTAGCTAATTCTAAGTTTTTATCAGCAACAGTAACGGTAGTAGATGAAACGGTGGTTGTAGTTCCAGAAACCGTTAAATTGCCACTTACGACAAGGTTTTGAGCGCAAGTAAAACTTTGAACAGTTGCACCACTAAAATCTAAAGTTCCTGTATATGTCTTATTTCCTGAAATCGTTTGAGCAGTAGTAAGTGTTGAGTAATACCCATCACCACCAATTGCTTCAATAGATGTTGCGGAACCTCCAGCACCTCCAGTGCCCGTTCCGTAGTAAAGAATATTAGTACCTTCTGCATAAGCTAATTCTGCATTAGCAAGAGAACCAGGAGCCGAACTTCCAGTGCTTCTTTTTATTCTGATCGTGTTAGCCACTAGAAGTTGCCTCCGTCTGTAAGTGTGTTAGTAGTCCAAGTTGCGTCAGCCTTAAGACTTGACGATGTACTGTCATAATAGACGATAGATCTATCAACAGCACTATCTATATTGATCACTGCTCCATTAGCTCCTTGCGGCCCTTGAGTCGCAACCTGTATGACTGAACTATTGCTTTCGTCAACAGTTACAGTGTTTTTATTGGTTGTGATATTTACTGTGGTCATGCAGTGTATCCTTCATCCATATAAATAGTACCTTCTATCCAGTATTCTTTCAGCCCTGATCCATTCGTTAATAACACATCATATTTATATTCATCAGCAGTAAACGTGGCTGTTTGAGTATCTGTCACTGTCCAAGTCCATGTTCCATTTGCTGCACTTGTTATTGAACAAGTAGCATCAGCAGCTTTTGTGGTACGTCCAGAGTCCCAAATTTGAGAAGCAATTGAATAACCAGTAAGATTTACCGCCGCATTATTTGAGTCTTTTAAAGTGACAGACACGCTGTGATCCGATCTTCGTTGGATCGTCATGTCATACGTTCCAGGTGCTATTGCCATAGGACTAAAACTTTTTCATAGTTTAACAAGGGTTAAGTTTTTATAACGTACATCATTGCAATGTTTCTTGGTCTTGATTCGCCTCCACTGCTTCCAGAAGTTCCACTAACATCATGATCGTGACTATCACTTAGAACAGCCCGACCACAAGCCCCAGAATCAGAATGACCTGAAGGCGTTTGAGACATGCTATAACCACCTTCTTTAGAAAATACTCCTGAACATGAACCACCTCCCTGAGCAAAAGATTCAGAAATACCCGTAATATTTCCAGACATGGAATGGGTGTCTGACGTATAACTTCCTGCTCCATGAGTATGAGCTTCGTTTTGATCGCTTTGAGCAGTTGCAATTGATCTTCCAGAGTCAGTCCCCTTACCGTTATCAAAACCTCTTATAAATTCACCCCTTAAATCTGGAACATTAAAAGTTGAACCACTTGCTGTCCCATAAGCTGTACCGATGACAGCAAACAAAGCTGCATAAGTCGTCCTGCTAACTGAAGCACCGTTACATTCCAAATAACCAGAAGGAACTGTGGCAACAGCTAAACAAAATACTGCTCCTGATGGAACACCTTGAACAGCCGTAAAACTAAGAACTCCAGATCCATTTGTTTGAAGCATTTCTCCATTCGATCCATCGGCTGAGGGCAACGTAAATGTAAGGTTAGACCCAAGAGAAGAAGCAGCCTGTAATGCTACCCAATTACTACTGTCTGAATCTGCAAGTCTTAAGTCACCTTGAGCTTGAACAGTTAAGCCATTAGTATCAATAACTGCTCTTTCCGTTCCAGCAGTTGAAAAACCTAAAGTATTTGCTGCCTTCCTAAATATTCCTGTATCTGCATCTCCATCAAAAGCCAATGCTGGAGTACTAGCCCCTGAAGCATCATCAGCCAAGATTACACCAGTCATTGTGCCACCAGACTTAGGCAGCAAACCTAAATTATCTTCTCCTACATCTCCTATCTCTCTGAAATTTGATCCATCATATATTTTTAGTTTATCGTCACTAGATTTCCCGTAAAACATAAATTTTACAGGGTTACTAGGATCCGAACCGGCGCTATTGTTTGTTTTTATCGCATCAAGAATTAAATTTATATCTTCACGAACTACGTTTCCTGCTGCGTTATCAACGGTGTAGTTTACAACTTGAGACACTAGTCTTTTACAGTTTCAATCATTCTATACCCCTTTACCGAAACCTACAGCCTGATAACTAAAGTTTCTATCTTTACTTGTACTCCCGTTCTTAAAATGAACTGTAAAGCCTGTTCCTGAGACATTAGATAATTCAAAGAAATCCCCTGACTCCATACCTTGAGCTGTGATACCAATTGAAGGTAAATAAGCATTAGCACCACCAAGACTTGCCGTCCCAACAAAGAAAGGCTTAGAAAAAGTTACGTTTTTAGCTCCTGCTCCAGATGCAATAGTTGTTGTACTTTGTTCAGTCCTAGATTCAAGAATTGCTGTATAGCCTAATTGCTGAATATTAATATTTTGGTTGGTATTTGTTGTTAACACGTTTGCTTTAAATTGGAACGCTCTTGCTTTAAATTCTCCATTAGCAAAAGCATTAAAAGCCCCGTAACTAGAAGCATCCGTACTCGTTTTCACAAATGTTTGGCAATCAGTATCGTTGGCAGGATCTCCATCAAAGTCAACAATATTATCAAAATCAGGAACATCATCAATATTACTTCCAATAACAACACCTAAACTTTGAATATGCCTTTTTAATGTCAATGTAAATACACCTCCTAAATCTAAAGTATCGGCAAAGGCATAAGTCCCTGTTGCATTAGAAGAAGGGTCAGTTAGTTTCAACGCTCCACTGCTATAAGACACATTTGTTTTGGTGCCACTAAACGGAGTACTTAGTAAATCCTCTCTCTTGGTCAAGACAGCTAATTGTTGTCCTACATCTGGAATATCAATAACAACACTTGCTTCTCCAGCAGAAAAACGCCCTCCATCATCTTGAAATTTTAAAATATACTCACCTTCTAAAGCTGGAACAATAGCTTCAGAGGTATTTCCTGCTAAAGCTGCGACTAAATCAACTGACCCTGCAAACGTACCAGAGCCATCGGTTTTATTGGAGTGCCTAACGTAAACTCTTCCTCCATGTAAAACATCAGCATCTATTGACCTATCCCATCTAAGCCTCATCAAATGATCGCCAACTGGTTCTGCTGTTAAATTCTGTACGTCTGCTGGCTTTCCTGTTTTACCTTCAGCGTCAAATGGCAAATCTAGAGATGTATTAGATATTTGCAAGGCAGCATTGAAAGAAAATATTTGAAATTCATACCTTCCTAATTCAGTATTATCAATTGTTATGTCTGGCCTAAAAACAACCTGACTTTCATAGTTTCCATTAGCAAAACGATATTGAACTAAATATTGACTAACACCAACAACAGGAACCCATGTTACAAAAAGTCTTGAAATAGCAACTCCATTCCTAACAATTGTTTTTTCGTTAAAACTTAAAGACGTAGGAGGAGCTGCTGGTGCGTTTAGTATTGATACATTTCTTGCTAACAAAGAAGCTCCATCTTCAATATTTGCGTACTTATTAGGCTTATATGATAACGCTGTAATTTTATAGTTAATACCGTCTGCTTCTTCAACAGTTATTACTCTAAATTTTTGAGCTTCAATTGTATCGCTAACTAAAAACCATATTGAATTAACATTAGGTACTTCAGACAACGCAGAAGCTAAGCTAATAACTCCATTAGTAGTACTTAAAACACTTTTTGTTTCTACAGAATTATCAGGCATGAGTACACTGACTTTTTGATTCGCTCCACCAAATGTTGATAAATCTTGTGTGTCATCAACAGTAATCGCAGTTGTAGTTGCAGTATTTATACGCCCAGAACGCCTAGCACCACTACGAACTGGATCGTTTACATCTATAACTGCTCCAGGTCTAATTGTTACTCCAGCATCGACAGATGTGGTAAATGCAACAACCTCTGATTCATTTTGTTCTGCAAAAAGTATTGCTTTACCTAATCTTTGAGCTTGACCACGGCTGGTGCAAGCAAAAGCTCTTACATCTTTTTTAACAACTCCTAGCTTCGTCTTTGCTGCACTATCTTCTACAACCTCATAATCTACTTCTCTTGAATCCATATTGTAATAACTAACAGCTACTACAGAATGTCTTGTTTTAAGTGACGATCCAGAATAAGAAAATCCTTCTTCAGTTACATTTGCAAGACTAAATAAAAAACTTGCATCGGTTGGTTTATCTTGTGCAATTGTTATTGTTCCTGCACTCCAAATTGGCATACATCGCATTACTCCACAAAGTTCTTCGATAACATTGAACGCCTCGTTTGCAGATAAAATATTTACATTGCAGCTAAATCTTGCTTCTTGACCTCCAAAACCATCATCAACTAGCTCGTTAGCAAATTTAGAAGCATTGACAAAACTAAATAAATCTAAATTACTATCAGTGATATGATCTCCTAATCCGTATCTAGTCGTTGTAAGAAGATCAAGTAATACCATTGCAGGGCATGAACACCACTGCGCTGCAGCCATAGTGCCATTAAATATATAACCAGTTGGGTATATAATTCGACCTGTATTACTATCAACAGTTGGCGTTCCAGATGCAGAAGCTCCCGCACCTGGAATCCTGATTTTTACACCTCTTATTCTATATTTTCTGCTTGGAATACTACTTACTATTTTACTGTCAAGCTTTAATGCAGCATAAGCACTGTCAGCATAAGTTTGATGTTCATCTACTAATTCTTGCATTGACAAGACATTAAAAGAATCTTGCTTAGAATCAGTTGTACTATCAGCAGTAATACGAACTACTTTTATATCAACAGGAAACGCTCCATCAATTTCAACTCTGTAATCTTTAGAGTAAGAGTCACTGGTACGACCTGTAACAGTATCGGTAAATAAATCGGAGTAGCCACCAGAATTATATTGAATTTGTACTTTTATTTCAACACTAGAACCTAACAAGTCACCATTATCTTTTGCCTCTTGCAATTGAGGGAAGTTAATTGT
>Ga0099798_10081_pt1 | contig 28288 bp, 4 predicted proteins | sample Uncmet_Sort29A_1_FD_89870 | JGI IMG/M metagenome (GOLD analysis project Ga0099798, IMG submission 89870) | Marine eukaryotic communities from CALCOFI LINE 67, Pacific Ocean - CN13ID_Sort29A_1 | ecosystem: Environmental > Aquatic > Marine > Oceanic | place: Pacific Ocean: Monterey Bay | collected...
TTTAATTTAAATCTAGATTTTAAGTTTTTTTAACTTCCTGAATTTTTTCTGTAGCTGATCATTTAGTTCTTGATTTATTTTCAATATTTTATCATAATACATGTTTATTACATGGATGTGTCTCTTATCGCTTGTGATTTTCTCTCTTTTACTTCGTCCTTTCTGTGTTTACACTGATACTAACTGTATAGTACCATACAATGACATGACAGTAGTAGCTGTATTGACCTTGCCTGTTTTCCTATCCAAGTGAGCATGATTACCTTTGATAGTCTTTGTTAATCTTTATCTATATTACCGACAGAGGTCTTTTTTTAAAGTGTGTTTGTAGACCTGTATAACTCTGCTTAATAGATAAGGGTAATTACTAATCTACAAATAGGAAATTATTTCATTACATGTCAATTGATACTTTGAAATTTTTTTATTAAATAGTTAGATATTCCTTCTAGTTAGTCCTGAGTTCTTAACAATTTAATACAACGCTATAATTTTATCTAAATGATTAATTAGAATTTAGTAATAGCCAGATACCAATTTGTAATTTAAACATGATGACGCAATTAACTCATAATCCTACTAGTACTGAATCAGTTGATGATCAGAACCATAATTTGTCTCTGCATCCTACATCTAATTTGTCCAGGATCCACCCTTCATCACCTGGACTAAGTTTGCCTTCTAAACTATCACCAGATGAATCTACTGAAAGTCTTATGCTGCTTGGGTATCGGTTGAGCGATTTACCTGACTCAATGAAAAATCTTACACGGCATCAGTGGGATATGTTAGAGCGCTACTGCCTAACTGAGCCTTCAGGTGTAGGTAGTGAGCTCTGGAGTTTTCAACAATTAATACAAACAGATATAAGACTCGCTAAGCTCAAAGCTCGTCTCCATAAGTTACGTGAAAATCACTCTGATATTATTAATATTAATACACCATTAGATTTTATATATCATACCTTTAGATTCTTTAGAAATAACTTTGTTCATGCGGATGACATTGATTTTTATTATGGGCATCAATACTATCTCAGCGACAGGGATGATACAATTATTAGGGCCGACGATATACCTAGCAAATACATAGTAGAACATTCGTATAGAAAAGTAGGTTTATCTATGATGAACTGGCTAGTACATCTTCCACATTTTCTTTCGTGCTCTGAGAAGTTAAGTAGCCTTCTAGTTAAAGCCCGCTACAGTAACTGGGCTGATAATATAGATGATATACCTGATGAATATAGTGGAAGTAGTTTTGATAATACTGTTAGTATAACCAGAATTTTTTATGCTGAATTAGTTTCTAATTGCATTAATAGAGACTATGATAACAAAAATGAAGTCTGCACCATGGGAGATAGTTTTGGTGAGGATAGTAGCATCAGCGAAGGCTTAGATGATGGAGGTGTAGTTGGCAGTGATAACATTAATAGCAGTAGTAGGTGTAGTACTAGTAGTAGAGGCAGTGGTAATACTGACAATAAAAGAAACTGTGATAATATAGACAGTAGAGATAGTGGTAATACTAATTGGGAAGGTTGGGATAATCATAGTGGTAATTGGGAAGGCTGGGATAGTGGTAATTGGGAAGGCTGGGATAATGGTAATTGGGTCCATTGGGAAGGTTGGGATAGTGGTAATTGGGAAGGTGGGGATAATCATAGTGGTGATAGGCCCAGGGAAGGTGAGGATGATAATACTAGGAAAGATGAGGCTAACAATGGGGATAATTCAAAGAGTCCTGGTCGTGATGGTGGAGGTAGTGACAACAGTCCTGGTCGTGATGGTGGAGGTAGTGACAAAAGTCCTGGTCGTGATGGTGGAGGTAGTGACGACAGTCCTGGTCGTGATGGTGGAGGTAGTGACGACAGTCCTGGTCGTGATGGTGGAGGTAGTGACAAAAGTCCTGGTCGTGATGGTGGAGGTAGTGACAAAAGTCCTGGTGGCGATGATGGTGGTGGTAGTGATACTGAAGAGCCTGATATTGATCCTGAAACAATTCGTACAGAGTTAAAAACCCTTTATCCCATAAAATTTCCTTCTTTAGATACTGGTATGGTGCAACCCTTTGCAATTCTTGTTCCAAGTGTTTTAGACCTTTGTGATAATAAAGAATCAGGCAATCGCTGCTGGTATTACCTTTGTTCCAGGCTTAGCCATTATGAAGAACTAGCTTCGTCAGATACATACAAAAATGAACTGATGATGAATATATTGAATGGGGATGCTGCAAATAGTAAATATATCAATGTCAAATATGAAAGACACTGGAATAGATTTAAGAGTATCTGTCTGAAACAACACTGGGATGAAAAGAAAGGCCAGCAGTGGTCATATGATACTGATCCTAATTATAGAGGATCATGTTCTCTAAAACAATTATTAAGATTTATATATAATATCGGTATAAAGCATGGGAATTGGGAGTATACGGCGATATTAGCACAAGCAATGGGAGTTAACGCTAGTGATATAACAAAAGAAGATTATAATAGGTTATTCCAGCGTTTTATAGAAGGATTTTTACCAGATTTATTACCTGGACTTGAGGAAATATGGGTGAAGGAGATGGAGGAATTAAGATTAGAATTTATCAGCAAGAAAGGAACAAATCCTAAAAGGAGAAAAATATTAAAAGAGGAGGGGTACTATAAAAAATATAAAACCTTTGTGTAGATAGATATGTGGAGTTACAATTTCATTATTGATGGGGGATAATTTATTGGAGGAGTAGTCTGGTACATAGTTTAAATTTGTGAGGTGTGTAACATAATAAGATTCAGTTATATTTTTTTCGTAGTGGCATTAGTATGAGCTAATCATTAGAGGAAAGTTGCAGTTTGATTTTTATAATACCAGCATTGAATTCGAACAAATGATTCGAAATCACACATAGAAAAATAAATTTTAAGATACTAATGATATAAATTGAAATACTAAAATAACTCATGTGCGGTCCGTGTATGCAAATTAAACCCATTGAGAATCAAATTCTTACAATCTAAATTTGTGACAGTAATCACTCGTATAATCAAAATACAATATCGCCTACCTTGATAAGAGCTAAATTTATAGTACTAAGACTTTTTTAGAGCAGTGTTCTTGAAGAATGTGTTTTTTAATATTTGATATTCAACCTTATTATCCATTATACCTGTTGTTATCCGCTTTTTTTATAAACTTTTTTTTCAACGTACTTACGCATACTATATGAATTATCATCAATTATCAACTAAGTCTATTAATACGAATATACACGATTAATGTGTCCATAATGATATATTTTTACTTTGTACCGTGCAGCTGAAATTTAGCATATCAAATATCTTATGAATTTGAATTTAATAGCGCGTTTTTTAACCGAAATTTAATGATATCTAAGACTCTTCTATACTGTAACTTGAAAAACGAATTGATGGTGATGATTGAATTTCTTAAACTTCTGAGAACCGAAACATTGAACTTATGCTTGATGATTGCAGTAGTGAGTGCAGTTGTGATGTTTTTGGTGATTATGTGTCACTGTTTACAACCTGACAACTGTTACAAATTACTGGAAAATGTGATTTATGTCTCAATTAAATTACATTTTATTATCATTGTCACAGCTAGGAATCGAATTTTTTGAAAGCTAAACAAGGATTACGTTTTATTTTCTATAGATTTAAATGCTGTTTTTATTCATATACTAAACTCAATGCTAGTTTAAGGCTTTGATAAGCTTGTAGTTTCAGCAAACTCCTCATCAGTCATGTACTAGAATCCTGTCATCAACTACCTAAACTGTCACCTAAAGTCCAAATAAATATTTAAATGTAACTGTTATTTAAAAGCTATTACGATATGTTTAAATTTTATCTAATGGCAAAAATAGCCTAGACTAAGAATACGTTAAGAATTTCTAGATGCTAAATGCTACATTATGATTTACTTCTAAAATACGAAGTTTATTAAGAATTAAGTCTCGACTCTAGTAAATGTTAAATAGTGAATTATTACGAATGATAGTACCGTTAAGAAATTAGACTTAGAATTATCATAACTACTCTGTTTCTGAGTTTTCATTGATCTAGAAATCACCCTAGTATAAACTAACCCTTTGAGGTTACATTAACACCCTCGAGTCTAAAACTTGTATTTATCCTTTTTAATTTTTACTTTTATCTATTACCCTGTATAGTTTTCTACCCATACCTATTTTATATTTACCCTTATTTTAAACCCCATTATGATTTGTCTACTATTTTATCAGTTACTCATTTTTTAAATAAGTACCAATTTTTTTGAGTACTGTTTCTGTAGTATCCTACTATTTTTCTTCTAATTAGTAATTTTCCTTCAAAAGTTAGTATTACAAGCTGGATTATTAATATGATGCTGCGGATAGTCATGATGGTACTTCTGAAACTATTATTTTTGATGAGTGTGCCAGCACTCGGCTATCCTAAAGATGCAAATCAGATGGATTTACAGTTGCACGCTCATCGTGAGTTATGGAAATCTATGGCGGTATCAAATGCACACAGTAGTACATCCAGTAGTATAAGTGATTCTCAATCGCAGATACTAGCTGCTAATGATTACACTCTTGAAAGAAAAATGGAGTATTTATCAATAGTAAGGAGGCAATTATCAGGAATATGGGGAGAGATTAAGGGAGTTAAGATAGAAAGCTTAGATACCAAGAGTTTAAATACCAAGGGTAATACCGGTAAAACTACTAAAACTCAGTCTATAAATGAGGATGATCGTATGCAAGAGCTGCTTTCTAGGGCTAAAATTGTATTAAAGAAAATTGAGGAGGTGAATGAGGAACTATACGGAAGTAATATGCCTAATCCTCCAATTGCAACTGAAGTTATTTCTGAAAAAACTCGTCTTATTCAAGAATTAGTATCGAGCTTAGAAAGTGTGAAATATCAAATTGGGATGGAAGAGAAAGAAAGAGTGTCCAAAATTGCAAAATTCACCGCAGTAGCTAATGCTGGTCTGAAGAAGATATTTGGAAATTATTTTGATGAAACTCAATCAGTATCAGTAGATGAGACATTGAAAAAGAAACAAATACAGAATCTCTCACTACTACCGGAGTTTCTGAATGTAGGACATTTAGAGAATAAAATATTTAAGGCTTTTGAGATTTTAAGAGGAGAGGTATTGGTTATGAGCAATCTAGGTTTGGATGATTCAATTTCTAGTTCTGTATCTGGATCCAGTTCAGAATCTTTATCTAGCGATACCACTGATTCTAACCCTGATTTCGGAAATTACATAACAATTGAAGTAGATAAACCGATTATCAATCAACCTGCTCCAACTCCACCTTCTAATACTGATCAACAGCAATTAGATTTACAGCTCCGTACCCATCGGTTACATTCATTAAGAGCATTTATTTTATTGAATTTACATAGGATTTCTAATACTTCTAAGCGTATTAAAGAGCTGGAAAATGAGGCAAACAGCTTACAGGTTAGTTTGACTGACTTGGATTTCCAGTTAAGAGGAGTGTATGCGATGAAGTTAGTATTACTAGGAGGAAATTCAAATCAGCATGATAGTACTGTGAATAGGGATTCTAATTTGCTTTTTGGAGGCTACGAAACCTTATCAGGTTTTGATAGGGAAAATGCATTTGATACCGCCGGTACAGCTGATGCATCTCCGAGTAGTACTGCTAAGCCTATTAGTAGCGACAATCTAGGATCATCAGAGCTTGGTTCCCTCGCTATTGCACAGCAAACCTCCTTAATGCTATCCCAACAACAGGTTTACAATAGGTGGAGATCATATGCAGCTTCTTTATATTTACTTTCAAATATTTTTACTCATCATATCGCTGCTAAACTTCGATTTATCACAAATGAAGATGTTAATTATTTAGAAATAGTACATAAAATATGGTTTAGTAGGGTGTTTTTAGAGCAGGAAAGACTTTCTAGGGGTGAAGAGGTTTTGAAAGTTTTAGAAAGATCAATGGTAGAAAGTAGTAGAACTCAATCTAGTGGAAGTGATCCTCCGTTGCTAGCCCCTCCTGCAGCTCCCACTAATACGGGTCATGATTCTACTCATCTCATCTCAGCAATTAAAAGTTTTTCTCCTAAAGAATCTACTATCACTACTTACCTAAAATGGGCTATAAATCTTCCTTATATGGATATCAATAGCAGAATCCCTCTACAATTCTCTCCAAAAGCAGCTGTTATCGCTCGTAAAATTAAGAGAGAAGCTTTAATTCACAGTTGGTTAGATTGTATTGTGGAACAAATTGATATCACAATCAGAAGTGCTTCTCAAGAAACTAGTTCTGATGCTGCTATTGCCGTGGATTTACAATCGAAATTATCCAGGACTATTTATAGGATATTTAAAGAGAGATTTAAAATAGCGATGCTAATGTCATCAGTATCATCAGGTTCAAGTGGTAATAAGGCTGGGAGGAGGAAGTTTTTCAGTTCCTTTCACTTACTGCTTGGAAGATTTGAGAGGCAAATCAGGCAGTTAGATGACAGATCTGGTCATTCTTCCACCGCAGTAGATACTGAATTGAATTCATGTTTTCCGAAATATCAGTTTGGAATGAGGAAATATATGAGTGTTGAGGACGAGAGAGTTTTTAGTGGTGGTTCTGCTGGTGGTACTGTTAGTCAAATTAGTATAGAGAATCCCGATTTAAATTCTGATTTACTTTTCAATATTAAGGATTTCAATCCTGATTTCCTACAGGATGCGGTTTCTATGGTTGATAAAAGTAATGGGAAAAATTTTAAGGGGGTATCAACAAGGGATAGAAGAAAACGTGGTGAGATAATTGGTATCATGATCCGGGATTTAGAAAGAGATATTGGGATAGCATGGAGGAATCATATTGATAAAAGTTCTAGTAGCATATTAGAAACAGGTGATAATTCTGAAAGTATCGTTACAGCCTCAAGTATGGAAATATCTTTGAAATCTCTGAATTTGAAGGAAGATAAATCTACTGTAGCTGCTGTGAAAAAATTTTTACTTGAGAATCAGGGTAATGCTATTAAGAGTGCTGAAAAAGAAATCCAAATCAAAAGAAACACTGTTTACGGTATTGGTAAATCAGCAGCAGACGGAATTATTGAAATCCTATTGGGGAAATCAGATCTATTGGAACAGAATATGCCCGGTTCCCTTACTACCTCCAATACTGACAATTTCAAAGCTATTACTTTAAGAACTCATATTCATGGTAAAATAACGAATTCAATTAATATTTTCATAAAAGACAAACTAAAACACGACTGTGGTACTCCTTTTGAGTTTGAAATGAAAGTGCTAACAATAGAAAGAAGATTAATAAAATGGTTAAGGGGAAGTTCTAAATGGATTACAGCATCATTAGCAGATTCGTTAGGAATGGTACGAAATAGCGGTTCTAGAAACGGAAGTGATGCATCTACAGTATCAGAGCCTTACCTTCTCTTCTTTTTAGATTTACTTCGTTCAAAACTCTTCCGAGCGCCTAGATTGATAAATCATTTATCTGAAAAGCTATTGGAAACAGAGAGGGAAGAATGGATAAAAAACAAATCTTTATCACAGGCTAATACTAATTTAAATATGAAAATAGGAGGAAAATCGATTATGGAGGGAGTGGGAGAAATGACGGGGATTGATTTTAAGGGTGGAGGAATACCGGGAATGAGTATGGGAGGAAGGAATAATGGGGATGCTATTATTGGTGGAGGTAGAGATGATTTAAATGATATACCACAAAGTGGATCTCCCAGTGGATCTGGACAGGGCGGTACATCACACATTCCTAATGCTCCATCAGCTGCTGATACTAGCGAAACATTATCTGATGGACAGAAACTTCTTAATGCTATAGAGGAGAATATGACTGATGATGATAAAGCCGCTTTAGATGAGACAATGAAAGAAAACGGCGGCAGTATGGACGATATACGGAAAGAAGGCGATAAAAAAGAAAATCAGGATAAGATTGAAGAGGGAAAGGGAGATTTTGAAGGTCAGATAGGAGATATTGGTAATATGAGCTTTGTGCAATTGGGGATGGAAAATCATGATATTAGGGAAATACAGCAAGGTACTAGTTCAAAAATGAAAGTGCAGATGTGTAGCAATAAACATCAAATCAAGAAATGTGATATGGACATGGTAAATAAGAGATGTAGGGTAGAGGCTGACAATGGCGATGCGAGTATTGTCATTGGTAGAAATGAGACTGTTCTAGAGCTAGATACCCTATCACAGCCATCATTAGGTTCACCTGAGGAGTTTTCATCATTTATTCAATTTTCTGCTGCTGCTACTGGTGCTGGTGCAAATTCTTCCACAACTGGTCCAAATCACCCAGCTCCATCACAATCCAGATCTTCTTCATCTTCACGATCAGGTTTCCCTTCTTTCGCAGATTTATAAGCGAAAACTCAAGGTCTCTCTGGAAATAATTATGCAGGCGCCAAAGGAGCGTTCGGTACTCCCACCAAGGGTGAAATAGCCGATCTCCTTACCCAAGCCTCCAAATCACAAGCTATGGATCAAGAGAAAATAATTATTTTACAGAATATTATTAGGATTAGTATGGGGTTTAAGAGAGGGTTTGTAGAAATTACGAGTGATATATGTGAAGAGTTGGTAAATAGGATGGTGAGAGAAATTGGGGAAATGCATGGAAGGGATTGTGGAGAAATAGAGGGGGATTATAAGCATATGCATCATAATCAAGATGACATAGCAAGAATTAGTGAAAGTTTATTTACTGGTGCTGGTTACAATATTGAATTCCAAAACGCAGTTGGGGAAGCATATAAAAAACTATTGACTGGGGAAGATGTTTTTAGTGAGTTGGAATTTCTCGATGAAGGTGATTCAGATAGTCTTAGAAGGAATGAGCTTATTTCGCATGTAAAGGTTCTTAGTGAAACTCTAGACAATACTGCTTTTGGTGCTGGAAACGATGCTAATATATTTAGAATGAAAAAACTACTACGACAACAAGCTATTACTAAAAAAGCTTATCAAAGTAAACCAGAGAGGTTTTTCTTATTGAAGAATGTAAAAGAAGCAGTAATAGTTTCTAGACGGGACAAGAAGCGAAAACAAGCAAAAATTCTATCAAGTAAAGGGTTTCGAGAATTAGAAAATCATAGAGATAGCTTGAAAACATTGAGAAGTTTCATTGGTAGTAGCAATAGGAAAGGCGGCGATAAGAAACATGATAACTATCCCTCCTCTGTACCTACTTTACCTTTCACAATGTTTCTCACTACATTTTCTGACATCTTAGCTGGTTTTCGCTCACGTTTTGCCGCAACTACCATAAAGAATATCAATTTTCTCTTCAATGAATCCATAGAATTCGCAGATACTAACGGCAGCAAAGGCCCCGAGTCCAATCAAGCCGGCTCTGCAGCATCTAGAAATAAGAAAATTATTGAATTAAAATCAAAAAGGATAGAGAAATTTAGTAGTAACTTGTATAGAGGATTGGGTGATCAAGGTTTGACGACGGTGGTGGATGGTCAAATAGACGGCACTGTTACTTATCCTGAGGGTGAAGGAAATGTGCATCCCAGGGTAGTATTAGATCAATTAAGCTACGAGGATGGACATGGGTTGTTTACGGGGTGGTTTGATAATGGGCTGGATAGTTCTAATGGATCAACATCTGGTATTAGTACTGGTGAAAGTAGTGGATACAAAGATCAAACAGTAACAATTAATATGAATGTTTCGAATTCAGATGCTATGAGTGTTCCTGTTTGTTTTGAATCTGCTTATAAAAGGAGGAAAAATAGTGGGGTGAATATGGGTAGTCTCGGCGAGAATCCTTCAGATCCGATGACAAGCGTCATCGATGTACTCATGCTAAGCTCGCTATATCCTGGATTAACTACTGCATTAGAGAAACTAAAACATGATAATCACGGCACTGGCAGTGAAATTAAGATTACCACTAATGAATTCCATAATGAAATCTTTAAAATACAAAATAATCTACCTTATAAAGAATGGGTATTCACTGTGAAGGATCATGTTAGAGAAACTTTAAGTTTAGCAGCTGGTAGCGGCGGTAGCTCAGGATCTCAAAGTCCCAATACTGCATCAACTGTTGAAGTAGATGCCCTAGCTCAACGTTTCTTACAAAAACATAATCCAAATTCTTATATTCTCTCTTCTCCCGTTATTCCGACCGATATCCCTTTAGGTCAGTACGAAAAATCACAATTATCGGTGGGTGCAACCTCAGGAGCCAGCAGTAGCGATGACAAGGAGAGCGGTAACAAACCTACTGGTGTCTCCACTACTCATGCTTATAATGTAAATCCTATTTGTTTAATTAATAAAACGATTGGAAAACAGGGTAAGAAGGAGATGAAAATGGGGGACTGTAAGAAAGTTGCGATGGGTAGGAGTGAGATGGCGAGTATTAGTTTAAATTTAAGCGAGATATGGGGAAGCATAGGAGGGAGTTTTGGAGGAAATGAAGGAGTTGAGGATGATGATGATACTGATAGTGAATCTGATGAACCAAGTGCAAGTCCTCCGCAGGCTGCTAACAGAGATACAAAAGATGTTACTGCCGATAAAATCAAGAAAACAGCACCTTCTGGTTTCCACGCAACTATAAACAATGATGATGAAACTAGTTCAGTTTTCAGTAGATTTGTAAGTTTACAGAGGAAACATGTAGAGGATATCCGGCTTAGCGTAGGGATATGGATGAAAGAAATGCATAATGAAAAAGCCAGGCAGGGGAATTATAGTGATGATGAAGATAATGTTGAAACTCAAAATCGCAGTGATTTAATCAATCCAAATTACCCATTACTATCTTATTTCGGTGACTCTACCACTGCAAGAGAGGATACTTCTGCACTAGATGTCCATTTCCGAAATAAACTAATCTCCAATGCCGCTATTGATGAAAATATTATCTCCAAAAAAATCTCCCTAAAAATGAATAAACTTTATGTTAAATCTACTTTAAATGAATTAGTGATGAATTTGTATCTGAGATTACATAATCTATATAACAGTGTGAATCCACGAGGTCTATCTTATGAAGTTGAGAAGAAAGCTAAGTACATTAACGGTAGAAACGGAGTACTTGAATGGAGAAATAGACCTAAAATTCCATCTGAGCAGCCTCATTTGGATCAAATCACAGAAAGATTAGTTTTAGATGCTGAAATTGCGGTGAAAGCAAATAGCTCTAGTAGCAGTAGTGCCGCTGCAGCTACTGGCAGCGGTGGACATGCAGCAGCAGCCGCTGCAGTAGCTAATCAAATCACTACTGAGGAGATGAATAGAAAGAAACAACTTGCGAAATCAGCTGTATTTTTATGGAAGAAGAGGATATTGCAGGGTAGTGGCGTCATTGTAGAAGAAGAAAGTAGGTGGACAAGGGGGTTAACCTACACAAAAGAAGGTTTTGTAGGGGAGTTTAGAGAGCGAAATAATAATTTAAAAACTAGGGATCCTAGTAGCGCTGAGGGTGCTATTAGAGTGAAGAGGAAAGCTGCTAGTATTGTTTGGAGATTTTTGAGAGATGTAGAGGAGAAGATTTTGAAGGAATTTACGACTGGGGAATTGAAGAAAGTGGATTTTAATGGATTACTTTTTGAGGCAGTAAAAAATGCAGGAAATAATGGGAGGATGCAAACTAGCGCTGATGATGAATCATCTGATGATGATGATGATAATTCAGATGCAAAAGCTGATACTGTATCTGCTACTGGTGCTCCGCAACTGCCTTCAGTAGTATCAAATAAGATAGCAATCGCAGAAGAAATCCTAGCTAAAGGAATTCTCGACTATACTACTGAAAGATTGATATTTCCAGGTCCCAGAGAGGAGGACTGTGTCTCACCGGGTAGTTATGAAAATCCCTTTTCTGGGTGCTCCTCAGATATTACTGAAGAAAGTGTTAAGGAAGGAAAAGGATCATTTGGTACTAGAATCTATAATTATTTTAAGGATTTAGAGAAGAGAGTGATGGAATTGAAAAAGATATTGACGAGGGAAGAGGCGCTGAATGGTTTAGATAGTGGGACTGATAAAGAAAAACTTTTGATTGAGAGAGTAGGGGGTAAAATACAAAAACAGGATGCTAAGACACTTATTTTGGAAGTGAAAGAGAGAGCTAAAGTTCTTAGGGAAGTGGCAAATCGGTATATTGAGAATGGACAACCGAAAATACCTATCCTATTTGAGGGTTTAAGTGAAGAATTTTCTGATCCTCGCTCATCCTCAATTTTAGCTAACGCAGGTTCCTATCAAAGAATCACTACTACTGCTATGAATACCCTCAACCTTAACCAAAATATTCCTCAACCAACCCTTTTCGAAATCATTGATCATGATTTCTCTATTCTAGCAACAACTATTACGAAATTTCAGAAACTAAATACATTTAATCTAGTCCTACCAGCGTTCGATAGAGGTCTTGAGTCGGTGTTACTAGGGCAAGAATTTACTGATGAGAGTAGGTTGGGGAGATTATACGGTATACTGCTCGGTATTCCTGAATTTTCTGGACCTCCTATGGAATATACGGAACAGTTTTCAGGATTGGAGACTGAGATTATAAGGGAAAAAGGGGATACAGCAGCTGGTGGAACTGTCACTAGGGATAGTGGGGAGGATTATGGTATAAGGCTGGTGCAGGAAGCAGCGGTAGAGGAGAGTGTAAATAAGGATATAATGGTTAAAAGTGATACTGAAAAGCTACAAGCTGCTTCTGATTTTAGGGATTTTTATACAGAGCAGGTAACTAAGGGGTTAAGTTGCTCGCTTGGGGAGAAACCTAAGAAGATTAATAGAACTACCTCTGTTATAGTATGGCAATCTATGAAAGAAGGTAACAATCGAGGTTCTGTAGAAATGCTGCCAAATCAGGGTCTAGCTGGTTATCTCGCAAGGGCAAGGGCTTGTAAAGCAAGAAGATTTTTACATGTAATGATTAACTCGCAGAGCGTATTTGTGAGGAAATTGAAGGGGTTGTGGCGTGTGTATAGGGAGGAAGTTAGAGGGGTGGTTGAGAGAAAAGTAGCAGAGCATTTACGGGCGGTAAAAGGGAGAGAAATGATAAAAGAAAGTAAAAGTTCGAGCGTTGACGGGTCAATTAATGTGAATGAACGACTGACTACTGTACAAAAGTTAGCGTTAGAATTAAGTATACAAGAAAAACGCGTTTCTACTGTGGCCAGTGTGAACGATAATCAAAATCAAAATTTACCTGTTCAGTCAAAAATCTCTGAAAACCTGTTACATAAAGCTACTGATTTCCTATCGATTGCTGATAGATCTGATAGTGAATCTCCATTTCAAGTTGTTTTACAGAAACCAGGTCAAAGTCAACAGAGTCAGAAAGTAATCCTGTTTGATACTAGATTTAGTTGGAACGGGAAATTTCTAACTGAAAAAACGATAAACCTAATTCGAGATGAAGAAGAGCAGCTAATGCAGCAGTATTCTTTGTTTAAGAAAAATGAAAGAGATATAGTAAATAGTATTTCTGAAACTGACAATCTCTCTGTAATCGTAAATGTAGATCATGTTACTGATTTTTTGTCAAAATCTGCTATAATAAATAGGATTGATAATGATGAAAATAAACATCCTAATCTCGATTGGAATGATGTAAATCACGCTTGGTATGAAGATAGTCTAAGAAATATTTCTCCTAGTACAGAAGGGGATTCTGAGGTATTTGAGAAGCTTGTGGTAGACCAGCTTAGAGAAAATGATCCAACTAATTATAGCAACAAAGCAATTACTGATAGGGAAAGACAGAATCAGAAAAATTCCTTTTCACAATTAACTTTCAATCCTCTTCCTTATTCTATTTCAATTCTGGATCTCCCATCTAGTAGATGGTTATCTCATGAAAGAACTCAAAGTAATGTAGAAAGCACGATTGCCCAGTTAACTCGTTTAAGTGAATTCTATATGGGATTCGAGAAATCTAGTAGTAGTCAAATGTATAGAAGGGAAAGGAAGTTATCAGAGGCGACGAAATTGTTTTTAGATAGTAGTTTAGAAGCAGTAAGTCAGGGCAGCGGAGTTGGATTAGCAGGCACGGGGAAAAACAACTTATCAAAAGGAACAGCTACAACTCAGAAAGCAGGAAGAAAATCTGGTAAAGCATCAACAGGAGGCTTACCTAGTAAAGAATCTCTTAAACAAAAAAGACAGATGTTTGATCTTGAGGATGATAGTGAAGAATTCGAAAGTTCTACTGGTAATAGTGATGAAGAGAATGACATCAATGATTTACAGGGCGAGGAGCGTGAGATTCAGAATATGAGTGAGCAATTAGTAGCTAGGGGATGGAAATTGTATGAGAAAATTGAGAATTGGAGAAGTAATCAGGAATGGATACTGGAGAATGGGGAATTCCATGGTAAGGCCCAAGATAGTGGGAAAGCAGATAAGTTATTATCAACATTAGCACAACTACAAACCGCAATAGATAGCGGTATTGAAGCTCTAGCCGCTCTATTCCGTAGGGGACATCAATTTTTCAAATTATCTGATATGCTTAGAAAAAGAGATAAGAATGTACCTTTAGTGTTTTCTCCTAGTTTTACGACATCAGAGCAGGCTAAGCATATGCTTTTTCAAAGAGCGAAGCATCAAAGACGTTTACGGGGGGAGTATGGTGGAGGCATACTTGGTGTTATAAATTGGGGCGAGAAACAAGAATTAGAAGGCCGAGGGGGCGCAAATCTCTACAATGCAGACGAACTTCAGAAAGAAATGCTACATGAGATTTATGTTATGAGACAATTCACTTATGGGGGTGATCAGACACCAGATAGTAATCGATTTTGGGGTTTTGTTCATGAGCATGGGTTATTCGGGAAAGCATGGGATGATGCTAGGGGTATACTGACCCAGCATTACAAACCAGGGGGTGAAACTGGTGCTGATGGAATGGTCCAAAACCCAGATTCATTTCTATATAAAGAACCTTTTGCATATGAAATAGAAGGGTTTTTTAGAGATATTAGGGCGTTTAATAAGGGATATAGTCTTGCACCAACAGTAACTCCAGTTGGAGGTAGTAGTTCCTCTACTGCACTATCTAGTGTATTAGCTAACTCTGCTGTAGGAGTCGGTGAAGCCACCTCCTATGGGAGGAGAAAAGCTGTGAATGCTTTACAATCAATTCGTGACCTTGAAGAAATGATAGAACGCGCTGGTGGACTGGACATAGCTCCAATTTTCAACAGCGTAGTAGGGGGATTTACTCCCTCTACCGACGAGATTCTTCTTGAAAACAGTAATAGCGGGGTAAGCCATGTTCAGGCTGGACATGTAAATGATGTAATTTCTAATGCTGATCTAGAAAATTTTGATGATTCTGTATTTAATCGTAGAGACGTTTTATTTTCAGAAATAGATGGAAAATATCTCGATGATAATCATGGGTCTACTGATCGAGGTTTCTATTTATTGACACATAATGCTAGAATTTTATTACCTAGAAATGATCTTAGGACTTTTATAGACAAGAATATTTCTGAAAATACGCAAAGAGCAAAAGAAACTGAAGATATTTTGCAAACCCATTTAGCTAATCCTTTTTCCAAGTACGATTCTAGAATCTCCGCAAAAGGGATCTGGATAAAATACCGTGTAAGAGATGTTGCTGAAGATGTTTCTAAAGATAGAGAGGATTTATGGGCATTTATTCATATAAAGTTTAGGCATTATCACGGCGAGGCGAAGTATTTGGATAGTGATTACCTGAAATCTATAAATGGCAAAGAAACACCCGCCGAGGAAGGTCTTTTAAACGGAGATTCTATTGGTTCTTGTGCAAATAGGGCTACACCACTTGATGTATCTCAGTTTTTCCCATTGGCGGGGCATGAAGAAAGAGAGAGGGAGATAAAGTCGAAGGAATATTTAGATAAAGTAGTAGCATGGAAAAAGAAATTCCCTAGTGCGAAGAGTTTTCCTACGGTGAAACCGATGGAACAGTATATGGCGCAGGCGAGCAGGGGTGGTGGTGAATATAGAGAAGCAGATGGTACACTCCGCGAGCAACCAGAGGCTACTGATGCACCCGCCGAGCCATATCCCAGCAAGCCATGGGATCCTTTATCTGAAAGAGAACTTGAGGCGCTGGAGTTAGGTTTATCCTTTATTTCTGAGATACTTCATGTGGGACCGAGTCACGGTTCTACGGGCAGGATTAATGTGGGTGGTAACGGAGAAAATACGAGCGGTAGCAGTGGTTTCGGTATGGAAAGAAATGAATTAAAACTAGCATTTATAAAGGAAGCTCCGAAATTACAGTCCTGGAAAATGAAATATTTAGGAGAGCAGGTGAAAATGGAAGAAGAGGTGATGGATGAGAATGAGGAAACAGGGCAAGTACCCGGAAATTCAAAGGATCCTAAGCAAATGGGCAGAACATCCGGTTATTCAGTTTATGAGGATGCTCAGGTGAAGAAATATATTTCAGGACCTTTTAATCATGCAGAGAGCGTTAGTACAAAGCATATGCCAACCTGTAAAGGGTTAGATAGGATATCTGAGAGAAAAGGTTTTGTAGAGAATAGGAGAAACTGCCCGAGTACGAATCATTTATTGAGGGGGAGGAGGATATTAGTAAGTATGTTAAAAAAGATGGAGCAATTGGAATTAAGAGTTGAGGAGAATATTGGAGCGAAAATCGCGAGTGCTATAATAGAAACAGGGCTGTTGGGGATAGAGAAAGGCACAGAAAGTACTCAGCCTGCTGGTGGTAGTACAGCAACTGGTAGCTCGCAAGATAGAGCTGTAGTTGCAGCTCCTGCAGTAACTATTTCGGAGCTTCAGAATCAAGGTATAATTAATAGTTACCCATGGTCTCAAATACGTTTAGATAGGAGTTATTTAGAGAAAATAGCACGTGTTTGCACTTACCCTACTTACGGTAAGAACGCATTTCAGGGCATTAATGATAAAAGTTCTAATACACTGGGGCATATTTTGAAGGTTTTGAATACTGAATCAAATAAAGGTCCAAATACAGCTGCTGTAGCTGATGGTGGTGCTAATGGTTCAGGTATCAATGCAGTTACAAATATAAACTCACTTGTAGATTGGGAATTTTCTGAAAACATTTATTTGAAAAACTACCATGTACTACCTGCGGAAGTACTATCAAAAGTCGCAGGAGCGTTTTTATCCCTTCTAAGAGAGAATCAGCTCATAAATTCCGGTAAAGACAAAGAATTCCAACAGCTCTATACTGAAATATGCTCGAATGAGCAAGCAGGGCGGAGTTTATTTTTGAATTACCCAGTGGAGTTACTGAATGATTATGAAAAACGTGTCCAGACTCAAGGATTTGCGCCCTCTACTAACAGTTTTCTTGATTCTCTTTCAGGTTCTCAGAATGGTGCTTCTAGCAGCGCTGATCAACCTAATTTAACCAAAACTCGTTTTCTCGCTACCATCAGATCAATTCAAACAGTGCAAACCTCTCTCTGTAACAAAATAAATACTGCGCATACTACTTCTCTTGTTAAAAACACCCTCTTAAGAAGATTTCGTATCTCTCGTCTTAAAAAGTCAAGGTCACTTAGGAAATTAAAAAGACAGATACTAGGGCAATTTTTCTCATCTACTTCTTTTACACAGTATGACTATGAACCTAATGAGAATCTGGATATGAATTTCGAGCAAGTACTCGGGAAAATGTTTGAAAAACTAGTGGGGGAAATGTTAAAAGCTGTTTATAACACCGTGGTTGGGTCAATTCCGATAATTGGGGATTGGTTAAAGATCAAGAATAAAGAGGGGAGTGGGGGGAAAACGAAAGAGGAGTTGGAAAGAGAAGCGCGAGAAAAAGCAGAAAAGGAAGCCTGGACTTCTCTAGATAAGAGTCGGAAGGATGTTGAGAAAAGGGTGAAGATAGCTATGCAAGTTTATGATCGATTAGTGAATTTAGAGGAGGAGATGAGGAGTGAAAATTTTGTGCAGTGTAGGGCGCCTTATAGTTTTGAGAAAATCAATAGTGGGAGTGGACAAGTAATAGTTTCAGAAGGGGATAAGGAGTTTTATGGTATCAAAGAGGAGGGTATAAGCTCCTTATATGGGACTAGCTATAAGAATCTAATAGAGAAGAATTTTAAAGAGGTAGATGGGTTGGAGTGCAAAGAGAATCTAAATGCTGCTACAGTAACTGGTGGTACTGGTACAAATGGTGGTGTTGGAAGGGTCTTGAAATATTCTGATTTACAATCTTCTTATGCAGAAACGGATTTAAAAGTAGTATCGCAATATAGCAATTGGTTTCTAGAGTTAAAGAATGGAGAAGGTAGTGGTATGGTAGATAGTCTTTCTTTTGAAGAAATGTTAATCAGGAAGAATGAGGGTATGCTATATACTGGTTCAGAGCCGATGTGGAAGAGTATATTATTTAGGAGGTTGATAGAACAGGCAGATTTAAGTTTACAAGGCGTATACAGCGAGCTTCTTAAGGAGGAATTTACTAAGAAAATCGATATGCTGATGGAGGCGGAATTTACTTCATATGAAAATACTGCAACTAACGATGACAACAATGAAAAAGCTGTTGCTTTGAGGAAATCTTTATTAAAGAATAAAACATTAAAAATAGCATTAAGAAATCCAGAATTGTTTTCTACACCGGATGGGAAGGTGTTGCTTAAAAGAATGCTAGAAGATTCTAATGGTGAAAATAGCGAGCATACGGTTAAAATAGAAGCCGGTAAATTGATGATTAAGGCTAAAAATCCAGAACAAATAGAAGGTCAACCTCCTGAAGATGAGGTTAATAGCGCTATTGATCATCAAGTACGTCAAGAGATGTACGAGAAGGGATTGACACCACGTTATGGTAATTTTGCTAATTCTGAGTGGTACAAGCGTGCTTATGAAAAAAAGAAAAATGAAATTGAAAATAGAAGTAGTAAATATAAGAAGCGCATTTCTGATCTACAAAAAATCACTGACAATAAGAATAGTTTTGAATCAGATTTGATTTCTAAGCAGAAACTCACATTATCGGGAAGAGATGGTGCAATTGTAAGAGCTCAAAGAACTCTAGCTAGCCGCGCAGCCGCGATTTTCCATCTCATGGAATGGAATGGCTACCCTGGAGTCGATACTGATATAAAATATAGTCAGCGGGGACATTATAAGACTTGGGGGAATAGTGGGAGGAGTTTAAGAATTGATGCTGGTGCCGAGGGAAGGAGTTTAACCGACGAGGAAGACAAGGCTTATGAGAAAGCACGGCTAGAAAATGACGCTAATGACGAGGAAAATGGTGGTAGTTTTAGTGAAGGTAGTGGACAAAGTTATAAATTAGGTATTCTAGAACAACGACGTCAGGCAGAGATTGATGAAAGACGGAAACAGGAGCGGTATCTTGGATATCAAGAAGATCGTTTACCAATAGATGTCACAGTCGTGAAATTGCTTGAATGGGGAATGGAGGATAGAGTGAAAAATGAATATTCCTATCAAAATATAATACTTAGGAAAGATTTTGAAAGAACGACAGTGTCAAAAAAAGATGGTAAAGTTTCCAAAAGATATATCAGAGAAGGATTCTGGACAAGGCTTTATCTTAGATTAGCGGCATTAGATCGAGTGAATTTTCCTAAACACCCATCACATGGGGAAAAGAAAAATAATAGGTATGATGATGTAATTGTCACTAGTAATCTCGGTTCTGAGGACGATGATTGGCTCTCCCTGGACGAGAAAGAATCCCTATTGCAAATTTGGTGTCTAGCCTACCTAAATCAGGCTGCTAAATTACAAGAAGAGATTTCTATAGGGGATTTTAAGAGAGTAATTCAGAATAAATTTACATTTAATGAGCTTTATACGTTATTGAATGGAGAAGATAGTGGCAAGAAGCTTGTAGAATCTAAGAAAGTTTTTAGAACGGATGAGGAAATGGTGAATTTTTATAAAGTTATGAATGCTAAAAATGTAGAATGGGTAATGCAGGAAAGGATGGATAGAGAGACTTTTCATAGGAGATTTCATGAAAGATTGAGAGAATATTTTAATGATAATATCAGTACAATGGTGATAAATGAGGAGGGATGGGAATTGATTAGGTTAGCAATGCTAGAACATAAAGTTATTGAAACTAATCGTACACCATTAAGTTATTACTTTGAGAAAGATGAAGAAACTAATAGTTGGATATTGATTAGGAATATTAAAGTTAATGAGAATTATACTATACCAAGGAATTCCCCATTGCAGATGACTTCTAATTTCATGGAAAGGAAAATGAGAGAGATGAAGCGAGAGGCATTAACATTGGAGTATTTGGTAGAGAATATTAAAGTAAAAGTATTGAAGTTTGAGCCGCCTGTTGGGGGGAGTGCTGTTGGGGCGTCATCTGATAATGGATGGGGATGGTCCGAGGGACCCAGATGGAGTAATAGAAGTTATAGAACAGAAACTAGTCCTGAAAACAATGAATCTGATGAAAACAATAATGAATACAAGAAAGAACGAGAAAAATGGGCTAACCTTGCTAGAGATGTAAATAAGAATGCTAGAGTCGTGTTTGCTAATAAAAGACGAGCAAAGGAGAAGAAAATAAAAGCAATGGAGAAATACAATTACCCTGTTAAAAACAATGATGAGGCTAGTGAAATCAATACTGCTGATATCCCTATGTATGATGGATTTTCTTCTTTGCAGAGACCAGATTATTCAGCTGTAGGACGAGGGGCTGGTAAAGGTTCTGCTAGATTCTCCCTAGTAAGAAGTTATCAAACCGGTCTTGACCAGTTATTTAATGAAGAATCTTGTAGTAATAGCGGGCAAATAAGGCCTGAAATCTATCAAGAGATTCAAGATGGGAATTACAAGGATATTATTGTGCAGGTAGAATTAAGTGCTATAAGGGTAATGATAATGGGAAATCAGTTTTTTCATGACACCGTGATTAGGGAGTTGAAACTAGGTATAGAAGGGAGAAATAAGGGAATTAAGTATAATCAAGAGGTTATTGACAATCTGATGAAACCAATTCTTGCTGTATTTCCTGAAGATGATATCACTAGAATCCCAATAAGTGAGAAAATTAATGGTTTATCGAGTAAATTAGTGTTGGTAATATGGCAGTTATTTGTAGGGAGATTTGCGAAAGAACGCTCAGCTGGTGGAGTTGATCAAGTGCAAACAGATCTGTACTGGAAAATGATAGAAAATACTGCTGTCGCTGTTGAGATTGAAAATACAGAAGTACTTTTTGATGAATCAAAAATCATTCCTCAACGAATTTTAGGTGATGAAGAATTGATAAATCGTATCCGTAGGGCTATGATTCACATTTTTGCAGGCCCCGCCTGGGAAAACGAGGATAGACAGAGGCAAGAGAATGGTGGCGGGGAATTTCGCTTAATTAGGATAACAGTATCAGCACTAGAAAAGCAAGATGAAATTGACTTAGATTTGAACATTGCCGGTGAATGTGAAAATGATTCTAACTTGCTAGGAGGGTTCTGCGGGCTATCCAGTAGATTAAGTAGTGGTGAAATTGGAAGTAGTGGCTCCGAGTTTATCGATAGTGAAACTAACGAGTCGCCTCCATTCCATCTTCCCTCTCCTAGAAAACTCTTATTTGACCTATGGAAACTAAAAAGAGCAGCTAAGTTACTGTCTCATTATGAATTCCAGAAAATGATGAATGTTGATTGTAATGAATGTATAAATCCTATTTCTAAGCCTGAAAAGGTTGAATATTTAGAATGGAGTGTTGATTCTACGAGGGATGTATTTCCTATTTCAATTACTGCGTTGGAATTTAGTGAAAGTTTCCGATGGATTTTAAGACATTTTAATGATTTAATTCCGATGTTTCAACCTGTTTATTTGAATATGCAACTGAATCCGTATAGGATGCCGCGATTGTCATCAATTAAGAAGGAATCAGGACAAGAAAATGATGATATCGATGATGACAGTGCTCCTCTTTCTTCTGCTACAGCAATGTCAAAATCTGATCTACTAGCGGTATCAAGTTCTTTAATAACATTTTTGAAAGCTTTTATTCTTTCTATGGCATGGTTATTTCGAGCTTTTCTTCAGTATGCTTATATAAGACCTCAATTTCAGGATGCTAGAGCGGAATTTTTAAGACTACAATCTGAAACTACTCGGTTTAGCGGACGACTTGAAAGGCAAATGGAAAGTTTGTTTGTTGCAGTGGAGGAGGGCGATGGGAATGATGATAATATCTCTACCGCTACCAATGGTGGTCTTGATTCTCCTTTCAACCAAGTTCGTTATGCGCGTGCTGTCACTCGTTTATCTTATAAAGCATTAGAAACTTTATCTATTATTTTAGAATCGAAACAGAAAAACGGGTATTATGTACCATCTGAGTTTCTGAGAAGGACCCCGTATTTACAAGGAATTAGCACTGTAGAATCGAAAACAACCCAAAGTGCCATGATGTTATTTGAAAATAGCGGGCAAGGTCTCGCTTTGGATTGCGCAAAAGATACCCTATCTAGTACTGAAACTGCTGGGGAATGTATCAAGAAGAAGACTGAGATATTAGAAGATATTGTGAGATTACAGGTGTATAATTTGAAAAGTGAATTGAATTCTGAATTGGAATATACATTAGGTAATGGGGGAATTAGATCGTTTACATCAAATCACGGCAGTCACAGTGCTAGCTTAATTAGTGCTAGTCAATCTGAACAGCAAAAATTATCTTTTATGCAATTGCATATGAGCATGAGTGAGGATGAGATCGAAAAAGGTTCTATATTAGCGAGGCAATTTGCATCGGCGGAGGAACCGGATATTGTTCGGCCTGAAACTTCTCAAACAGTAGCAGTTACGGTGTTTAATAGAGAAATAGATAGAATTGTAAGGAATCATTTTGTGCAGGGGATCAGAGTACCTGTGGAGAATTGTCAAGAAGATACTGCAATGGGTGATGATGGTAGGGCTGGTAAAATTGCTAAAGATATCAAATGTCGTGGTACTGTCGTCAGTAAATCTATTGAAACTTTTTCATTTGATGGTACTTATGGTAAATCAGGTACGCAGTCATTGATTGATTTCGCAGCATCAGAAAGAGGTAATCCAGTAAAGCGCATTAGAACCTGTGAAACCCTAGGCCAAACCCCAGGAACTTCATTTACTGGTTACGCGCTGTATGAAACCATCAAAGATTACTTTTCTATGTATGAACAGATATATAATCGTGTAGTGAATTCTAATGGTAGAGAAAATCATAAAATCACTTTTAGACAAGCAGAAATAGCGGATTTATTTACTTCAAGTATGATAAAGAATTTCATTACGCATAAAGTTTTATGGAGACCTTGTGAAGAATCTGTTATGTTATCGAGGTTTTTGTTAGATTTGTATTGGAAAATGGTATTACTGGAGAGGTGTGATGAATTGCGGTATGATAGTGAAGGAGAAATTGACTTTTCCGACTACGATGTTGGGGGAACAGGGAATGGAGATGAAAACATGGATGTGCCAGAAACTACAGGACCTGAAGATGCATCAGAAGAAACTATAGATAGAGAAGTGGATGAATCTCTAGGAAGAGATGTTAATACAGCTACTGCTCCTGCAGCTCCTGATTCAAATCCTCCTGCTCCAGTTTCACAGCAACAACCGCCACCACCTGCTGCACCAGTAGCAAAAGCCCGCCTCAAAACTACCAGGATAAAACAGCGTCCCGACTTATGTAAAACCCGAGCAATGCAAAAAGTGTTTTTAAAAGAGAAGAAACAGAGGGATACTGTTGGGAGATTGAAATTGCAGAGGAATAGCAGGAAGAAATTGACTAGATTGAAATTGAAACAGTTTATCAGGGAGAGTGGAAATGGAATTGGGGTAGTACTCGGTAAAGAAGGAGAAATAGGAGGTGATATCACAGATAATGGTTTTAAGAAGAAATTACAACAGTTACCACTAGAAAAAGAAAATGGTAAAGAAAATTTATTCTTTAATCAGGGTACTAAAAATGAAAACAATGGTACCAGTAACGTACTAGAACAAGAACTGTTGACTCAACAATTACTATGGGTGCATATTCAGGATGTTATTGGGGAGTACGAAAAATATTTTAAGGATTTTGACGGGCAGGAGGAATGGTTAGCTGCAAAAAAACGAGAAAAAGAGTACTGGAAAGAGATCAGAGAGTGGGAACTAAAAAATCGAAATGGCTACGGTAGTCCTGATTTAGATTCCGATACTGATAAGGATGAAGCAGAAGCTAATGTACTCTTATTGGATCCCCCGCCTAGTGCTACACCCACTCCTGTTGATCCAGTAAAAGTAGTTGAAAATTTATTGTTAGCTGATTTACAGTTTTTGTCATTTAATAAAGCTGTAGCAGATACAGTTAATGGTATACAGGCTTCTAGTAGTGGTATTTTATCATTGCTTCCTGATAATATAGTTGCAGCCAGGCAAGCAGAGCAAACTAAACGGCAGCAGTTAATTGCAAACATCTCGCCTCAATCAGAATCTCAGGAAGATATTGATGCAGCTGAGCAAAAGAAGCAAATTATTTCAAACGATTTTAACAGTGCTGCAATCGGTATAAAACAAGAAGTTGATAAAGCATTGTTATTATATAAGCAAGAACTGAATCCAGAAAAATATCCTCCACCAGCTAATTCCGATACTGAGACACAAATTTATTATTCAGAAGAGTATGGTACTGTTTTAAAGAACTTAATTGTAAACTCGCCGGAATACCTGTTTGACTTGCCTGGAATCGCTCTCACCATCGACGAATTAGGTAGACACGACACTATATTGAAGATAGTGAAATTAGTTGAAAGGGAGATATTTAGGGATGCTGATATTGTGAAATTTGATAAACTGTATATAGCGGAGGAGAAGGAGGATAGGGAATTTGAAAAAGCGATTGCTGATATAGAAAAGAAACAAACCGAAAATACAGATGCTGCTGATACGCCTGAAACCACTAACAAGATAGACTTATATAAGCTTTCTCTTGGTAGTTACCTTGATTATAAGTCATTTGAAGCTGTAAAGGATCAAGAATTCATAACTACAATACCAAACCTTAGAGAAGAAGTAAAGACAAAAAAACAGAAGCATATTACTGATATTTCAATCCTGATGGCAGAATTATTTGGTACTAATGCTGTATCGCAACAAGATATAGCTGTTTCTGCTGCTGCAAGCGGCAGTAATGGTGCTAATCAAGATCAATACAAGAAGAGCATCGAGGAATTACAGAAACACCGATTGAAATACGAGAAACAAGTGGATGATTGGGAGATAGAGCAAGAAAAGGGCATTGTAGCAAGGGAGGAACTGATAAAAAAAGTGTGGACTACCTATGTAGAAGAGACTAAGACTTATGTAGCGGGACACACTATAGAAATATTTTTAGAATTACCAAATGGTAAATTGTCTGAATCACGACTAACGAATGAAGAAACGCAATTATTACGGAAAATTCTTAATGGAGAAGCCAATGGAAATCAGGTAACTTCATCATTAGCTGATGCTAGTGAAGAGGATATTCTCTCGTCTCTAACCCCGATTCAAAGAGCCAGAAGATCTGTTTTATTGAATGATAAAAGATTTTACGGTCTCAGGCAGAAAATTGCGGATGAAGACGCGTATAAGAAGATCTCAGAAGCACTATTACTAGCTCAAGAAAAATCGGCAGCAACTGATGGTGGAACTAAGTTTCCAGGATTGATAAGTCAACAATCTCTTTCTAAAGCACTTGATATAGCTAAAATAAGAAGAGGTTTTAGGCATGCCCAGGGAAGATTAAGAGTCTTACAAGCAAGAGAGCTAGAAAAAGCATGGGCGAAAGGAAACACGTCAAAGAAATCCTTAGCAAAAACAGAAAAGGAAAAACTTACAAAAGAATCAATAGCAACTAAATTCTATATAGAAATGTTGATTATGGTAGTGAAGAAGTATTTACCGGCTAATGATCCTCTAGTTACCGGTGTTGCTAGTCAAACTGGTACTGCAAATGCAAGCACAAACGGTCCCGTATTATCTCAAAACACCATCAATTTCTTACAGAAATTTGTTGGTATTAGTGTATTATTAAATAACCTTGATTTACCGCCTGTATATGATGTAAAAACAGCACTGGTACAGCTAAATCAAGAGAAACAATTGAAGCAGAGAAAAGAAAGAGTGGTTAGACAATAAAGTCTATATTTATTACACTTTAACTAATTTTATTTTGTATAATTTAGACCCACAAAATATTATGATTTTGTGAGATACTGATTAAATACATATAGCACTGTTTTTATAGGAATGCAGTGTACTGTATATCAGTATATTAAGTAGTATTGAATGCTATAATTATTATAATAAAGTTTTAAAAATGTAGGTATAATTTTATTATTTTCTGGCACCAACATACTAATATTTTAGTATCTTTAGATTTTTTGAGTAAAAGACGGTACACCAACATACTAATATTTTTAGTATCCTTAGATTTTTTGTGTAAATGACGGTCACCAACATACTAATAATACTAATATTTTAGTATCTTTAGTCTTAGACTTTTTGTGTAAATGACGGTATCATTGTTAATATAATATATAATATATTTTAGTATAATTTTAAATTTTTTAGTAGAATTTCATATCATTTTAAGTTTTTAGGTAACACTAAGAATCAGATCGGTCCATCATTTCATTTTGAACTCTTTTTTGGACTGAAGCATGAGCTATAACTGTTAATATTTTTCAAATTTCAATAAATGATTATCATAAGTTAAAGATGATACAGGTGTCAAGATGTGGATACGATTGCCGGATACCGAAATTGATGAAATGTTCAATGTTATATGATTGTTTTTTTTTTGAATTTGGATTAGGATATGATGCTTGTGCTTATTTAATTGGTGAATTTAATACTGTCACCTGTGAAGAATTAATAATTTAAATTACTTATATTTTGCAAGAGCGCGACGGCGTGTATCATCATGTGAGCTACAGTATATCTATAATGCATACATCAGTACAGTACATTATGATTATTGATATTTGATACGAATGATTATTTATATTTTTTTGAATAATTAGAGTACTATGTAGAATATCATGCATTAGTACTTTGCTTTAGTGGTTTATTATATAGGTCAATACCAATTCAAATTCTCAATTTTCTTTAACCCTTTACACTGACAGTGCCCCTATTTAGTATTATTAAGTGATAGTAACTTTTTTTATATCAGATTGAGAGTACTTTCTCAAAAGAGGTCTTGAGCAGTAAGTAGTCACTAGTGAGGTAGAATTTCAATATTCAGTAATTTCTAAATATATTGTACAATTTTTTGATTATCATTTTGCCATACAACTTAGTATGAAGCTAATAGTTAATTCATAATTCCGTTACATAGTAGCGAGTAGCATTTTAATCCTATTTAATTCATTCTAATAAGATGGTGCTATATAAGAATTTCCCATATTTTTTTAAGAGAAGGTTATTCCTCACTCTATTTCTCTTCCTCTCCCAAGTCTCCCTTGCTGTAAATGGTACTGCTCGTATTTCAATCCTTCAAAAACGACTTGAAAAAGCAATTGTAGAAGCTTTAGCCCCCTTTGGAATCACGCCAGCTCAGCCAGACCCAGCGGAAAATGGCGGCATCATTAAGAATCCAGAACCTAATCTACTTATTTATTATGGCGATCATAATTCACAATTCGCTGATATACCAACCGCAAAATCTCCTTTAGACGGCAGTAGTACCGCTTTAGGAGAATCGTTTGAGAGTTTTATTGAGAGATTTGTTAATAGAATGAATGAAGCTAAGGGGAGTGGACCATTGGTGAATTTATTAGTTCCACCGGCGAGTTTTTATGGGAATGATGGAGAAAATGGTGTTAGTACTTCTGGAACAGTCCAAAGTGCAGCTGAGGTGGCAGAAGACGCACTTGGCGAAGGTGTAAATGATTCAGACGATGAAAATATAAGACAAGAAACTGCTATGTTAGATGGACAATTTAGATGGTGGAGTAGAATAATGGATGATTTAATCTATTTTGAAAGTCAGAGTGGACAGAAGTGGAATCTTCCGATTCTTCCGAATACTCAGAGTGCGAGTGATACTACCGCCGCTAATATTCCTTCTACCGATGCTGCTGAGGAAGAAGAACCTGAAAACCTAGTCGATGAATTTAAAGGCCTAGGTATCGAAAGTGATAATGGTGGTACAACTGCAAATGCAAATGCAACACCTCAGCCTGCATCTAGTTCAAATGCACCTGCTGCGGCTGCTGCAGATAAGA
>Ga0099798_10082_pt1 | contig 27992 bp, 22 predicted proteins | sample Uncmet_Sort29A_1_FD_89870 | JGI IMG/M metagenome (GOLD analysis project Ga0099798, IMG submission 89870) | Marine eukaryotic communities from CALCOFI LINE 67, Pacific Ocean - CN13ID_Sort29A_1 | ecosystem: Environmental > Aquatic > Marine > Oceanic | place: Pacific Ocean: Monterey Bay | collected...
ATTACATTACATTATAAATAATAATTATTTTAATTTAATTATAGCTATATAATTAGCTTAATTAATTTTATATATTTTTTTTTTTTTTTTTTTTTTTTTTTTAATTTATACTTTTTCATTTAATAATAAAAAAAAAACGGAGAAAAGCTTCGTCTAGAGCAGTAAAACCGTGAACAGTCTGATGATATATCAGATATATATGATTGATTTAAGTACTACTAACTAAATCAGCACTATTGTCATCCTGGAAGTTCGACATTCTCATATCTTTTGCATCTTCATGGCCTTTGAACGATCTAAACAGCTTATTATTGCGCTCGTATCCACACTTCTCAGGTCTATTGCCTGCTATCCATTTTCTTCCTGCTTTTATGATAGAACAGATACGTTTTCCTGATTCTAGTGCTAGTCTTCTTCTGAAATCCCATATACAGGCGCCATATGCTTCTTTGTCGTCGAGGAACTGAGCATCGCTAGCATTGAATTCCTTGGCTCGAAAGAGCGCAAGGACGTACACATAATAGTTTGCTGAAATCGTCACTCAGTTCTCCAAATTCACCTATGACTAATGAAAGTTTAGGATATTGATTCATTACCTTCGTGATGGGGCCTTCAGTATCGGATGTTGTTTGGAACCATTTGGCGTCCGCTTTAGCAGCTTTCACGTAGTAACCATTGCCTGTCTTGCTCCATATCGCTTTGGCTCGTCTGTTGACTGGGGTGTCTTGGGCTCGGACCTTGTAGTTTTCGGAGTCGTCTGGGCCACCATGAAGGGTCTTGATTTCGAACAGGTGCTCTACGTTCTCATTGTAATCTTCAAGGACCTTGGCGTTTGTACCTGTAAAATTTATAGGCACATTAACGATACCATCAGGTATTAAACCACGCTTAGCTCTTATTTCGTCGTTGTCCAAAGATTCATCCTGAGGTAACAGCTTCGTGAAGATCGGTGGTTCGTGTTCGGCGTGTACGCCTGCTTCATCGCAGAATTGCATGAGCAGGTTGTGGTGAGCGTCGTGCCAAGGGCCAATGCCGTCGCCTGGGAAGCCACCGGCTCGGTATACCATGCCATGTGGGTCAACTTTGTTCTTCTCTGGATTGGTGAGGTATCTACCTTTAGTCATAGGTTTACCGACATCATTTTTTATGTAATTTATTGGATCTCCCAGATAAATATCAATTAACATGCTAACGTCTTCAGATGTGAACGAATGACTTAAACCTAACACTTGTAAGGGATTCGTGAAGCGATGGGCTCTCATGAGTGCATTCCAAGTCCTCTTGGCTATAGTATTGCTGGTGACAGAGCTGAAGTGCTTGGTGATTCGTTCCTACATCGTGCTGCGTGAAATGATTTCAATATGAGTCGCAATTTGACAGGGGCTGCACACGCTTCTTCATCAGTGTCGACAATGAAGGGAGGATTTGGAGTGCCTACGTTACAATTAAATTCAGTTCTCAGATATCTATGTGCATCTAATATTCCTGTAATTAAAAAACTGAGGCTCCCATTATTTCGGTCTTGGTCTTGGTGCTTTATGAGGGTTTCGAGGTTCTTGTAGTTGGTTCCGCCCAGGCACTTGGCAAAATCTGTGTTGAGTGCAGCTGTGCGGTTGTTGGACGGAGCGCTCGCGCTATCTAGAATGTATTTAATGTATTTGGACATAAATGAGAAATGTGAACCAGCATGCAGTGCATCTTGATCGAAGAGTCCAATGCCCCCGTCCTTGAAAGGCAGATGTGATCGCATGCTTTGGATCTTGGTCAGAGTGGTTCCTGACGCTCGTCCTCTAATTGTATCTAAGCAAAAATCTAACGCGCTAGTATAGTAGTGGATATGTGGTTTAACAAGATGGTATGGTATTGCTGCAAAATGATACAATCCAAGTTTTTGTAGGCTAAATATTAACATGGTATATAACACAGGTGTTGCCTGTCCTGACAGTCGGGCTACGGCTTTGTATACTCGATCAGCCATATCTCGGCATTTGTTGGCTGCAAAGATCGACATGAAGGCGTCGCTTCCCACTGGTAGACCACCAAAGATGTGACCTTCGCCTGATGTGATACCACCATAACCATCGGTGTCGAATGTGGCCTTGAGCACATGCTTCTCGTAGTTGTTACTTTGCATGACTTGGGTAAACTCTGATAACTCATCACTTGGTGGTATATTATTGGTTGAAAAAAAACATTTGTTAGGATTGAACTTGAGACCAATTTTCTGTAGCTCTTCTTTCAATTGGGCGCTCGCTCGTATAACTGCCTCTGGTGTGCCCGTTAGGTGGATATCGTCGGCACCTGCTCTCAACATGCCATTACATGTAGAGTGTAAATTATTATTGACTGTTACTAGTGCGTCTTTTATTGCCATTAAAAGAGCTACACTAGTATACATGTTCATAAACTGATTTGAAACTTTTGACTTGAAATTGAAACAATATCATGATACACACAAATTTACATACTTGACTTGACCAATATATTATTAATTAAGGCAATCCGGAAATATACGGAGCCCATTACATTACATTACCATTAAATTTTATAATGCATTGTCATTTACCACTGGTAGATCGATATCTACCGGTATGAATAGGTATGCAATGCTACTATGCATAGCTTATTATTATTTTACGCGTGCTCAGGCAATTGCAAATAATTACTAGGTTTTTTAAGTCTTACCTTACAATAAATAAAAATTATTAAGAGATAAAAATTTTTTAATATTATAGCTAAATTATAATATAAAATTATATAAAATTATGCACATAGATCTATAGATCTAGATATTATCGATATATAAAAAAAAAATTATATATAATAATTTATTATAATTAGATATCATGATCATGATCATTATAATTATAATTTATATAATTATGCATAGCTTGGTATGCATAAATATATTTAATTATAATTATATATTATATAATATTATATATATAATTAATTATTATTAATTTTATATACATAATAAATTAAATTATATAATTATATAATATATATATATATAACGTATGTATATACATGTACATGTACACTAGTCCAGTACTATAGATAAGTCTTGTATATAATTAAATTATAATAATTAAATTATAAAATGTCATAAATTTAAAGTTCCTGGACCAGAAATTGGACCTCATGATCATATGCATGATCAGATAATATTATAATTTTATTTTGCACTGATTTTAATTTTGCAGATGATCGAAGAATAGATCGAAGGGTCTCGAGCTCGTTTGTTTCAAGATCTAATAATTATTATTATGTTTAATAATTATTATTATAATAATAATTATTATTTTTTTATAAGCTTAATAATAATTCACGGGGAATTTATTAAATTATAATTATGCAAATTGCATAGACCATGGTAAGCTTACCCGTATAATTACCTGGCTCGACCAAAATTAATGTGACACACATTGGTATGTAAGCACACAATCTTAGCACAATTGCTCGCTGGATCTGTGCTAATTTTAGCTTTATTTGAATGTCACGCAGCATCCTCGACAAAGTACCTGGTATCAGATATACAAAACAAAACTCATTTAGTTCATAAAAAAACTGGGCGCGACAAGCAGAACAGAGAATAACCATAAATATTGGTGTCGCCACTCAAGGCCTGTCTCTGCTCACCTTCTCACGTTGGGACCATTTTTTCTTCGTTATGACTGCGGAGACAAAATATGTTTGCCAGTGGTAACGCTTTCATTAGTCTCGTCTTTCAACATTCCAGAGTTGATCACTATTTTACCATATTTACTTGCTTTTCCTCTGGGAACTAAATAAGGCTTCTTGTGTGTGTGTGTGTGTGTGCGTGTGTGTGTGTGTGTAGTACATTTCACAATGCTTGCTGCAAGATTGGACCTTCTATGCTTGCTTGTAACATAGCAGACTTGGCCAACGAGGCACTTTCTGTTCTGAAAGGTGTGCTTGTCACAATTTGCCCAACTTGTCGACAACAGCACTCCTTACTTTGAATTTGATTGCTAGGCGGTGCGGACTATCTTCATTTGGATATTATGGACGGTCATTTCGTTCCCAATATTTCTTGGGGACCTCCAGTTGTGAAATCACTTCGGTTAATAGATTTAATTGATGTATTAATTTCGCTTAATTTCACTATGTGTTGCACTATTGTGTTGAAATATATAAATTTTCAGAAAAACACTGTCCGACGATTCTATTTTTTTCGATTGTCATATGATGGTCAGTAGGCCATCTCAGTGGTTCACTAATTTTTTACTTTTCTTTAAGATTTGATACAAATTCTTGTGAATCATATTGGACTTTACGATTTAGGATTGAAGCTATCAAAGATGCTGGTGGAGATCAGTAAGTTGACATGCTTGGATCCGCATGAATATGCATATTTTGCATCAAATTTGTGATTATTTACAAAGTTAGAAAATAACGAACGGCTTGTGTTTCTAAAGATATACCTTTCATATCGAGGCATGCGAGACCGTTGAAACTGGAGAGGAAGAAAATACACCTATTTCAATCTGCAAGTCTATCAGAGCGAATGGCATGAAAGTTGGTATAGCAATAAAACCAGGTAACCCCTTACTGACTCCATGCATTGTTTATATTTTTTCGATCTGAAACTTTCTTAAATTTTGTAGCTACGTTGGAATCAGCGGTCAAAGATTATATTTCTCTCGTGGATATGGTACTTGTAATGACTGTTGAACCGGGGTTCGGAGGGCAGTCGTTTCGTCCCAATTGCTTGCCAAAAGTAGTTATATATATTTAGATTGAATATAGACAACATTTGTATTGTATACTATCAGGTCCTAGCTCTGAGGGAAACTTATCCTGAACTAGATATTCAAGTTGATGGTGGTCTAAGGTTAGAAAAGTGATGCACTTGAAAAACTATTGTTAATTTTTTATTACGGATTTACTTAGTCCAAAGACCATAGATCTTGCTGCCAAGGCTGGTGCAAACAATATAGGTCTGTCTGCTACTTTCAACCGTATTCAAAACATTTAACCATTGTCTATTCCAGTCTCTGGAAGCGCTTGCTTCAAAAAAGGTGTGGATCCTGCAGAACCAATTAGCATGATGAGGTCTAAAACATGTACCAAAAGCACACACAGTACAAGCGTTCGCACACACGCATACACAATAAAGAAATCAATAAACTGCTGATTTTTGCCTGCTTGAATTGCGATTGACCTTTCAGGAGAAGTGTCGAAATTCATGGAAATGGCAAAGTAGAGCAAAATCCTGGTAATTAAAGAAAGCAAAGTAAGATATAGATGTTGCACTTTAATCTCTAGATATCTTGAGTAAAAAAACAAGATTATAGAGACAGACTTCAATGGTAGCGTGGATTATATAATATTGTATATATAAATATTCCCTTGCACGAAACAAGATTTCAATTATGTTAATATATTAAATATATAAATATTATATTTAATATGTTAATTTATGTTAATTATCTGAAATATTATATAACTTAAATAAACTTTTCGTGCTCTGCAAAATGATATTTTTTATAATTAATTAGTGTATAATAATTTTATAATTCGTTTACTGTCGCCTGGTTCAAGGAGAGAATGTTTTGTTTCTCATATATTAATATTATAAATAATAATTATTTTAATTTAATTATAGCTATATAATTAATTTTATATTATATAATTTATATTTTATATCTGATTCATGATAATTTAATAAATTATTATATAATTATTAATTAATAAAATTTATTAATAATTTTTTATGCAACCCGTCGAATCATAGATTGACACGGACCCACAGATCTTGTGACCTCTAACGTATTATGTTCATAATACTATAATAAATCATATATTATATCACCAAGATAATTTATTATATTATGAATATAACAATTATTTATTAATGAGAGGGCATGGAAAATTTATACGTATATATAATATTATACACTTAAGTAACTGTTAAAGTGTTAATTACACTATCAAATTGCAATGATACTTTAAAAAACTAAGGTTTGTATAATATTAATATTATACGTAAAACTACGTACGTACTACTACGTACGTAATATTATAATTTTATTAATTACGTATAATATTATGGTTCTAGAAGTTATTATATCCTGATTTTAAAATTTTTTTTTTACATTCTAATTGATTACTAAAAACCGTATGCTGCAATACATGTGTGGACACCTTTTTTCAATTAATATATATATCATTAACTTCCATATATTACCTAATTAACTTTTTTATTTTTTTGTTCCAATTTTCAATACCAATATTTACAAGGAATTTAATATAGGTACCAAATTTATGCAAAATCACCGTGTCCCTCCTGTAAAAATCTAAATAATCACTCATTTTCAAATCTGAGGGCAGTAACTTTTGGAGTTCCTAGACTATTTCTTGTCGATTGCACTTCAAAAAATTGAAAACGAATTCGAAGCATTTTTGTCGTTTTTTTTTTTAACACCTAAATCCCTATAATTATTTTATTTAAATAATTTTCATTTTTCTGGAAATTGCCCTTTATTTCGAAATCACGAACCAGAGGGTCATTTTCGAAAGGAAGATCATTTCTGAGCGTCTCTCAATCGATTGCCGTCGAGAAAAGTTGATCATTTTGGTACTTTAAATTTTTATTTTCAAAACACACATTAAATCTATACAAATTCGAATTCCCTGTATGAATAAATTTTTCAAAATCGTAATTGTTCAGATTTTGGTTAGCATTATATATTATTGAATTTCATAATATTGTATTGTATTGTATTGTATTGTATTGGGCTCTGTTTATGAATATTCAGAAACACTTAATATGTGTTTTTGAATACCTTCCAGATTGCCTTTTAAATTAAATTCAATCAGTTTGTCAAATCAGTTTGAGTTTGAGACATTTTGTGTTCATTCATAAGTCAATTAATAATACAATAAACTCAAGAACTAGATCTTGGATCCGCAAATTTGTCGTGATCAGAAAAGAATAGTGATGTCCACTTTGATGTTTTGGAATGAAAAGCGTTCCAGCAATAAGACAAGTTTCTCTTTCTTTCTCTAATTATTTTATTTCTTCCGAATTTATAGCGGTGTCTTCGTAAGTCTAAACTTCTTTTTTGAAGTTCCTGAATACCTTGAGACCATTCAGGTGAAAACACTGTTTGAGAAGAGGCATTTCGAGTCCTTTGCTGTGACGATGTATCGCAACTTGTGAGACTAGGATCAGATGTGCCGGCATTTATTTGGCGAACTTCTTTTCGCAAGGCTTCTAAAATTGCTTTCATTTCTGTGAAACTATTCTCGATTTCCGTTTGTTTCAGACTAGCTGATTTTGTAATATTATATAATAATTATTTAAAATTTAATTATTATCGTGATAATTATATAAAATTTATAATAAATTATAATTAAATCATATATCAAAAATAATGGTACGAATTCATTTTAGGGATGTGTTCACAATTTAAGAACTCATTGACAAAAGAACTTATATACGTCAACGATACACATCGAGAAACAGTCCCAATGCCAACTATTATAAAGCTAATCCCAATAAGCTGTGACTTAGCTGTCCCAAAATTAAACAAAATGGTTCACAGCTCTTAATATAACAGATGTATCGTTATTAAATTGTATAAAATATTAAAGCAAGATATAATAATTAACTGAAAATGCTTATAAACGTCCACTTCACTGACGTGATCACCAGAGAAGTACCAATTGCAAACTAAAATCATTTTGGACACTTAAATTATGCATCATCAATAAGTTATAACTATGCATACATATTTGGGCATTTGAATTCGATACGCAAATCAGTTTCAATTCTAAGATCAGATAATTATAATATTATTAAAAATGAAAATTGTTATATTGAATTATAGTAGATCCTGGTATCTTCTATGCATACCCCCTGTAGCTGGGTGTCATACCATTTGGGTATGCATATATATTTGTGATATTAAATTTTGAGAAGACATCAAAATTATGGTATCTAAAGTACTACGCCTGACATTTTTTATTGTTCCTATTGCTGTACTGTTGGTGCTGCATCTTATTCTTGCGTCGTTGTTGGTATTATTTGCAATAATTCTTCATTTACCGAACGTAATCTTATTCAGATTTCCTTTTGCGGACCATGAGCTGCAGATAATGAGATTTGAAATGCGAAGAAGGATTATTTTAGTAGTAAGTATTATTACTTATCTCTATTGTGTACTTCAATTCCGCCCCTTCAATGTCGACAAAGACAAACTCGCACTCTAATTTGTTCAATTGCAATATGTAAAAATGCCAGAATAAATCGAATATGGCATGTAGACCGTCGCTGATCGATCCGTCTAAGACAACGAGTTCATCTGAACCAGAAAAGCCAGCTTTCGAATCGATTTCAGCGAGAAGGCTACCAGAACTTGGGAGAACTGTTACTGTTACTAACTCTTTGTTTAGACTTTCTGCGCTCAAAATTGAGCACTGGCTTGTACTTTCGATTTCGAATCCAGACAAAATTATCTCAGTCTCAACTGTAATTCCGAGTGTATATGTTCCGAGCGGATATTCGTTGAGAACGACAGAGACTAAAGCTAATCAAAGAATTAGCAAAGTTCCATACACAATATTGCAGAGTAATTGTGTATGGTACCAGTTGATGTTGAATCTACTAGCGGTGATAGCCACAACTCCCACATTTTGGTTCCTAATTTACTAAAATTTACTAATTGTGTAAATTTATAACAATTCAAATCAATGTGATAAAGAACTGAGCTGAGAACCGAGAATGTCAGCTGCTGGAGTCCCTGTAAAAAACACATTTCAAATGCAAAAATAAAATATTGGAAATCATCCCAATTGAAAACAAGTACCGTAAATTGGGTGAATACACCCTAAATATTAATAATAACTTTTGAATATTATAATTTTTTGCAGGTTAGGACCTATCATTGGTCCTAACCTGCGATATTATTCAAAATAAATATACTCAGTTTATTCATAATTTATTATAATACTATATACCTAGCTCCCAGTTACACGGGCTGCCTGATTCTAAAACGGGGTTACCACATGTAGCAGCACCTGTCTCACCTGTAATACCTATTGTATTCAAATGCGTCTGACTTTAAAAACCATCAAGAAGATGAAATCTTCATGACCTGCTGCTTCCTGAATGCATCCAATCAGATTCATTCCCGTAAATGTCGGTTGAGCATACATTTCAGACAACTTGTCGACGTAAATGGTTTGCCAATACAACATCAACTCTACCATACATGGAGTTGGGTCTTCAGAGTTTATGCAGAAATTGCCTCCTATGATACAATTGGTTGCGCAAAATGAAAATAAGGAGCAAATAATTGTTGGCATATTATTTCACCTGCAAAAGATGCAGCACTGGCCTGACAATTATTGTCAACGCATGGAATACTTAATAAAAGTGGCAGTTTTTTAGTTAATTTCAGTGAACAAATTTTTGCATCTTTTGCAACGTACTCATAGTTGAACATTCCAACTTTGACATTTTCAAATTCTTCCCAAAGAGTTTCAAGAAGGAGAATTGTGCACTGGAGTGGAAGTTTTAAAGCGTCATCGAGGCATGCCTTTGCATCTGCCATAGAACCAGCATCTGACAGACACTTTCGAAAACACAATGAAAAAAGTAATTCCATCAAAACACATGGAAAATGTTTTAAAATTCTTACATCATGGTACGTCTCGTTGCCACCGATATCTAATATATCATATTAAAATGTAGTGTACGATCCTGTTTCCGCCAGTTTTGTACAAACATATGTTGATTTTTTTGTATGTATGATGTTTCACCGTTGCCGCCCAAAGTGTACCACAGAAAATCAGGCCCCGATTTCATATCTGGAAACGCCTTATACAAGAAATAAAAGTAGATAATAAATGCTGAGTTTTAGATATAATGGCATATCGTGATACTTCCTTGGCAGCGGTAACAATGGAGTCTGATCCTTCTTCGGCCCAACCGCAAGCCTTTGTCCCACCGACAGCTTTATTCTCAACTTTGACAAATTTAAAATTATCATGTTTTAAGTTCATCTTCATTGTCCAGTGATCAAAAGTTAATTTACCAATAGCGGGTACGTTATGCTCATCGAATTGATCTTGTATTATTTGCCCTGTTGGACCGGTGTCGCCTTAATTTTGGAAAATATGGATGAACTATGTGCCGCCCTCAAAGTATCACAAAGACAAATGTGTGGGAAAGACAGAGATTGAGGGACGCAGACTGTGGAATTTGTAAAATATAAACATGAAAATTTAAAGCTGGACAACAACGGTGCAATACCAAACGAATCTCCGAACACCAGGACGGTATACTCGTCTGCGACCGCGTGCGCGGACAAGGACAAGAAGAGCACCACCAGACTACATAGTGAAAAGTCTGATGAGACCGCCATCGGCAAGCAATGGCAATCGCGCTAATTACTGGAAAATCCGGCCGTGGGACTTCGTCGCGTCGTCTTGGCCAACTAATTGAAAGGTCCTTCCTTCCGTTTTTAATTAAAACCTGTCCTGTTCTGTCCTTCTGTGTAAAAGTTGATAGGGAAGGAGAGGAAGAAGAAAGGCATTGCAGTGGTTGGAAACAATGCAGAGGCAGTAAACATAAAAAAAAAAAAGAATACGAATAATATTATTATTTTATTGAATTTTATAAAAACGTCCAGTTGCGCATACGAAAATAATTAGTAAAATAATAATTAAATTTTAATTTTAATAAGATTTAAATAATTTATGCACATATGCATAATGATTATTATTTGCGCATAGAACTATTAATTATAATACCGTGGGTAAATTATTTATTTATTTATGTGCATAATTTATTATTTATTTATTTTTTTTAATTTATATTTAAATTTTTTCATTTAAAAAATTTAAAAAAATTATAAATAATTATGCAAACTTGTGTACCAAGGTAAAAAAAATTAAATAAAACACCAGCTGCAGTGGCATGATAATAATAATTTATTAGATTTATCAATGGTATGCATATGCATAAAATTTTATACCATGTCCATTATATATATATATATATAATTACCAATTGGTACAATAATTATGCATATATATATATATGCACACGACATAATTATAAGTATGCATCACACATATATATATAGTCCTTGACGAAAAAACTTTCTAACGGATTTTTCGAAAATAATAATAATTATTGGCAATTTGGGTATGCATACCAGGACCTGGTATGCACCACATATACCATAAATTACGCATACGTTAATTTTACTATCGATATGGTGCAACAAAGTATAAGTTTGAAAAAAATAATTTGGCCATAACCCATGTTAGAATGGGTCAATTTTGAAAAAAATTATATGTAATCCATGTGGAAGGGGTCGATTTGTTCCGGGCATGACATTTATTTAAAATTTATTACGCCTCCCGATCGATTCCGAGCGAGAAAAAAAGTTTTGAAAATTGCGATTTTTGGTCATATATAATGTATGGAATTAATGCTAACCAAAATCTGAACAGTTACGATTTTGAAAAATATTTATATGGGGAATAATTATTTGTATGGAAAAAAATCGAAAATTTTTAAAGTGCCCAAAATCAACTTTTCTCGACGGCAATCGATTGCAAATGATGAGAGACGCTCAGAAATGGTCTTACTTTCGAAAATGACCCACTGGTTCGTGATTTCGAAATCAGGGCAATCCGGAAAAATGAAAATTATATAGGGATTTAAATATGAAAAATCAACTTTTTCGAAAATGCTTCGTTTTCAATTTTTCCAACGGCAATCGACTGGAAATGGTCTGGGAACTCCAAAACTGCCCTCAGAATTGAAAATGAGTGATTATTTCGATTTTTACAGCAGGGTGATTTTGCATATTTGGTACCTATATTTAATTCCTTACAAATAAGGTACTGAAAATTGGAACCAAAAAACAAAAAACTAAAAAAGTCCTAATTGATAAAACAAAATTGTATGTTTGCACAGCTCCAAAAACTTCGTCAGAGGTCCCTTAGACGTCCATTAACAATACTCCAGTTTCAAAAAAAAAAATTATCGTCCGGAAAATTATTTTTTTCAATATCTGTAGAAATCCAGATCTCTTGACCGAAACATGGATAACGTGATCCAGAATTTTCCGGACGATAATTTTTTCCAACTAAGGGTGGAAAAGGTGCCCCAAGATGTCCCCGAGGCATGGTGAAAAAATTGGAGCTGTGCAAACATACAGTTTTGAGTAATCAATTAGGATGTGCAATTTTCCAATCGATACTTTTTTGCACCATATTAATAATTAATTTATTTAATATAAAATTATAAAATTTATTATAATTTTATTATTAATAATTAATAATTAATTAAAAAATTATCATTAATTTAAATAATTATTAATTAAATTTATTATTAAATAAAATTATTAAAATTATTTCAATAGGGGCCCTAATTTAATAATAATAATAGACTAGATCTAATAATAATAATTTAAAGATAATAATTTTAAAATTTTATTATAATAAATTATAATAATTTATGACACTGTCATTAATTGTATTCAATTTTATAATAGTAAATTTGTTGACGTATTTAATGATATTATTTTTAATATATATTTCATTCAGGCCTACCAAATGAATAAAGTTTACAATTATTCAAAATAGGCATAATTTTAATAAATTATAATAGGCCTATTATTAATTTTTTCCCATGGCCAGATAAATTCCCATATCAGACATTCGGATATCAGGCCTTCTTGTCCTAAATCTACGACTCTTAAATTGCTAATTTGAAAGTCAAGATGTGGTCGTCATCGGTGATCGTTACCAAAGCACCATCTTCTTCTAAATGCTCGCCACTGTCACACCCAAGTCCCGTCAGGATTTCACAGACCAGTGCTCCTGCTAAACACAGAGGTGTTTCTGTCCTCCAACTACCAGGTATCGATAGTACACACAGCCATGAACTCGCGCTCTGACTCCTATGCATATACTTAGCATAAAAATACGCGTACAATGCATAATTAAGAATGCATAGTTTTTTTTTAGCGGAATTGGAACATCTCACTGTCCATTATAGATAAGGCTTTCCGCAAGCGGTGAGTTGGTCGCAAGAGCAATTTGTCGGGCACACAAAACCGCCGTTTTTGGCCACTGCATCGTTCATATCCCATATGTTTTGAACGAACTCCAGGCTAGACGGGTCCATGCTGCTATTGTAATTCCAAAATGCCGCAGCGGCTACATACCCCCTTGGCCACACCATGCCCCCAATGCTTTTTGCGAAGGCATCGTCTGTATCGGGCGAAAACAACTTCGATCCCGGCGGGTCAGGCCCTGGCTTTACACCACACGCTTCGATATAGCAGTACGTATCCGTCCAAATTGATATTTCACCTCCGAGAAGTAGAGATTTTTTGTCGTCCGGGACACCAGTACCAATATCATTCCAACAATTCGACCAACCCTTGGGTCCTCCCGGTACCGCTGAGGTGAAGTAGAACCAACCAACTACTTTTCCTTGCTGTTCAAATAAAAGCCGGAGTCAAGAGTTTAAACGATGGTTCATATAAAATTGAGCTTAAAAAAGGGACTAGAGCAGGCACTATTATCTTACATCTACCATGGAATCGTGTTGATATGCAGAACGGTGTATTTCCAGAAATGGTCATGTTAGATATTGTGGGCAAGGGAAAAATTCCGCACGCAATACATAAAACTAAGACCTTTACTTACAATCCAGAAGGTGAAAAGAGAACCGGCGTGCAGAAGGTAAACATTCTACATTTCACAGATGCTCAAAGAAAAGACAAAAAATTTGTTGGGAAATTGCTTTTGAACCATATCATGAAGAGCAAAAATTGGGTTCATCTATGCGACAAGGAACAGAATGTTTTCACATATGAAGAGATTTTAGCGGACATAATTGCCGGGAGACCACAAATGATAGGGGAAATATACTTGGTATACATGCACCCCATTGACAATAATATTTATGATTACAATATAATACTTTCATTATTGTTGCAGAGCGAGAAAATTTCAGATCTTTGCTCCATGATGGTTCCTCCATTACTTGTCAAAACAGCCTACCCAGAGACTGATAAGATAGACATGGGAATAATACTACAAAATGGTGATCTGTTATCTTTGCAGTTGAAGTGTTTCACTGAAGTTGGAGGGAAAGTTCAATGTTACTGTAATACATCTTTGAATGGAACTATGATTCATATACCGTATCATGAACGTCACCCTATTGACTTGTTCATATTTGTTCCGGTCAGTATTGCAAAAGATTCTTCTGTAAATCAAATGTTGATTTTGACAAAACAACAACTAGTGAATGAAAATGTACTCGCTAATGACAAAGGCTGTAAAGGTTCTACAAGTCTTCCTCATTCTTGGAATTACTACGTCAAAAATAGTATTACAGTGGATTTCTCGGAATATATGAGACTTAATTATGCAAATTATGCATAATTATTAAATTTTATTACATAAATTTACAGTGTAATTATTTATCAGTGCTCGACTACAATTTAAGACTAAATATTATTTGTGAAGTTATATCATCACAATGTCATATAATTAATAATTAAATTATACAAAGTTAGTAAAATAATGATTAATCATATGATTAAGCTGTTTAATGCACAAGTGTTTTGTGCATTTCTTGCTCTGGATAGCTCTTCGACCAGTTTTCACAATTTCTGGTATTGTATTACAGTCTTTAATTGTGCAACTGTAATTTCCTTCCCAGGCGTCAACGATTGTCTCGCTAGTCGCCGCGCCAGCATCAAATAAACCTTATGTATAAAATGTACTAAAATTGCTTTGAACAAATAATTGAATTAAATTTTATCTGAACATTATAGAATGGCAATAAATTACCTTCCTCCCATGTCTCAGCAGTTTTATTAAATTCCGTTTGTATGGCTTTCAGGAGATTGTGCTCGAAAGCATATGTGGAATTCAGCGAGCATCTGTCAACAACAGCAGTCTCATCACACCCGATGTGGAACACTTTGTCTTTAAAAATACCAGCCATCTCTCGCATCAATTTGTACACAACGCTGTATGTTTTTCCATCGGGGTCATTGTACAACTGGTCTCTCGTAGCGGCACCGCCCTCGCAAAATTCTACCCCTTCGCTCTCCAAAGGAATCATTCCATGCGCATGGCCAGGTACATCAAATTCTGGAATTACTCGAAGGCCCCGATCGGCAGCATAAGAGATAATATCTGCCACATCAGATTGTGTATAAAATCCCCCATGGATTCCCGTCAGCGAATTGGTCAAGTTAGGATAGATCTTACTTTCCACAGCCCAGCGGCATAGATCACTGGCATGTAAGTGAAGTACGTTGAGCTTCACGGCACTCATCGTATCCATTATATTCTTCAGAGTCGCAACATTGACAAATCGACGACCACTATCTACCATCAATCCTCGCCACTTATAGTCGGGGGAGTCTCGAATAAAAACAGCGCCCGGCAGCAAGCTGTCCTCCCCCTCAAGAAGCTGACAGAATGACTCCATTGCATACAAGGCACCGTAAATGGATGTACTGTTTAGCGTCGCTTCGCCTCTCTCAATATCAATTTCGTAGTCGTAATTCGTTGCTTCGGAGGGTACATCATCGTCGCTGCTTTCAACAGCACTTCTGACAAGCACGGTCGCAAACTGTAGTATCTGTCCATCGATCGTACCAGTGCCCCTGATAGATGACTGCACTCGCTTTGTGTACCGGGCAACCCCTCTCGCAAGCCGACCCTCGGCAAGACCAACGCGACTGGGCTGATCCTCGGATACTCGGAATGTGAAGTCTGGCGAGACGCGGAGCATGGAATCCCGCGCCAATTTTACAGTTCGGGGAGGCGGCCAGACACCCGCAACCACCACCGAGAAAGAAAGAAAGCAAACAAATCTCAATACCACATCCATTCGCATCGACACCACGATCGGATATCTTTATAATTTACCTATCAATACTTACAAAAAGAATCTCCGGTTAAAATATTGGCCGAGGCCTAATCAAATTTTAACTTTCAAAAGCGTACAACCAGGAAGTCGAAGAAGCAGTAGCATTAATAAATCTAGCAGGACCCCCCCCCCCCCTGCGTACACTTATTGAGATTAGATCTACTCAAAGTAACTCAATGGCAGTTGCAATGCATACCTGGCCTGCGGTAAAATTTAATAATTCAATAATAATTATTTAAATAGGCCTATTTTATATAAATTATATATAATTATATAAAATTTAATTAGTACAAATAAATATATATATGCATATATGCATATATACACACGTGTTGAATATAAAAAAAAGTCATAGCTCGCAGAAAGATTTGGCAAAAAAATGCATTGTATCTAATAATTATTTTAACAAATTGTACTGGATTTCGTCCCAGTTTTTTAATAATTCTCTAAATTTTTTCCGCTCGACCAACAAAATCTGGCTGAAATGATCATGATTACTTTTGCTAAAACGCAGGGAAGCACAATAATAATTATTTGGATGATTGTGATTTTAAGCCCCGCAAACTTGTATCAGATAATATCTTATTAGCTAGAATTCTAAATAATTATTATTTATGCATATCTGATACCGGTGGTAGATCTATAATTAATATTAATTATTCTAAATTATGAATTACCAGGTAGGCCTAGGCCTATTATTATAATTTTAAAAATTTAAAGGTTTAATATTTAATTAAATTATTGATTATAAAATTTAATAATTAATTAAATTTTATAATTAATTAAATTTTATAATATTTATATTTTTATTTATAATTATATAATAATTATATAATTAATTATTATTGAATCTATACTTTTATTGAAATTAATTATACCATGATATAATTATTGTTAGAACTAATTAATATTAATTAAATAATAAATTATTATTACACAGATCTCTTTTATATATGGCGATACACCGTAGTGATCAAATTATTTAGGTTTAATTGTATACAAAATATTTAATTTGATTTAATGGAATAAAATTATTAAATTTTATTAAATAAAAATGATTAATAAATTATTAATATATAATTAATTATTAATTATTCATGTAATTTACCAAGCTTAAGCTTATAATTAATTAATAAATAATAATTAGTGATGATGAAATTATTTAGGTTTAATTGTATAACTTATATTCAATTTTATTTAATGGAATAATTATTTATTAAATAATTAATATAATTTAGGCCTATTAAATAATAATTTAATTATGCATATTAAATAATTTATGCATAATTTTATATAGAGACAAAAAAATTAATAATTATGCATAAATATGGTCATGTATCAGCTGCAGTAGATAGATACCTTGGTGACACTAGAATCTAGGTGATCAAATTATTTAGGTTTAATTGTATACATTATATCTAATTTAATTGAATAATTATTTATTAAATTAATTTATACATAAATTATGCATAATTATTTTTATTCATAAATAATTAATAAATTATTAAATTTTACTGATCAATGACTAATTATATTAATTCTAATAATGCACCAATAAAATTTAATAATAGACTAATGATTAATTTATTAAATTTTAATTACATTTTATAAAATTTAAAATAATTATTGAATCTATCTGATAAGTTAAATAATTAGATTCTGAACTAAATTATAGTTAAATTTTAAAAAATAACAAATAAATTTCAATTGAAGCAACTGTATTTGATTTCGAAGAGATATATTATAAAAAAATTCATTGAACTAAAAAGTTCATTCAAAATCAATTGAAGCAAATAATAATTATTTTTCATGCCGAAGATAATTTATTATTCTCAGTTGTTTGTTAATATAAGAATGTTTTACATCTTCAACGTCTGGCCTTACGTCATCAATGTCTAAGACTTCTTCAGAGAAATGGGTGATTTGAAAATGAATAAAAGAAGTATGATACAAGAATTCTTTTTGTAGCTTCGAGTGACATTGACATGATTGATTCAACCTGCAGAAGATAATGGCTGAAAAATAAAAAGGCCGATAAATAAAAATAAAATATATCAGAGCTCGTTATAATTACCAATAAATTCCAGCCAAAAAATGGATCAAAGAGTCTGGCGCGAGATCATGATGTGCTATATTGAAGCAAGTAAGCTCACAAATACGAATAAACAAGAACACATGATACTTTAAGGAAGTTGTAGAAGAAAACATAACCAAAATTAAGCATCAGAGCAGCTACTATAAGATTTTTAGAGACGCAGTACGGTGCGCCTCCCCCCCTCCGCCCGCGCGCATGGCTGACTGTGGGCAAATTCAATGTTGTTACGGTGCGTCCGTGGCCAGGACAGAAGCATCACTAGTTTTGCTAGTCAACGCACGGCTGACTCGCTCGGTATGAGCCAATTCAACGTTGCTGCAGTGTTGTAAACTGAATGCATACTTCATAAAAGTCTGTGGACCAGACAAGATAAATTTTGACAACAGACACAAGATAGTATCCTCTCTCTCTCTCTCATCTCGCATGCATCTCCAGACGCGCCAGACTCTCTCTCAGACAGCAGAAAACAGACAACAGACAATTGACAACAAACACTATGGCAGGTAGACTCCGCAGACTCCCCAGATTCCCCCGATTCCCCAGATTCTCCCGACCCTCTCTATCTCTCTCTCCCCCCCCCCCCCCCCCCCCCCCCCCCCCCCCCCCCCCTTCCCCGCCTAGCTGAGTGCCGTGAGTCAGCATGAACGTGTTGGGGCGTTGCTGTGGCTCGGTGATGTACTTTCGGTGTGCTCACGTGGGCACAAGAGCGAGCACAAGCGGGTAACTGCGGGTCAAATCGCGTCGCTTTTGCTTGCCTCTTCCGGTTTTTCGCTGACCCGCCAACCGCAAAACCTTACGTTATCGGAGTTGGTCGCAGTTTACGCTTTCTAACCGCGTGGGATCGTTAGAGTATTCCTTCCCATAACAGGAATAACTAGTGCGATTTGCTGCACTTCAGTCGTTTGGTCGCAATCGGACTTCCTGCCCCCGAACTCCGATCTCTGAAAGAGAAATATAATCAAAGACGTCGCTTTTTTTTTTTTTTTTTTTTACATATAAGAAATTATCTTCAATAATAATTATCATACCAGTATTAATTTTATTATTTATAAATTTTATATTTGTTTGTATATAATTATATTGTAATATAATTAGTAAATATTATATTAAATTAATACATTAAAAATATATTAGTAAAAAATAAATTATTTTACCATATAAAAGGATCTATCATTATTAGTAAATACCATGTCTAGATCTTCTGCAAAAAGCGAAGACAACAAATCTGGCAAAAACTTTCTCCGAATTTTACATAGTTTTTTTCTATTTAATTATAGTAATAATTATATGTAATTACAACACCGCATTTAGAGGTCCGAGTGCATGATGTACGGTTTATCATTTTTTTTGTGAAAATTTTTGTTTGCACCGTTTATTTGCGCCGTTTTTGCAAATTAGGGTTACAAATTACTATGGTTTGCATATGTGACTAAAAGCGTGTGTATATATATATATATACGTATATACGTATACCCAGGGTATATGAACATACACATGCATAATGGTCATGCATATGGATAAAATGTTAAATTTTAAAAAAATTATTTAAAAAAATTTAATAATAATTATTATTAAAAAATTATAATAATTTAAATATGCATAAATTACTCTGCAGCAGAGTATTAAATTTTAAGAACATATAATAATTATTAAAAATTAATTAAAATGTATAATATGTGCATAATATTTATAGGCCTAATATAATAATTAATATTAAATTTTATTATTAAGAATTTGAAATTTAGACAGAACAGTTAAGTTATAATAATTTAACTTATAAAATAATAATTATTATTAAAATTATTAAAATTTAATTTTATGATTTTATTATAATTATAATAATAATTATTATAATTATTATTTATAATAATTATTATAAAATAAATTAAATTAGGCCTATTAAATTAATTAATAATGAATTATAATTTACCGAAATAATAACTTAGCCAGGCCTGATAATTAATTAAGGCCTGGCCCTAAAAATTATTAGTAAAATATTAAATTTGTTATCGATATACATAATTTAATTTTAAATTATCCAATAATTTATTAATAATTTAATAATAATTATTATTATTACAATAATTCACTAATCTTGAAATTATAAAATTTAATTTAAATAAATTAAATTTTATATAAAATTTATACACATAATAATAATTATTATTAAATTATCGGGATAACGCGGTAACCAGTAAAAATAACGTTTATATGCATATGCCATAATAAATTTTAATTAATATTATAATTTATTATTATTAATTTTTTTAAAAAATTTAATAATAAAAAATTATTATACCAAATTGTTATAATTTAATAATTTTAAATTATATATAAATAGTAAAATTAATAGGAAATTCAATTAAAATAATAAATAAATTTATTTTACAAAATTATTCCTATAATGATCTACTAAATTTTGTCAATAAAAAAGCACCATTTTGTTGGTGATTTGTATTGTTTATTATTTTAGCAAAAACCTGGTACAATATATATTGATTTTTTGGTCAAATTATAAACAATTTGATTTAATATGGAGACAAAAAAAAATTGAAAATTATTTCATATGGTAATCTTAAATTAAAAACTAATCTAAAATTATTAATTTGATTATTAATTAAATTAAATTAAATTATAATTTTTTCCACCTAGTTAATTGGTACTTGACTTATCAATTATTAAAATCCATAATTTCGGTGTCAAATTTAGGCATATTTGTTTTCAAAGTAATTTCATCCGCTAAATTTAGTGGATCAATATATATATATAATAAATAATTTATAATATTTATAAATAATATGCCTATAATTATAAAAAAATATAAATCATATATGCATATGATCATAATTATAATAAATTATATAATTATAAATTATTATAAATATATATTATAAATATAATATTATATTAAATATTATATATAATTATATTATAAATTAATTATATAAAATTTAATAAAATTTAATAATTTAATAATAATAATTTAATAATAATAATTTAATAATAATAATTACCGGGTATTAAAATTATGTCTACATGTAAATAATTATTATAATAATTTATTAATTTTATAATAGGCCTAATAAATATATAATATTATTATTTATGCATAATTTATGCATAATTATTTATCAATTATTAAAAAAAATTAATAATTTAATTAAATTATGGTCCAATTTCTGGATTCCGGATCTTAGATAAACATGAATTATTAAATTATTATTTTAATTGCTGTTACGTGTATCACCAATTTCTTTTCCTCCTCTTTGCGTGTGTGCGTGTGTGGTTGCGTGTGTGGTTGCGTGTGTGAGTGTGCGTGGTCTGATCAAAATCTGTACGATATAATATACTACCACAATGTCATATGTCATAAATTATATATATATATATATATATATTAAGCTTATATATATTATCGTTGGAAATAAAACGGCTAGAGTAGGTGATCGTAAAAACACAACCAGTTGTGGCAACTTGCACGTGTAACAGAAAATATTCAAATATAGATAATATTGCTCTTGTTATTTATTGGTATATAGAAGCTTAGCACTATCCTGATTTTTAAAAAATTATTTTTATCGTTGTGAAATGCACGAATGCACATCAGGTATATAGCTTGGTGGATCAATAGACGGGTGTATAGCACATTCCTCTATACCACAAAGTTATACTGAACGTTGACTGTATAGAAGCAGAAACTGGGTTACTTCTGGTCATAATGCAAAAAGGATTTTTAGCGTCTTCAAACACGAAGCAAAATAAGCCAAGAAAAAAGAAAGAAGCTGTACAAGTTCAACCCAGAGTACAACCAAAGGTATCTGTAATTGATTACAGCCGCTTTGACAACATCGGTGACGATGACGGAGAAGATGCACGAAGATCTAGCAGAGGTGATGTTAGCGATCGCATTCCGGGTACTATCCACTGTTCTCATTCACACAATCCGTGAGCACTCGTGCCCATCGTGTGAAATGTTTTACCCTCTGATTATTTTTACGCATTTTCGTATTCGTCATGAGTGCGTGACATTCTAATATTGATTGCAATTGAATAGCACAACTACGCGAACGTCTGGGACAGGACGGAATTGACATGGCCATTAAAATGGCAGAAAAAATGGAAAAGAACCCCAACACAGACATTTCAAAAGAAATTTTGTCAGAGTTGAAAGATGATCCAGAATCGCGTTTACTGAATGGCGCAAAATCAAATTACAAAGTTGAGACGAAGTCGAACATTTCGTCAACCAGGAAAGATATTGAATCACAAATGGACAAATTGAATAAGGCACAAAAGGATATTGAGGCACAAATGGCAAAAATAGAACAGGTTGCACAGAGTGGTGGACCGGAAGACTTTTTCAAAACAATGGAGGATCAGGGTTTCACTAGGGAAGATATACAACAAATGATGTCGGGGGGTGGTATATAAACACAAGAGTTAACGACGACATATCGCTTTTGTTAAATTTTTATCTTTTAAAAAGTTGACATGCTAAATTTTAACATAGAAAAATCTGCGATTGACCGTAAATTCAAAACAGAAGAGTCCAAGAAAGAAAGTGACCAACAGGACAGTATTTTGAACAAAATAAATCAGGTCCAACGTGAAATAAACAGTTTGTCTACTTCTTCGAGTAAAGATACTCGCCCAGCTAATCTCGATCTTTCTTCCGCTCATGATGATATTGCAGCATTGAAGAAACAGGTTGCACTGTAATTATATGCTTATCCTGTTTGAATGCAATCAAAAATATGAAATTTTACCAACACTGCAGATTGCGGAAGCACAGGCTCAAATAAGAGTGTCTGAGAATGAGCAAAAAAATGCCGCAAAAGTTCTGGAACTCAAGAAGAAAGATTATCAAGCAGCAGTGACAGCAAAAGACAAGGCGGCGGCTGAAGTTGAAAACGCAGCTAAATTCGACCCTGAATCAGAATCAGAGGTGGGTATCGGAACCGAAAATATTGAAGCGCAGGAGTTAAAAAGTGGGATAATAGGTGGCAACAGCACCGTTGAAGCTGATCGTCCCGAACCAGTTCATACAATCAAGACGACAAATGATGGAAATCAGCGAAGTTTTCGTGTCGACATAAGCAACTTGGATTCCATGAAAGATGTGGATCTTGATATTAGTGAACGAGAAATAATACTGAGTTCACCTTTCTATAGTACTTCTATTCATTTAACATCGCCTGTCCTAGCAGACGACGCCAAGGCGAAATTCATTAAGAAAAAAAAGATTTTGCGTATCACTCTCCCTCTCCTCGATGTGCCTAAACTTAGGCCCTAAAGCAACTTGAGAATTTTGTGAATATATTATAATTTTATTGCAAATATTATTTAATTTATATTGCATATATGTATGGAGAGAGAAATGAAATTCTAAGCCAATCAGCTCTCCTTTTACGAATATACATAGATAACTGGAATACCAAGAGTATAATAATAAAACCATCCATCAGATTCCATCTAAGAGTCTTTGAGTACCCAACATTTGATACATACACATATTGAAAATCATTCGTAAAATCCTGAGAGAATTTCTAAATTATTATATAATTACAACTTTCAAAATGAATTTTAATTTAATTATATCATGATATTTACAAACATCTTTACATTATTTCTCTCAGACTGTTGAAAATTATTATCACAACTTACATGTAGAAAACCAAGAGAAATATTCTCAGATTTTGAACGGACCCGACCTGGCATTTATAATTATATCATATATTAATTAATTTCAGAGGAAAGCTTTGGTGGCGCCTAGCTTTGCCACAACATTGTGCAATGAGACACACATACTAGATAGCTTCATAAATTTGGATTCTCGCCAGCTGTGCGTGCCTTTAACTTGAATTATCTGATATCAATGTGAGATGAAAGAACAATGGAACCTGAACGATACAACATGAAGCTAAACAATTTTCTAAATAGCTGATATAACGAAGTTTGAGAGAGTTTTTTCAACTGCGATGGATGGACGTGGGGAATTGTTTTGTCTTCGTGAACCTCGGCTATCGAGATGTATTTCTATTAACTTTCTCAAACTCGCTAATTGTTAATTTAAAAAGGCAATGCAATGCAAGGGAATATATATAATCCAAGCTAGCATGTCGATGATGATGATGATGATGATGATGAACATAAATTGCACGACAAGATGATCTTCTGAAAAGTGGAGATTGGAAAGAAAAGCTGCTTCCAATAATATTATAGAGCTACACAAGTAATATTTTATTTTTGAACAAACTATATGAATATCTGTCTGTTCTTGAACAAATGGCAATTGAAATGTGACACTTATGTTGAACGGACCTCAATTATACGCCTAAGTCTGAGGACGATGAGCCACTGAAAGAAGAATTCAAGCGTATTCAAGTTCAAGCAAGAAGCATTTAGGCTTGAGAAGCATACGGAGAAGTAGATAATTTAGTTCAAATATATATATTATAATTTACTATACATGTTCATAAGCAAATTTGAAAAATTTTGACTCAATTGAAACAATACACATAAAAACATACTTGACCACTATATTATTAATTAAGACGATCCAGAACAGTAAATTTTCGAAACACAGCAGTGTTACTGAATTTTTTATGCACATATACGGAGCGCATTAGATTACATTACAATTATGATATATTAATTTTTTTTAATATAATTATAAGATAAAGAGAATTCATCGGATTCTGATTCATTTAATTTCTTGTGTGTGTGTGTGTGTGTGTGTGTGTGTATTTATGTATATAATATTATATAATATTATAATGTAATAGCTAGAGCATGTCAATGATGATGATGAATCGTTGATAATGATGATAATGATATAATGATGATGATATATTATTATTATGTATATATTTTTTATACCATCGTATCAGGGATCTATCATGAAAATAATTTTATTATCTCACATAATCTCAGAAAAATTATTGTATTGTCATGATCATTCAATATTCAAATTAAATTTTAAATTTAACATAATTTTCTGAATTCATTAATAAATTTAACAATATTAAATAATAAAAAATATAAAAACATTTTTTTAAATTATTTATAATGTTATACGATATAATAATATTATTATAATGCTGGAACGCTTTTCATTCCAAATCGACAAAGTGTTCTTCAATGTATAGCAGATCCTGATTCAGAATTCTTTTCTGAACGTGTCAACGTGACAAATTTGCTGATTCAAGATGATCTCTAGTGGAACGTTCTTGCATTACAAATTTATTGAATAATTTCTTGAATGAACACAAAATTAAACCTGTCACAAACTCAAAATGATTGAACTGATTCATCATAAAGGTAATACTAATCCGATAGCGTATAATTTACTTATTATATGAGAAATAGGGTGAAAACAAATGAACAAAAGCACTTGTAGGTTAACGATATGCATTTAGAACCAGTGCCAATTAAAACTAATAATAAAAAAGAAACAGTATCAGGATAAAATAAAATAATAATAATAATAACATCAAAGAACTTTATATATATATATATATATATATATATAATTATTTTATATAATATTATATTTATATATCAGAAACAGTTCAATTACAGCAAAAGATATCTAAAAATTTCACTTTAAATTAAATAAGGAAATGTTAGAAGCAAAATTGAATGTCATGCATCAATTAAAAAAAAAAAAAAAAAGAAAACTAATACCTTATCACGAAACCCACCCTATTGACTTGTTCATTTTTGTTCCATTCAATATTGCAACACATCCTACTGCAAATGAAATGTTGATTTTGACAAAAGAACAACTAGTGATTGACAAAGTACTCGCTAATGACAAAGGCTGCAAAGTTCGAATATATCTTCATCATTCTTGTACTGACAAATAGGAGACGAGAAACTTAAAATGGTTCCAGAATTCGTATATCTAGGACATCTTATTAGATATGACGGTGACAAACTGCCAAATCTTAAAAGAAGAATAAAGAAAGCCCAAGCTGCTTTTGGTCTGCTATTCCGAATTTGGAGCGAAGAAGAAATTGACTTGTCTGTAAAAATCCTATCGTACACTGCATTTGTTGTTTCTATATTTACATATGGAAGTGAATCCTGGATCTTAGATGATAAAACGAAGAAAAAAGTGATAAATTGGAATGCCAAGAATATAACCCTTCTAACGAATAAAACCATCCAAGAAGAGTCCAAGTACCCAACACTGGATGTATTGACAATTATTCGTAAAAGGAGAGCTGATTGGCTTAGAATCTCATTTACAAATCATCCCAATGAACCAGTCACGAAATGTTTCTTCCATGAACTGCCTCGGTACCATAGTCATGGTCCAGGTGGAGCTCCATCTCGGGTGATGATCCACCACAGTTGTCAACAAGCGCAATATTTTTTCTGTTTGCATTTCAACCGGCCTAGTGGGGATGAGGCCATGTCACTGCTTGATACAGTCGTGAAAATCATTGCAAATGTGAGGTAAATGGTTGGATCGCCTGCAAGTATGCCAAAGAACCACTCTGCTCCGGCTGCACCTGTTTTCTCAGCGCTGTAAAAGTTATAGGCCTGTCAATGACTGAGTGCCTGTGAGAATAAATAACGTCATGTGATGACATCCCTCGCTGCACGAAAGGCTAAGTGCTCGGGCCAAAGCATTGGTAGTGATTGCCACTATTGGTGTATAGTATTATTATGAACTAATAATATGCGGTGGGTCGGCTGATCGTAGTGCACGGCGTCGGTGAGCTGATAAGGGCAAGAAGCGGATCTGATTCTCAATCCTCGACGTGATAACGGAACCCTTCCATGCTTAACTGAGTTAACTCCCTTCGACATCCCAGGGGTAACAACCTGTAGGGTACCGGGTCGCAGTAAAGTTGGGTGAGTCTTTGGGGCTCTCTTATATCGTACTGTAATACCAACGTGCATGCGATATAATTGAACCTATACTTTTATCTAACGGCTTGCCTCAAGTTGCCTGCAGTTGTACATGTTTTCAATTAAGATAATATCACTGATCACACTACAACCGGTAGAACTAGAGGGTTGGAGGCATTGTCCAGAGAAGCTACATACCGTCTTACTAGGATTAATTTAGCATAGCCATTAAGTTGGATGATAATATGCTTTATTAATTTAATTCTAAGACGACCCAAGGGGCATATCGCAGTGATTAAAAGGCATTAAAAATCCTATCCTAGATCTAGAGGTTGCCTCAGTCATGATCATGACTGAAAACGTCAGGCGTATCAGAAATGAAATCTATCCGCTGTATCAAATACCATTCCACTATTCCACCATTCCACTACTATAAAACTCTAATATATATATTTAAATTATATCGATATCCTGATATTAATAGAACTAACTGAATTTTGTATTAAATTTTGTAAATTTGAAAGGCAATCCGGAAGGTATTCAATATCAATATTCATAAACACTTCGGTGTTTCTGTAATATTCATATATATCCGTGATAAACACTTTGGTGTTTCTGAATAATAGTAATGTAATGTAATGGGCTCCGTATATTTCCGGATTGCCTTAATTAATAATATATTGGTCAAGTCAAGTATGTTTTTGTGTGTATTGTTTCAATTGAGTCAAAAGTTTCAAATCAGTTTATGAACATGTATACTAGTGTAGCTCTTTTGGAAGCAACTTTTCTTTCCAATCTTCTCTTTTCAGAAGTTCCATCATCTTGTCGTGTGATTTATGTTCGAAATCTGAGAAAATGTCTCCTGGTTTTCTATTCAAGTTTTGATAATGTAAAGATTTCGTGATTGGTTCATTGGGATGATTTGTAAATGAGATTCTAAGCCAATCAGCTCTCCTTTTACGGATAATTGTCAGTACATCCAGTGTTGGGTGCTTGGACTCTTCATGGATGGAATTATTCGTTAGAAGGCTTATGTTCTTGGCATTCCAATTTATCACTTTCTTCTTCGTTTTATCATCTAAG
>Ga0099798_10083_pt1 | contig 27901 bp, 19 predicted proteins | sample Uncmet_Sort29A_1_FD_89870 | JGI IMG/M metagenome (GOLD analysis project Ga0099798, IMG submission 89870) | Marine eukaryotic communities from CALCOFI LINE 67, Pacific Ocean - CN13ID_Sort29A_1 | ecosystem: Environmental > Aquatic > Marine > Oceanic | place: Pacific Ocean: Monterey Bay | collected...
TTTTTTGAATCCCAGCTAATCTCTTTGGCAATACCTCCAATTATAATTATACTGTTTTCCCCGCCTCACTACTAAAAGCCTTAGGCACATAGCTTATAGTCTTCCCCGCCTCACTACTGAAAGCTTTCGACACATAGGTTATACCGTTTTCCCCGCCTCACTACTGAACGCTCTCGGCCCATATACCGTCTTCCCCGCCTCACTACTGAACGCTTTCGGCGCATATGTCCACCAACAACTTACGGTTTTCCCCGCCTCACTACTGAACGCTTTCGGAGCATATGTCCACCAACATCTTTCCCCTTCTGCCAACTTCTTGCTATCTGTATCCACCTCGATACAAACCTTAACTGCATCCTTTAAATTATGCTCACCCTGAGGTAACATATGGGTATTCGTACAACCAACACCTTTATCTCCAGATTCAGTTTTCTCACCATCTTTAGAACTGTCCTTAGAACCATCCTTAGAACTATCCCCATCTTTAGATTTATCAAAGCTACTACTACTTCCATCTTTAGAATTACCATCTTTGGTACCACCATCTTTACTTCCGCAAGGGTAAGTTGAAGTTTCCCCAGTGTTACTATTATACCAAAAACCATCTTTACAACCCCAACCTTCCTTATCACCAGCGGCGGAGACGGGGACGGAAAGCAAGATAATAGAAGGGGTCAGAATAGAAAGAACTGGAAGAATAAACCTCATGGCTATAGCTTTTAAAAAAGTTTAAACTACAAATTATAAAAATAGATTAATATTATTATATTGGATGCAATTACTTAGCGCTAGTAACGACGGTCCTGACTACATAAACCTTAAAATGGTCTTAGTGAGCCTAATTGACTTCACAAAGAAATCTTAGCTACAAATTTAAGATTTCCTATTTAAAATACTTATAGCTCCCATCTATACTCTCTAAGACTATAGCAATCTAAGATACTGCTATAGAAAAAATAGCAATAAATCGCTATCGTGTGCTGAAGAAACCTATTAGTAATTGAAGAAGCCTAAGTACTTGAAGTTGTATTGTTTGGGATCAAGTTTTGTACTATTTAGGATTTGCTGGGTGGTACCGTTATCCGTTATTGAATTCTCTAACTCAAACTCAGGAATCAGAATACAGGATTATACAGGTGTAGATAACATTATTCTCCAAAAGAGAACAGATATAAGCCTTAAATACCATTAGTAAGTGTGTATGAGACATCGACATTCGATTACTGTTGCATCTGATTCTATTCAAATTGCGGATTTTCACGTATTCCCCTCCATGAGATTTTATAATTTAGTAACACGTCTCATATGCATGCATAAATCACGTCAGTAGCTGCAGTAAGCTCAGTTTAACTACAATTACCACATTCCTGTCTCACCCCCAAAATTTTTATAGGTAGACCACTATAACAATAACTGACGTGCATACACTACTAAGTCCTAACTCTCCTACTGCTGTGATTCATTCATCCACTGATATCATATTTCAGCATTAGAAGTATCAGAACCAGAAAATAATATTCAACTACGGTACATAGTTGAGAAGGTGAGAGTTTAGTCCATCATGCATTTGCAGTTAAAAAAATTAAGAATTATAGTTTTACCATGCATAAATCATATATTAACAAAATCATTAGATTACAAAATATAAATCATACTAATTCAACATTATTTACAAAAAACAGGTACTAATAAACAATTTAGATTTCAAAAAAAACACTCATTCTCAAATTCAGTTATGATACATAGGTAATTATGATGTTTCAAAAAAACTTTAGATTAAAAAAACTAATTTGAGTCACAACCAGCACCTAATTTCTAAAGTATGATTTAACCAGCACCGAACAGTTTATCCAATATTTAAACTTCTAAAAAAAACACCACATCATCTTCCGTATTTCAACTATTATGTAGGAAAACACGGTTGCTGACTGTAAGTTGGTGCAGTAATATAATCATTTTTTTGTGTTGCATCTCTGAGAATAAAAGATTCATCGATATCTAACGCTGCCCATTAAAATACATCAAAGGGACTTAAAACTGTTAAATAATCGACACAAAATTACCCCCTTTAAATCAAAGAGATATACGTCATTCTTTCTTTATAAGAGAAATAGGATGGGGCTGTGTAAATACAAGTACTTAAATACAGCTTCTATATTTTTTCTAGAAATCTTTATATTTTGATTTTTTTTAGTATACTACTGCTAAAATTAAGAGTCTACATACACTGTTTATATAACATAAAACTCATAATGTGGGTAAAATAGTTTCCCAAAATTGAAAACGTACAATCGGTACAATATGTATACTACTTACTAAAACCATATACGTAATTAACAAATTCTTAAAAGATGAATTTTAAATAGATTGACTAAATAAAAATCAGTTTTCAAGCGTAATTTCATCATATAACTTTAACAAGTAATATACAAAAGAATTAATTGGAAATAGGATCCGCCATACTACAGTATTGTATACAAAACAAAATAGAAATGTTTATTCTACCCCTACCCTCTTCTTAAACCTTACTGAAAAGGTAAGAAAAGAATAGAAATATTAAACGCTACAATAATTTTGATAAAATGATTATAGTCTAGAAAGTTGTACCAAACTTGTACTTATATGGACTTATTGATTACAATATAACCAGATTTAACTCTATTGGTTTCTATCTCCCGGGTATTTATCTCAAAAGCTGCTGCTGCTTAGTATAATGCGCGCATTTAATAGTTCTCAATCCTACAAATAAATCAAATTCTAATAATAATCTTCTATTAATAATTAGAACAGGTTATTTACTTAGGGACGAGTTCTCCGTTAGGACCATAGGTATAGGTTCCACCGGCGGCACCTGGCATAGCAGTTCCGAGAGCGGGAGTAGTGAAGAGTTGACCAGCACCTTGGAATTTGCTCATCTCTTCTTGCATCTTCATTTGCATTTCTTGTTGTTTCTTTTCCTAAGGGGAGGAGAGAAATTACAAATAATTATAGCTGCAATAGCATTAGATAGACTAAGATTGTATTACCGTGAAAATTATAATATTAACTCACATCTAAATATTAAATTCATTAGTAGTATTGAAAAATCGCATCTTACCATCTCGAATTGTTGTTTTTGCATCTCTTCCTCGGCTTTCTTTTGTTGGTATTCCATGGTGAGTTGCATGGATTGTTGCTCGAGGGCAGCTTTTTGCTGAGCGGATTGTTGTTGGAGGGCCATAAGTTGTTCCATTCTTTGTTGATCCTAAGGAAAAAATATAGTATTTTGGTTTTTTAATAAATCTGATATTGCAGGTACAAAATTCATTCAAACTACATTATTAACAAAATTTTCAAAACCTAATTGAATCTCTATCAAAAAATATTCTTACAAGAGCCATTTCTTGTTGTTTGACTTCCATATCGATTTGCATGATGAATTGTTTCTTTTGTTGATCAGCTTGTCCGAGGAGATATTCTTTTTGATGCTTAACTTGAGCCTCTAAGACCTGAGTACCTTGTTTGACTTGTTCATCAAGCATTTTCATGTAGGCATCTTTTTGTTTGGCAATGGTAGCCGGATCAGGCATACCAGCCGTTAAAGGCTGAGGAGGCATCATAGCAGCAGACATCTTCGAGTGGGGTGGAACTAACTGTAATTACAATATCAAGTATAAAATAGTTATGTAGCAAATTTTTAATTCAATATATAATACAACAAATTATAAAATTACAAATTACAATAATTAATTTATTAAATATCGATTGATAGAAAGGAAGAGAAAAAAAATTAGGTAATATTTGGTGTTAGTGTTATTAAATAAACGGTAATATGTAAACAGATCTCATTTTCTCAAACTCGATCTCTAACAAATTTATATGACTGCATTTCAATTTTCTACTGTGATTTCGTTTTCCAAATTTAACACCCTGTATATAACTTAAGCATATCAATAACTATAAAGAAACTAGTGTTGTGTCAACAACAATTAAGTATGTAAAAATGTTTTTTTTGCTCACTCCAAGACTATTTAATATTTTTATACAGCATCAAAAATTGAGTCTAGTTACCAATTCGTGTTGAAATATAATAATAATGCTAGTCTATTCTATCAAACCATGCCCCTATATAAAGTAAAAGCTTGTAAGGCTTAGTAGCTACTATTTAACTACAATTATACTTTTAATTTTCTGAGGACTTATTTGGATAATGATATGAATTTAGAGTATATATAGAGCAAAAAAAAGTTTCATAATGACATCAATTTAACAATTATTTGTATAAAGAAAATCACCTGGCGAATCACAGGTTGAGTTATTCAATATACAATTATTAAATTATGTCAGAAAGTAATCATGTAATAAAGAGCCATATAAAACTCTAAGAATAAGATAATGACCAATAAATATGGTAATGATATAATTTATACTACCGTGATATACTGAATCAGCCAGTCAATACATGTAACTATATAAAATTGTTTGAGTACTAACTGGACTTAATGACCAGTAATTCCAAGGTCAATTAAGTCAAATAACCCTTTTTTTTGTTCCCATTTTTTTTTTACAAGAATATACAAGCAACTTTTAAAATACACCTAAGGAGATCTACAAAATAATTTAACAACTCTATTTTAAACTCTTAAGTTTTAACTAACTACCACTAAAACAGTATTGGTAGATCGCTTAAGATTTTGGGACAAGTTCTCCGTTAGGACCGTATGTGAAGGTTCCACCGCTGGCGTTGGCAGTACCGAGGGCAGGGGTGGTAAAGAGTTGTCCAGCACCTTGGAATTTACTCATCTCTTCTTGCATCTTCATTTGCATTTCTTGTTGTTTCTTTTCCTAAGGGGTGGAGAGAAATTATTAATTAAAATGATAGCAGATAGGTTGTAGTACCGTGAATATATAGTTTAACAGTTACACACATATGAATTATAATCGATTAATTAGTAGTATCGAAAAATCGTATCTTACCATCTCGAATTGTTGTTTTTGCATCTCTTCTTCAGCTTTCTTTTGTTGGTATTCCATAGTGAGTTGCATAGCTTGTTGCTCGAGGGCAGCTTTTTGTTGAGCAGATTGCTGTTGGAGAGCCATAAGTTGTTCCATTCTTTGTTGATCCTAGGGAAAGAATATAGTGTTTTAGTTTCTAATGATATCATTGATATCGCAGGTATAAATTTTAAAATACATTAACAAATTCAAAAACCTAGTTGAATCTCTATCAAAAAATATTCTTACAAGAGCCATTTCTTGTTGTTTGACTTCCATATCGATTTGCATGATGAATTGTTTCTTTTGTTGATCGGCTTGTCCGAGAAGGTACCCCTTTTGATGTTTAACTTGAGCCTCAAGAACTTGAGTACCTTGTTTGACTTGTTCATCAAGCATCTTCATGTAAGCATCCTTTTGTTTGGCGATGGTAGCCGGATCAGGCATACCAGCGGTAAGAGGTTGAGGAGGCATCATTTGAGCAGCAGCAGACATCTTGTAAGAGGGGAACGGTGAAAGACTAATACAAGTCTATTCAATTATATGTTTTTAAGTACTAGTAACTAAGTACTATAAGTAAATTATAAAAGGCAAAATGGTATTATCATCAGTTTATCACATTAGTAGAAGTATCATTGTAGCAGTTACAGTATGAATCATCAGAATTTCTCATTCCGTTGCTGCATCTTTGAGAATCAGAAAAAAACATCTCTTGACCTCATCCTCATAGCTATAAAATTTTCATATGTCTTTTCATTTAAATGGAATTGCAAAACATTATTTGATATATGAATTTAGAATTTTGGGAACACTACCTTCTTATTTTATATCCAGATTCTATTTCCACATAAGGTTAAGCTTGAAGTCAGATAGTTGTATTGCTATTATCATTGATATTTTCAATTCCAAACAAAAATTATTGAGATTTTCATACGAAACTTTTTTAAAATAAAATTCCAGTAGCGGTAAGGTAGTATCATCAAATATCGGTGTGTAGATTCAGATAACTGAACTCAGATTTTGTTCTTAGCACTTTTCAAAATTCATTATTAACAAAATTGTTTTGAATCTCATTTCCACTAATTGCTTGTACTACTACCTATATCTAATCCAGTTTTCATAGGTGAGATCATTAAAATTGATAACACCTACACCACCAAAAATTATCAGTATCAAAACAAGTAGTATAGCTTGGTATTACCAGTAACTACAAGTAACAGTTAACAGAAATAGAAAAGAACATCTTAATATTTTTATGGTTACTTAGTTGAATTTTCTTTGATCCAATGCCAATTCGGTGATTTTGGTCGGGCTAGAACAGTCGCTGCAATAATAATTACAGCACAATTATTTTTAAGAAACTTACTAGGCAATGCTAACTAGAAACAGTCTCAAGTCTAGTAAATACTAAACAGAAACTCCGGTATTAAATTTTAAAATTAAGTATCATTTAATTAAATATAGGGTGAAGGAGGTTTTACATGTGAATCAGGGGCTCGGTCTACCAACGTTTTTTTCTGTTTTTTAGCATTTTGCACTTAAATGAATATACCGTTTTAGCAGACAACAACTCTAATAATACAAACCATAATTAATTTTTTTTGGTGTATCAATCTCAAACCAGTCTGATGTGACTGTTCAGTGATTGATTGACACCTGTAGCATCTATATATTTTCGTTAATTTTCGGATATAATTTACAAATTCAGTATAGCCCCTTAGTTACAAAATGTCTTTATATTTAATTTTTCAGTTAGAATCTTATTAGAGTGCAGGATTCTTTTATTCATTTATTCCCAAGGACTGATACGGGGCTTGTTAGGACTGATATGTCAATTTACGTAAATAGATACTAGGACTGATTTTTAGTAAGTACTTAGATATACTAAGACTATTAAATAAATATGTGAAATTACATATACGGATTTAAGGATAACAGAGTAATATTTCTAATCGTAATTCTAGAGGCTTACACAATATGTGTACCTTAAATTTGTTTTAAAATTAAAGTTAAGTTAGTGGAATTTTACTAAATCATGATCGAAATCAAGATTGGATGAAACAAAAAAGCTCTTAGCTTCATATTACATAAGTAACATATTAACATAAAGATAACCTTCTTAGAAGGTATAATAATGAATGTGCTGTTAAATCGGTATTAACACTATCGGTAAATACAAAAACGATAGTTAAACTGTCTTTAAAAAAAAGACATAAGTGGGTAATAGGTAATACATACACTTACAATTTTAATAAATACAAACAGAATCATCAAAAATAATATGGTTAAAGTTCTAACAAACATACATAGGTAACATAGTGTTTATAAAAATGGTGAGACAGTTTTAATGATCTAATAATTCTTAACTTATCAAATCGTATTACATCACTACCTCCGTATTAGTGATGGTAACATTATGATTTTCTTCTGAATCTTAGTTCTAAATTTCACCTCTAGTATCATTATATTTATAACAGCACCTCTAGTAAATTATTTTAATTTATTTCCCATCTTTTATCGCTGCCCCAACAATAGCTCTCATCATAGTAATTTATTTCCCATCTTTTATCGCTGCCCCAACAATAGCTCTCATCATTTTCCCTTTTAAACTTTCTGTTCCAAAAATACTAAATCCTGCTTCACATATCTCTAATGTCCACACTCTGATGTTGCCCTTCATGTTGCTTTCTAATTCCTCGTCTGGCAAGCCCTGCATGTGACTAGGTGCTGGTAATTTCATTTTCGGGTCATTAGACTGGCGATGTTGAGCGAAATCATAACGGTCCTCCCAAAGATCAATAGGTTCAGTAGTGGCACCACCCTCAGAAGCTGCATCTGGAGTGTACCTGTAGAAAACAATAAATACATAATTGCATATACTGCTTGTAAAAACGTCAATTTTATAAAGTACCAATTTCAGAAACAAATAATTCATATATACTGTACAAAAAAATCGAATCTTATTGCTGGTGTTATCAGCTCCCCCGACTGTGTAGCTAACCATTTCAGCCACCTCTCTGCCAACATTTTACCATCCCTCTTGGCCCTTTCGAGAGCATGATAGTCACCCCGCATATAGCCCATGGCGATTTCATCTTTCATGTAGAAGAAATCCCCAAACTCAAAATTTGCTTTCACCTTATCAAATTTACTTAACCAAGTAGTCTCAAGTTTGTTGTCGACGTAGTACCTGAAGTAGGTGTGAATAGGCAACTTACTTAACCAAGTAGTCTCAAGCTTGTTATCGACGTAGTACCTAAAAGTAATTAGATATAAGTTTAAAGTGCTACAGTTTTATAGAGGTAAATAAGTTAAGGCGGGCAGACTTACTTAACCAAGTAGTCTCAAGCTTGTTGTCGACGTAGTACCTATTGTAGTATGGGTAAGTCTCAAGTTTATTGTCGACGTAGTACCTATTGTAGTATGGGTAAGTCTCAAGCTTGTTGTCGACGTAGTACCTATTGTAGTATGGGTAAGTCTCAAGCTTGTTGTCGACGTAGTACCTATTGTAGTATGGGTAAGTCTCAAGTTTATTGTCGACGTAGTACCTATTGTAGTATGGGTAAGTCTCAAGCTTGTTGTCGACGTAGTACCTATTGTAGTATGGGTAAGTCTCAAGCTTGTTGTCGACGTAGTACCTATTGTAGTATGGGTAAGTCTCAAGTTTGTTGTCGACGTAGTACCTATTGTAGTATGTGTAACAATTCCAAATCATATTTTGTCAAGTAAGTTATTTACATGGAATTGAGATTCAAAAAGATTTTAATTTTTTATACAATCGCATTTCCATAGTATGTGGTATATGTTCTTGCACCATAATATGGTCTGAGAAATGTGCTTGCCCCAGAAATTGTCCTGATATTAGGATTTGTTGTGAGAGATCATACAGCGCCTGTTCAAGAGGATAAGCACTACCGGTAGTCCAGAGTTTTACATCTAAAGCCTCCCATGAGTAGCCTAAGGAATATAGAAAAAACTAGATAATATTCGTAATATTACCGATATAAAAGCATTTATTGTGGACTACCGTACGGATTTTGTAATACCTAGCTTTCCCACTCCTTTCTTCAATACTGCATTTCCCATATTTGGTGAACATTGTATATACCAAGCTTTCCTACTCCTTTCTTCACTACTGCATTCCCCATATTTGGTGGGCATTGTTTGCTCTCTGTAGGTCCACATTCTCTCCACTCCTCCATTTGCAATTTTTTAACAGATTCTAGTACTGATATAGCTCTATCAGCAGCAGATTTTGGATCTTTTATGACCATATATCGTGGTAAAGCTACCGTTGGCGGTACTCGGAATCTACCATAAAGTGCGAGCATATGAGTCCAGATTTTTGAAACAAGTAATTGATAGAGATGGGAAGAATGAGGGAAAGCAGTGGCGACACCTGAAAGGAATAAGAAAAGAGTTCTTAAAATAACAGTTGGTATTTCTAAAGATATATCAGATTCATTTAAATTTTCAATATGTTATTCGCAAAAGTTGCAGCTTCAAAGTCTATACCTGCTCTCTCCACAGCCCGCATTAATTCAAAAAACGGCAAGTGTTGCATATATCCTGCTCCATATGCTCCCCCTGTGTTGTACAATGGTTCAGAATCTTGCTCGAAGCTTGTTGGATGAACGAAATAAAATCCCGCTATATTCTTAGCTCTCCTAGCAGGATGATTACCTTGACCGAAAACAAGATGAAATGTAGTAGCTAAATTTTTAACATCATCTGGATGAGAGAGATAAACCGTCCAGACCTCGTGATTATTGTTTCCTAGAAGGGGTTTTACACCTTGATCAACGAGTGTGTAGAGGTAATTAGGATTTGTAGCAAGAAGCTCGGATTCTTTGGTGGCGGGGACCTGAGATAGATTTTAAAGTGAATTGATTTACATCTAAAAAATCTAATTAAGAAAATGGAGCAGTTAACAATTAGCTTAGATAAGAAAACAACGTCTATACTATCCTTCCACCCCATCTAAATGCTACTACAGATAGGCTTGGTTGATATCCGTTTTCTTCTCTAGCAAATCCGACTTGGTTAGAATTCGGATCTTCTTCGGAATGCGGTGTATACCGTAATCGTATATCATTTAGTGATAAATTCTTTATCAAGACATTTCGCTGAGGGAATCAAGATATTAAATATTATTTAATAATTTTCATGTAAGCAAACTGTATTTACTTTTCTGAGTTATGCAGTAATATATCAATAGTGATTTTTTATACCTTCACCGTATCATTCGCACAACAAAACTCTCCTAGTGCTGTAACAAAATATGGCCATGTACTTTTTATAATAACTCTAACTTTATTATTACTGTCTTTAGTTTTCTTAGTATCTGCAGCAGTCATGTTTACTTTCATAACCTCACCCGGTAGCCAACCCTCAGAGAGACCTATTCGCGGGCGATAAGTCCCGTGAGCATGATCTAATACAGCCATATAACCAGAATGCTCATGGAGATCACGAGTTTCTTGATAGAAATACCAAATGGGAGTACCTTGAGAAAATCAAATTGATTGGTAGAAATACTACCAGCTTATTTGGATTTGGTAGTTTGACAAATATAGATTTATGTTTTTAATACCTTCTGCCAGCCGTTCCGGATTTGGAGGTTCATCAGCTATCGTTTCCGCCCATGTTTTTGTTAATATACCCTCAGCCAGCCGCTCCGGATTTGGAGGTTCATCTGCTATTGTTTCTGCCCGTATCTCCTTCAAAAAACCTAAGCCTATTATTGATATCCATATTATCCAAGCAGAAACAAACCTGCACAATACACTAATCATTTTAGAAATTGTATTATTAGTACAGTAACCAATAAATTAAAAAAGCGCAAAGTCAGTATGTACTAGGAAAAAAACTTAAAAGTGAAAACAAACGCTACAACTTACTTTTACAATGAAATGCTAAGTCTATAATCTTACAATAATCTAAATTCTTATATCTAACCCAAACAAAATATGATATAAATGATTTGTAAAAAATTATTTAAATATACAAATTTTGAAATTTATTATAGTACCTAAATTTTCGATAATATATTCTGAAAACAGGTACTACTGGGTGAAAAAAACTAGAAACTACAAGAATTGCAATTAAAGACACAGTGATAGCAAGTTTGTAGTAGTTATAATTTATCCTGTGCTAAATAAATTACATCCTTTCTGTACTACTCCACCGCGATTCTCCAAAAACTTTCCAAACAGACCTTGTGATTCGAATATGCACTACACCCAAACATAGTGCACTCGACGGCTACTGCATAATGTAATTGAATTCAGAAGAATTCAAATAATTCATATTTATAATCTATTTGTCTGCTCTGCAGCATATTTTGAGTACAGGGAAAGATATAGGGGGGGTTCAGAGTGATAGCTATAGCCTATAGGTTGCTTAGCTATACAATGCTAATATTAAATAATTTAGGTAAGAATATATTAACTAGTTATAGCTAACTAAACTAATCGTGACTGTCTATGTAATAGTAACTGTATAAATCTAAATATGCAATTTTTAATTAAAAACTTAGAAATGAAACCCGTAATCGGATAATAAAAAAATTCTTATTCTACAATCTCATAAAATGCCTTCCCAATGCTTTCATAGCATGTACTTTAATTTTTTACAGCTTCGTAAAATGCCGTCACAGTGCTTTCATAGCAACTTTTACAACCTCATACAATGCCTCACCAATGCGTTCATAACATTTACTTCTATATCCTCATAAAATGTCTCCCCAAAGCCTTCATGACATTAACTTTAATTTTTTCATTTCCAAACAATGAAAACCCTATTTCTGTTAATTCCATTGTCCATACCCTTATATTACCATTTTCAGCCTTACTGTCTAAACTCGTAATATCTGGATTGTGGTAATCTTTATACCCTCCCCAAGTAGATTGCATCAGCGTCATGTTAGAACTATAAGGAGAATCGAAGTACCTGAAGAAAAATTAAGAAGTCAAACGTGGAAAATGATTCATGAATCCGATTCAAGATAACATTTATACATTATTATTCTATCATCCACATGGACCTGGTCAATTACGCTAATATTATTATACTTTTCCGGCAAAGCTTTTTCTTTTTTGTTACTAATATACTTTTCTGCCCACGCTTTTTCCTTCTTGTTGTATTCTTTTTGTTTCTCGATGCCCCAATCACCTCCACCGCGACCTAGGGAGAATTAGCAAATATATTGACATCGCTTACAAATACAATATACTTATATAATCTATTAACATTAAACAATTCTTATATACGCGCCTTAAGATTATTTCCATTATTTTCGTATTGTATAAAGAAATCCATTCTCAATCCTGGTACAATTTCTAGTCCAGTTTGTGTTTTGACCCAAGTAATCCACCTATCCCCTATCGTTTTACATTTAAATACAGCTTCCCTTAATGCAGCTAAATCCCATTCAACATAATTTGCGGCCTTGATGTCGGTCATATACCTGTAGAGTAATTAAATACAGCCTCCGTTAATGCAGCTATATCCCAGTTAACATAGTTAATAGTTTTTATTAAACTAAAATATTTAATAAGTATTTCTATACTGAAAATTCTTCACTCTTGTATCACTTTGATCTACAAACTTCGTAAACCAATGCATTTTCAATTCATTTTCCATATAGTATAATCTTAATTCTAATGTATGTGGTATATATTCTTGTACAATAACATGATCAACATGACTAGCAGTACCAACATCTTTGATTAAGTGCATAGCATCGATACCAGAGCTTCCTGTTGGCTCCTTGGTAAGTCTAGTTTGAAACGCTAAATCCATCAACGCGTGTGTTAAATTATAAGTTTCATTACGGAAATGGATTAATCTTACATCAAAAGCTTCCCAAGAATATCCTAGTTTTGCGACTCCACGACGAAGTTGCAGAGGAACTGTATTAGAACTACTACCATCAGAAGAAGAACTTCCTTGAGATTCCTTCAATATTTTCTTACAATCTTTATACCAGGGATGATGTGTTATACTATTTAATTTACTATTAGTTTGATCATCATCGGAGAGTAGAGTACCTAAATCAACTCCCGCCTCCCTTAACTCCTCATTCCCCTGTACACAACGATCCCCCCTAATCCTAACCAACTGTTCATAAGCTTTCTCCGCAGTAATTAAAGCCTTCCCAAGACCTACTCTACTCCTAACTGCGGGGTCAGGACTTGATAAAGCTTCCAATCCGTTTTTGCTAGAAAGTCCAGTCTTTCCTGGTTTAATTTGAGATTTCGGTATTAGAACAGTTGCTGGGATACGGAATCTAGGGTCTAAGCCGAGCATGTGAGTCCAGATTTTACCGGTTAGGAGTTGGTAAAAATGTGCGTTGGAGGGAAATGCCACGGGAATTCCCGCACGTTCGAAAGTTTGGAGGAGACGGTACCTAGGAGGAAAAAATGATGGGAATTCCCGCACGCTCGAATGTTTGGAGGAGACGGTACCTGAGAGGAAAAAATGATGGGAATTCCCGCACGCTCGAATGTTTGGAGGAGACGGTACCTGAGAGGAAAAAATGATGGGAATTCCTGCACGTTCGAAAGTTTGGAGGAGACGGTACCTAGGGAAACCAATAATTTTTAAAGATATAAGAATAAAATATCTAAGATTGATAAATCATAAGATGCATAATAGTTTTGAGTAAAGTTAGAACTCTTACATTCCCCAAAACTCCAGATATCCCGCACTCCAGTCGTTATTGATTTGTTTTTCAAATGGTGCCCCCCACGTCCTTAAATCCCACCCAGTGGGATGCATAAATATAGCTGCCCCCACGTGATTAGCCCTGCTTACAGCAGGATGTTTACCCACCTTTCTCATATTATTAATATTTCCATCCCGCCCTAGATTACCCCCTAATCCATTCACCAACTTCGGATTCTTCGCTGAACTTGTTCTTCCCATAAGTAATGGTAAAACCCTAGCAAGATCTTCACAATCCTGTCCTGTCTCTAAGAATATAGTCCATAAATCATACCTATTTCCTACTAAAGGCCTAATTCCAGTATCCAAGAAATTATATAAATATTCAGGATTCGTTGGGAGTAACTGCTCTGGAGAAGAGACTGGTACATCCCTTTTACCGAATCTAATCGAGATTATAGATATTTCAGGATAAGGTTCATCCTCATTTGTAGGTAATTTAGGTGGTTGTAGAATATTTTCAATGTTATATTGTTCATGATTCTCTAATGCTACTTTACTCGCAATTTGGTTTTGTAATTTAGCAGGACTATTGTTATTCACGACACTAGTACCTGCTTTTATAGTTGGATCCTTTCCGTTGCTACCGTCATTTGCTATCTCAGAAGAATAACTACGATCGGTAACTCTTCCATTAGAATCAACAACAAATTTTTTTGAATTTAAATTTGATCCTAATTTACTAAATGGTCTACTCTCTAATTTCCTATAAAGAATATGACTCATTGTTACATTCTTCATCATAATGTGATTTACATTTCCTACACCCCTTGGTTTCCCCGTCTTCTTAGAGATGCTACCTCCTTTTTCTTTACCAGTGAAAGCTCCTCTCGCATCTGCCCAATGGTGCCAAGTGCTTTCTACAAGGTAAATTTCATCCTCTACTTTTAAATTGTGTTTGAATTTCTTATTCTTATTGCGATTACTTTTTTCATTACTATTGCCTGCTATATTGCTATTATCACTAGCTATATCCGATGGTAAACTTCCATAAGGATAATTACTATTGCTATTATCACTCGCTATATCTAAACTTCCATATGGATAATTACTGCTTGTAACAGTGTTAGGATCATTATATCTACCCTGTTCTACCCCAAATTCATACTGTCCCCTCTTACTAATTGTATTATATCTCCAATTCGCAGCATCTTCCTCACTTAATTTCTTAACTATCCTCCCAGGCATCCATCCCTCGCTTAAACCAATTCTAGGCCTGAATACACCATGACTTTCATCTAATATTGCAATTCTAGAACGTAATGTCCATTCTTCATAATCCCTGAATTCAGTATGGAAATACCATATGGGGTCACCTTCTGACGGTATCCAAGTTTTATTAACCAATGATTTATGATGATTAAATATATTCTTACTAGCGGTGGAGATTTTAGCAGAATCTGATAGAGGAGAATTTTGATTATTGTTATTTTTGAGAGAGGAATAAGTAGATGATCCACTGCTGCTGGAATAAGTACTGCTTCTTGAACCATCATTAGATAGCGGTAGCCCGTTTTCTATCCAATTACTTAATATCGGGATTTTCGGTAAAGGTAAGTCTTTTACCGATTCTGATATACTTTGATACCAACCACCATCCTTAAAATTCACGGCACTACTAGAACGATTATCATTTACCCTAGAATTTATATCTGTCGGAAAACGGTGGATTTTAGAATTCACGGTACTACTACCAATATTTGTCCCATTTACTACCCTATTTACATTACTAGCTCCCCAATTCTCCCAACTCAGATGTATCTCAACATTAGGACCAAAAGTGTATTGTATAACTGCTATTGCAATCGCTACACCGAGTACAGGTATAGCGTAGGTTTGAAACGCTGCAGCATAAGGGTTACTAATTGGATCAATAGTAGCACCGGTGAAAATGTTTTTTAGACTTGTAATTAAGCCTGGACCATTCCGAAGTGTAGGTGGGGCTCGGGGAGAATTAAGTTTAATATTTCTTGTAGAGCCACTAGCAGCTGAATTACTGTTATTACTTGGTCCAGGACCATTTGGAGCGTTTTGAGAAGGTGGTGAACCGCTGTTAGCACCGCTATTTCCAGATTTAGAACTTCCTACAGGTCTATTTTGATTTCCTGAATTAAAGATTGTACCATTTCCTGTGTGGCCCATACTACTGATAGGACCGTTTCCTCGGTGTGTAGAGTTGTTAACTTGTGTAGTCACCCGTGAATCCACATCATCCCCATGAATCTGATTCTGAATCTGATCCCTAGGTGTAGGATTTGAACTAGAAGAATCACCAGGATTTTTATCCCTATTAGTTCGTTTAGATTTACCCATTGTTACAAATGTAAATCCTAAAATGTGATTGATATCTAAAAATAATAAATACGAAAGCTAATCCAAATGTAACTAAATAGTAAAATATAATAAATTTATCAAACAAATTACTATACTAAAGACAGCTCGTGCATATGCAGATAATAAGAAAGGCAGTTGTAGCCAGCACTAACTTTGAATAGCAAGGAACAATGTAATAGCAAATGCCAGATACTTGATAGTTGTTGCTATATTATAAATTTGGAAAAATTAGATATATTATAACCTATATCTTATTGATTAGAGGTATTAAACTTAATTTAAACTTTATATCCATAGCAGACTCAGTACTCAGACTCACCCTCAAATTTATGTAATATTTCATAGCCACTAATATATTTTGATTACTGAAACTAAGCATATGAAATATCTGGAACATAATGTTTTTCTATCGTTGCGGTAACTTAAAGTTTAAGCATTCATACAAAAACCTATTATCATAGGTGATGATTTTGAAATTACTCTTAGCTTTATAATTATAAGTGCATAAATGGTGGCCCAGCTGAGTACATCCAATCAAAAACATGATTGGAATATACAGCATCTAGCCAAAAAAGAAGCTCACAAAAATAAAAGGTACTTATAGGTTATTACTTAATAATTTCAATAGATGCTAGGCATCCTCTAAATAATTTATCTGTTTTACAAAAATGATGTTATCGTTCCCATTCCCGTAACTCCGCTCATCATTTTAATCATAGAAACGATGTTATCGCCCCCATTCCTGCCCCCATCCCCGGCATACTCATCATTCCCATCATTTTGTTCATATTTTCTGCGGCTTTATCCATTGCACTATAATTTCCTAGAACCGTTAAATCTATAAAATCAGCAACTTTTTCAGGTGGATTTTCGATATCTAAAGCGAGTTTTTTTGCACAAGCTAAGTATTGCTCTTCTGAAGCTACAAATCCTTTACCGTGAGGTGTGGAGGTTGTAATAGTGGAAGTATGTGTATTAGTTGTTCCGGTTGTAGTTCCAGTTGTAGTAGCGGTACCAGTACCTGTTGCTCCTGTACCAGTAGCGGTATCAGTACCAGTATCAGTAGCGGCATCAGTACCTGCAGCTTCAGTAGCAAATTCCGTGGGGTAAAGCCTGCGTTTTCTAGTTGATATCATAGCAGTAGGATCAGTACCAGTGGTAGCTGTATTAGCTACAGGCTTTACAGTAGCAGCTTCTCCGGTTGTTACCGTGCCTTCCTCGGTTTCTTCATTAGTCACGGTTTCTACTACTGGTTCAGAATTCAGTCCTAATGCTGTCATTCTAAATTTTCTGCTTTGATGTGCTGCAACTACTGCTGCTATTTCTACTATATCTATCTCTTGTTTATCAGCTTTTGAAACAATTTCATTAATAGCATCTGACCCTCCAGCAGATTGTATTTTCTCTAATTTTGCATCATACATTAACTCTAAGTCACTTTTTTTAGGTTCTTTAAATACAATTGTCATCCCCTCTCTAGAAATCTTCCTTGTTGATCTCCTATGTCGTTCCCATTCACCACGGAGGACGAAATGAGTATCATTTACGTCATATCCTGCTTCAGGGGGGGAATCATCATCTTTAGAGTGAGCATAACCAAAAACGGGGAAAAGGGACATTTTTTGTGAACGTTTTTCAACCTAAAGAGGATATTAGGAAAATTTATGGTATATGATTTCTGAATAGGTAATACGAATACAGTAACAGTTATTAAAAAGGTAAATTATAAGAAATACTAATAGAGTCAAATAGTGCACTGCTAATGCCTAATTGAAAAAATGTTATATATCCTTTTTTTCTTCAACTCTGCTTTCAACATCGCTTCGCTATCATCATCTCTTCCATGAGACCCTAAATCGTGAAATTTTAATAATATAGCAAATCTTTTGAAATTTAGCGATTCGTTTGCTACCATCGAGGTTTTGTACGCCCCTCATACTCGTACGACTGGTAAATCGTGTCCCCCGAATTTTCATCAACCCATCATTTGGGATTGAAATTTTATACCAAATCTTTTGAAATTTAGCGATTCGTTTGCTACCATCGAGGTTTTGTACGCCCCGCATACTCGTACGACTGGTAAATCGTGCACCCCTCGAATTTTCATCAACCCATCATTTTGGATTGAAATTTTATACCAAATCTTTTGAAATTTAGCGATTCGTTTGCTACCATCGAGATTTTGTACGCCCCGCATACTCGTACGACTGGTAAATCGTGCCCCCCTCGAATTTTCATCAACCCATCATTTTGGATTGAAATTTTAAATCTTTTGAAATTTAGCGATTCGTTTGCTACCATCGAGGTTTTGTACGCCCTGCATACTCGTACGACTGGTAAATCGTGCCCCCCTCGAATTTTCATCAACCCATCATTTTGGATTGAAATTTTATACCAAATCTTTTGAAATTTAGCGATTCGTTTGCTACCATCGAGGTTTTGTACGCCCCGCATACTCGTACGACTGGTAAATCGTGCCCCCTTCGAATTTTCATCAACCCATCATTTTGGATTGAAATTTTATACCAAATCTTTTGAAATTTAGCGATTCGTTTGCTACCATCGAGGTTTTGTACGCCCCGCATACTCGTACGACTGGTAAATCGTGCCACCCGAATTTTCATCAACAAATCATTATGGATTAAAATTTTATGATTTTCCATGAGACCCTAAATCGTGAATGATTTTCCATCCCCATTTATAAAAATATTTCTAAGTAAAAATCTTATACCCCTCTTTTCTTCAATTCCTTTTTCAATGTCGCCTCACCATCATAAAATGTTATACCCCTCTTTTCTTCAATTCCTTTTTCAATGTCGCCTCACCATCATAAAATGTTATACCCCTCTTTTATTCAACTCCTTTTTCAGCGTCGCCTCACTTTCATCATCTGATATACCCCACGTTTCTTCAATTCCCTCTTCAGCGTTGCCTCACTTTCATCATCTGCTATATCTTTTTCTGTTCCTAACCCTACAATTTTTGCTCTATATATTACTTCATGTTCCGGACTTCTTCCTATTTGCCAACTACCATTTCTAAAAAATATTTCACATCTCGGTTCTACCATTCTAGGATAATCTAAAGACTTAACAGAATCAGCTACTGCAAGATTTAAATCAATTCTCCTTCCAGGTGGGTAGGCCATATTGCCGTTTAAACCTAATTCTGACCGACGTTGTTTCATCTTCTCTGTCACACCTCTAATAATCTCCTTCCTTCTAGCTATCTTCCTATTATTGATAGTCTTCCATTCAGGACGAGTTTTACAAGTGCCAACAAGCTTTTTAGTTGCACCAGTTCCCGTAGCAGTACCCGTCCCTGTTTCTGTACCAGTTCCCGTACCAGTCTCCGTAGCTGTGTCAGTCCCCGTTTCTGTACCAGTTCCTGTACCCGTATCACCAGTACCTGTACCCGTACCACCACCAGTCTCTGTACCCATACCAGTTTCCGTACCAGTACCAGCCCCCGTACCACCACTAGTTCCTGTACCGCCACCAATCACCGCCCCCTTCTCCACTTCACTCTCATCCCAATAGCATTTTTCTATACTTCTACATATAACACCATCAGCCTCTGTTCCATTAACATTTAAATCCTCACATTTTGGTACAGGCCGACACCTAGCCTGTTCGTTCATAGCCAATGCTCTAACACTATATTCTAAATCCGCTAATGACATCTTCTCCTCCGCATCACCCCCTCCTTCCTTCTTAAGTTCTTCCTTTTTTTTATCCAAATTTTTTTTCATCTCCTCTATTTTCCTCTTCTTAATTAAATCCTTCCTTTCTGTGGGGTCAAAAGCACTACTAGCACTAGTGTTTCCAGTACTAGATTCAGTTCCACCCGTACTAGCGATCGCAGCTTTCTTCTCTTTTTCTTCTTCAATTTTCATTTGTATATAATCATGTACTTTTTTTGCTCTTTCTTTCTCTACAACTCTATCTTCATTCATTTCCTCTAATACGCTGTCCGCAGCCGCATTCATATCATTTTTAAAATCTGCTATCATCGCATCCCCAATTTTACTATGCATAATTTTATCACTATGATTCTTTAAATTAAATTCACCAGAACTACTTTTGAAACCATTAAAATAACTGTTTAACCCTAATCCAGATGTAGATCCAAATTCATCCTTAGCTTCTGCCGCTTCACTAGCTTCTTCCTCCATCTGTGATAGTGATTTCGTTCCCATATTCAACCCATTCATGACTGCCCAATAACATTTTTTATCACGATTCCGCCCACACTCCCCCTCCAGCCCATCATTTCTTTCATAAGTATAACAAGTTTTCCCGCATTGTTTCTCTTCTGGAAACCATGTACATTCAGAACCTTTTGGCCTATTAGGATTTTGACATTCATCAATGGTAATTAAACCTTCACAAGGAGTACTTTCTTGACATCCATGAACATCATCTATCCATTTACAATGAGAAGAATAAAATTTATCTTTTCCACAATGTAATTTATCAATAAATGTACATTCTCTTTTGGGGATACATTCAAAATCTGGTAAAGAACTTGGGTCTAGTTTGGATAATTTAGGATTCTTAGCGGGATTCAAGGGTGATAAATTACAAACTTTATTAGATAATCTACATTGAGCTAATGATAATCTTTCACAAGGTGGCATACACCTAGATTCTTTTTTTATCCACTGACACTCACTATAAGTACCAGCAGTGTCAACAGTACATTCTTTTTCTGATTTTAATAGATTACAATCTATTTTCCTAAGGCATTTACCGTTGGGATCATAGTTTTTTTTAGGTTTTACAACAGTACCTTGGGGTGTTATACCTTCATTTAATGATTTATCAGTAACTTGCCCGTTATTAGGTAATTTTATATTAGAATTTGTATTAGTAGTAGATTGTGACCGCGAACCATCAGAAGGATCAAAACTAGTAGGGTATATTTTTTTACCAATAAACCTATTAGAATACCTATTAGTATCATGACTTAGTCTTTTGGATTTTATTAACGGACTGTAACTGTTGGTTTTTCTTAGAGGTTCAAACCATTCAGAATCATGTCTTAGGAATTTGCTACGACTTGAATTAAATTTATTTCTAAGTGACCTAAGTCTACTGTTGTCAGCTCTATTACGAATTTCTAAGGTACTAGTAGCTGTAGGAGTTGATCCACCTCCACTACCAGCTGTAGTAGTTGCTCCACCTCCACTAGCTGTAGTAGTTGTTCCACCTCCACCACTAGCTGTAGTAGTTGCTCCACCTCCACTACCTGCTTTCGTACCTTTCCCTTTCCCCGTAACTTTTCCTTCCCCCTTATAAAATTTGTCCCAATATTCATCCCAATCAGCCTCAGTTTCATCTTCATCACTCTCTACTTTCGGCAATCCACTAGCAGTCTCATTCAAAGCCTCTCCCTCAGTTACTATTGTTTGCCCATTAGGCCCTACCTTTTTCCTCATTATCCCCCTCTTTTTCATCATCATCCCCCTCTTCTTCTTCATCCCCGTTGTAGTTATAGAGCCATCATCAACATTTTTCTCTAATTCTCTATATTCCGCTTCTATTTCTTTCCATTCTTCCTCATTTTCCGGTACTGGGATCTCATCGTTTGTTAGTTCTTCATTAGTTTTCCTAAGTAGCTTACCATTCTCATCAACTTTCACTTCTGTTACTATATTATCTTTTGATTCATTTAGCTGAAAATACTTCTTATTCTCTTCAAATTCCTTCATCATCTTTGTAGTAACTATATTAGACCCATCAGATTCTATATTTTTCTCAGCCTCCCTGTATTTTTCTTCTATTGTTTTCCATTCTTCCTCATTTTCCGGTAGTGGGATGTCATCAGATTGTAATTCCTCATCAGTTTTACGAAGTAGATTACCATTTTCATCAACTTTCACTTCTGTTTCTGCATTAGACACTTTAGAGTTATCATTTAGTTGAAAATATTTTTTATTTTCTTTAAATTTCTTCATCATCTTTGTTGTAACTATAGGCCCACCAGCTTTAACATTTTTTTCAGCCTCCCTGTATTTCTCTTCAATTGCTTTCCATTCTTCCTCATTCTCCGGAATTGATATATTTTCACTTGTTAATTTCTCATCCGTCTTCCTAGGTAGATTACCATCTTTATCGACTTTGACCTCTGTATTATCCTTAATATCATTTAGTTGAAAATATTTTTTATTTTCTTCAAATTTCTTTTTTATCTCTGCAGTAACTACAGCCCCATCATCTACATTTTTCTCAGCCTCCCTATATTTCTCTTCAATTAATTTCCATTCGTCCTTAGTCTTCGGTACAGCAATATCTTCACTTGTTAATTCCTCATCCGTCTTCCTAATCAATTTGTCATCTTTATCAACTTTTACAACTTTTACATTACTAACATTAGTATTTAAATCTTTAGAATTTGATTCAATTTCATTTACTTGAAAATATTTTTTATATTCTTCAAGTTTCTCTTTACTTTCCAATAATTTTGTTTTCTGTCTCTCCTCCGCAATAGATAATAACATTTTATCTACTTTCTTTTCATCTCCATTGTTATACCAAGTACATTTTTTCATAGATATACAAGCATTCGGACTCCCAGCATAATTCTTACAGCCGGGAAGGGGTTCACATACTCCCCGCTCCTGTTTAGGTTCTTTAACACTACTAAGCTTTAAAGCCAATAATTCAGCTTTTTTGTTGGCATCTGCATCTGTAGTTGCTCCTGTTATTCCTGTTACAGCTCCTGCCACAGCTCCTCCTATTCCTGTTACAGCTCCCTCTACTCCTGTTTTAGCACTTTCTAATTTATCTTTCACCGTGTCTTTCATTGTACCTAATTTGTCATTAACTTTATCTGTTGCGTTTTTGACTACGTCCAGTGGGTTAGGGGTTTTTGGTATTTTTGATATCATTCCACCCCAACCACTCCTACCCAACAATAATCGACTACCTGCAGTCTTATTTTTTTCCTCCTCTATTCTTCTTTCCTCCTCCTCTATTTTTCTCACTCTCTCTTCCTCTTCCATCCTTATTCTCTCTTTCTCAGCATCCTCTTCTGCTTTTATTCTAGCCGCTATAGCCTCTTTTCTCTCTTTGATATCCTGCTCCTCAGGCGTTAATTCATCATCTTTAAGCTTTCTCCATCTACATTCCGTCCTTTCCCCCAAGCACCTTTTTTTATCATCAATAGAAGAGCATAAATCCTCAGCGTTTTCTTTGGAATTCTCGATGGCTGCAGCAAGAGTAGCTCCCGTTGCCTTTGCATTCTTCTCACCAACAAACGCAGTATTTGAATTATTATTTCCAAGATTCTCAGCAGCAAGAGTAGCTCCACTTGGCACTATATTATTCTCTACATCAACAAAAGCAGTATTTGATTCACCTCCTAAATTTTCTATACTATCTGTATTTCTTTTTTTCAATACAAATTTACATCTATATCCATTACTTGGATCACATTTTAAGATGTATGATCCTTTAAAACAGTCACCATTATTGATTTCTATATGGTCGATATCCCTCACAGATATGAAGCCCGTGGGCGGTCCCTCAGGCAAGACACGGTCTTCATAATCTAATTTCTCACCAGTACCACTACTGCTGTCCCTATCCATTGGATTAGGTATCATTTCCTCACTTTTTAATTTAGCCTGTGCCTCATAAAAAGCATTTATAAAATCTTTTTGAAAACTAGAAAATGCTGCTAATCCAGGGTTCTCAGCTGTATTTCCACTCACATTTGTCGCTGTACCAGTTGCTTTCTTCTCCTTTACCCTTAAATCCGTACTAAATACTGGCCAACTATCTAAATACTGCCCAGTACCATCTATTGGTTTATAAAGTAACGGCATATCCCTCACATCTGGCGTTAATTCGTTTTCTGGGTAACCCATACTAATCCTTTTTCTTCTTTCCTCCCTCATCCACGCCTCCTTCCTGAATCCTAAATTAAAAGTTTTCTTTGCTTCTTTTTCCATTTTCTCTTCTAATTTAAAATTACTATTTATATCGCTTCCCTGTAAAGCATTATTTTTTTCTAAATTTTTACTTTTATTAGCTCTCGTTTCAATAGAGTCATTAATCATATTAGAAGAATCTAATTCCTCAGGTTGTATTGGATTAGGTTTCTCTAACCAGAATTCAAATGTATAATTTCTATCATTCATACAGGCTGCTGGTAATTTTGATAAATCAGAAGCAGGATCTTCAATTTCAACAAATTCATTACCAAAAGCTGGTTTGGGAGTCGTGATTTCACCTTGAAGAAGGTCCTCATCCCCCCCTCCTTGCCCGTTGGGAAGTGCACCGGGTAGAGGAGGATCGTTTACTTCCTCCTTAGTATGCACAGTTACTACATCGCCTGTATCCACCCCAATTCCTGTACCCTCACCCTCGCCTGTTCCTTCCTCCTCTTCAGGAGCAAATGGATTCTCACCTTCTGAAGATTCTCCTGTACTATTACTAACTCCTCCTATCAAAATACCATTATTACCGTTATTAGTATTTTCTTCGGACACTACATTCTCCTCTTTTCCTCCCTTCAATACCGGTGGTAAAACCCACCCAAGACCCGTTGTTTTTGCCATCATTTTCGCATCTTTTCTCTCTTTAAAGCTACTATAACTATATATACCCATTGATCCATTCATTTGTGGTACAAGATTCTCTGCCATTTTTTTTTTCTCAATATCATAATTACTCTCTTTACTTTTCATTCCCACTCCAAACTTATGCATCCCCGGATTTTCTTTCATATCAGATATTCCCCCATAAGAGAATTTATCAAACTCCCCAAATGTACCATTCTTCTCATCATTTTCAAAAGCAATCATCTCCATTCTTTCCTCACTACTTAAATCCAATTCATTATCTATATTCTCGATTTCATTCCCTGCTAAATCCATATCTTTTTTAGCTTGCATGCAAATACCTTGTACAATTTCATCTTTTGACATAAGATCAGGATTACCACAACCATATTTTTTCTGTACTCTAAAATACTCTTCCTCCTTCTCTTTAAATTTACTTCTAACAAGACCCTTTATTGTAAGATTAGATGATTTATTAAAAATATTTTCTATCTCTTTATTCCTACAATCAAGATCATTAATATCTTCACAATCAGAGATATTTAGTTTATTTCGTAATTCTTCCTCTTTCATTGCTAATTTCGTATTGCATTCAGTATCCCCATGTGTACAATGTTCAATTCCCATCTGTTTCAATAAAACTTCATGATCAATACCGTGTTTTACAGCATGTTTTGTTGCAATAGATCTTAATTTAGGAATAAAATCTGGATTATGATAACTTGCTACTGGTCCAGCAGCATCATTACCATGATTTAATCTTTTTAAATCATCATGAGAAATAATATTACTAGAGTCTGAGTGAAGTCTATTTTTAGTACTATTTTCTAATTTATTTTTAGAATCCTTTTTAATAGATATATCATCATTGCCGGGGTTGGGCCATCCCTTTTTAAGGAAACCATTAGATTTTGGGTAACTATTCTCTGTAGATTCTAAAATATTCTTTCTACATCTAACGAAGAAGGAGTGATTTCCTCTTAATTTTTCTTCGTTTACTTTGGCAGCGGCGTGACGTATTTTATGGATATCAGCGATAGGAATTTCGATTGGGGAAATACCAGGGGGAGGCTTAGTGGGAATTCGGGATAACGCGGCATTATTATCAGTACCTTCTAGAGGAGTAGTATCACTACCTGTAGAGCCTGTAGAAGTACCAGTAGTAACAACAGCAGTTTCTGCGAATTCAGATACATGGTGCCTATGACCATCTAGGCCACCAGGACGAGTTATCCAATTTGTTCTGCGATTACTTCTAACCGGAATGTTGTTAATTCTCTCTGTTCTCTCTATTTCATAAGATCTTTTACTTTCAGGATTAAGACTGTAACCGTGAATTTGTTCTAAACTCGATAACCCATATCTTTTCAAAATTTTCTGAATCTTATTATGATCACCAACAGTGAGAAGTTTTAAATTTTTCTTAGGTAAATTCTTATTAGCAGATTTGTCGGTACTGGTACCTGTTGTATTAAAAGCACTTAAACTACTACTAGCACCACCCTTCTGAGTTCGGTGAAGTTTCTTTCTACCTGTTTCTAGAAAAGTAGCTGTACCACCTCCAATATTTGCGCTTGAAAGGATACTACCAAGGCCGCCACCGCTAAAAAGACCACCACCTCCTCCGCCACTACCCGAGTCACCATTATCACTATCAGAACTAGAACCCCCTCCAACATTATCATCATCTGAAAGAGCTCCTGATCCTGTTTCACCAGCGCCTGCCCCTGTTTCACCAGCGCCTGCTTCTGTTTCTCCTGTTTTACCATCAGAATCTTCTACCACTGCATCTTCCCCCCACTTTGCTGTACACTCCCTCGGTATCATTTTCCAACCACTAGCTTGTTCTAAAATTGGGACTGGACTAACCGGTGTATCCCTAATTATGGCGGCGACACAATAAGATTTTTTCAATAAGAGATCAGTTTCTTGAGGGGTCATATCACCTGGAAAAAAGATATTTTTTCAATAAGAGATCAGTTTCTTGAGGGGTCATGTCACCTGGAAAAAAGATATTTTTTCAATAAGAGATCAGTTTCTTGAGGGGTCATGTCACCTGGAAGAGGAAATTACAGTTGATATATGTAGTTAAATAAATATTATTGTTAGACCTCTTAAATTAGAAAATAAATTTATTTATATACGTAAATCCTTCAAATCATTTTCATGTTGTTCTGCTGCTGCTATTTCCTCTTCTAATTTTTTTTTCTCGGCTCTATGAGCCTCAAATTCCTCTTCAATCTTCTTTAATTCATCCTCATCACCATCGAGTTTTGCTTGATCCATTCTCTTAGTGAAATCATCCCCCTTACTTTCCAGCTCAGAAAGTTTATCATCTAGTATTAGAGAATCATCATCAGTCTCTGTAACTTTACTAACTTTACCTTCAACTTTATCATTTGTTTCTGTTTCACCTGTCTCTGTTTTACCAGTTTCTGTTTCACCTGTCTCTGTTTCAGCATCACTAGTCTCTGTTTTACCTGATTCTTCTGCAAATGCACTAAGTTTTAGTCTATTATAAGGTCCCCCGCTTCTGTTAGTTCTGCTAAATGAATTATCTTCAAATGCAGATGCAAATACATTATTAATATTTGCTATTCTACCACGTCTAGTATTTCCATGGTGCCAACGATGTTTTCTTCTACTTCTGTTATTATCTCCAGTATTGGTTTCCAGCATTGATACAACATTTAGATCATTATGATTATGATTATGGTAGCCTCGTGGTAGTTTACTTCTATTAGTTTCAATCATCGCACCTGCTAACATGCCCATGGCCGGGTTACCGCCGCCCATAGCGGCTGCCATCGGATTTCCGCCCATAGCGGCTGCTGCCATCGGGTTTCCACCCATAGCGGCTGCCATCGGATTTCCACCCATAGCGGCTGCCATCGGATTACCTCCTGCCATCGCTGCCATCGGGTTTCCACCATTTACCATCCCACTAGCCTGATCCATAGCACCTTTAGCCTGATCCATAGCCCCTTTCGCCTGTCCCATCATCTCTGGTGGCACTCCGATTCCCATATTCTGAAGTAATAATTCGTTCCCACTTGTTATTAAACTCTCCCCTGATTTTTTCTTGGCTTCCCATAAATTGTTGTCCAGCTCATCTTTTTTGGCATCCACTTGATCTTGAATCTAAGGTGATATATTGTTTAGATTTAGTATATTAGTACGATTAAAAATAATCAAATATAGATAATCATATTAGTTAAAAATATTCTATTATACGTAGTCCCTAGGATAGATCTTAATTCTTCCTCGTGCTTCTCTAATAACAAAACTATCTATACA
>Ga0099798_10084_pt1 | contig 27879 bp, 28 predicted proteins | sample Uncmet_Sort29A_1_FD_89870 | JGI IMG/M metagenome (GOLD analysis project Ga0099798, IMG submission 89870) | Marine eukaryotic communities from CALCOFI LINE 67, Pacific Ocean - CN13ID_Sort29A_1 | ecosystem: Environmental > Aquatic > Marine > Oceanic | place: Pacific Ocean: Monterey Bay | collected...
GAAATGGCCGGTTTCGTGCCCGTTAGTAACACCGCTGCCATTTCTTCAGTCCATTTCGGCGGCAGTAGCAGCTCCAGCCATACGTTGTCATTGAGGCATCTGCCGTCCACCAACACTTTGCCAGTAGGATCGGACGTGGATGCGGCGTCGCCGGTGGTGGGGGGGGACGATGGTAGTGCTACTTTCTCGTTAGAAAAGTTAGAAGCTGATACAAAGTTAGATTTTGACACACAGCAGCAAGAAATCAAGCACAGACTAGAAGATGTACATGAAAACGTCGGTGATCTCGCGGACATCTTCGTGCATGGGTTGGCGTGCTGCCACACCATCACTGAGATTGACGGGAAATTAGTTGGGGATCCATTGGATTTGAAGATGTTTGCGCGAACTGGGTGGGAGTTAGAAAGTTTAGAGGACGCCGCTTTGGAGGGGGAATTATCAGCAGGTCCGAGCATTATTCTACGGCCCGGCAACAACGGCGGTGATGATTCGCTGCTCACAGCGTGTGAAAACCTACTCGGCGCTACTTCTTTGCATTCAAAGTCGAGAAGCTGCTCCCTCTCGGGTGGGTCGGATCGTTCTAGTCAGCAAGCAGTGTCCAGTCTGCCGGCATCCTCCTCCTCAAACGCAAGCCTGTTGCACCTTCCCACGGAACTAGCCGTACTACGCCGTTTCGAATTCTCCAGCCTACTTCAACGTCAGTCCGTCATCGTGCACCGCCCGGGCAGCGACAGCTCCTATGTGTACGTGAAGGGCGCTTGTGAGCGCATTGTTGACCTCTGCGACCCTGCAACAGTGCCAATTGGGCTGAAGGAGAAGGTGAGTGAATTTTCAGCAACGGGCAAGCGCGTGCTGGCGATGGCGTACAGAAAGCAGAAGGGCATCCATTTCCTGGAGGCGCAGCGAATGTGCAGAACGACCGTGGAGAGGGATCTGACGTTCTTGGGGTTGTTATTGTTGCAAAACAAGCTCAAAAGTTGCACGGCGAAGGTGTTGGACAAGCTCATCAACGAATCGCGGGTGAAGTGTGTCATGGCCACGGGCGATAACGCCCTCACGGCGATCAGTGTAGCTAGGGATTGCGGCATCTGCCCCAACGAGCCCGTGATCTTCGGCGACATCCCCCAGCGCCGCGACCGCCCCCTCGAAAAGGCCGCCGACACCGGTGTCGTCTGGACGGAGGTGCCTCTGGGCGGAGCGGCCGTGAGCGATGACCGTATGGAAAGCAGCAAATTAGAGGATGTGCTCAGCGCAAGTAGTAATCACGACCCTGCCACGGTGCCGATCGTGTTGACCGGCGCGGCCTTCAGGGCACTTAGGATACAGCATGAGTGGTCCAGAAACTGCAGTGAGACGGACAGCTCGCGAGATTCTCTTCAAGCACATGAGCATTTGAATGCTGACGAAAACACAAGGTTGTTAAGTAATCGTGACAGCCATCGCACGAATAGCAGCAGTAGTAGTCATAGTACCACAAAAAGTAACCCGACCATCGACGTCACCAGAACATCTACGATGCAATTTGATCACGTTTGTAACGAAGAAACGACAGCGCATTCTTCACCGGAGAAGGACAAAATGACTCTCTCGCCACCTTCACTTCTCAATTTCACAACGCCGTTAACACCGGGCAGTCTGCGCAGCGATCAAGATTTGCGTCGGCGAACGACAAGCGTCACTTCTTCTTCTCAAAAGGCGGCGTCATCGCGGAAGGGGTCGTATAATAACATCAATAATAAGAATGATAATGCCGACAGATGCAGTCAGCGTTCGACAGTCGACAGTCACCATTTCGGCAAGCTAGAGTTGAATAATCGAACCATGACGACTTTTGAGTACGTTGTGAGGAGGGGGTGCGTTTTCGCAAGAATGTCCCCTGACGACAAGGCAGGCCTCGTGGAGGCAATTCAGGACTTGCCGGAGCGGCCGTTTGTGGGCATGTGTGGCGACGGGGCGAACGATTGCCACGCCCTGCGCGTGGCGGACGTCGGCGTTAGTCTCTCCGACAGAGAAGCCAGCGTCGTAGCGCCGTTTACAGCTTGCGGCCCCACCAAAAGCATCTCGGCAGTGGATAGCGCATTGCGGGAAGGCCGCGCGAGTCTTGTAAATAGTTATGGCGCGTTTAAATTCATCGCGGTTAATGCCTTGATAATGTATGCATTGGTGATGTTCACTTTTAGCGGTCGGTCGAATATGAGCGATTGGCAGTGTTGTTTCGTCGACATCCTCATGATCCTGCCGATGTGCTGGTTCATGGCTAAAACCGAAGCTTCCGACAACCTCCCTGCGCTGCTCCCAGGGCATTCATTAGTGAGCAAGCCGATGCTGGTCTCGATGTTCGGCAACGTCCTCATCTGCGTGACTTTCCAGGCTGTTATCTTCGTCTGCGTCATCACCAGCCCGTGGCAGGTCGACCCCGGCGCGAAATACATCAACGGCGAGCCGGAGGACCACAAATTGTTGATTTGCCCCTTAAATACAGCCCTGTTTTGCATGGCCATTTTCCAGAATCTCATCGTCGTCTTGGCTTTCTCACAAACTCCACCATGGCGGAAAAGCGTGGTCACCAATGTTTGGTTCATGATTCACTTTATCTTCTTGTTTTTATTCGGTACATTTTTATTAATAAATATTAAATCAATCAAACAAAATCATACTACAATTACAGTTTTGAACCTAAATAATTAATTAAATAAAAACAGGTTGCTATTGCCTTTTCTTCTCGGGAAGTTTGGCTTGGAACGGGCACACATATGATACTCCAAATCCGGAACCGACGAACCCCAATTGGATGTTTTTGAATAGGGGGATTCAATTCGAAGAAAAAATTTGGTTCTTCGGCCACGACATCCTCGCACTGGGCCTCACGGAGATACCGATGATGTGGCGCGTGATTATTTTTGCACTGATGGTGGCGAATTTCCTGGCAATTATGGTGTTTGAATGGGTGATCATTCATCGATGGGAGAAAGCCTTAGCGCGCAAACGCTTGCAACGCGAACAGTGCTTGCGGTAATATAATAATTATTTAAATTATTGCTCGCAAACTTTAAGTTTTGATTTAGAAAAAAAATAGTTGTTACATGATTGTCATTAGGACGCTAATTATACATGAAAATAAGTAAGTATCTGAAGTTACAAAATTGAAAAAATAAATTTTTAAAATAATTATTGATGCGGTTAGTCTGACAATCACACAAAAATATTAATTAATTGGTTAAATGTAAAATTAAAAAATTATAAAGTTGAACGAGATTGATGCGTTATCTTGTATTGGTCTCGATGTTCAGCTCAACGTTGATTCGAAAATTACAATAATTCACAAAATTACCCACTTACTACAAAATAAAATAAATAATAAATAATATTATTTACTGATACCATTTGTTGCCATTCCGAATCAACATTGAAAGTAATTACTCAAAAAAATTCATAAACATACCATTTTATTTTGAAAAATATAATTGTCTTCTCAAGTCATATTTGTTTTCAAGAATTTGTGCGTTGTTGTTTGTCGACAATGGGTGTCAAGTAATTTGTAAAAATAAAAATTCTTCCTGATGACATTCGTTCGTTCCGCGTAGGTACATGTTTCACAACTGCATCAAACAAGCGGCGGAACGTGCTGCCGCTGGCGGCATGGATCAAAAAGTGGGTCTGTTGAAAAAGAAACCGGAGATGTTCGATGCCAATTATCAACAGTGTATGGACCATGCCAAAAAGGGTTTAATGGGTCATGAATTTCCAAGTTATGCAGAGCGAAATATGAAATTACAAAAAGAAATGGACGGTGTTCTTGAGGATAAGGGCCCCGAGGCCTACATCCGCGCCCGGGAGGAGGAGGCCAACGGCGGCGCATGGCCGCGACGACATCACGCGTTGTTCATTGTGGCAAACAAAGCCCCTGACAATTACGGGAAGGCGTCACAGATCATCACGACAACAGGCCGACCCTCCATCGGTCCCGCGGGATTTTTGGCGTTTATGAAGTTCAAGGAAAGTGGGACACATCCAGAATACGAGGATTTCGCCAGAAAACAATACGAGGCCACGGGATCGGTGAAGGACTACAACAGCGCGAAGCAAAACAACGTTGATCGGTTGAAAGAGTTGGGCGTTATATCGGCGGTTGGGCTGCAAGATTGGATGCACATTGACGTCGACCAAGGCGTAACCACACCAAGCCACATCCATCATCATGATTTCATCGGCGGTCATCACGTAAGCACCAACTTCAGCGACCAGGCCACCCTGAATAGCCTTAAGACGAGTGTGCTCAAACGCGCGCCGCTGAACGAATGGAGACCTGACAATATCAGAATGTTGGAGAAATTTAAAATCGAATTTCGAGCATTTTTGGGCCGTGCGAGGGCGTAGGCGAGTAAAAAGCTTCCAACAATCGACGCTGGCACCCTTAAAAACCAAATTTCGCCCTAAATTCGTCTTTTAATTTTCTCCCACTTAAAAAAAATACCAGGTTGCTGCAGCACCCTGATGACGCCACGGATGAGGAGCGAACTGCCATGGAGTACCATAATAGTTGGCACCCGTTTGAACATTCTACGCAGAAAGCAATCAGCCCCGAAGGCAAGTACATCGACCCCCTCCCGAGTAAGTCCCACGTGCAAGATCTGGGCATCCCCCCACAGATTGACCGCAAAATCATCCGGTTCGTGAACTTCTGGAATGATCGCCTGCACCCGGAGTATCGTGACGCCAATCGTGTGTCCTACCTCGGCAAGGTGGCTGCCGACGTGTCCAAGGCTCCCGCTGACATTCTGCAGGCGCTGGGCAGAGTGGGGGCCATGCCGTCCGTTGTCGTGCCCAGGGCGGCGGGGGAGACGGCCTGGCAGAGAAGTATGTCGCTGGACGGAGTGCCTAGGGTTAAAATCGACCACGTGGACACCCCCTACCTCGTCGAAAACCCAGACCCTTACGAGGTCACCCCGGAACACAGGCTCGACGCGCTCTACAGCCCCGGCCAGACCCACTCACGCTACAGCGAGGCGGGCCCGCCAATGTTGGAGAAATTTAAAATCGAATTTCGAAAATTATGGTTGGAAGTTCCAGAACGCCCAAATCGGTCTCAAAACTCAAAAATCGACTCTAACTTCGTCGATCGCCAATCGCCATTTTAATTAAATTTCGCCCATTTTTTTTTTTCTTAAAAATTTACTAGGTTGATGAACTTGAGCAAAGATGCCTACCGCCTCTTCCATCCACAGATTCCCAGGGGCGAGGACGCTTATAAAGATCGAGGTATTGGCCATGATCCAATGGTTGGAGAAATTTGAAATCGAAATTTATTTAATTCTAACTGTCAAAAATCGACGTCAGAAAAATTTTCACCCTAATTTCGTCTCTAAATTTTCTCCCACTAAAAAAAAATCGACTAGATCTGGGAGAAGCCCTGGCAGTGGAATGCCCACATCAACACCCTGACCCCGGGCCCCGACCAGTTCAAAATGGCCATGCGACAAGGTATCCACCACGATTATGAGCTCCCACCAAACTTGCGCAGTTTGCCCGGCCCCACCGCAGGCATTCAGGCCAACACCTACGACTGGCAGCCGCGGCCCAAAATCCCAACTGTCTTGCTGAAAACGCCGGCATTGTTGAAGTTGTTCAACTGGACGGATAGGATGGCGGGCAGCAAAATCCAGGACTACAATGCTATGATGAAAGTAATTAATTTTTTAACATTTTTTTATAACTTGTATCATCGAAAATGAAATTCATCTGTTTATTTAAAAATTTAATTATAAAAAAGGATTTTTTCACAAAGTCGCACGTGGACCCTGGTCGACTCTGGGGTGAAAACAAAATCATGAACAACCCGATGTATATGCCGTGAGGGAAATTAAAATTTTTAAATTAATTTTGATCACAATCATGCAACAATGTTCGTCAATACGTCATTTTCGTCGTTCAAATATTAAATTTATTAAATTATTTGTAACTTGACGAGGTGGCCGAAACACGGTAGGGAGCCGGTGAGGCTTCCGAGCATGATCTCTCATGAGACCCCGCAAACTAACATGAGCAACGTCGCCGACCAGGTCAACACCATTTATAAGCAGGCGGCCCAACTGGGGAACAGCGGCCAGCCACATTCTTTTGAAAAAATATTGTAAACAATATTAATTATGATTTTTTATTATTAGTTACACAGAACATTTTTAGGAACAATTTACGTTTACAATCATTAGTGACTCCACGAAAGTTTGAATTTTCTATATTTTCTAATATTAAATTAACTATTACAGTAAATTATTTTTAGTTAAAATTATTACAAAACGTTTTCACCCGCAGTCACCCGTTGATATAATCGTAAGTTCGTGTGGTCAGAAGTGTAACCAGTACGTGTGTCAATATTAATGGTAAACAATTATAAATAATTTTGTGAAAGTGAAAACAGTGCGTTCTTGTGTCTGTCCAACCTATATACACCCAAATATACCTGTCCAACCTTCCCATTTCAAGCAACAAATTGTATCATTATTATTATACGTAATTAATCACACTTCCCTCGCCTACCAGCCATTGAAACCACCTCCACTTCTTTTTTTCGATTAAATTTAATAGTAATTGATTACATTTACAGTAATAATTTTAGCACAACATGTTTGCCTTCGACCCCGCGCACAACGTGCAATGGAACGCGCCGCACATTGATGTCGGACAAATAATAACAATTCCGATTTTCAAAATGACACGCTGGAACACGTTTTGAAAATAGGATCTCGTGATTTTGACGCCCTAAAACGTAAAAATTTAATTTTTTTCTAGGTCCACGATTGGAACCATGGGCTCACTCACGGCTATATTCCTCACGACGATCTGAAGACGTTAGGTGTAGATATAAGTAGCCACGGGCCTACCATCAAGTCGGCGATCCGTGAGGCCTTCGCCGAGAAACCGTACGTACTTGGGTTCATCCCGGGTTAGAGAAAATTGAAATTAAAATCGAAATGACGTCTTTTGAGGGCCGTAATTCGTTTTTTTAATTAAATTTTCTCCCATAATTATTAAAAACAATCTTAGGTAGAGGAAGTCAGGAGAGCATTGGCCCCAACCGCGAGGGGGATTATTTTGCACTGCCCGGAAATAGCCCAGATGACATGGACGTTGGAGAAATTTAAAGTAAAAATCGAAATTTCGAGCATTTTTGGGCCGTGAAGGCGTCCGCGAGGCCAAAAACGTAACCTAACTACACGTCGAAGCCGTAATTTTTTATTTTTTTAAAAAAATCTACCAGGTCGGGGATTGGTCTCAGCACATGGGGCCGCTGAAATTCATAGGCCATCGAGCCATGGGGATGGTCGGCGCGGCGCGGCTGGGCGTGCACATGCAACAAGCGCACCTGCAGCGGGCGGCCATGGACGCACATCATGCATTGAATTTGATCACCCGGGCGAGAGATTGGGTGCTTGGTACGGCGGGCAAATATGGGCATCAGTATGAGGCTTGCAGGGCGCTAGGTAAGGATGGTTGGGACGACGAAACTTGTCAGAAGATGAATTTGATGCGTGAGACCGACACCGGTGAGATAGTGCCCTCCCCCACCTACGTACACGCTAAAGCCATGACCCTCAACGACCAGCCAGATCTCAAATTCAGAAACAGTCCCGAATGGAAGTTCGCCCATAGCAAAACCGCCGCGCTCATCGATCGCATCTCCAGCGCGAAAAATCACATCGAGGCCGTGAATGACAATATTCGTGTTTTTATGAAGGACACCGAGCGGCTGGACGAGGCCGCGAGCCGGATGGAGAGCCACATAGCCGAATACCTTAACGTTCCTGTGCCAGACCGGAACTACCATAATTTCAACCCCTCGACCATGTTCTGGCCATCTGCTCCTCCCGTGGATGAGAATATGATCGGAAGCCATTATGGTCTTGGCGGGTCGCCTACTGAAATGCCCGTCGATTTATTACATTGGAAGATGCACTTCAAAACCATCAAAGTCCCAAGCAATTTAATGGATAAACAGGCGATCGGTTTGAGAGATTTGAAAATTTCATAAAACACATTCCAAAATTTACATTTAAACGTTTTTAAAATAAATAAATTTGTCAGGTAATCCGATATCAGGGATCCGATATCAGGATCCCGACGCCGATGAAACCGGGGACACTGTAGAGAAGCCGGTCCTTGGTGGTACTTATACGCAGTGGTCGAAGTTGCGGTGCGGGGATGATCCGGAATGCGTCGAAAAGGATCCTTTGGAGTGTGTCCAGGATGGACAAAATGGATGCACTTACACTCCGCCCCCTGGCCAACCCGGCGCTCCCCGGGCTGTCAACGAACCCACCAGACCTGGTGACACGATCGCGAGCGTCAACGGAGAGTCGGTGATGACCCGCAAACAGTTCTGGTCCGCAATCATGAAGCAGAAGTTGGCCTTCCATCACATGTTTGCCAATTACGCCGCTAAAAACCATCGCGACCTCGTGCCGGCTGAGAAGCTACAGCAGTACCTCAACCAGCAGCTAATCAAACGGGTAATTATTTTTTTTGACGTCGACCAAAACGTACGTAAATTTACGAATTAATTACGTCATCTTTGTTTGTCAAAAAAGGTGCACGGACCTCCACCGGTTGTCATGCCCAAATGGCTGCTGTATCGCATCGGCTTCCAGACGCCGGCTGCCTACCACGACGAAAAACTGCACAAATTTATACAATACAAAAACTGGCCAGTTGACATCAGACAAGAGAATGAAAGTTTTAGAAAGCATCTGGATCGATTGCCCATGCCAGAAAAGGGGGAGGCGGAGAAAATCAGGGTTTTGGCGCAGATGCAGGGTCGGCCGCGTGTGCACCCCGGTGAGATGTTGCACCCGCCTATGCCAAAAGGCCCCTGGGCTGATAACTCCCCGATGGCCATGGCATTGGAGAACAGTTTGGTTTTAGTCAACAAGATGGCAGCGGGAGGAAATTTCGGCTCGGGCAACCCGTTGGAGAATTGGTTTTAAAATATTTAATCGTAAATTGATTACAATATATATATATATATATATATATATTATTATCAGTTTAAATTGATTAATTAATTAGGTTCTACCCTGCTTTCCTGATGAACCCAAAGGACGACACGCCCCCCATGAAAGTAATTAATTCGAATTTGAGTAAAATGGTGATTTTGCATCAAAATAAATTCGCAAAACGTGTTCTGGAACCGATTTACTCAAAAATTTAATTAAAAATCGGCATCCATTTCACTTTTTTAGTGATTTTCTCATTTTAAACAAAACAGGTTGCAGGGCCGGATTTCGATCAGGGCGTTAAGGATTCACCAGCCTACCCTGTGTTGCCCACCTCCATACAGCGTTGGAGAAATTTAATTCTAACGGTCCAAAACCGACGTCAGAAAATTCCAAAGCGCCCAAATTCGGTTCCAAAACCATTTTAAAACCCAATTTTCGTCCTTTTAATTTTCTACTAGGTGGTGCGCTGGCTCCAGCTCAAGCAGAAGCTTACGGCGCAAGCGTTACCCAGCCCGCCAGTGTACTTGGACCGCCCGTCATAGCAGCCATGATGCATCCCGGAGTTGTCTGCGCCGCGGCGGCTATTGCCAACTTCCTATGATTAACAAAACAGTTTTACATCGTAATAATTAGCAGTAATTAATTTAGAATTTTTCATAAATGTTCGACGTGTCTAATTACTCAATTTCGTACATACAGTAACTTTAATTTTCCCACAGTAATGCATTAATTAGTGATTTTCAAATACTTATAGTCATTAGCATGCCAGATTGAATAGGCTACAATCATTTTGTCTTGAACAATTGGCGAGTGTGATCGTTATTGTGGTATTTTAATTGATTAATTATGTGTGTGATTATTAATGAAGTGAGTAAAATCAAAAATGAAACAGATTTCAGATTGCTTCATCTAGACGATTCTAATAATATAATGATTGAAATGAAAAATGAAAATGACATCTTGCCTCATTACAAAATTAATTATGTGCTCACACCAAGCATTCATAAAATTTTTCAGCCACACATGCATGCACAGATCAATGATGTGGCACTCAGCAGAACGTAATTATTATGTAATCATGACATAATTAGCTAGTAATTTAAAATTAATTCAAGTGTAAGTATTTTTTGAACGGAAAAATAAGTAATTATTCAGGATGGGGGCAGGAAGTAAGTCTGGAGAAAGCTCTAAGAGCGGGTCCGTGGCCAAGGCAGGGGGACCAAACCCGAATATCAAGCCCACAATCGACCCCACCGATTGGGCCAACAAGCGCCAGATGGCTATGGACAAGGCTCGGGAAACGCGGGAGCGACGAAAGCAACAAGCCAAGTACGTTTTGTTTTAATTAATTAACGTCAATTTTTATCGTTTTAATAAAATTTGTTTCAATTTTGTGTAAAAAAAAAAAACAGAATGATGGCGGAGGGAAAAGTTCAGCAAATGTCTTATCCCGTCATGGGAGAGCCGTTGCATACATCACCCACTAGCAAAAAGATGAACAGAGCGCGCGAGAACGGTGAGGTCTTCTCGATGTCCGCCAGTGATTTCGGGTCCCGCCGCACGCCACCTGACAATTCGCCTCCCGCGCTGGTGCAACAAGCCATTTTTGCCGCGCAACAGGTCAACGCCGAGAGTATGTCGAAAGTACAACAATATCGCACCGTACCCATCCCTGACAGTCCAATGGAGCCCACGCCGGGTAATAGCCGCGGCGGGCAGAGTAGCAGCAGTGATGATAAAAGCGTGAAAAAATGGGGCAAGATTCTATGCCCGCGGATTCGGCGTCGGTCTGGTTGGAGAAATTTTAAAAAACAGAAATAATTTTAAAAAACATCAAAATCGTGTCTCAAAACGTCAATTTGGTTGTTCAAATCGTCATTTTAATTAAATTTCGTCCACTTTTTTCAAAAAAATACTAGGTAGTAAAACTAGTAGTAATGACACTGCATTAGGCAATGCATTAGGATTGAACAGCGTCAATACCACAAAAGAGGGTTGAAGAAATTTTAAAACAAAACATCAAAATCGTGCATCAAAACGTCAAAATTCGCCCTAAAACCATTAATTTTCGTCGTTTTTTAATTTCCTCCAACTTTTTTTAAAAAAACATTACTAGGCAACGACTCTTCCTCAGGGGTACCCAGCGCCGAATCCACCGGTGAGTTGTTTTTACCCGCGCAGACGGCAAACGCGAACACGAAGCCGGGCCCGAACAAGCCTCTATCGTTTCTCGGTGATGTCGTCAGTGACATGGCCCCTGGTAAGAGCAAGTCCTATGGAAAGTATAACAAACTCTCACCGAAAGCCAGTAGTAATAACAAGCAGCAATCTACTAAAGCCAACAATAATACGAACAGCAGCAGTAATCAGCAGGGTGATAGCAACGGAATCAGCGGTGTGCAGGGCAACAAGAAGCCGACCACCGTGCGTACGCCCACCAACAAGAAGAGGGAATCCACGAGTTTGTTTAGAAGGCAGCCTGTTGACAGTAAAAGTAAATACGACCAAAATAAATACCAGGAGCAAGATCAGCAGCCTTTCGGCAGCAGCGTGCTGCCTCAGCCGGAATTATCTACGGAAAATTTACTGGGGGAGCAGCACGTGGCCGTCAAGCTGCCCGATCAAATTTTCAAGCGGTTGCAGTCACGCCATGATCTTACCGACTCCGCGAAGCGCGACGGCAGCGTCGAGAGCCTGGGCGAGATGCCCTCCACTAGTGTGCATATCGCGCCGGAGATCCCGCCGATGGCTCTTACCAGCGTCGGCCAGCCCACTATTCAGGGCAGCAGTAACGAGGGCAAAGCACCACACGTGGTCACCGAGTTCGTCCCGGCCTATGAGAGTGTACCAGGTCAGCTGAGGGCGAGCCCGTCCCCCACGTACGACGCCAATTTATATCAACACAACACACCGAATAATACTAAAAACAGTGGTGATTATAAGCAGAATTTAGACGGCGTGGATAAGGATTTAGATAGTTTAACGAAACAGTTCGCGAAGCAGTCCACCAATGACGGCCCGGACTTTGTAGTACTCGAGGGCAGCAAGAAAAACAGGAAGCAGCAGCAAGAGTCACCGGAGGTTAGTAAGGTGCCGGGCCCGCGAAGCAACCCGAACGATTACAAGACGACGAACCCCAACATTCGCAGCAAGGACAAGGCGCAGAAGGCTTCTCCCTCTCCTAATCCAGTTCCGCTGATCAAACGCACGAGTCCGACGGTGCGTTCTGCAGTGCCTCCGGGTCGTTTGTCCCCCGGCCGGGATAATAAGGCCATTCAGTTGAAGCGGGCGCCGGGCAAGCAACCGACCCCTACCGCTGGAGGGGGCAATGGCAGCATCAAACAACGATCGCAAGATCAACCACCATCGAAAGAAAAGGAAAAGGCAGACTCACAGCTATCGCAGTCGAACGGTGGTAGCAGCCGTCCAAAGTCACCCGATGGTAAGCGGCCGCTTGGATATCCAAACAGGGATACGAGTAATACTAGCCAAGCCACGAACGGCAGCGGGAAGGGTAATGTGAAAGTTGGCCCGCCGAAAAGACCAGGCGGCGGTATTCTCAAGAACGGTTCCGGTAACCCACCGCCCAGTGCCACTACCACGCGCCAGACGAGGCTTAGCCCCGACTTTGAGCAACAGCAGCAGCAGGAAAAGTCCGAGAAGCGGTCCTACAGCCAGCCCACACGCCCATCCCCTGGAACGAACCCAGCTAATGTAGAGCCAAAATTTTCTGCGAGCCAAGGCGGCTACCCGCAGCCACAGCCGGTACAGTCACAGAGCAACTTCAACCCCGCTCATTACGGTAGCGGCGGCGGTGGTAAAGGCGGACCGCTCCGGTCTAGTGTGTCTTCCAGTGGTGGATATAGTGCGCCCAGGCATGGCAGCCCGCAGAAAAAATCGGAGCCGAAGGACCCGGAGGAGAAAAACACGCGCCAGATGTACGATCGCAACACCTTACGAAACATGAACGCGTCGCGCTTCGCCGGCGGCATTCATCGCTGGACGCTGCTCGCCAAGCCCCCCTTTCCGCCGCCGAGTAATGTACCGATCGCCGTGTATGTTCGCAAGCGGCCGTTTTTTGACAAGGAGAAGGAGAAAGGCGAGTACGACGTGGTAAATTGCAGCCTCAGCAACTCCCAGCAGGAGATTTGCGTGTCGAACTGTTTGTTTAAGGCGGATTTGAAAACGCCCTACATTATGCACAATCGTTTCACTTTCGACCATGTCTTCAACGAGCGCGCCACCAACCAGCAGGTCTACGACTCAACCGCGTTGGGTCTTGTAAAGCATAGTCTTGGTGGTGGGCTGGCGTGTATGTTTATGTTTGGGCAGACCGGATCTGGCAAAACGTATACCATGTCCGCGCTAGAGAAACGGGCCGCTGAGGACATTTTCAAGCATTATACAACCAACGAGCCGTCCATGACGCCGAAACTGAGCTTTGTGGAGATCGCTGGTAATAGCTGCTACGATTTACTGACAGATCACAAGTCCGGCGAGAAGTACAACCCGGAAGGGGTCAGGGGCAGCGATGGCATTCGACGACGTGAAGAAATCCGCATTCGAGAAAACCCGGATGGAAGTTATTCCATGCATGGCATCGCGGAGGTCTTGGTCAAGGGCGTGTCCGACCTGCAGCACTTGATTAAGTCCGCACACAGTCGTAGAAAGACACTCGGCACCGAGGCCAATGATACGTCTTCCCGCAGTCATGCCGTCTGTGTGATCGAACTACCCAGGATGGGGGGCGACAATGGCCGGCTTATTTTTGTTGATTGTGCGGGTACGGAGCGTGCCAAGGACTCGATGTACCATTCCAAGGAGTTGCAGTACCAGGGCGCGGAAATCAACGCGAGTTTGTATGCACTGAAAGAGTGTATCCGAATCTACAACCAGAACAAAAAACCGCCGTTCCGTATGACCGCACTCACAAAAGTGCTGGCGCAGGCTTTCATCCTCCCGCAGGCGAAATTGTCCGTTATCTGCACCGTGTCCCCGAGCTGCGGCGATACCGAACACTCCCTAGGCACTTTGAAAACAGGTAATTAACTATTTCATTCTTACATTTTTGAACTCGAATGATTACGAAAATTCAGGCTTCGCGAGTGACTCACAGACGTAATTCTTTGAAATGTCCCCAAAATAGGTTTTGAGTTGTCCGGGCGCAAGAATGACTACATGACCCAGGAGCGCCAGGACGAGGTCGGGGAAGTTAAAATTTCAAACCCCAATTTGATTGCTCCGCTGCATTTGCTAGTGTCCGGGCTCCCAACGAATTTTGCACAACTTTCAGCGGAGGCGACTGCTTCTAAAATAGGATTGGATCATTGGTTTTCGTTGCTCAAAATCTAAAAATACAATTTGCATTTAAATCCAACTTTCGAGGCCCCGGGCCCCCGCGCGTAATCAAACGCCGACCAACCCCCGCAACCCCCCCAAACCCACCTCCCCCATTCTGCAATGTGCGCCAGGTCGATGAAGTGGTCGTGAAGGAGCGCATCCTGCACCCGCAACGCTGGTCCACGAAGGACGTCGTAGAATGGTACGAGAAACTAATTTCGTTTTCGTTTTCGATAAGAAATGTGTTATATTACGTTGAAATCTTCAACAAAATGCGTCAATTAGGTTTAATTGGGCCCAAGTAGAGCTCGGCTGCCAACGATATGAATACGCATTACCAGCGGGCACCGATGGTCGAATGTTGGATAATATAATTTCAACAAAATAAAAATAAAAAATAATTTTCCAAAATCGATTCAAATTTCAAAACAAATTAATTTCAATCTAGGTTAATGCGCATGAGTGAGCAGCGTTTCATCCAGCTTTGCAACGGCCACAAGCGCAACGGCTACGGTTTTTTCCGCCTCCTACGCGAAGCCGTCGACCGCTCGAAACAATAATACCATACCCCCTTTTATTTTTTATTGTAATTTATTAGTTCAAACACAATTATTTTTTAATTTACATTATGATTATTTTTACCGTGAATATAATTATTTACGTTAGATAATTAGGTACTGGTTAATTAGTTGAAATCAGTTTTTTACTTTTGGGTCTGGCAGCCAAAAACTAAACAGACCACCAATTTTGATGTATATATTTAGCTGTTAGAATATTAATCAAGTTTTACAATTTTAAACATATCAATAAAAATTAATTATTGCATTAAATTATTTTTTGAAAATTGTACATGTAAACCAATGATCATATAATTACTTGTTTTTGAGTAATTAATTAAAAAACAAATCGGGGTGATCATTACTTAATTATTACAAAATTACCACCCATCCATACACCTTCTATTTTTCACAATAAATTTCTTCATGACAAAATAAATAAAACAAATTAGTAAAACGGTAACACCAATAATAATACAATAAAGACGGTTTGAAATTGCAAATACAAATGGACGTCATCATTGATGTTATTGTGTCATGTGTAAAAATAATTTCCAGGTGCAGTTGTAAAACCGTTTTATCATATTAAGTGTGCAGCAATGATGTGTAACTTTTTAATTCAAATAAAATAAATTTTATAACTTATCCTCGTGAAACACCTCCCCCTATGTGCAACTTGCGTCCCTCACACATCATTAATTTCAGTATTATTTTAAAGCAGTAAACAAACAAATAATCATGGGGAATGCGCCGTTTCGCACACCCACGGTCATTCTCAACCAGCAGCACGCCCTGTCCACGTTGGAGAAATTAATTTAAAATCGTAATAATAAAATTCATTTCTCCTACAAAATTATTTTTACTTTTTTTTAATTCTAGGTGCTACAGTGTGCCGCTACCGAGGTGGGTTGAGAGCAGTAAGCAATTTTTTACGAACTATGCGAATGTAGTCTTTTTACACAGGGAATTGCTGCACGAACTACTAAATGACGTGGTTGGCAGCAAGGCTCTGCTACGCGAGCAAATTCTAGACGTGTTTGGCTTCGACCCTCCCCGAAGTACGTTTTTGTATCCAAAATTATGTTTTCGTAACAGTTTGAAACGTTTTGTTAACGCTAAAAATAAATAATTTGACCAGAATCGTTCAAACGGCGTGGCGCGAATGGAGACATCTCGTGTAGTTGCTGCTCCGACCAAACCAGCAGTAACAGCAGTCGCAAAAATTCCAAGTCCGACTCTGATGGTCAATCAACCACGCACATACATCAAAACAACATGTTCTTTGCTTGTTTTGTCGTTCAAAAATAATTAAGTATAATAAAATTTTATTAATCTAAATTAACCAGGCGGGGATCCAAGATTTGAAAAAGATGCCGAGGGTGTGCTTGCCTCAAAGTATTACACACAGGATGGCGATCGCGAAGATAGCTCGGTCGATGACAGCAATGCCGATGAGCTCGATGATCTCGGCATAGACATCCACGAGTTTCTATTCCCGTTAGTGCTAGTTTCGCAGGGGGATCTGCCAGAAAAGATGAAATTTCTATTCTCTCGTTTTGATTCCGCGAATATAGGCTGGATTAATTCTGTTGCTGTTTTTATTTTATTGGCGACATGCATTAAGGGATTGAACCGCTTGCTGACAATGCACACGCCGTCCTTACGAATGTTACAGGACTTTTTACGCAAATACGCACCATCGGATGATAGGTGGACGGTTAAGACCTTATGCGATGCCCTAAAACAGGACCCGTACGCAAGTAAATGTGTAGAAAGTATACAAGTGACGCATAGCAGCGAGAATGCCAAGCAGCAGGCGGCGAAGCTTTGGCAGGGGTTTACTAAAAGCATGCAAAAAAGAATCGATAGAATGCAGCATAATCAGCAAAATACCGCAAGCGCGACAAAGGTGAATGCTGGTGGTGGTTTGGGGATGAATAAAATGGCAGCAGGATTGGGTATGGGGAACATGAACATGAACATGAATAGGCTCGGTGGTAATGCAGGTTTGGGAATGCCGAAGTTAGGTAAAAATGCAGTAATGAATATCAACAAGAATCACCTGGGGGATGAGCACGCAGCGAGTAAGTTGGAAAAATTTTAAAAAAAGATTGGAAAAGCAAAACTCGGTGTCCAAAACGTAAAATCGGTCCTCCAAACGCTTATTTCGTCGCTCAAAACGCAAAAAATCGTTCACATTTCACATTTCTCCTACAAATTAATTAATTTTAATTTTTCTACTAATTAATTAGGTTTGTTGGCGGGGAGGTGCCGTTGGATCTCAGCTTTCATGACGTTGAGAATATTATTAGGGAGACATTGCCCGCTTTGGACTCGGAATTAGTAGCGGAAATTTTACAGGCGAGCCGGCAATTCTGCCATGTAAGTGATTTGGTCTTCGCCAAGTGTCAACGCGATGAGGCCCAGGAAGGTGGTAATCCCTTTTACCCGCCGATGAGTCAGGAGGATCTCAGTCTTTTGATGGCGCCGGCAGTAGCTTTCTGCGCACTGGACCAAAATGGCAGTGGTATTTTATCGGTGAAAGACACTAGTTATTTGTTGCAACTCACGCAGACGCTGAGTAAAGAATATGAGTCCATCCAATATTGGGAAGATCTGCTAGGATTAACACGTTGGATTTTTTAAAAAATATTGAAAATCGAAAAATTCATAAACTCAAAATTCGGTCCCCAAAACACAAAATCGGTCATCCAAACACCAAAATCGGCGTCCAAATCGCCAAAATTTCTCCTACAAAATTATTTTAATTTTTTTTAGGTTTCCAGGAAGATTTTACCAGGGAAGAAAGGGGCCCGCCCCCCGCAGAGGTCATTCGGATGAGTGATTTTGTATTCCAGGCGGGAATTACGGGGTTTGTTGAGAATCGGAAGCGGTACAACGAACATCTGTTGAAGGTTTTCGCGAAATATGACAAGGACAGCTCTGGAAGCATCGACTTGGAGGAGTTTGTGCTAACGATTAGAGATTTCCTTTGCGAGATGATTATTCCTATGAATGACAGCCAAATCATGCTCATCGAAAGTATTGCCCGCAATATTTCCGAGGAATTGATTGCCGAAATGGACGCCGATGCCTCTGGTGATATTAGTTTTTCGGAGTTCAGGACGGCGATTCAAACGGTGTACAAGAAAATGGTTGGAGAAGAATAAATTCGCAAAACCTGTTTTCTTCACCATTTTACTCAAATTTTAATTAAAAATCAGCATCCATTTCACTTTTTTAGTGATTTTCTCAATTTTTTTAATTATTTTCTACTAATTAGGTTGAGATTGAAAAAACAGTGAAGCAAACCAACAATTTATATTCTGCACATAGTGCTCTTGTGAAAGACAGCCAGAATGTTCGAAAATAAATTCTCAAAACGCGTTCTGGAAGCGATTTTGATCAAAATTTTAAATTTAATTAAAAATCGGCATCCATTTGACTTTTTTGTGGTTTTCTCATTTTTTTAAAAAATTACTAGGTCTTTACAAACTCCATGAATATGGCCCAGATGAAGAAAGGGGGATCCACCTCAACGAATTTACGAGGTAAGACTAAAATCAGTAAAAAAGTGCTATTTTTAATTAAAATTTGATCAAAATCGCTTTCAGAACACGTTTTGCGAATTTATTTTGATGCAAAATCACTATTTTTTTGTAATAGGCTCTATTAAGGGTGGCTCAGGCGATTTGTCGTTACCGCCCATCACTCATGATCCGTCAGGGCTTTTTCCCTTGTCACACGACCCATCATGTCAGGACCCGTGTTGCAAGTAATTAATTGCGCTTTAGTTAATAGCTAGACTTTGAATGTTAAAGGCGATTAGTGTTTTACGATCGTAACAAAATAATTAAGTATGCAGAAATTGTGTCAGTCATTTGTCATCATTATGGTGTGAGTGTTTTTTTTTTGTGAGAGTGAGTAAGTATGTTCATAATAAATTTAAAATAAATTTAATATTAATTAATTGATTGACACAATGGAAAGGTTTTACGTTTTATAATGGTCTGTGTATGCATGTGACATCCGCCCCCTACAAAATTAATTTATTTACGATTTATAGTTAAGATTTACAAGATTAGACTGTAAATTATTTTTGAGAGTAAGTAAGTAAGCTAAGTTTTTTTTGACGTACGGTCTATGCAGGCAAGGTCCAAGGATACTTGTCTCGCATTTTTGTATCGAGTCTCCGCTTCCACCATAGGTAATTTTTTTAATTAAACGAAAATGGATACCGATTTTGAATTAAATTTTGAGTAAATCGCCTCCAGAACATGTTTTGCGAATTTATTTTGATGCAAAATCACCATTTTACTCAAATTCAAAACAGGGGCGTGTTACGGAAAGGCCGAGCGCCCGGAGGGCGCCTCGGATCTAGACAGCAGCAGCGAGACGCATATTGTATTTAATTATTTATAAATTATATAATTAATGCATTTCGACTTGATTTTTGACGTTCAAACCATCTCCAGAACATAAATTTTTATTTAAAATTAATTTTTTTTCGATATTTTTTATAAAACTGCAATTCAAACAAATTCAAAAGGTACCGCCGCCGTTGCCACCGCTACAAACGGAAGTTGGAGAAATTTGAAAAAAGATTGGAAATCGAAAATAAATTCGCAAAACGTGTTCTGGAGGCGATTTACTCAAAAGTTAATTAAAAATCAGCATCCATTTCACTTTTTTATTGATTTTCTCACTTTTTCTAATTACTAGGTTAACAGTCCTGACTACCCAGGGAGCCCACCCTTTAAGCACCAACAGGTGAATAAATCTAATAATTCATCTAGAAATAATAATAAAAGTGTAAGACCAAAAATAACACCGAAATTCCTCCAAATCGTTAGAAACAAATTTGACAAAGCGACTGATTTAAGTTTTGAACATGAAAATACGTCCCATACGAATACTCACGCCGATGTAGACAACAACAGTAGTTGTGCCAGTGCAAAACCAGACAGTGCGAGTGCTTCGGCACATGCTAAGCCACAAATTATACCCGGGAGTAGTAGCACGGGAGGAGGTTACGCAGCTAGCGATGAGTCTACCGAAAAAGTTTATTTCCAAACACAAACACATGCACACACACATTTTGTTACCTCATTTAAAAAAAAAATCATTTTTTAACAAAAAAATAGTTGGACGGAGGGATACATCCGGTCACGAAATTACCGCACAGCGTCGAGTTGGAGAAATTTTAAAAAAGATTGGAAATCGACATTCAGAAACGCAAAACGGGTCTCAAAACATCAAAATCGTGCCTCAAAACGTCAATTTCGTCGTTCAAATCGTCATTTTAATTAAATTTCGACCATTTTTTTCAAAAAACAAATTGCCAGGTCCCCGCCCCCTTCCACCGCGTCACCGAAGAATCTTTTTTCGCCGAAAAGTAGGCCTACGAGTGAGAAAACAGGGGGTTCTTACGTCTCCGCTGAGCGATCAGACTCACCGGAAGAGATTGCGAAGGTCCCACCGCAACTCACAACCAGCCCGCGGAAGAGTAGTAGTTTTAGTTGGAGAAATTAACACAAAGATTGGAAATCGAAATTTCGAGCTTTTAGCAGCCGTGCGAGCGTCTGCGAGACGAAAAATAACCCGTACAGATGTCGAAACGAATTAAAATGTCACGAAAATGTTTTTTTTAATTTTTTTTCTAGGTAGAACAAAAACAGATCAAGCCGAGGCAGCACGCCAAGCCAAGGCAGCTAACGCGGCAGCACGTGAAGCCGCCCTTTTGAAAGCCAACCTAGCCGCCGCCAGTGCTAAGCCAAAGGTACCTCAAGTCGACGCAGCAGCCGAAGTCGTTACCGCCAGCGGTAGCCCGTCGTCCGCCGGTGTAGCCACTGGTTGGAGAAATTTAAAAAAGATGAAAATCGAAAACCAAAAAGCTGTCTTCGAAACACAAAATCGTTACTCCTAAACCCATTTTCGTCGTCCAAATCGCCAAAATTCGACCAAAATTTGTCCTACAAAATTATTTTTTTTCTAGGTAATTTCACCAGCACGACCCCGACGGTAAACGCAAACACCCCGAAACGCGGTAGCAGCAGCCAAATCCGAGCCGGCGTAGGTAGCTCGCATCGCCAGCAGAGTGTTTCCAGCGTCAGCTCCAGCGACGACTACGACCCCTGCCGCCCGGGTGGGATTGTTTCACCTACTCGAGGCAATTCACCGTCGCGCGTTGTCGGCGTCGGTCGCAGTAGATCCCCCGTCAAAACAAACGTTAACCGCAAGCAGTCCACTGGCAGCAGCTCCAGTGGTGATTCCGGCTTCAACGTTGCGCAACGCGTCATGGGTGTGTCGGCTAGCGCTTGTTGCGGCTGCGTGGAACCGCAGCGCGCGGATGATTTGACATTTAATTGGAACGATTTGGACAGGGAAAATTTTAACCGCGAACTCCGGCCTGAGGAGCTGGTCGAAGGATCTCGTTGGTACAGTCTTTCTTTTTTCATTTTCATTATAAATTTTGTTTTGAATAAAATTTTAACGAAATTTACGGCAGAAGGTGGGTGGGTGGGTGGCTTGTTGGAGAGGGTGTGTTGCTATTCTACTATGTGAATTAAGCAGTAATTAAAGTAATTACTAATTTAACGTTTGTTTAAATTATTAACTAAATTGCGTGTAATTAACTTCGTGATTGTGAAATATATATTTTGTTGCACCCCTAATAATTTACCATACAAATGTTGTGCAGACTAAATCATTAATTACTAAATGCAGCCACAGAATAAAGTAAATCATAAACTAACTAAAAAATATTTAAAAAATAACAATAGCAGGTAAAATTAGACATTTGTTAGTAGTTACATTAATTAGCGAAAATATTAGTAAAAAATAAAACAATATGCCGTTATCGTCCGCCAGCCAAATAGCACGTAAGCACACTTTCTCCGACAAGGGCCAACCCCCACCTTCGGTACCGACTCGAAAATCTGATGTTTGTCATTTTGCTTTATTAATTTGTTTTTGTAATAAAATAATAAATCAGGGTGGTACATCCTCACACATTCAGGGTTTTCATCATCATAACATCACATCACCATCCATCATTCATCACAACATTATTAAAACGACATTATTTTTTACCCAATTTCATTCTTTTAAAATTATTTTTTATTTTTCAAAAACAAAAAAATAGACAAAGCGGCCCCGAAAAGATGAGGTGGGCGGCACGCGCCAGAATTTCGACAAAAACACATTGCGTCTCGAGTACAGCAAGGTTTTTGATAAGGTGATTTTGGACCATCGACCATCCTTCAAAACCCTGAACCGCGGCAAACCCACTAGTATCAAAGTGTATGCGCGATGCCGGCCAATGTTTGAAAAGGAAACCAATAAGGGGGAAATCAACGTATTTTCGAAACTCGCAAATGACGAGTTGGCTATCCATAGTTGCTTATTCAAGGCGGACCTGAAAACGCCCTTCATATCCCACTATCGGTTCCTTTTCGACGACGTTTTTGATAAAGATTGCGACAATTTGAGAGTGTATCAAGACACATTGAAAGGGATGGTTGGGCACTCGTGTCGGCAAGGTACTGGTTGTATGTTTATGTTCGGCCAGACTGGCAGTCGGAGAAAATTAAAAAAAAGTGAAATGGATGCCGATTTTTAATTAAATTGTTGAGCAAATCGTCTCCAGAACACGTTTTGCGAATTTATTTAGGTGGAAAAACGTACACAATGGATTCCCTCACCCAGCAGGCGGCCGAGGACATCTACCGCGCCAAGCCATCCAAGGTCACGTTGTCTTTTGTTGAACTTGTGGGTAATGAGGTTGGAGAAATTTAAAATCGACTCCAAAATTGCCAAAATCGTCCTTCAAAACGTCAAAAATCGTCATTTTAATTAAACGAGGTACATGATTTGCTCAATGGTCGAAAGAAGCTACTTTTGCGGGAGAAAAAGGACGGCTCCTATATGATGGAGGACCTTTCCGAGAAAGAAATCACATCCGCCCAGATGTTGTGTTCTGATATTGCGCTGTGTTGGAGAAATTTTAAAAAAATTAAAAATCGACCACAAATTCGTCAAAATCGGCGTTCAAATCGCCAAAATTCATATTTTTTTAATTTTCTCCTACATTTTTTTTAAAAAAATTACTAGGTCATAAAATGCGAAAAACGTCCGCCACGGAAGCCAATCAGACCAGCTCCCGTAGCCATGCGGTGTCGATCATCAACATCGGAGACCAGGGTCGTCTCATGCTTCTCGATTGCGCGGGTTGGAGAAATTTAGAATCAAATTTCAAAACTCAAAATTCGTCGAAAACGTTGTTCAAATCACCAACATTCGTCTTCAAATTAATTTCTCCCACTTTTTTTTCAAAACATTTCTAGGTACCGAGCGTAACAAGGACTCGATGCACCACGACGCCGAGCAACGCAAGGAGGGCGCGGAGATCAACGCCTCGCTGTTCGCACTGAAGGAATGCATCCGTACTTTCAATCGCAACAAGAATGACGGGCGCACCGAGGTCATCCCATTTCGTCAAAGCTCCCTCACCAAGGTGTTGGCAGAGGCATTCAAGAAAAACGCGCAATTGTCGGTGATATGTACGGCTTCTCCGTGCTGCACGGACACGGAACATTCAATCACCACGCTCCGCACGGGCTTCAACCTCTCCGGCCGAAACGATGACGCTTCGGACGAGACCGAACAAGCGGAATTCGCCTCTCTGTTGCAGGTCGAGGCTAAAACAGTCTCCCACCCGAAATCCTGGACGCCAGATCAAGTCCAGCAGTTGGAGAAATTTTTAAAAATATTTAAAACGTCAAAAATCGTTCCAATTTCTCCTACAAATTTATTTTAATTGTTTTCTAGGTGGCTCACCAACGTCGACAAGAAGAAATTTGAAAAATTCGCGTGCAATGTACCGAAAGCGACCGACGGCCCCATGTTGGAGAAATAAAAAAAACAAAAATCGAAAAATCACTAAAAAGTGAAATGGATGGTGATTTTTAATTAAAGTTTTGAGTAAATCGCCTCCGGAACAAGTTTTGCGAATTTATTTTGACGCAAAATCACCATTTTACTCAAATTGTAATCTACTAGGTTGGTCAAATTCACGCAGCAGCGCATGCGCCAGATTTGCAACAACAATGAGGACCTCGGCCGCCGGCTCTACAAGTTGGAGAAATTTAAAAAAAGTGAAATGGATGGCGATTTTTAATTAAAATTTGATCAAAATCACCTCCAGAACACGTTTTGCGAATTTATTTTGATGCAAAAACTAGGTTCCTGCACTTGCGGATGGAGAAAGCGGACGCATCCAAGGGAGAACAGGACTTGCTGAGTCAGATGCACGCCAAATTCCAAAAAAATCATTCCTAAAAATGAAATCAGCTAATCTTACAAACTATCTCAAGCCATTAATTATTATTAATTACAAAAGAAAACTAGTAAATTTACAAATTAATTAACGTTTATTTAATGTCACAGTAATTACTAATGAATTAATTCACAGTCTATTTACATTATACGATATCTCAGATATTCATTTGGGATAGTTTTTTACGAACAACCAACCGAACCACACACCTATCCGAACTCAACTTTTTTGAAAAAACAAAAACACAATTAGCGGGTGTTGAAATTATTTATTTACATTGACATCCATTATCCGAACCGTAAATAAAAACTAAAATCATTAAAACCATTTTAATTTTTTAAGCACACGTGGTAACATACAATCATCATTTTTTTGTTGCCAAAATGCACGCACAATTAATTAATAATCATTAATAATTACTTACTTACTGCAAAATTAATTGAAGCAATAAATTAAATTATAATATTATGATTTAATTATTTCCAATTCATCAATAAAACAAAAACAAATACAATCTGTATAATTAATCAAAAGTTAAAACTGTTTCATCATGAACGTTCTGGTGTGGTTTTGTGGTCGATTGTAAAAGTGAATTTGTTTTATGTTTGTGCAGATTGTATCAGACAATAAACATTGACGTCGATAAACAATACAATTAAAAAAAATTAAATTTTAAAAATGAAAAGTGTTATTGGCATGTTGACTGCGGCTGGCGTCGCCGTGGTGTTGACCGGCTGTGGTGATGATGACGCCGGAAATAACACTACTACGGCCGCGGCGGCTACTGGTGCTTGCTCCGGCGTTGGCGATTACTACTACAAGTTGGAAAATTTTATTACAAAATCGTCGTTCAAAACGTCAAAATTCGTGATTTTAATTAAATTTCTCCAACTTTTTTCAAAAAATTACTAGGTACGACGCCGTCACGAACGCCGGCAACGCCGGTTTTACCGGTCTCCAGATGATCATGGCAAACTCTGGATCGCAGACGGCTGATTGTTGGAGAATGGTGATTTTGCATCAAAATAAATTCGCAAAACGTGTTCTGGAGGCGATTTACTCAAAATTTTAATTAAAAATCGCCATCCATTTCACTTTAATTTATTTTTATAATTTTAATGTGAGGTGCCACGTGCCAGGGTAAGTTCACCACGGACAACCCGACCGCGGCCGCGGATCGTTTGAGCAATATAATAAAGAAAAGAAAAATGTAAGTATTAATGGCGTCGGAAATGTTTTTTACACAGAAAACGTGCCAAAAATCGTCTGCGAGCCATTTTGTCGTAAAATATTTTGTTATTTTCGAGGTTTGGCGATTTGCAGTTCCCCCGGCAGTTCTGCGGATTACACCAACGAAAAATTCGCTATGGTCAACTGGTGCAATGTACGATTTTTAATTAAAATTTGGTCCAAATCGCTTCCAGAGCAAGGTTTGCGAATTTATTTTGATGCAAAATCACCGTTTTACTCAAATAATTTATTTTTTTTGCTCACAAAATTAGGAAGTGGAGCGCTGGATCTCTTGCGGCGGCAAGAAGCCGGAGAAGGAATGCGACATGTAGGAGAAATTAATTTAAAATCGAAATTTAATTCCAATGGTCAAAAATCGACGCCAGAAAAATTAAAAGCTTCCAAAAATCGACACTGACGCCCTTAACAACTAAAATTTCGCCCCTAAATTCGTCTTTTAATTTTCTCCTACTTTTTAATTTTTTTTCAAAAAATCTACTAGGTAGATTTTGACTCTACAAAAATTAATACGAAATTTACAAATATTAATACGAAATTTACATTCGAAAATTACAAAAATTCTGACTCTACAAAAATTAATACGAAATTTACAAAAATTAATACGAAACTTACATTGAATTACACGAGCATTACTTGATTTTAAACGAACTCCAAATTAATTACAGTTAAAAGTTAAAACAATTTAAATTAATTAATTAAAAATATCTGCAAGCAGTAAATCCACAATAAATAATTAATCCACATTCGTGAGGTATGATTGAAAGTAGCTGTCGTGAAAATGAATGACGAAATTGAGATCGTGTATTTGTTTGTCTGTATTGGTTACGCAGAATTAAACAAATTTTACCAAATAAAATAATTTAATCAATACAGTACAAAAAACTATTAACCAGTCATGGCGATCTCCTACAGAATGGACGAGGGAACGTTCATCCTTCTCGGGGCGGCCTTCTTTCTGATTTGCTACACTTTGACCAGTGGCAGCGGGCAGGTAAATTTTCATCAAAATAAATTCGCAAAACTTGTTCTGGACGCGATTTGGATCAAATGTTAATTAAAAATCGGTATCCATTTCACTTTTTTAGTGATTTTCTCGATTTTAAATTAATTAAATTAGGTGATGGGGTATCGCATCCGTATAGCATTATTACTTCTAGCCAAACCTCCACTTGCGATATCTCAAGCTGGTCCTGCGTGCTCGCTAACTTTTGTTTCAATTCTTCCACCTAGCAGACAAAATGTAAAAATTTAAATTGAAAACAATTAATTGAAACGGACAAAAAAGTGTTTTGAACAGCGAATTTGACGTTTTTTATTGATTTCTCCCACATCCTCACCACTGCTCTCAAATATTGGTAACGACGCCTTGGTGGGGTCGGATTCTGGTTTTGTACTGTCACATGATACCACATGCCTGCTAGATTGATGCTGTAATTTTGTGAACGAATCATTTTCCATACTCATTTTTTCGATCGCTTCTTGCAGTTGACTGGTTAGCTCGACATGTTCCTTGGCCGTGGCTGTGGCCTCGGCGGCCTCCCTTCTCGCTATCACTAACCTTGTAATTTTTAAGAAATCATTAAAAAAGTGAAATGGATGCCGATTTTTAATTAATTGTTCGTCACAATCGCTTCCAGAACACGTTTTGCGAATTTCTCCAACTGCCGTTGCAATAAAGTCAATTGTTCATTCTCCTCGCGCTCAAGTTCATTTTTTGAACGGATGGCGTCCTCAGCGGAGGACTCCAGGGAATCAATTTTCAATCGCAATTGCGCGTTTTCTACTAAACACTGTTGCAACCTCTCAACAGCACTGTCATCGCGAGATCCACTCGCCATGGTTAACTGTTTTGACGTTTTTCTGACTGATTCTGAAACTGATATTTTATTTTTCTGACTTGAAACTGGTGCAAACTGTATTTTTGTGATTGGGCATACTTAATTAAATTTTAATTTTAAAATACAATATTTACAATTTTGCAAAACAACAACTTAGTCACTTTTTTATATCAATCGTCACATCACAACTTTGATCACACACGTTCTGGACCTATCTGGTTGTGGCAATATTATCTGTAATTAATACAAAATTGTTATGATAGTAATTAATTATTAATTTATAATCGTTTTAACACATATTGTATCCTGCTGACACATCTATTTCTTTTCACATTTGGATTTCATTGCACATCTCAATTAATTAAATTAATTAATGAACTAACTGTTGTTATTGTAACCACAATGGCGCAAATCCTCGTCTGTAGGTACAAATCGCACCACCTGTTTTTAAATTTTTCGATTGTCAAAATTAGACGCTGGAACATGTTTTGAAAATAGGATTATTATTAAAAATCATACAGGGACTTTCTGCATCAGCATCTGCCAGACACCGAGAAAATTAG
>Ga0099798_10085_pt1 | contig 27877 bp, 25 predicted proteins | sample Uncmet_Sort29A_1_FD_89870 | JGI IMG/M metagenome (GOLD analysis project Ga0099798, IMG submission 89870) | Marine eukaryotic communities from CALCOFI LINE 67, Pacific Ocean - CN13ID_Sort29A_1 | ecosystem: Environmental > Aquatic > Marine > Oceanic | place: Pacific Ocean: Monterey Bay | collected...
TCCACGACTAATAATATCAGCCAGTTCTCCTTCTTTCCCTTGGACCTTGTCACCTTCTTCTGGTACAGTATCAAACAAAAATCGGTAAAAACCAAAACCTCACAAAAAAAAAAAGGACACGCTCGACTCGAAAGGGACTGCCGAGACGCGGATGCCGACGCCCAACACGGAACTGCCGTCGCCTGTATATTATTCGATCAAGGCAGGTGCCCTGCCCTTGTCACTGCCGGTGCTTTGAAATAACGGAGCGAATTCTACTGACGACGATCCCATAGAACTCCTATCTTTCTCGTTTTTTTGACTGTTTTCACGTCCATCATGATCCTGAAACGACGTATTAATCTGATCACAAAACAGACAAACAAGACATCATCTTATTAGTACAAAAAAATCAAAATGAACCACAGAATGACGACCTCTCTGTAACTGTAGCAGCAGCCCAGTCGCCGGAGCGGCCCATGGCACCGCCGCCGCCACCGCAGCCCGCAGCGGTATTTTATTATTATTTGTGTTGTGTACTTGTTTTTTTTTTGGAGGCAGTTGAACAGAATGTCGTCAAACGCAGCAATTCTGGAACATAATGAAGTGTGGGCAGACAACGCCGAATAGTTAAAGTGACAAGATGCACAAAATAAACCAAAAAAAAAAAAATTATTAAAATAAATATTTTTCAATCTCCATTATCCTAGACCAGAACGAAACATTATTGCTCCGTAAGAATTGTGATTTTTTTACCCGAAAATAACCACTGTTAAAAAATCTCAGAGCGCCAGCACTCCCCCTCTGGCAGTGGCGAAGAGGCAGTCGGAAATGAGGGGAGGAGTGGGGCAGGAGACTATCGTTGATTTTTGTTCGATCTCCATTAATATGCTCGTCAAGCAGAAATTGAATGAACATCAATAGTTCCTCGGCAAGAAGAATTATGGTCAAGATGAGCGGTGGTTTGGTTTTTTTCGATCTCCATTAGTATCATTAAGGAGAACGAACATTGACATTGTTGCGACTTCCGTATGGGAATTATGATTTGGTTTTTGTAAAATATTCAAAAAAATATTTAATGAATATTTTTCAATCTCCATTATACTAGACCAGAACGAAAGATTATTGCTCCGTAAGAATTATGAATTATTTGCCCACCGGAAAATGAACTGGTAGTTTTGGCCCACTCCCGAAACTGAGTTTGGAGAAGGAGAATGTGTTCAAGGTCTTTTCCACGAAAACCCAGTCTGTGCAGAACATGTATGAAACCACCACGCAACCCGGTGCGGCGGCGAACAAAGCGGGGCCTGTGGGTTCTCTTCTGACGTCTCTTGAAGATGATGTCGGGCAAAAAAATCATAATTATTTCGGAGCAATAATGTTTCGTTCTGGTCTAGGATGATGGAGATCGGGTATGAGAAATATTATGATTTTTTGAGCTGTCAATGGCAATGCCAATGCTGCTGCTGGCGAGGAGAAGAAGGCTGGGGGGTGTTTTGCGGGCATTATCGCGACAGTGAAGAAGATTTGCTAACGGAGTCAATTTCCCCGGCGATTTTCATTCGTTTTTGTTTGATGGGAGTGAGGGGTGTAGGCGGGGGGGAACGAGGTCAGTGTGACAATATGTTGGTTGTGAAACGTGTCACTGGCTCTCTGGCCAGTACAGGAAAACGGTGGTTTGTACAGGAAAAAACAGTGGTTTTGGTATACTAATACCGTAGACAGGGGGGAGGGGCGGGGGGGAATTCGTTTAAAAAAAATTCGTTTCAACGAGACAGATTTTCTTCTTATGAGCTGCCCCATTAGTCTTAGTAGGGGCAGCAGACAAAAAATCAGGACCAGTCTGCTAAGGCCATGCAGGCGTTTAGCATTTTGACGCCACGAGTCGAAAGATGAAATGGTTTGTAGGTAGGAGGAGCTTCCTTCTTTCTTTCACAGAATATATCACAGTTTGAGAAATCGCTTCAAAACAGTGTCTCGCTCTAAAACAAAACAGTTGACGTTCTATTTCTTCGTTCTTCGTACCACACACAAAAAAGTCAAAAGGAATTCATGTATGATGTTCACCTCCAGTTCTATTAGTTTTGTGTCTCAAATGCGCCCCAGGGGCTGAACACCACTTTCGAATTAATGGAAAAACGAAATTTCGAATTAATGCGCCATAGGGGCTGAATACCACTTTCGAATTTAAATTAATACCTTCAGCATCTTTGAACATTCGAGGAAAACGCCCCCTAGTCTGACAAGTGTCTCAAGTCAGAGAATGTAAATGATCAAAAAAAAACTTGTCCAATCACACCCTCTCCTTCCTGCTAGTTAGTAGTACCGCAGTCAAAGATTCCGGGCAAAAAAATCATAATTATTTCGGAGCAATAATGTTTCGTTCTGGTCTAGGATGATGGAGATCGGGTATGAGAAATATTATGATTTTTTTCGCCGGCTGTTTGAGAGATGTTTGTTTATTACCTTTTTCTGCCTCCTGTTCGGGCGGAAGACGTCGGCAAACGAATGCACATTCTTTTTTTTTTCTTTTCGTATGAATAATCTAGTATTATAAAGTATTCTGTGTTCTCGCCCACTGATTTAATTATCTATCTCGTAGGGCGCGTTTCGTATTATGTAACATTGAAATAGAGACTGCAGATCAACGCGGGGCAAAAAAGAAAAAGGATATCACGGCATTTCCTTTTCCCACGTTCCCTCGTACACATTTTGTTTAAATGTCAAAAAAAGATTCTGCATTGCAGCACAATCCGGTCGCGGCGTGGTGGGCGATATGCCCTTGCCAAAACACAATTCTAAATTCGGGAGAAAAATGTTACAGATATTAAGTTGCTCGTGTTGTGACATGCACAACAGCTCGTGTTCGGGGTTGTTCGTGGGCTCGGTGTGTTGGCGTATTACGTTTTTGGGTTCTTGGTACACAGGTGTTGTGCTGTGCGATTTTTTTTTTCGAAAAAAAATATTTTGATAAAAAATGAATAATTTTGAACACTGTATACATTTACTATATAATTTATATTCAAACTTCATGTTTATATTGGAAAAACCACTCAAGTACGTGCGGAAACCGGTAAAAATGCTTGTTTTTTATTCGTTTTCATCGCGTTTTTTCGTTTTTCCACCGAGCAAGCGAAAGCGAATGTGGTGCATGCTCTGCGATACATCTTTGAAGTTGTCTTCGTCTTCTTCTTCGCGAATCGATAACAGAAGCGTCAGAGCATGTTTCTGATGCAGAAACGTGGACCCAATGGCGCGTTACATGCATGTTTACTGCATTTTCAACGACAAAGTGATGCCGAAGTGTGCGATAAATGTGCATTTTTTCCCTTGTTTGTGCATGTGGAAGTAATGCAAAAGTAGTCTCTATGTAGTGATGGCGACACATTGTGGTACCTCCATAGTCTTCTACTCACAGCATTCGCAATGCGGAGAACGTGGGCAAATAACTCATAATTGTTACGGAACAATAATGTAGAGACGTGGAGAGTTTAAATGGTACTGGTCGCTTCAGTTTTTGTTTCTCAAGTTGGTCACAATCCATTGTCAAAATAATACGGTGAGCTAGAAAATTTCTCCCGATCGATTTACCCAGGCAGAAAAATGGTACGTGGAGCGTCACTTTACTGACTACGAACACATTTGTGTTTTAGACGTCCTTGAATGTCGGCATTGGGCGAGTCTAGAAACAGGGCTGTGAGTGAGTTGGTAGTACTACCAAAAAAAAAAATGCGTTGCGACCTGAATTTATTTAATTCCCTCACGCGTCTCAGCGTATACATTAACACATTTATATTTTTAATTATTTAATTTAATTCGCCGAAATGTCCACCCCGCGTCGAGTCGGATAGGGTGGGGAGGGTCCATATGTTCGAGCAAGGTGCGGTGCAAGCCAGAGTATTGACGAGATGATTCTTCATCCGATATCTCGGAAAGTGGAGCATCATTCGTGCCGTTTGAATGACTCCGATTTGCCCGGAAACTCAAGAGAGGAAGGCTGAGTCCTCAATTATTCCCGCCTCGGTTTATCCGCGCGGCGAACTATTCCATCGCAGCTCAGGGTACTGACTACAAACACATTTGTGTTTTAGCCGTCCTAGAATGTTGATATTCCCGCCCCGTATGCATCGCGTGGCTCCTTCAGAAACGGGGCTGTTTGTGAGCTGGTTGTACTTGAAAAAATGCTTTGTGATCCGAATATATTTAATTCCCTCACGCGTCTCAGCGTACATAACACATTTTTTTCTTTAATTATTTAATTTAATTCTCTGAATGTCCTCCGCGTCGAGTCAGATTGGGCGGAGCGATCCATTTATCCGGGCAAAATAATGCGGAGTCTCACGTCAGGGTACTGACGACAAAAACATTTGTGTTTAAGCCGCGGATTCTGCCCCTAGCGGATAGAAGCTTGTGGCGGATCCAGAAAGACGGTTGTGTGTGCGTTGGTAGTACGATCGAAGAATACGTTGCGACCCGAATTTATTCAATTGTTCCATGGCTCTCAGCGTACATATCACATTTATATTTTTAATTATTTAATTTAATTCCAACTGCGTTGAAGGTCAAGCTCATCCATGGTCGAGTCAAATTGTGAGGGACGGTCCAGATATCCGGGCAAACGGTTGAGGAATCGTACGTCAGGGTACTGACTACAAACACACTTGTGTTTTAGCCGTCCTTGAGTGTCGCTATTCGCCTCCTGTATGCAATTTGTGGTTGCTCGAAAAGTAGGGCTGTGTGTGAGTTGGTAGTAATCTCAGCAAATACTTTGCGATCCGAATTTATTTAATTCCGTCACGATCCTCAGCGTACATAACACATTTTTGTTTTTAATTATTTAATTTAACTCCAACTGCATTGAAAGTCAACCTCTCATGCTCGAGTCAAATTTTGAGCAACGGTCCAGATATCCAGGCAAAACGTTGAGCAATCGTACGTCAGGGTACTGACTACAAAAACAGTTGTGTTTTAGCCGTCCTTGAATGTCGTTATTTCCCTCCCGTATGAAGTGTGTGGTTGCTCCAGAAACGGGGCTGTGTGTTGGGGCTATGACAATGCCCGGTGGCGTTGAATGGGAGTCCAATTTAATTATAAATTATTTTTATATATAAAAAATAAAAAATTATGAAATTATGAAATTATGAAATTTAATATAACAAATAAAATATTGTCTGAAATTATATAATGATATATATCCCAACGTCTGTGACTACGAACGTTCATGCGTGACGCCTGAATGAAAAACTGTCCACTTTTGATACCTCAAATTCGGAATAGACTCCCAGCGCCCACAGACGTCGATTCGAGAACTTATTGTGCAGTATAATTGGGCTGTATGGGTGCTGTCTTCCCAGGTGTTCTCTTAATCAAACGCGGTGTCGTATTCCTGCTTTTGGTGTCTGTTGATTCCATCTATCTATACTCGGTGTCGAAAAAAAGAATGCTCGGTCTCGATTCGAAAAATCCTCAGAAATCCATTCACAAACAACAACAAACTACTGTTTCCTCGCAATCCTGGATTATCGTATCTTCGGTCGGCCCAATTCGATATCGCTCAGCAATTTGCCCTCTCTAATCTTTGGTTTCCACCATTGGCATTACCGCACAACACGAGGCGGCGTATCTGTGATGTTCCCAATTTCTCAGTTGCTCTGCCGTCAAAAAGTTCTTCACATGAGTCAATGCATTTCGCATCACCGAAAAGCATACCCACAAAAACAAAAAAAAACCTTCCGGCAGTTCCATAATACAGAGGTCTCTCACATTGCGCTGATATACGTGTTTTAGGACAGCAAGACAGAAATAGAATATCAACGGTCGGAAGAAGTGTTATCCTATTTTGAGGAATATATTCTTTGAGACAGGTCGTTGAGTCGTTGTTCGCAAAAATTGCAGGCGTTGTTCACAAAAGTATATAATACATTATACGTAAAAGTAACCCCAAAGTAAGCACAATAGTATATTACTCAGCACGTTTTGTCTGTGACGAGATATCAATAGAGAGAGCGATCTTTTCGAGGAAATCCAATTTGTGGATCCAGAATATCCATCTCTTCGCCTCTTTCGACGAATTATTTAATAACCAGAGGTATCGGAAAGGAATACAAAAGAAACATGTCTGACTCTTCCAGCAACTCTGGAAAAAGTGAAGAAAGAGAGGGCTATTCCGCGCCTCTTCCTCCTCCTCCTCCTTCTGCCACCACAGGTCTGGCGGCCGGAGAAGAAGACGGGGGAATCGTTCCTCCCCATGGTGATGGTGGTGCTGAAGAAGGAGAACAGAATGCACTCGCGAAGTGCACAATGGAGGAGGAGCAGGACGACAAACAGAAGCCGGAAAGGAACAAGGACGCAAATTTATTTCAGCTTCTCCTGAAGAAGAATTATATGGTGCTCTTCCCCGAAAAAGAAACACGGTTGAGGACGCCGATGATAATGCTTGCCATGTGCGCCTTGTTGCCGCTTTTGGCCATTTTTGGCAAGTGGCTTAGTGAGTACGATAGTGGCAGTGGTGGCAGCGGTGGTGGGGACACGGAAAATACGGGGATGATGAAACTTGTATTAAAATGTTTTATTGGCCCCCTGTTGTACTCCTTGGGGCCTCTCTTGTTCCGCTTGACGTTCTTAGCCTACCCAGCATGGTACATTGCGGTGGCGCTGGACGATTTGGTGACAGAGCGCGTGCAGAAACTGCGTTTCGCTCTGGAATTATTCGGGGCCTCCAAATGGCAGTATTGGTTCTCGTGGCAGGTTTCGTGGCTGTTGACCTTCCTCGGGTCCGCGTTCATCACGTCTCTTGGCTGGACGTTTTGGTCCGCCTCCAACTGGGTGAACCCGGAAATCGGGATATTTGACGCGTTGGGCGGGGGCGGAGTTTTGCCCGTATTCTTGCGTTTTCTATCCCTCGTGCTTGCGATGGTCTTGCAGCAGGTCATGCTCTTCCAGGTGATTGCGTTTGTCAGCTGCTGCCTCCCAAAATTGGAGCGCAAGTTTCTGGTCAGTTCTTCCCTGATCTACCCGGGTATGCTGGTGCGCACATTTCTCCGGGGCAAATAATTCATAATTCTTGCGGAGCAATAATGTTTCGTTCTGGTCTAGTATAATGGAGATTGAAAAATATACCTTCTAGAAATTCCCCAATTATATGCCCCGGAGAAACGTGCTTACGGGTATGCTGGCGTGTTTGGTGATCATGGGGTACATGTCAATCGTATGTGCATCGCTCCGGGGTCGCAATTAATTTTCGGGTAAAAACATCATAAATTCTTACGGAGCAATAATGTTTCGTTCTGGGCTAGTATAATGGAGATCGAAGATGTGGGGGTCGCAATTAATTGTTCAAATCTCTTAAATGAATATTTTCATGGAGGATACTCCATTATACGAAGTCGACCAGAACGCACATTTGTGTGACCCCGTAAGAATTATGAATTATTTGCCCCGGAGAGATGCGAACGGCACCATGTCAATCCAGACCGAGTTGGCGAACGAGCTGGTCGTGAAGCCGGAGCTGTTGTCTGGCGACCCGAAGTCGCCCCTGTATGCGATCAAAAACGCAGATGTTGCTGGGAAAACCGATCGGGAACTGCATCAGTTTATCGAAGCTGAAAATTTGGGAAAAAAAATTGGGGACTTTTTCCTCGAAAATGATTTCCCCTATTCCACCACGCATAGACTTCGGTGGGTGGACTACCGCGATACCCTCGGCGGGGTCCCCTTGAAAGAAAAGGTTAGGAACACCAAACTCCAATGGCTCTCCGAACACCATCAGCGGTTCATCGAATCTGGGACAGAATGGAACGCGATGGTCGAAAAGGATGGAAATATTGTGGGCGACGATCTCAAACGATTGTATGAGCGACTGTGGATCAGCGAAGTGGTGAATGGAGAACAATACCGGATCGGACCCAAAGCCTTGCAGCGGTTTGGTTTTCCTCAAACTTTAGAAAGAGAGAAAATCCTCGACTTCGTCAAAGCGAAAAAGTTGAAACCCGTACAAGTCATCAGCGCAAGGGTGCTAGATGGGTTTGGCCCACTTGTTTCCATCGCATCTTCGGCCCTCATCCCCGGTTTCGCGGTGATGCAGCTCTACCTCGATTTCTTTGCGGGGACCACTGGTTTTTTCGCTACCAGCATTGAAGGACGTGATCACGCCGAACTACTCCCGGGATATGGGGCGGAGGAAAAAATCAACCGCGCATCCCACTGGGGTGGGGGTTCAGCGTGGGGAAGGCGCGGCTTGTGTTCGCCCTTTGAAGCTGCGTTGGAAAAGAACAACTTCCCCGCGTTGTCCAAAGAGGGTCAGAGTGTATTCTCTTTCGTCTGGGATACTTACGCCTCGCCGTGGGGTGGTGACATCGAGGAAGACAAACATCTGCCATACCGGGGCATGGCTGGTCTGCCGGGATGGTTTTCCGGGCTGTTTCCCGGGGGGGATTCCGCTGGGGTAAGTGCATCTCTCCGGAGCAATTAATTGTGATATTTCAGAAATTAATATTTTTGGATCTCCATTATGTTAGACCAGAACGAAACATTATTGCTCCGTAAGAATTATGGATTATTTGCCCCGGAGAGATGCAGGCACTTCCGCTGGGGAGTCTTCCACACCAACCACCGAGAAGAAGAAGCAAAGAGAAACCGTTTCTGACTACCTCTTCTTCCTACACGTTCTCGGAAGTTTGGTCGGAATCGCGTTCTGGTTTTTGGCCACCATTTTTGCCGACAACAAATTCAAGGTTAAAGGCATGTTTGAAGACCTAAGTCCCGCCGCGGCCGCGGCTGCAGCTGGAGCAGGCTCAGGTGGTGACAGCACCGAAAATTTGGGAAAAAAAATTGAGAGCGCAAAAATCGACGACTGCGGCGCAGAGGAAATTTGCAATAGCGGAGGAGTTGGAGGAGGAGACTCCCAAAAAGAAATCCTCCGCTTGTCCAAATTGAGAAAAGTCTTCGACAATGGCCAAGTCGCGAATGACGACGTATCCTTCAACGTTTATCGGGGCGAAATCTTTGCGCTCCTCGGCCACAACGGCGCGGGTAAAACCACGATGATCAACCAGTTGTGCGGGTTTCACACGCCAACTTCGGGGGACGCGATTGTAAACGGCTTTTCTTTACAAAAAGACTTGAAAAAAGTGCAGGATTCCATCGCGGTGTGCCCCCAGGATGACCCGTAAGCACATTTTAACAGGGCAAAAAAATATTAAATATTCAAAAAAATATTTAATGAAAATTTTTCAATCTCCATTATAATAGACCAGAACGAAACATTATTGCTCCGTAAGAACTAGCAGGCGCAGTTTCGCAGGAGCCAGGTCTCGCAGTTTCGCATGCGGAGATTTGGGCGCGCGACCGGCGTCCGCTAGGTTTGTTGCGCCGTTTGTCGTCCCGCTTGTTGCGTTGTTTGTCGCGCCGGTTGTCGCGGGCATAAAGCATCCGTTTTCTCCCATACGAATATTTATGCGCGCACCAGCGACTGCGTTTATGCGTCCCCCACACGGATGTTTATGCGCGCACCAGCGACTGCGTTTATGCGTCAGCTGATCAGGGCGGGTAGGGCTCGGAACCCCGTTTTTTGGCCAATTTTTCGAAGCCAAAATGGGACCCAAAGCGATCGCCGATCGGCCGGCCACCCCACCCAGGCAGGGCCACCCCACCCACGCAGACCCACCCCACCCAGACAGACCCCCCATCGCACCCAGGCAGACCACCCGCCTCCAGCCGGGCAGGCCCCTCACCCCATCCAGGCAGATACCCCCCCCACCCAGACGGACACCCCGCCCACCCAGACAGGGTCCACCGAGCCAGCCAGGCAGACCGCCTGTCCCACCCAGGCAGACCCCCCACCCCACCCAGACAGACAGACCCGCATCACCCAGGCAGATCCCCGCCCCACCCAGACAGGCCCCCCCCCATCCAGACAGATCCCGTCTTGCCGTCCTTAACACACCCTCATTAAGGACAGGCAAGACGCGGTTTGCCCCTAATGGGGGGGTATTAAGGACACCCTGGGTTGAAAAGGCCCTAATGGGGAGGTATTGAGGCCCTAATGGGCGGGGTTAAAAATTCGTTTTTCCCTGGGTAAAGGGATTTTACACTATATTTTTTTTGTCATAAAATACTTTAAAATCCTTGTACCCACGCAATTAACACACGATCTGTATGTGGGGGGCGGATCAAGCGTGGGTTTGCATTTCGGAATTAAATTTTTAAATCGTTTTTTCCCTGGGTACAGGGATTTTGCACTATATTTTTTTGTTTCAAAAATAGTGTAAAATCCTTTTACCCACGCAATTAAAATACGATGAAACATTATTGCGCCCTCATTTTGTGTCAATTTTTAACCTGACCTTATTCACCCCCCATTAAGGTCAAAAACATGGCCGTTTTTTGCATTTCGGAATTAAATTTTTAAATCGTTTTTTCCCTGGGTAAAAGGATTTCGCACTATATTTTTTTGTTTCAAAAATACTTTAAAATCCTTGTACCCACGCCACAAAAAAAAAACCGACATTATTGCGCACTATAGATAGGATTTTGAATTATTTGCCCTGTTAAAATGTGGGCACGGATGACCCGATCTGGCCGGGGTTGACGGTGCGGCAACACCTGGAGTTTTTTGGGGCCTGCCGGGGTTTGAGTAAAGCAGTTTTAGGAGAGGAAATCGAGAAATACGCAAAGGCTTTGGGGTTGCTGGAGAAGCTGGATTCAAAGTGCGGCGAACTCTCCGGCGGCCAAAAACGGAGGATGTGGTGCTGCACCGCTTTGTTGGATGATAGGAGGAAACTGGTCATCCTCGACGAACCAACGAGTGGTTTGGACCCGCAATCCCGAAGAGATTTTTGGGGCCTCCTAAAAACCCTCGTTAAAGAGGAAGAAAGAGCTGTGATGTTTTCCACGCATTACCTCGAGGAAGCAGACTGTTTGGCCGACAGGAAGGTGATCTTAGCCGACGGGAAAGTCCAAGCTCTGGGAACTTCGAGGGAACTGAAGCGGCAATTTGGGAAGGGCTACTGGGTGAATTTGTCGCTCCATGCCGGTGTGGAGGACCCCGAGGACATTTTTGCACAGATCAAACAAATGATTTTCGAGAAATGCCGATTGAAGTGGCAGCAGGAACAGCAGGAACAGCAGGAACAGCAGGAACAGCAGGAACAGCAGGAACAGCAGGAACAGCCGCAGCGGCAAAATGGGTTGGGAGGAGGGTCAGCGGCGGCGCCTCCTCTTCCCCCAACGTCTGCACTCCCGTTCCCAACAACGGGGGTACAGACCCGCAACTTGGGCGGCGCGGCGAACACCTTGATGCGTTCATTTTGCGTCCCGTGGGCTGGCACAGTAAGTGCATCTCTCCGGAGCAATTAATTGTGATATTTCAGAAATTAATATTTTTGGATCTCCATTATACTAGACCAGAACGAAACATTATTGTTCCGTAAGAATTATGGATTATTTGCCCCGGAGAGATGCAGGCACGGCTGGCACAAATGCGCTGGAGGACATCTTCGAGTTTCTGGGGACGAACCAGGATACATTGGGGGTGAAAGATTTCTCCGTGGAAATTACCACGCTCGAAGAAGTGTTCATCAGCGTGGGCGCGGGACTCAGCGACGACGACAGCCACGACGATGATGATGAAGAATCCACCACAACTGAAAAGAGAGTCCCAGTGGGCCCCCGTGACCGCAGCCTGAAAAACCAGGTGCGGGCGGTGTTCTCGATGCAATTCGAAAGGGATTTTGTGAACAAGCCCTTTGGAACAGGATTCACTGCGGTAATTCTCGGCGCAGTCTTCACGTGGTTGATCACATGTTCTTGTGACATGGTTTCCCCCCCCGAGGGCTCTGCTGATGATGAATCCTACCGGCTTGGCGCGCGTTATCTTCCGGGCATCGACTCCGGGGTCGCGCTGATTGTAAGCACATTTTAACTGAGCAAAAAAATATTAAATTTTCGAAAAAATATTTAATAAATATTTTTCAATCTCCATTATAGTAGACCTGAACGAAACATTATTGCTCCGTAAGAATTATGAATTATTTGCCCAGTTAAAATGTGGGCACGCGCTGATTTGGCTCCCTGTTTTCCTGCTCACGGCGATCACGCGTTCGTCGAGTTATGCGAAGGAAAAAGCCTTGAATCTTCAGTCTTTACCGGTCCGAAACGGGCTCAAAATTGAGAGCCACGTCCTCGGCAGCGTGCTCTACGCGTTTGCGTACTCGTTTTTGCTGATACTGGCCCCGTTTTTGCTCACGATAATCACGATGGGCCAATCCCAGAATTTGGAAGCCATTGGCATCCTTGGAGGAGTGCCTGCATCTCTCCGGGGCAAATAATTCATAATTCTTACGGAGCAATAATGTTTCGTTCTGGTCTAGTATAATGGAGATTCAAAAATATTCATTTGAGAATTTTCACAATTAATTGCTCCGGAGAAATGTGCTTACCCTTGGAGGAGGAGGGCCAGCGACTGAAACTGGCGCAGGTGGGGCATCATCAGCTGACGCGCCCGCAAAGCTTTTGCGGTTTGTTAAGTTTTGGCAGTTTGTTCAAGAAATGTCGGAGAAGGGCGGTGGAGGTAGTAGTAAATTGAAGGACTTTATCACACTGCCATTCTTCGAGTTTTCTCTGAAATTCACCACCCTGCTCCTCGCAACCATCTGCTGGGCGCATTGGATTGCGTCCCGCTACGGGACGAAGGAGAATTGTAAGCACATTTTAACTGAGCAAAAAAATATTAAATTTTCAAAAAAATATTTAATAAATATTTTTCAATCTCCATTATACTACACCAGAACGAAACATTATTGCTCCGTAAGAATTATGAATTATTTGCCCAGTTAAAATGTGGGCACAGGAGAATTTCTACATCAAAACGCTGACCCGTGCACTGCTCTCGGCGCTGGCGGCGATGATTTTGGTGCCCCTCGTCCTCCTGGCGGGCTATGTGGTCTATGTGACGTATCTCCTCAAAGGATCCGATGACGTATCTCGTCAACTGGAGAATTATGAATTATTTGCCTTGCCCAACTGGTTCGATCATGCCGAGTGGTTAGTGTCCCTCCTGCTGTGCCCCCCGCTGTTGATGCTGACGGAATCGAAGGTGCACTGGAAGGCCTTGCAGCCCGTACTGGGGGTGCCGGACTTTTTGAGTTTGCAGAACATGAACGCTTTGAGTAGTTTGGTGGCCAGTCACTTTCTCGGGGGGGGGGTGAAGAAACCGGCCCCCGCGCGGGGCGCTCCCCGAGTCTTCACAATCTGCGACAACCGTTTCTTCAGATGGCAATGCGCAACAATCCGTTCCTGATGATGAAGTTGAAGGAGGCGATGAAGGATGAAGGTACGAAGGAGAGGTTCCAGGCTGCGGTGGGGCAGCGCGAAGGTGGAAATGCACCGATCGTAGATTTTTTCATCGATCTCGTCTGGGATCCTATCCTTCCCTCGAATTGGATCAAGATTTTGCTTATCCTCACGGTCGCCGCACTCTACCTCTGGCGCATGTGAAGGTCGATTGGTTCCCGGGATAATTATTTATCAAATTTTCCAAATTTGTATTTTTCGACCTCCATTATACTAGACTGAGAACGAACATTTGTGCGACCCCGCAAGAACTATGGAATATTTATCCCGGGAATCGACCTTCACCTCTGGCGAATCATGCGCAAGGAGAAGCAGGACCTTCTGGAGCGTAAGCACATTTTAACTGAGCAAAAAAATATTAAATATTCAAAAAAATATTTACTAAATATTTTTCAATCTCCATTATAGTAGACCAGAACGAAACATTATTGCTCCGTAAAAATTATGAATTATTTGCCCTGTTAAAATGTGGGCACTTCTGGAGCTGGAACAGGGAGAGGCCGACAAGTGTTTCCCCCCTGCCCCCGGAAGAAGTATTGAGGAAGACCCACAGAGGTTGCAATGTATCAACGAAGCGAATGCCGCGAAGGATGCAGATGTTCTCAGCGAAGAGGAGCGAGTTCTCTCCTCTCTCCAGCAGGGTTCTGTGGCAAATGGGTGCTCACATTTTAACAGGGCAAAAAAAATATTAAATATTCAAAAAAATATTTAGTGAATATTTTTCAATCTCCAGTATGCTAGACCAGAACGAAACATTATTGCTCCGTAAGAATTATGAATTATTTGCCCTGTTAAAACGTGCTTACGGCAAATGGGGAGAACGCTTTGGCTCTGGTCAATTTGCAGCACAGGTTTCTTCAAAGGAGGAAGCAAGAAGGGAACTGTCTCGGGTCTGTTTTCTGGGCGAATCAAGGAATCACTTTGGGAATTCCCAAGGGGAATTGCTTCTGCTTATTAGGGCCAAACGGGGCGGGAAAAACGACCGCGATCTCGCTTTTGACCGGGGAGCTGTCGTAATAGTGCATCTCTCCGTGGTCGCAATTAATCGTCAAATTTCTCAAATGAATGTTTTTCAATCTCCATTATGCTAGACCAGATGTCGAACGAAACATTTATGCACGAAAGTTGTGTAATATTACTCGAAAGAAGAAGCTCGAAAGTTAAAGAAAGTAATTATAGGGGGGTAGGACTTGCTCCGTAAGAATTATGAATTATTTGCCCCGGAGAGATGCAGGCACGGGGAGCTGTCGCAGAAACCGAGTGTTGGCACCGGGCAGATTTGTGGGAAGGATATGTTGAAGGACGGGCACGAAGAAATGTACGCCAACCTGGGGTTAATGCCGCAGTTCGACAGGCATTACGGGAAGTTGACGGGGAGGCAGATGTTGCGGTACTATGCGCGATTCAGCGGGACCTACTACTACCCTAATAATAATCCGCGCCACAATAGCAGTGGGGGTGTTAGTGGCGATAGGAGGAAACCCGTGTTAGCAGCTGGAGAAGAAGATGAAGAGGCGCACGATGCCCTCCTCGAGGAGGGCAGGGGGCCCGTGGATGCTGCTCAAGAGGGTCGGTCGCACACTGTGGTGGTGATGTCGAATCAGAATTGTCTTCAAGGAGAGCAGAAAAACGACCGCGCCTCAAGAGTCATCAACTCCCGCGGTATGAAGAAACAGCCCGACTGGGGCGAAGCCCGGATCAACCGCGTTCTCAATTTGATCGGTTTGTCCCAAAGGGACGCCGATAAACTGACCGAAAACTATTCGGGGGGGATGAAGCGCAAGTTGGGCGTTGGCCTCATCTTCATCACCGATCCCGAAGTTTTGATTCTGGATGAAATGTAAGCACATTTTAACTGAGCAAAAAAATATTATATATTTAATAAATATTTTTCAATCTCCATTATACTAGACCAGAACGAAACATTATTGCTCCGTAAGAATTATGAATTATTTGCCCAGTTAAAATGTGAGCACGGATGAAATGACCGCGGGTGTCGACGCCGCCGCGAGGCGCCAACTGTGGGACGCGTTGCAGACCCGCTCGGAGCAACAAACTGTGTTGTTAACCACGCATTCCATGGCGGAGGCGAATAATTTGGCTTCCAGGGTAGGTATTCTCGTGAACGGTGCGCTGAGGTGCTTGGGTGAGCCAATGCACATCAAGGATGTGTACGGAAGTGGATACCATTTGGAGTTGATGCTGGAGTTGCCAGGCTCCTCTACTACCACGAGTCCTGGGCCCGAAGACCTGTCGGAGACTGCTGCTGATTCTGAAGCTGGAACAGCAATTGAGGCCCCAAAAAAGAAACTCACCGCGGAGAATGTGGAGGAATTAATCCTCAAGTCACTGCAGGCGGGGCTCAGCACCGCCCAGGGTGTTGATGAACAACCCCCTTTCGCTGTCCTCGAGAAGGTGGTGATCAATCCCAAAAAAGTCAAACTCGTAATCGGTCTAGGGGTGAAGAACATCGACGAAGTAGTTCAGCAGAAAGAAGTGTCAAAGAAGAACATCGGCCCCGATCACAGCGCCGTCGACGCCGCGCACCATGAGGACTCTGAGGAGGAGGATGTAATTCCTTCTGCTTCTTGTTCTTCCCCAACAAAGAAGAAGAAAGTGGATGCGAAAAAGAAGATCAACCTTTCCAAAGTCTTCAGATGGTGTTTGAGGGATACTTTTAAGGAGCATCCTGAATTTGAGGGCGGTGTCCATCTCGAGGATTACATTGTGGGGGAACCCACTCTGGAACAAGTGTTTTTAAGGTTCGCGAAACAGCAGGAGGATTTAGATTCGGGGGAGTCCTCTGCTGCTGTTTTGAGGGAGGGACCTGCTAGTACTACTAGTGTTTCTCCTGTTGTTGGTAATACTAATACTAATACTGCGAATGCTGCTGCCGATCCCATCGCTGCGGATCCCAAGGCTTCGGCCGCGGCTGAGGTCGATGGTGGTGGTGGTCCCGTTGTGTTTTAGGATAGTAGTCGATCCAGTGGGGGGCGGTTATCAGCATCGGAATAGTAGTTTTTTCAACTATCATCAAACTGTTGTTGGATTGAATTTGTTTCGCAAATATTTTCCTCCAAATACGAAAATAATTCATACGTGATGATCTTCCACACCTGACCCCGTTGTGTGACAAACGTGATTCAGATAGTGTGCGGTCACGTAGGTTTTTTTTTTTTTCACAAGAAGAAACATATATCTCCGTATAACAATTTTTCCATACTCCTGCTCCAGATCAAATCCATTTTTTCACGTTTTAAGACAGCGGTTTGCGACATTGTTGTCGCTCCCGTTTTATACCAGCATTGGTACTTATATTATTGTGGAATGTGTGGATCAAGATCTGATTGCCATTGGTCGTTCTTTTTCCTTTTTTACCTTTGACCAGCATTGGTATTACTTAGTCTTTGGAGTATTTTCTGTTCCAGTATTCCCGGGCCTGGCGGCAAAAACTATCAACCGCCGGACGCCAGTTCTGGAATCTATCTGTTCTCGATCTCGAGTAGTATGTTTATTAAGGAATGGGAAAAAAGTTTAGAACGGGTTGCGCATAATGGCAGTCTGTGACTTGCTCAAGTTTAGCATGGCGTGCGAGGATACCTCTTGTGTGTGACTTGTCATTTTACAGTTGCGCAATGCTGCTGACAGCATATGTCTTTTCCAATTCAATATTTTGAACATGCGAATCCATGTGAAACTTGAGGAGAAAAAAACAGAAGCAGAGCTGCGGTACTCTTGGAAAAACTGAACTGGTGCAGAGTGCTGGGGAGCGACGGGGGGCGGGTGGCGGTGGTGGTCGATAATATATCACGACTGGAGGATGGGGGACGACGCTAGATGTTGGAGGATGATGTTTCATATTATCGAGGGAATACGCTGATATCCTTCGACTTTCTCGAGGGAATACACACGGAATCAATCTGAGGGAACGAAAACCGGAGAATTTCTGTTTGGCAATGTGTTCACTCACCACAGCTCTGCTCTGTTATTGTGCACTCATCTAAATTAACTGCCTGAGAACTACAGCTGAGCTCTAACCGAGAACTAAGAAGTGGGGAACTCGGAACTCTGACTTAGAAGAAGCTAGCACTAGTAGTAGCACTACTACGAACAACGACAGAACTAGCCGAAGAAACACACCACCCCTGCTGTTTTTTGTGCGTTGTTCGTCCCCTTGCCCAGCCGCCAGTCTGCCCCCTATTCCTTTGCGAAGAACTCACAGCACATCTGCATTCACCTATTCACCGCATCCCCGAATAAAACAAAACAACGCACTGAAATAACACGCAATACAGCGGAAATTTTTTTTCTTTTAATATCGATTAAGACTAGTTTCTTGTCTCGAACTATTTAAGAGGAAAGCGACGAAGAGAAGAGAAGTGTTTAGGACAGTTCGCTGATTTTTTAGAGTTCGAACGAGAGCTGTTTAGTCGTACAAGATAATCAGATTTCTGAACACAAAGTACCGTTTTTCAACCGCACTCGTGCGTTGATTATACAATTTGAGAAGAAGATTCAATCACGACAGGAGTGGCAGCTGGCGCGAGCAGTATTGGCGACCTGCCCAAGTCCTTTGCGAGGTTAATAATAGTAGCCATTTGCGCTATCTACTACAGGGCTCAACGGAAACAGTATTGAATAACATCGAAGGAGTTGCGTAGTGTACGGATCGCGACCCTCGAGTCCCCCGTGAGAGATATAAAGGTGATATTAATACTGTGCAGTGGCCTTGCATTCTGCGTATTTACTACGAGAAAGAACGATTTTTTGCCAAATTTTGACACTCACAAAGTATTTCAAAGTAGTACAAAAGTTACAACAAGCATTACCTAGCGGTTGTTTTAGTCCTCAACACAGGTATCCATCTGCGAGACGACGATACGCAGCAGCAAAGAACGAGAACGACGGGAGTTTGTCCGACAAAAGACAGCTAACAAAAATAGTTGTTTTTCCTGACAAAAGACAAAAGCTGAATACGAACTAATAGTTGCTCAGAGCATAGTACCGTTCCTATAATACGCGGATTGCTGTTCCTGTTTTTCAGATCGGACTCGGACATCATAAAAAGATCTCTTCTTCTCTCATTCAATTGCTATCTCTATGATTCAGACAAGATCGGACTACTGACACTACATCAGAGAAAAGCAGGTTTAATTTTTGTTTCCTCATAATAATACATCGTCTCGCCGCCATTGTTCACTGTTTCAAATTAAGAGATTCAGATCATCCATCGCGTTTTTTGACAAATCGTTCACAATTTTTGCCTTAACATAATACTTAGAGTACGGAATCGAATTAGTACTGACACTGTCACTGTCTTTGTTTCCATTCCTCTGCGAGTGTCGTCAAAACACGGAGGATAGCTGACAGAAGGTGCGTTGTGCATCCTTTGGTATCATCACGGAAGACTATTAGTACTATTGTTTTCACAATAGATAAGACTTAGGCTGTTTTCGAATTACCGAAGTACTAAGCAGCCTTTTTCAACAAGACCTATACAGAACTGCCATATTATAAATTTTTAAATAATTTTTTCTTCGACTTTCAAGAAGGAAGAGTTTTCACCTTTAAGGAAGAGTTTTCAACTTTAAAGAGGAAGAGAAGAGGAACAGTTTTCACCTGTTTTCACCTTTAAAGAAGAAGAGAAGAGGAAGAGTTTTCAACTTTAAAGAAGAAGAAGAGACACCATGAGCGATCTATCAAGATCGCACGAAGAGCAGTCGCGGGCTCAGAATATTCCTTCAGCCGAGGAGCGCATTCCCACCACCACGCCGAGGATCCAACAGGCGGCCCAGTGTTCTCCTTCCGAGGCCGCCGGCAAGTCTGACCGCGCAGCGGTCCCTACTGCCGCGATGGCGACACTGCTTGATTGTAGTGGTGGAACCCCCGAGATGCCACAGTTGTTGGGGAAAAAGCAGGGCGACAAGGTATTCAGTTTCACTTTTTTTGCGGATAGCTGTTCTATAGATGTGGTTTTTTTTGTGTAGGATTCGAACCTTGTGGGGGAGATTGTGTGGTAGACTGGGACCCCGGACCTTTGGATCCTGATGATTTTAATGAAAAAAATCATGGAAAAAAATTTTGTATTTTGATATATTAAATAAAATAGGGTCATTTATTTTATAATATATAATATGCCAATTCGCGTGACGCGCGAGATCAATTTGGGTGGATTTTTGCACAGATCCCATCTTTCTCAGGGATTCTCTCCCATTCTGTGTCCCCTCTTGAATCATTCCGATTCGAACGCAGTTGTGGGCGGTATTTGCGGTCTTTACGACGTCCCAATAACCAACATGGTCTTTGTCGATTCGGTTTATTCAAAGTCGTTTGAATTTCCCCCCTATATGGTGTTTTTTGCCAACCCCTCAAGACTTCCGGCGTACATCACACCGAATTGACTCTTAACCTCTTGTGGTCTCTGGTACATGTTAAGATTATCGTGTGATAAGTTTCCGTTTATCTTCATGTTCCGTGTTAACATGAATATTGCAATGAAATCCTCCCCGCCCGACCCTGTACAATGCAAGAGAACAGTATCCAGATTTCATTCATGTTAAAAACTATTCAGAGTTCATGTTTTTTCTTCGGAATTTTGGCGGAACAAGATTTGTGGTGCGGGGACAGGAGTTCCTCTTTGAGAGTTTTTTGAGGAGAAGAGTTTTTTAGCATTCAATGAGAAGAAGACGAGTTCGTTCTTTGAGAGTTTCTATCCTTGAATTGGGAAGAAGGGAAGAGTTTTTTGAGAAGAAAGAAGAAAAAAATCCCACCGCCACAAACATCACAATCACAATACAGGTTCCCGTCCCCGCAGCCGCACCGCTTATCCCGCAGAAGAAGGGCAAGGATACCGTGTCAAGGAATGATGAACAAAAGCGGAACGAAGCCAAGCGGAAAAAATCATAATATTTCTCATACCCGATTTTCGATCTCCATTATACTAGACCAGAACGAAACATTATTGCGACCCCGAAAGAATTATGATTTTTTTACCCGGAAAAATACTGCTCCTGCTGTCGCCGAAGGATCCTCCGTGGTCGAAGTAGGAGAGGAGGACAAGAAGGGCACGTCAGGATATCATCAGAGCGCAGAATTTGAACCAACGCAGCTGCAGGAGTCATCAACCCTTCTCCAGCGGGCGGCGGCTGAGGGGAAAAATGTAAATGTGTCGCGCCGCCCGACATCGGCGGTCGCCGACGTGCTCGGGAATTATTCCAAGCTATTATTCCGCCCTGGCGGGGTCGACTCCGACAACATCAGTATCCCCGGTGAAAGCGATGAGAAGGAACAGTCTCCCCCTTCACGCCTGCGAGTCGGGGAAGACTCTCCTCCACGCGAGTCGCAGACTCCTCTCCCTCCCAGCGTCGACAACGCGCAGCAATCCTCCGAAGAACCCGAACAATCACAGGATTCGACAAAGCTGGAAAAGCTCGACAAGTTGCTCCAGAAGACCTCGGAAAAACACCGGGATCTCCGTGAAAAGCTTCACTGTTCGACGCGCTTTGCGGAGCGCAAATCGAGCTGTGCCTTTGCGCAGAAAAATTTGAGCGAGGTGCAACAGGAGTGCAATCAGATGGAGAAATTGCACTCCCTGCTCACAAGTCGGAAACAGAAGGTGCAGCAAATGGAGGAGGAGCAAGAGCAGCGACCTCCTTCCAGTCCCGTTCAGCCCGTCATTGATCGAAAAAGCCTTGCACAGGCCGAGAAACAGCTTTTGGCAGCATTCGACGCGGTGGATGCAGTTCTCGATGGTGCTACCCTCCCCCCCGAAACGGCGGCTGAAGGTGCACGTCGATTCCCGGGGTAAATAATTCATAATTCTTACGGAGCAATAATGTTTCGTTCTGGTCCAGTATAATGGAGATCGAAAATTTGACAATTAATAACCCGGGGAATCGACGTATACCGGCTGAAGATGAGCCCCAACTCGTGGGTCCACAAGCTCTTCCCCGAGACATTGACTTCCTTGCCAGTCTGGTGGGCACGACGGACATTGGACACTGGATGCAAGTGTGGTTATGCCACATGCTTCAGGAGGCGAGGATTTGTTCCGTCGGGGAGCACGCCGATGTGTGCTCACATTTTAACTGGGCAAATAATTCATAATTCTTACGGGGTCGCAATAATGTTTCGTTCTGGTCTAGTACAATGGAGATTGAAAAATATTCAAAATATTTACTATTTGTTTGCCCAGTTAAAATGTGATTACCGCGGATGCACCCCAAAAAACCCTCGGCGAAGCCAGGCGCGTGGTTTCTCAAATCAAGGAGAGAGCCGATTCACTCGCTGCGGAAGCCCTCGGCCCGGCGGACTCATCTTTGGGGACAACTTGTGAATCATCTTTTGGAAAAAGCGAATCGTCACTCGCCCAACTGCGGAAGGAGTTAGGAAAGATGGAGAGCCATCTGGGGCAACTCGAAAAGGAGGCAGCGAAGGCTCTTGAGGAGGGGGCGGACGAGGAGGGTCGCAGTTCTCCTTCTGGGCAGCATCATGATGGGCTGTTGTTCGCGGGATCCGATTTGGTGGATGGGGACAGCCCCAGTGTTCTCAGCAACCCCTTAGACAGAGTAGAATTCCCTGACGTCCTTCCTTCTGATGGCGAAAAATATGATGATGAAGAGGGAAGAGATGACCATTCAGACGAAGAAAACGATGCAGAGAAGATTGCCACCACCGCAGCGGTCGCAGTCGCAGTCGCTTTGGAGAAGAAAACAGGTGGTCCCCCCAGTTGTGGCGAAGACCTCCGCAGCACCACGGCCGCTGATGAGATTGACGCGCAAAACAGTGGTTCGTTTTGCGGGTAAAAAAATCATAATGGTCTTACGGGGTCGCACTAATGTTCGTTAAACTTCTCCGTAATGATTAAATGGAGATCGAAAAAAATAACCACTGTTTTGGCCTACTCGCATAATAGTAATAACACCACCACTAATGATCACGCGGAGGAGGAGTGCAGCACACCCGCTGATCATCCGACCCACGATAATGTCATCCGAACAACCGAAGGAGGTCAGCCAGCACAGCCACCCCCGAGAAATGTAACGGTCGATACATGAGTGGGCCAAAACAGTCGGTCTGATTTTCATAAACTATATAGTTCTGAAACCGAATTCTTACTATGTTCGTTCTCAACTTCCCTGATTCTCCCTGATGATGATGTGTAATGGAGAGATCTCGGAAAGAAATCACCAGTGTTTTTCGTGGCCGCACTCTTAAAAATAGTAATACGAGTCCGAATCAGCAGCCAGAACAACGAAAGAACAAACATCCTCGGAGTCGCGGTAGACGCCGCCGATCGTACCCGTTACACGGGTTGCAGGCGAAGAATGGGGACAGAATCCTGCTCGTATTTGTCAATTACATGGAACGCGAACTGTTCAGGCGTTTGACTCAGTACATGAATTCCGTCGCGGAGAGGGAGGAAAATACGCTGCTGACGAGCAATTTTCTCCGATTTACTCAAAATTGGAAGGAGGCTTTCCGCCGATCGGAAGAAGAGAGCCACCAGCGGATGAGAGAACGCAGGCATTCGGGGTAGTTCACATTTTAACAACTAGGGCAAATATAATTCATAATTCAGATCACGGGGTCGCGGCCATAATGTTTCGTTTTCTGGTCTAGCTAGTATAATGGGGATTGAAACATGTTTAATATTTTTTTGAAAATTTACTATTGTTTTGCCGAGTTAAAATGTAGTTTACAGACAAATTCGGTGGCTGCCGTGTGGTGCTCGACCGCACCGATCGCACCGATCGCACCGATCGCACCGACGCCCGCCGACTCTTTAAACGACCACAATGTCAATGCCGTTCCTGTTCCGACGAGTCGGAGTACATCTACTACTGGTGAGGAGGAGGAAATCCGGCCGCAATCGCCACCACCCCCCATTGGGGCCGTCGTCGTCGCCGGCGACCAAAACCCGAGCCTCGAAGATCCCGAGGTGCTAAATACTATACGAGGTGCCGAAGAAGTAGTTCCTCCGACGGTGATGCCAGGGCCGAGCGTCCTCCTTGCAACGGAAGCAGAAATTGAGTCTATCGAGGATGATGAACGCGAGAAAGAAGCAGCACACGCGCTGAATATTAACACGATGGCAATTTCGGCAACAGCTCCAAGAATCACGAATCGCGATGTCGTGGCGGGGTTTGCTCGCGGGAGAGGAAGGCACTCGGGCACCGGAACGAGTGCCGCCGACAATCCAGCGGATCCTGCCGGCGAGTCCTCCTCCTCCGCGCAGCAGGCGCGGTCCACCAACATCACCAGAGGCCAAAGACCATTCACATACGAAGAGCAAAAGGCGCGCCGGGCTCGACGCCGGTTTATTGTGGCAAGGAGGCCCCTTAATTTGCGGAGACGAAATCAGTCTTTGTCTTTGTCGAAGGAGTACAAACTCCGTCACTTCGTGGTCAAGTTGCTCACAAGCGAAGACGGTTCCTTCGTCGTGAACGAAGACGGTTCCTTTGTTTTGGACGAACGGGCACCGATGCGGGGGGGGAGTGTACGGATTGTGACCCGGGCAATGTATCATATTCAAATCATATTTCCGGGCAAAAAAATCATAATTATTTCGGAGCAATAATGTTTCGTTCTTGTCTAGTATTAAATGGAGATCGAAAATCGGGTATGAGAAATAATATGATTTTTTCTTGCTCTATTCGTATTAAATAGTTCGGACGGTCGTTCCAGTTTGATGGTATTAAATGTATTAACGGAGATCGAACAATCCGCAGTATTAACTCACCAAAAAATTGTCCGGGAAGACGTGTACGCTTCCGCCAGCCAATGCGGTACCGAAGAACGCGGCCGCGAATGATGACCTTGAGCACCCCAGATGGTCTACTCGGGAGGATGACAAAAACGGAGGGGTGGGCTCGCGGAAACGCACCAGTCGCAACCCTGGAGTCCCAAAGCGATGCAAAGGCATTGATGGCGTGGAAAATGGGCGGTTTTCCAAACATTAACGTGCGGAATCTAGTCCCGTCGCCTTTCAGAAGAGTCACCCCGTGCGAACGCGGCTATATAGGCGATGCCTTCTGCTTGTGTACTAGGTTGTCGATGACGCGGTTTTGGGTGCGCTGTCAGTGCCGTCGACGACAACGCAAGAGAGTCGTGAGTTTGTTTTCGACACTCTGGGACAATGGTGCGATCGGGGGAGAATCTGACGATGACGTGTTGCGGGATAAGTACCAGGTGTTCGCGAGATTCAAAGACCAGGTGTCTGCCAGGTGCCCACATTTTAACTGGGCAAATAATTCATAATTCTCACGGAGCAATAATGTTTCGTTCTGGTCTAGTATGATGGAGATTGAAACATATTTATTAAATATTTTTTTAAAAATTTCATATTTTTTTGCTCAGTTAAAATGTGCTTACGTCTGCCAGACTCGGAGAGGATGAGGCAATCGCACAGCTTTTATTTTCGGCCCCCAAATCGCGATCTTCAGGGACGCATCCCACCACCGCGGGCGCCGCGCTTTTCGGATCCCGCGGAGATCTAGATCTAGGAGCCCCACATCGGTTTAAACGCAAGTTGCGGACGGCAATCGGGGCAAAAAAAATCATAATATTTCTCATACCCGATCTCCATCATCCTAGACCAGAACGAAACATTATTGCTCCGAAATAATTATGATTTTTTTGCCTGGAAAATGCGAATCGGGGCAGTTCTTTCTCAGATGACGGTAGGGGTGAGGGCAACCGGGAATCATCGTGATGGCAACAGCGCCACGGGCTATTCCAGAACAGTTCCAGTCCAGGAAGAGCAACAGGCCGTCGTCGATGAGGGAGGTATCCCGGTATGCGGGGAGTCTGATTCAGTGGCCTCGCCACCCCTCTTCTCTGAACGTGGAGGCAGCCGTTCTTCCACCGCAGGCGCCAGTGGCGCACCCCCATCTTCCGTCATGGCGGCGTTACCACCCTGGAGGCCGCCGTTCTGGCGTCCTTGTTGTTCCAGGAAATATCTCGATGGATTTTTCCCAGAACCGTGCCTAAAAGCGAACTAAATCCCAATTCTTTAAGAGTCTACCGAAGGAAATGAGGTTTATTCACTGAAATCAATATGGAAATCGAACAGAACGTGAAACTTACCGAGAAATCGAATATTTTTACATAGTTTTGTGATGAAACTGAGTCTGAACACCGGTGTACTTTCTGAATGGATAACTGAAGAATTGACATTGAAACTGATATTGATATCCTCTGAAATTGGCTCAAGATTGACAGTTTGAAGAAAGAAAGAATATTGATTCTGGGAACCATCCGCGAGTGCTTTCTACATGGCTCCGCGACGAATCAGAAGAGATAAAACTGAATAATCTACAAGAGAAATAGTTTGCTAGAAGAGAAGATTTTCGCTGAAAGACACTTCCATAAGAGAAGATTTTCGCTATAGAAACTACACGAGTTCTGCATAAGAAGAGTTTCGCTGAAACACAATTCTATAAGAGAACATTGTCGCTGAAACATTTTGGCAAGAGAAAAAGAAACATTACATTTCTAGAGAAATAAGTTCTACAGGAGAAGAGTTCGGAAGAGAAAAAGAAATACCAAAAATGGTGATCAAATACTCGGACGCTGAAGTGGCATGGTTGACGAAGATCGGGATCAAGTGGGTGGAGGAGACGCAGCGAGAGTTCTGTCGCAGCGATGAATGCCTCGGTTTTCTGAAGAGGAAGTGGGAAAAAGCCAGGGCAAAAAGGCCGACGCAAATGCGACAGAGGAACCCTACCGGCCTGTTGGACAAACTCAGGAGAATCAGGGCTGGTCCACCCTCTAAGGCCAAAGATGATCTATGGGAGGCATACAAGGCAGCCGACCTCCTCCCGCGCGCGGGAGGAGAGGGCGAGGAAGACGAAGAGGACGACAAGGAAGAAGAAGAAGGAGAAGAAGCAGACGAGGAAACAGGAGAAGAAACAGAAGAAATCCCTAAAGAAGAACCTCCTGCAGAAACGCCTAAAAAACAGTCCGAGTCTGCCAGTTCGTCTTCTGTGCAAGTCCAGCAGCCGCCGTCGCCTGTTGTTTTTATTGATGACAAGGACATATTCGAAGAATACACTGCGCCCACAACTGGGGAAAGTGGAGGTGTTGAACTTGTTGACACTCCTGCCGGAAGAGCTGAAACGAGAACGCCTGCTGCAGCTGCTGTTCAGGGCAGCCCTCGCATTCAGACTGCGAAAGAAGAGCCCACACTTGCGCCCGTTGCGGCTGTATCTGAGACCACCACCCATGCTGCTGAAACGGGAACTACTACTACGGCGCGCTCTGAGTCTGAAACCAACCCCAAGACCGAGGAAACTATTCCTAGTTTCCAAATTCCGACTGTGCCGAGCTCTTGGAAACCGATCGTGACCAACTGCGCCCAGATGATTTTCCTGCTTGCCAAGTACGGTTTCCTGGCTACTGTCACGTGGTTGGCGCTCAAAGAAGTCCTTCAGTTCGGTGCTGCGATGATATTTGCGGCCGTAGAATGGGTTTTCAGGGAGGCTGCCTCCGTCAACAAGTTCTTCACTGACCAGATGTCCCAAACCCCCAACGTGAACGCGGCGAATATCACGACCGTCGCACGCATCAGTCTCCTCATCATTGTGCTGTGGAACCTCAAATGGATCTGGCGCCAACTGAAGAAACCCTATGAGTACTGTTTCGCGCCCACTAGCCCGACTGCTGTTGTTCCGACCGCCCAGAGACCGAAGAACACCGTGATTTCCAACCCTGCCCGTCACACAACCCCTGGTAATATTGGAGCGACGCCGGCTCCGACGAAGTTTGTGATGCCAACGGTGACACCGACAAAAACTGCTGCTGCTCCGGTGATGTCGGAAACTGATAAGAAAATACACGGGCTGGAAACCATGTTGAGGACTCTGTCAAAACAAATTCAAGAACAGAATGAGACTGTGAAGAAAACAAAAAAGGAAAATACGACCTCTGACCCTGGTGCGGCGAAGAAGCCTCCGAAGAATGTTGTTGCTGATAAACCCTCCAAGAAGATGCTGCTTGTAACCCCGAAGAAATTGTCGTTCGCTGAGGACCAACCATCGGATGATCCGGGTGATTCTTCTTCGAGTTCTTCTGATGATGACAAACCTGCGTTTCATTTTTCGGAAAAATCGGAGGACGACCGGAAGAAATCCAAGAAGAAAAAAGGTTCTGCAACTGATGACAACTCTGAAGACAAGATCATCAATGTGTCCATTACGGCATCCAAAGCGACCTTGAAGAGATATAACGAAAAACGGCGGGTTGAGACGGTGTCCGGGAAGGACGTGGATTCGTGGCGCAAGGAGCGTCATTCACTCGTCGAGGGCATTGCCCGCGAAGCTGAACAAGGACGCCTACGGTGGGAAGATTTAATTGCGGTTTTGGAAAACAAATGCTCTGGCGGTGCCCACAAAGATCTGGCGAGAATAAAATCCAACATGCGGAGGAAACAAAAACTTCAAGGAAAAGGTGAACTGGGTGAAGCGGAATATAGGTCCATTTATCAGGAACTTATCGTGTTTTTAGACCGCAAAAACAATTTGAGTGAACGGTCTGAAATAAGAGAAGT
>Ga0099798_10086_pt1 | contig 27772 bp, 10 predicted proteins | sample Uncmet_Sort29A_1_FD_89870 | JGI IMG/M metagenome (GOLD analysis project Ga0099798, IMG submission 89870) | Marine eukaryotic communities from CALCOFI LINE 67, Pacific Ocean - CN13ID_Sort29A_1 | ecosystem: Environmental > Aquatic > Marine > Oceanic | place: Pacific Ocean: Monterey Bay | collected...
ATCTCACATACTCACATAGAGAGACAAAATCAAATGGTCTCGAGATGCAGAAACAATTCGCTCAACAGAGAATCTAAGGGGAAAACCCCCCAAACACAAATAAAATCCTTGACAACCTCGCCAACTAAACGCAGTGAAAACTAACAAAAAACTAGCCTCGAAGCTCAAACCTAACGAGCTCTCATCCACTCGAGTAAACAAATTAACTTAACCTAACTCGCACTAAGCAACTTTGCAACTTACCGGTACCTTAAAACAACTTCATAACAATGGCGCAGGCAACAAGCTTCATCGAGCAGATGCTGGGACAAGCCGTGGACGACGGCGTCACGATACAGCCGACGGCTGATGAACGTACCGCGTTACTCGAATCCCTTGCAGACATCGAAGCCAGTTACCGTTGTAACTGGACTCAACATATGCGAATCCGAAGAGGTATTGATAGAGGAGATATCGGAACGATAGTGGATTCTCCGAAGATGTCTTCTTTTGAATTTTTAAGCGCAATGCGCAGTACGCAAATCCTCAATACTGAGGCAGTACTGTCTTTGCACAAATTTCTCACGAAATTAATAGTTGGTGCTACTAAGCACGGAGAAAAAGAAAAAACGCCGATAACCAAACCGGAGTTAGATTCAATTTTTTTCGACACTCTGAAAATTATTCTGTCGAGTTTGCCTCCAGCGGCAACGTATGCTGGTAGACTTACCCTGGGGGTCGGGGTTGAACTCCGACCCCAGATCATGTCCGAGATTAGATTAAAGAGTCTCAAAGACCAACTTCTAAAACAGAACGAAATTCTTACCGCTACTTTAGCGAAAATCCAAGCCAACCAAGGCTCTACTAACAACACTCCAAACAATAACAAGAGAAGCGCCACCGCCGAACAAGATAACGCTCCGCCAACAAAAATCAGAAGAACTGGGGGGCCACCTAATAAGAAGGTATTCCTATGCGAAGACTGGTTAAGGGGAAAATGTTCCAACAGAAATTGTCAAAATTCTCACAGTGGTAATCTAAGAACAATCTTGTTCGTGAACGATCTCAAGAAAATCGGTCTATCGAACGAAAAATGCATGGAACTTGCGAGTCCTAAGTAAAAAGGAATGGTAAAAGGAAAAATGACCCCCCCTTGTTTTGCGGGCCACTAAAAATTTTCTCTCTCAGTCAAAACCGTGAACTCAAGGATCAAATTCAGAAGGCGTAGCCTTCAGTTGTTCAGCTCTATTGACCAAGAATAATTATGGAGCCAATGCAATTGATCCAAAGCTAAATTTTAAATCTCAGAATTCTCGTCTCTAACAGAAACTCAAACGAAGTCAGTAATCAAATACAAATACAACCGGTTACGAAAACTGCCTGAAGCCAGTCACTACAAACTACCGTAGTGAGACGTCAGAGTCAGTGGCCGATTCAGCCGCGAGTAATATCTCTATGAACTGAAACTAATTCCAGTATTGCAAACAATTGTCTCGACATGTTCTCAGAAAACGGCTTCACCAGCTAACCATGGTCAGCCGAATTGAGAGCCTCAAAGTACCAGTCCAAAGTATCACCAGTCAACTTCTTAGGACCGTGGCACAGAAAAGCACAAGTACAATCGAAATAACAGATCTCTAAAAACCTTCGAATTATTAGAAGCTTCCGAATCAGCAGTATCATTTTATGAACTTAATCAAGACCACTGAAACCTGAATTAACCAAGACCACTGAAACCTGAACTTCGATTTTTATATGGAGCATTCTTTAAAAGAACTTTTCTCTAAAAGAACCGTCTTATCCGTAATCACTAAATGTATTGGTCTAAACTAACTTGAACTAATTGAACCGACCGTTGAAACAAACTAAATCGTCAGTAATTGACTAGGTATCCAGGTGATTGACACAATAGCTGTTCGTTGCCCATGATTGAAACAGAACCACATGGAGGGGAATGAAATTTGATAAATGCAACTCCAGGAGAGAAATACAAGAATGTGAGAGACAAGAATTACCTCCACGTTCAATAATCTCGTTAGCTTTAAATAGTAACTCAAATTAATCAGAGTAATTTAACATCCAGAAAAGGTGGTAATTAGTACTTTTTCTCTCTTTAAAACCAACAGTGGCAATTCTTCATTTCTTTTCAAAAATTTTGCCCTAACCCCATTCCCCCACACGTTGAAAACAAGCCTTTAAAACAAGCCATAGCTCGGCAAATTAGCCCAGCCGCTATGCAAAAGCACAAACAAAATCCTCTTGCTAAAAAACGAAGCAGGCCCGCTCAACAACGTCAAGCAGACGACGAACTTTCATATATTCCAATCGACGCAACCAGGGCCGATTCATCTAGTTCGAACGCAACCAGCCAAAACTACTTAGTAGATACGGGACTAGCTAGGGCAGCCAGCCCCGTGCAAACGAGTGCAACTAGCTCAAATAACGCTGCTTCCCAAAATCCGCCAGTCATGCACGGGTTCAAACAGAGGCTGAAACAACATCATCTGGACGCGTTGAACTTCACGAAAAACAGTTCTATTGATGAGATCAGGAGCTACAGGAAACAGGCGATGCACGAGATGATACAGGTCCACAGCCAATGCATCGCAGAGAAGCGAGAGGACACTCTAGCAAAAGGAAGAGCCCCTCACGTACAAGAGGTGTACAACAATAAACTCCTGAGTTTTACGCTGGCCATGCTAGAGAAAGCCTTGGCCAGACACCCTATGGAGAACAAGCACTTGATACTAGAAAAATCCAGGAAAATCTTCACAGAAGGCGCTTCGTTAACGGGCGAAGAACTACCCGGAGGCTTTTGGAAGAAAGACCCAAAAGCCGCAACTAGCGTCAATACGCATCTAAAACTGTCCAACCAGCACTGGTCAGAGGACCAAGACCGAACTGAATTGGTCAGACAAGCCAACGATTTAGTGGCAAAAAATTTATGAACTCAATTAGAATCCAAGCCCACCCACGGGGCCATGGCATTCCCAGTCAAACAATTTAGATTGGGGGTCGAGAAAATACGCCTGTGCGTGGATTACCGGAATTTAAACAAGTCTGTTATTACATCGGAGAAAGTGGAACTCCCGGGAGTACAGCTAGTTACAGAGGCAAGTTACTTCCTCGCGAACGGGGGCAACTTTCCCGTTTTCTGGCAATGCAAACATGATCTAACGGCCCAAATTCAAACAGAAAAAGCAGTTGCCGATCGTCTTAAAAGCATGAAGCTGGCAGATAGCGTGGCAAACATAATATTTCTCAATTCACTAAATCAGAGGATAGAGAAGAACTTCGAAACAGATCCGAGGATAGTGAAGACCAGTAAGACTAGAAATATTATCCCTTATTCTGAGGCTCGCGACCTTAAGTCGTACTACTACCAATTCGCCACAGCTGAAATTGAAAAGAATAACATCGCTGTACCGCTCCCATCAGCCAACGATGTTGGTGGTAAGACTCAATACAACCACTACCAGTCAAAAGTCTGCGTCTTTGGTAGCCTGACGTCGGTGCACAGTGCCGTCTTTGGTAGCGAGCTTCACAACTTCATAATGAACACAGTGCTAATGTTAGTATGTTTCATCTACATAGACGACATACACCTGCTGGATAGCAAAGAAACTATCGAAGCCGGTGGCGCATTGATTGAAAGCTACCTAAATTTCGGCGGGTGGGGGCTGAGCGAAGACAAAACTGAAAGACAGAATGAAATCACACGCTGCTTAGTGGTGTTGGGTATGGCATACACTCTGTCGCGGGATGACAGAGCACTTACCATCGGTCCAAATCCAAGACAAATTGAGTCAGTTAAGACTCTCATTAATCAAATGCTCAATGACCTCAGCGAAGAAAACAAATGCCTGAGTTTCTCCGACATAGAGAAGCTCCGTGGAAAGTATAGATACGTCACCCAAACGAGCAAAAACCTAGCCGCCGGCTATGTAAGACCTCTTGATTTGTATCAAGAGGAAACTCAATTCCGAAACATGATCGGAAAGAAGTCCAACAGGATCAACATCAGAATGGTCTTGAAAAACATGCTAACGACTCTGGAATGGGATCTCACGCTGCTGCTAACTCACGAAACAGCGAACGCCCCAGCGGCACACGTTTATAGCGACGCCGCTATCGAAGGAGAGGCAGTCTCAATCGGAGGTTGGTTCCACATCAAAGGGTACAACCCGAAGTTTTTTGCCGTATTCTTCAACATGAGCGAGATTCCAAATCAGATGAGAAGAGACTTTAATATCCAAACAGCTGAAGCAATCGGTTCGCACCTTGCCTACCAAAAATTTTTCAGTGAAATAAACAAAAAGAAAATCATAGCCTACGTAGACAATCAATCAGACTGCTACAGTTTCATCAAAGGCTACAGTGGCAACATACCAACATCAGCAGTTATAGCCACCTTCCATCACCAATTAGCGGAGACGAAAGACAATATCTACTGGTACTGGATCTCAACGACCAGAAATTTAGCAGACTGCCCAACCAGGTTAGACAGGCTGGCAATTCTGAAAAATACCTTCCCCAACGCTCGGGAGTTACCGTGTAGACTCTCCGACATCAAATGGGAAGAATACGGCTGCCACAGAGACAGAATTTTCAACCAATCTCTGGGCCAGCAAAAAACTAAGAGGCGTAAACGCGCAGAAAGTTCAGACCTAGTTAGTCCCGAGGGGCTTTCGAACGAGTAACGCACTACAGCTGAGCTCTCCAGAACCAACTTATCTGGAGAGAACCAAATGCAACTAATGCATATAGGCTTCTACACATCGAACGGCCAAACCAGGGCCCGCAGTAACAGGCCCGTCAGCGACGGCCGCAACAGAGCTAGATGAACTAACACCCTATTTTAGCAACATCCACGACTAGCGTGGACAAACTATCACGACTAGCGTGAGTATTTTATGTGTAGCATTGTGTAGTTACTCACGTCGCAATATCTATTGGTTTGAACAATTAGGCTTACTTCTACTACTAGGTGATTTAATGTGTGTTCGAGAGACCTTTCGGTACCTTAATTCTGGGACAGAATTAATAAGAGGAAATTTAAAAAAGTCTTTCAAGTTAAATTTTTGTTCTTACAGTGAACTGTGATTCTGAATAGTGGATGAATCATGTTTCTACAATAAGTTTTGCGGTAATTTTTTTTTTATATATATTTTTTTCTTAAATGGGGAACATGAATCATGATGATATTTTTTTTTTTTTCTCAGTTTCTGTCGAAGCATAATAGATGGCTGTTGTCATAAACTTTAAAGCATAACTACGTGGGGAAATGAGTCATGACGCCGACGGGGGCCGGACGATATTGTCAATGTCAACAATGTACTCAAAGTTAATATGGCGCAGTCAAATGACTGACGTGTACCTACTAGACTAGATAAATTTAATCGTGAAAGAAAACTATTATCGTGCTTTTTTTTTCTGTTTCAATTGCCACCGTTTAAAGGACATATATAGTTACAAATGCCGGAGGCTTCATAAATTATGACATAAATATAATGATTGAAAAGCTCGTTTAGAATGTCAGGAATCAGTTAAGTAATACCGAGATTAAATTTCTGATTATCTAGATTCTAAATTTTGTCCAATAATAGTAAAATTAAAAATTTCCCGGTGAAAAAAAAAACAATTTTTTTATTCAAGGCCCGCGGCCAAATGGTAGATTTGTAATGGGATGTAGATCATACTTATTTTGATGTGCTAATTCGGACATAATTTGATTAAAAGAGTTCTTGAATAATTGCTGGATACGAGGTTTTGGTGAATTTGCTTTATCGTTAGACCCTAACAAGTAAGCCTGATAAGCAGGTGATATTTTTGTCTCTAGATTCATGGCTGCTGCGATTACAATGGGCTGAAGCAAGTGGGAGAAGGTTCTTAAAAATGTATCCGCATTGTCATCGGACGATTCACTGTCAGGCCGCGGAAGGATTTCCGAATTATAGTCGGAAACCACAGTTACTGGAATATTATCGGGACAATCCCCAGCAAAGAATTTGATTCTATAATGCTCAGACTCGAGTTTTATCAACTGCGTAACTACCTCGTTGTACAACGCGAGACGAATCTTGTTTCCGTTTGTATCTCCTTCAGGCCGAGTCAAAAAGTCAAGAAGTCTCCTAAACACCATGAAATGAGAGACATCAGAAGATTCTTGTTTGGACCATTCCTTGTAGTTCTGCCACGTTTGCATCGCCTCCCAACAGACTATATGAAGAGAGTATAACATAAGCATCATAGTGTTGTGATCTGTTAGACTTTCTGAATCTGTATGAAAGCCTTCAACGGGCCACCTATTTTGCCGTGTCTGATTTTGGAGTTTTATCCGATTTATATGAATCCAGGGTAACGCTCCTGTGCTGGAATTATATTGTTCGAGCATTGAAAAAAGGTCTGAAATATCTGCGGGCATAATGTGGCTGTAAAAATTTTCACAGTCACGTCCGATCAAAATCAGAGTTACAATTTGTTCACTGTTGCTGGTGTCAGTGCAAGTGGCAGAATTACTACAGGAACTGGAACTTAAATTCATAACCTCCTGGATCGACGTTTTTTTGTCAATTGGAGTTATGTCATGCAGAAGATCGAAGGAAACAAGCGGCTTATTGAGTTTGGAACTTACAAATACATAGACGGAAAGAGGCAAGTTGTCTTCCATCGTTTTAGCGTCGATTATATTATCTACGCCGACTAGTCCCAAACGGATACACAAAGACTTTGTCGGGAGAGTTTGAACGACTTCGGACGTAACGGTAGACCCCGACGCACGTGAATCTGAACCAGTGTGTAGTATACTACTAGTATTACTACTAGACTTTTGTTCTTCAACATTGAGGTCTTTCTTATAAGCTGGGGTAACAGCGTTTCTCACAATTTCGAGGTCAACTTCAATAAATCCAGTATCACAATTCGTAGAAAAAATATCCCACTTTATTCTTGAATTTGAATCAGAATGTCCTGGTAATTTATCACTGACAGGTGCAATAATATCAGTCTCAGGCACCAGATCTCGAAACCTCGTATCTTTAGCCAGTATTTCCGTTTCCCCCTTCAATCTCAGATCAAAATGTTCCACGGGCAATCCTGCGTTTGCATACAGCCCTACCACCGCAGATAGAAGGTCGTTTTGACGCCAATGATCTACATTACGCTTCGAGTCAATTTGAAATTGCTTAGCCCTTCCCCCATAAACATATTTGATATCACTGATATCTTCAATAAGTAACTGTGAAGAAATTTTCTCAATATCCAGAGAATTTAACTTTCCAGGCTCATGTCGGTTTTTGATCATCCAAATGAGACGAAATGAACCACAGCGAGTAAGTTTAGTAGACTGAGATGGATCCCGAAGTTCTTCTGAAGTGGGTAACAATGCCCGTTCAGAATCTTCTGAAGCGGGTATTAAAAAATTTTCATCATCATCATCATCTGCAGCAACATCCCCAAATTTGACATTCGAAGAAGAAAGTCTCAGTTCATCACTGATGTCAGGCTCCACGTCGCAGTCTTCCAGCTCACTGTCAGGCTCCAGGGCGCAGTCTCCCAGCACTGGGGTTACACGCTTTGACACATGCTTTGACACAAGTGGCCCTGAGGAAATTTCAGAAGGGATCGGAATTAGACTACTAGTCTTTGACAAGACTTTGGATCCACTGGACTTGTCAAAGTTACTACAGTTAAATTTACTGTCAGTGTTCCCCGTATTATTCTGCGGCGGCGGCGGCGGCGTATAGCCTGTTAATAGAGTAGGAAGAGGTTTGTTAAACACGGTCCCATGCCCACTGGCTTTGCTGCAGGAAACAACTTGCGTTAATACTGCAAGAACTTGAAGTACCATAAGACTTAGATTTATTGAATTGAAAGTTGACATGATGTCTTTTTTTTTTCTCGATTTAACTAGATCTACAACTTGTATCTAAAATTGTGGATAATTGGTGTTACACTAGAAGTTTAAGTTCTTGTTTGTCAGGATGACAATTATGTGTACTGTAACCTGGATTTAGCCTGGATTCAAATTGTACTATAATCATTAAATGGGGGTTCAAGAATAAATTATAATTGACATTGAACTCAATGAATTTTTAAGATTTTTTTTTTTGGGGTTAAGGTTTGATTTTTTTGTACCAAAGTCGGACTCGATTTAAAAGAAGTGATGTTGACTCAGTATCAGTAGAAGAGTGAAGTTTGAACAAAAAATTTAAAGGCCATTAAATGCATAGGCCTCCGATTTAAACCACAATAAACAATACCAGTCAGGACGAAGAAGATAAAAAAAGATAAGTATTTTCATATTATGATATGATACTCAAAGAAGATCATAGTCTATGTGGCCGTAGTAACCTAAAAAAGAAAATAACATTAATATGACAAACTGTAACTTGTACTAACTTGTTTAATTTATGTCGAAGTCCTGTAACGGTACTATAATAACCCTGTTACTGAAGCTTGTATTTTTTTTGCAGTAACATGAAAGAAGGTCCAGCTTTGACAAACTACTCAACAGACTAAGATAAGAAAAACCCGGGACACGGATAAAGTCATAAGTGAAGCCAATAACATCATTTACAAGTTACAACCGCCAACGTAGTAGTCACATTCCCCCAGCCCAATAAGGTAAATCCAGTGTTTGAACAGTTTCCGCATAGGCTGAGCCTCTGGATAGTCCCATATCTTTAGCCGACGTCGAAAATGTTCTGTTTGGATTTTACAGGCAGCTGCGATTACTATGGTCTCCAGCAACCACGGTTCAAGAACCTTGGTTAAAAACTTTTTGGGTGTCATGTCATCGGGAATTATTTCAATTGTTTGTAAATTTTTTTCGTCGTGACTCAGTGGTATTTTCGGAATAGCCTCAAGATCTGAATCGATACTCACCACCTCGAGTCGCAGAGCTTGCTTAACAACCTCGCTTAAAAACGCGAAACGAAACATATCCCCTTCCTCATCTTTACGCGTTAAAAAGTCAAGTATCATCCTAAACACGGTGGTATTAGAAACATTTTTCGAAATCGGAATTTCATCCTGTACTAAATTAAAATTCCCCTTCTGTCTGGCCCTCCTTAGCCAAGGAACTTCCTGAATCCTAAGTCCTTCTTGCACCTCCACGCAAATCAGTTTCAGCGAGTATAAGAACAATATCGAGTCGAAAAGATTTATGCTTTCTTCTTCTTCGAGCTTAGAGAGCAACCAGCTGATCCACTCATCTTCCACAGCAATATGTTTTTTGCGAAGCGTGTATTTGGGAAACTGGAGGATACTATTACAGTCAGTATTAACACGTCGAGGCTTTTCAACCAGAAGAAATTTAGACTTAGAAATGGTTACATTGTCTTTATTAAATGAAACAGCCTGACTCCTGACACTATCAGAACATTTAGCACATTGACACTGGTCACATTGTAACTTTAAGACTTCTTGAATGGCAGTTTTTATTTCAATTTTTTGATATGACAATGTTTGTGTTGTAACAGTACTATTAGTATCTGATTCAGATCCACTGTTGGTTTCAATTTCACGAAGCAGGTCGAAGGAAAGCAGAGGCCTCCGAAGAAAAGAACTTACCAACACATATACTGACAGCAACGAAGAATGCTTCTTGATTGTTTTGTCATCGATGGTGGCGATTAGGTTGCCCGTAAACGCGGCTTGAATAGATAAGTTCGGCTTCGTCACTTCACTGTCAGTGTTAGTAGTCAGCTCCTGAACTTTAGGGCTCTGAATCGGTGGAGCCAGTGCAACTGGCACTACATCACACTGAGAAGACTTAGATGCATCTTCCAGAGGTGGTCCATAGTTGGAACAGTATCTAGATCCGACCTCAAGTTCTGAGTCTTTTTTGCCAAATAGATTCCCAGAATTAAATGTAGAGCTTGTCAAGAGGGTTGGAAGCGCGCCGACAGAAGGCGTTTTGTCATTGAAGACTTCGGAATCCAGGTCCAGGTCCTCGACGACGGTAGTACTATTACTGTCACTACAGTAGTTACTCGACTCGTCAAGTTCTAGATAATTATTTAAATTTGTTTTCCGACGAAATGATCTTAGACATCTTCTAGTGCAACAAGAGAACCATGATGATGTCAAGAATTCACCGTCGTCACGGGTCTGGCTCTCACTAGTACAGTAGCCTAGACTTATCGACGATGACAAATTCAATGAAATAAATTGAAGGAGAACTAGTACTGTAACTACTTTAAGTACTACTAGACTTTTAATCATAAATGACAGTGTGCCAGACATCGTTGTGATTACTAATTTGTTTTAACTCTTTTCGTTGTTCAATGATGCAACTGTGACAGTTACTAAATTTACTGGGTTCAATCTGACCTGAAGTGTGTACTATATCATTGTCAATGTAAATTTAGGGGCTGCAAGTTGCAACTCGTCCAATTGGGAATGTCAATCAAGACAATTATCAATCAGGTTGAATGCTGTAAAGACAGTAGACTGTCTAAAGATATTTAATTTTCGGTGTCATTTCTTGAAAAGTTTTTTTTGAAACAATAAATTTTTCAATTTTGTCATTGAGGTCAAGTTAAGAACAGAAAGTAGTACTAAATACAGTCCTAGACTGGACCAGGCTAAATTAGAATTTGCGGCCGATTCAGAGTACTACTACTAGTCGGCCCTTCATTGCGTCGTAATACAAGAAGAGTGAAAACTGTATGTCATTATAGTACGACGAAGAAACTAACTTCAAGTAGTAAGTTATACTCTAGGTTAATATTATTCGTGTAATTTACTATGAGATGTCAATAAGAGATAACATCGTATCAACGGACCTGAAATTTCCAAGATTCTTGACATAATGCCATTTAAACTAATAAGCATTATGTTACAAGTTACAACACGTTACACATCCCAAATAAATTACCTTTCTCTATCCACAACTGCAGTGTTCAGATCCTAAACAAGTGTTTACTGTAGTCTGAGTGTAAGGTTTAATAGTAGTACGGCAAACATTGTCATTGAATTCAATTATAAATTTTATCCGACCGACGACACTTAAAAGTTAATAAAGTTTAGAGTTCAAATTACGTACTGAAAAGCAGCTGCATAGCAGACTATAATAGCGTATAACGAAGTTATTATGGAGACTGTAATACTGAAGCTTGGTTCGAATAATCGTAACATGTGTCATGAAGGCTCAAAATTAGACTGTTACTGAAGCTTGGTGGAGGTCCGAAATTTAATCGTAACATATCATGTCATGAAGAACGAATCAAAATTTAAGTTAACAAACTAAGTCTATAAGTAAACCCCAGACCAGCAAGTAAGTTGTCATACAGTACTAAATTTTAAGTTAGTGCTTGTGATACGAAAAATATTTTCCGACTGTCGGACAGTTATGATCAGGATCTAAGACTGATTTTTTTTTATCGGCTGGCACTGAGTCTGTAGCCGTTGGAGTTGGTCCAAGTGCTACTATTTCCACAGATCCAGATGCGGGGTCCAGTTCTTCTCCGGCAACGGGTAACAAATTAGAGCCTTTTTTTCCCTTACCTCCCTTACTATCCGTAATATCTTTCCCTTTGCCCTTACTTTTTCCTTTCCCTTTGCCCTTACCTTTCCCTTTCGCTTTGCCCTTTCCTAAATTCCCTTTGCCCTTACCTTTGCCTTTTTTACCACCTTTCCCCTTTCCCTTTCCCTTTTTTTTAGCGAGTTTCCGAAGTAGTCTCCTTTTTTGAGTACGACTCAATTTCAAAGGACTTTTAGGTTCTTCAAGTTCTTCCAAGTTAGTATGAGTACCATCCTCTTGAGTCAGAAATTTATGGTCATTTTTTTCAAGGTCTTGCAACCAAATGTTTTGCAATTCTTTAATATGAGATTCGGTACTAAAATCTGGAGTGCCTTCCGGAATTTCGATTTGCAGCTTAATATGAATTGTTTTAAAAGTTCCTCCATAATCAGTCACGATTGTTGCATTGGCATCATCAGAGTCAGCCACTAAATCTCGAAACTTAGTTTTTACTCCCAATATGTAATTATTTTCCATATCTAAACCCTGTTTTCTGAGGTAAAAAATCTCATTTTTCGTTGTTTCGATATGTTTGCTAGGAATAAAATTGCTTGTATCACTAGATTCCTTACTGGCTGGATAGAAGTTATAGTAATTGCTTACATACTTATACACGGAGTCTATAGGAGTCCAATCTTCTATTTCGGGTGCCAAAGAAGTTACGATTCTATCAAATATGAACGGGCTTTTAGGTGCGCTAGTGTCAGTAGACATAATAGCCTTAGGTGTTGTTTCAGTTCCCGGTTGATATCGATAGATTAGATTGATCCAGGTTAGTGCAATGACATCGACAGAATTAGGACTAACAAAAACAAGATTCGATTCAGATTCAGAACTCAGAGTCACTGGTTTACCGGGAGTAGTAGTAGTAGAGGCTCCTGTTGAGAGAGTGGGAAGATTACGACCTGCAGCAGCAACTGTTACACTGGTACTACTACTGGCAGCAAGGTCTTTGTTTTGCAAAGCTTCAAGATAAGATTTATGAGATTGGCCACTAGGATTCTCTATCGGAATTTCGATTTCTAGCTCAATATTAATAATTTTAAAATCTCCTCTAAAATAATTAGGCACGATTTCTGTATTGGCAACATCAGAGCCAGTCACTAAATCTCGAAACTTAGTTTGTTCTCCCAATATAGCATTTTCCGTAACTAAACCCTTTTTTCTGAGGACAAAACCCTCATCTTTCGTTGCTTCGCCCGTTTTGCTAGCAATTATATTAAATTCACTTGCATCAAAGCCATTTGGATAGAAATTGTAGAAAGTTTTTACCGCATCATGCACCAAAGAGTCAGCTTCCCAAGATAGAGTGTCACTGTGTGCCAAAGAAGTGGAGATTTTATCAAATATAGGCGGCTGTCCATTTGCAGTTTCCGGTTCATATGGTCCAAGTATCAGTTTGACAAATATTGGTGCAATGACTTTTTTACCATCAGGACTAATACTAAAAGTAACAGGATTCGGTTTAGAACTCAGACTCGTCAAGTCTGGTTTAACAGGAGTAGACTTAGTAGTAGTACTACTACTACTACTACTAGCAGACTCGGCTCCTGTCAAGAGAGTAGGAAGATTACGACCTGCAGCTGCACTGGCAGCAGCATTGGCATTATAATCACGTCCTAAACTAAGTACAGCATCGGTGTAGTCTGGTAAGTCCAGAAAGAGTGTTACTGCAAGTAGCACAAACAGATTTACTTTTTTCTTGGGTATTGAAAGTTTCGACATTGTGATGTTAATTAAAGTAACTCTAAGATCTAGTGGAACTATCTCTAGTAATTGTAGATTGTTGTTACACAATAGTTAGTTACAAGTTGTTTTTCAAAAAAAAAAAAAAATTTTGTTTTGGTTGTGTACAGTTACCTGGATTGTGTAATTTAAATAGGGGTTAAGGAATAATTTAAAAGATTTGTTTTTTTTGTATAATGAAATTCGGACCAGATCTATTAAGAATCGGACCAGATCTATTAAGAAATGACAATAAGTTTTAACTTTTTTCGTTGTTGATGCAACTGTGATAGTTACTAATACTGGGTTCAACTTGACCTGAAGTGTGACATACTATGTCAATGTAAATTTAGCGGCTGCAAGTTGTAACTCGTCCAATGTCAAATTTCAAGACAATTATCAATCAGGTTGAATGCTGTAAAGATAGTAGACTGTCTAAAGATATTTAATTTTCGGTGTTATTTCTTGAAAAGTTTTTTTTGAAACAATAAATTTTTCAATTTTGTCATTGAGGTCAAGTCTAAGAACAGAAAATAGTAAGTAAGTACAGTCTTCTGGACCAAGCAAAATAGTCTAGTACTAGTCGGCCCTTCATTGGCACGTCGTAATACAAGAAGAGTGAAAACATGTCATTATAGTACGACGAAGAAACTATTAACTTTAAAAGTAGTAAGTTATACTCTAGGTTAACATTATTCGTGTAATTTAATCATGTGAGATGTCAATAAGAGATAACATCATATCATTGACAACCTAAATTGGGAGCGGGAGTTCTCAAATGGCACCTCAGTATGCAGGTGCATGTTTTAATTTATACCAATTCAAGTCGCTGTCGACGTTCAGTCGCTGATTTTCAACTGAGATACTTTCAGAATCATTGTATCGTCATTTAATAATAATAACAACCTAAATTTACCTTTCTCTATCCACAACTGCAGTGTTCAGATCCTAAACAAGTGTTTACTGTAGTTAGACCGTAGGTGTTTCAATTTGTAGTTAGAGTTCAAAATTAACAATAAATATGTGTCATGAAGAACGAATCAAAATTTAAATTAACAAACTATTAAAGTCTATAAGCAATTTGTAAACCCCAGACCAGTGCCAAGTAAGTTATCATACTAAAAAAATTCAAGGAAGTTTCTGAAACAACACCCACTATATTAAGTTTTGAGCGTGACAAATCTTGACAAATTAATAGTGAATGTGAGACGGAAATAACAATCTGTCGAGTCGAGAACATGTATGATTCTGAAAATCTTCTGATTCATCTTTTTTATCGGCTGGCACTGGTTCTTCTCCGGTTACAGCGGGTAACAAATTTTCATCAGACTTCTTCACGAAGACAGCCAGTTCTTCTTCGGCGGCGGGCAACACAAAACCCTTTCCTTTCCTACCTTTAGAACCTTTTTTTCCCTTACCTCCCTTACTATCCCTAATATCTTTCGCTTTACCCTTACTTTTTCCTTTCGCTTTATCCTTACCTTTCCCTTTCGCTTTGTCCTTACTTTCTCCTTTCTCTTTGCCCTTAGTATTACTTTTCCCTGTCAAATTAATACCCTTACCTTTCCCTTTGCCCTTTAAACCTAAATTATTATTGCCCTTACCTTTCTTAGTATTACCCTTGCCTTTCCCCTTTCCCTTTTCAATTATAGGCTTAAATTTCCACTGTTCTACATTTTCCACATCGTCTTGGACACAGTTTTCTTCCTCCTGCATCTTTTTAACTTCTTCCTCCAGGTTTTTGCTTTTAGCGGCTTTCCGAAGTTGTCTCTTTTTTTGAGTAGCCTGACTCACCGTCGACCAAATGTTTTGCAAATCTTTAATATGAGATTGGCCACTAGGATCCGGAGCGTGACCTATAAATGAATGAATGATACTGATACACCCCAATGGGATTAACAAGTGCCCAAGTGTCCTGTTAATTAGTTTGTCAAGTAACTTATGCTCGAAAATATTAAGATTTGACCCGGTAAAAATGATCGGAATTTCGATTTGCAGCTCAATACGAATTTTTTTAAAAGTTCCTCTAAAATTAGTCACATCTTCTGCATTGTTAAAATCAGTGTCAGCCACTAAATCTCGAAACTTAGTTTTTACTCCCAATATGTAATTATTTTCCATAGCTAAGCTCTTTTTTCTGAGGTAAAAAATCTCATTTTTCGTTGTTTCGATATACAGTTTGCTAGGTGACCTAATAAAATTGCTTGCATCAAATTTACTAATATGACTGGCTGGATAGAAGTTATAGAAATTGCTTACATACTTATACACGGAGTCGTCAGGAGACCAATCTGGTATGTTGTCTGCCAAAGGAGTGTAGATTATATCAAATATGAGCGACTTTTCAGTTGTAGTAACTCCCGGTTGATATCGAACTGTTAGATCGATATATGTTAGTGCAATGACATGGACAGAATCAGGACTAACAAAAACAAGATTCGATTCAGATTCTGAATCAGAATCAGAATCAGATTCAGAACTTAGAGTCACTGGTTTAATACCAGGAGTAGTGGTAGTAGAGGCTCCTGTTAAGAGTCTAGTAGGAAGATTACGATCTGCAGCTGAACTTACACTGGTGCTACTACTACTAGCAGCATTGGCATTATAATCAGGTTTTAAACTTACAGCATCGGTGTAGTTTGGTAAGTCCAGAAAGAGTGTTACTGCAAGCAACACAAACAGATTTACTTTTTTATTGAAAAGACTTTTCGACATTGTTATGTTGATTAAATTTAACGTAACTCTAAGATCTAGAACTAGTTACTATCTCTAGTATTATTGTAGATTGTTGTTGCAATTATATAACAACTTACAAGTTGACCTTTTGGGCGTGCACTACCTGGATTGTACAGTAAATTATGGTGGTTCGGATATAATTGACATTCTCATTAAAATTCAAAGAAATTTTGGGATCAAGGTTTGTTTTTTTTGTATCAAATTCGGACCAGATCTATTAAGAGATGACAATAAGTTACACCATTAGAAGAGTGGAGTCGAAAAATGTTACAGTTACCTCGAGGAATGACAAGAAAAGATTTCATGCCAGCCACCGAACAAAAAAGTATTATTACTAAAGGCCATGAAATTCATAATATTATGCGTATCGCGTTCGATAATTTTAAAGCATAATAATAAATAAAGTTTAAACCATACGACGAAAAAGATAAAAAAGAATCAAGATAAGAAATACACGCCAGAACTCAATGCTGACTTTTTTTAATACCATTACACTGTTACCAAATTACTTATTAAAATTTTCGTGGTCAAGATTCGAGAACAAATTTCAAGTCCGTTAATATTTCAAGCTAATTTTAAACCATAATAGATTCAAGTGGACGACAAAAAGCTGAGAATAAACCAGCTTTTTGTATCGTCAGCAAAGAAAGAAAGAAACCACCAAAGTTATACATCCTGTTGCTACTGCGTAGTAAGGGTTATATAAGATCAAATTCAATATGAAAAAGGTTTTAAGACTGATTCAGAAACCTAATAAGAAATGAAAAAGTGCGGACCAATATAATAGCAAAAGGAAAGACTCAAGAGAATCATAATAAACGTTACAGCAGACGGTGAACTTTTTTTCTGTTACTGATTCGACTAAGATGAGTAACTGTATTCAACGCAGGACCAGAAAGTATTAGTTATCAATAAATTTGAAATTTCAAGTTACACCTTCAACTATATACTATATAGTACAAATTTAAGACATCTGAATAAATTCAACTAATCTATAACAATTCGAATTATAAGTTTAACTGCGGCATAACGAGATGAAAAGGACATAAATTTTGATCCACTTGTAACAGAGCCTCGCTGGACCATATGAATATTATATTGTATATGGAACTTTCCGCCCAATGTGGAAACCCAAGTCCACTGAGCCTTTAGCTTTTTTAATTTTATTCGCCGCATCATGCAAATCTTCGAAGCATTTCATGCTGATGTTAGCCGCAATCTTATCCTTACAATGCTTTAACCCTTCCCCTTCATCACCCGATTCAAACACCCATCTTTTGTACCACGTTAACATCGTTTCCACATCGAAAAGCATTCCCCATGCTTTCATCCAGTTGTTGGTTCTCTTACCCTCATCCCACGCCTTACTTCTTTCCTCCAGAAGATAATTTGCGTACTCCTTGCCCAACATGTCGGTCAGCATCTCCTTCTTATATTTGGTCGTCGTCTCGTCGTCGTCAAAGGCTGGGAACTCGTTACCGATTTCTCTATTATCGCGCAATTGACTCGGGGTGTCGGCGTTGAAAAACTTGTGGACCGAGGTGGATGACACGTTTTTCAGTGTTTCTTGGGCAGAAGCGGAAGTCACATCAAGAATAATGAGGAGCCAGGGACCCCAGTTTTTCGCTGCTTCTTCTTCGGAATTGCCTTTCTCGTTTAACCTGTTATAGTCCATGATTCGCAACTTTTGAGCGTAATAGTCGATGCACATCTTCATTTTCAATTTTTCTAAATCACCAGAAAAACCATTTGGAACCTTTAAGTCTTTGATGCATTTATCCGTTACCCGAATAGTCAATATTTGAGGTCGCTCGTCCTTCAGATAATCGTAATTTTCGTCTAATGCATCCGCGCCGCCCGTCTCGATTGGAACCCAATCGGGGGAAATGCCGCCAATCTCATTGCCGCTAACGAGCTTTTCCCACACGGCTCTGTGATGATTCGCCACGTTAGATCCGCGTCCAGCCAGCTCAACCGCACCTGCGTCTGGATCCACAACGGCGGCTGGCTGTGTTTCTCCGTGTCTCCTCACCCCACACGCCGTGTTCTCAGCAAGCAAGTTGAAACCTTCCATTCGATGCTCGCTGCGGAACAAAGGTCTCATTTTGCTTACGACATAGCTTATAGGTGTTTCCGTAAAAACAACACCGTCGGGAACGAAATTATCTTTTTCAGGATGTTCGGTTTCTCGGTGCTCGAGGGCAACTTTCGCAGCACACCCAACAAGACCGTGGAGACGGTGAGGTGGATTCATTGCTCCATTTGTGTATAGTACCGCAGGCATTTTGGCTGGCTCGGTCTCTCCATCTAATTTATACCGTTTCCAAGTCCATGGAGCGGACTCAGCAACGATCGCTACTTTTGCGTTATCACCAACATTAGCGTAAGAAAAAGTTCCTGAGACTGAATCATCTGAAATTACAGTCGTACTACTTGGCCCATGCTCGCCATCATCAGCTGATTCACTTATAACTCCTTTACTACTGTGAATCTCTCCTGTCGGTATTTCTCGAAATTCATCCTCATTGCGTCTTAATAATAAACTGGGCAACTTAGTTATAGGCATCATATCTAACTTTTTCTGCAATAAGGGGTTGAACTTGTTACCCGGGTTCCTACGTTGGCAGCAGAACTTTAACTTAAACAATGGACCATAGCAATTGAAATTCCATCGACGATTATTGACACTGGCTTTGACACCAGTGTAGCCTGCTAAGTGGACGAGTCCTAGTGCAAGTACCGTGACAAGGAGATTTGATAATATTGTCCTGAACAACAACATAAGTCTGTAATAGATCTAAATTTATGATATTATTAGTTCTTAAAAGACTAATACTGAGTTGTCGATACAAAATTTCGATTGTAACTTGTAAGCTTATTTGTACGGTAATACCTGGATAGTGTGATGGGGTCCAATATTATGAAATTAATTGGCCAAGTCATAAAAAAAATCGGACCTGACACAAAGTATTGTATTATTTGTTTTCTGAAAAAAAATTACTTCGGGGAGAAATTTCAAGTCTGTTAATCTTTCAAGATTTTGGGTTAATTTTAAACCATATTAGATTCAAGTGGACCGTGCACTTTCACGACACAAACCAGAAAACAATCCTCTAATGTGGAAGACAAAAAGCTGAGCACAAACCACCAAAATTACACCTGCAAGAGAACCATAATAATAAAGAACCATAAAATTTTATCATCCTGTTGCTACTGCGTAGTAAGGGTTATATAAGATCAAATTCAATTATATGAAAAAGGTTTTAAGACTGATTCAGAATTTCCTAATAAGAAATGAAAAAGTGCGGACCAATATAATAGCAACAGGAATATTTTTTTCTTTATTTCGTAGACTTTATTGACAACTGTCAACTTCTGGACAAGTTAGACTAACTGGAAGGTGTACTAAAAGCAGTGCCTGAAGGACCTGTAAAATACTACTCGTAACACGAAAGGTTCAAAGCTGACTAGTAAGATGAGTTACATACGTAGGACCAGAAAGTAAGTAATATCAATAAATTTGATTCAAGTACCTTCAACTATATAGTACACTAAGACATCATTAGGGAGTTCATTAGTCCTTTGAAAAAACAATAATTTTCACCGGCTCTGAACAAGCTCTTGTTCAGAGAGCCGTTTTTAACGTTTTTTTTGGTACTTTTTTCGTCTTTTTAAAATGATTGAACGGTTAGCCTTATTTGTCAAAGATCTTTTTGCGTCCTTAAAATCTCCTGATACCACTGGTACTTCTAAGGGACGATCATCAACTACTAAATCTAAAGAAATTATGCCAGAATCATTGTTAGGTGCCATATTGATGACATCTTGAATGGAGGTTTTTACTCCAATTTTATTGTTATTAAAGAGAAGCTCGAAGGATTCAGGCACTGGGTTACCACGTCCATTTGATTTTTTACGACAGTCATGTACCAATGTATGCACGGATTGTGAGAGATTAGGAGAGTGACTCCGTATAGTTTCAGCATCGATTGCAATGATTTCCTGGCCAGCAAGCGGATTTCGAACAGAGAAAGATTTGGCGGGCCTTTGCATGGATTCAATTATTTTTCTTTCATCCTCATTGCGGCTTAATTCCGATTTCTATTGAGATTCTGGTTCATCATCTCTGCCCTGTGGTTTAACTTTACCTGATAATAAACTGGGCAAAGTTACACTGCGACTTTGACACTTTTTCTGCAATAAGGGGTTGTTACGCAGGTTCCTACGTTGGCAGCAGAACTTAAACAATGGACCATAGCAATTGAAATTCCATCGACGATTATTGACACTGGCCTTGACACCAGTGTAGCCTGCTAAGTGGACGAGTCCTAGTGCAAGTACCGTGACAAGAAGATTTGAATCTATTGTCCTGAACAATAACATATTACTGTAATAGATCTAAATTTATGATAAGTTCTTAAAAAACTAATACTGAGTTGTCTATACAAAGTTTCGATTTTAACTTGTAAGCTTATTTGTACGGTAATACCTGGATAGTGTGATGTATCATTTGTTTTCTGAAAAAAATTTACTTCGGGGGACTTGGATCGAAAACAATTTCATGGTGATTCAGAACAATTTGTCAAATTGAATTAATTCTATCATAATTACAGGACTATTGACTATTGATAAGAGTGGAGGGAACAAATCCTCACTAAAGTCCCTAAAAGTGGATTTTGAAGAGAAAGTAGTGACTTCTTAGTTGGCAATAGTTTTTAGTAATTGTTTTTAGGTCTTAGGTGGTGGTTGTTAAGAATAAAAGGAACTGATTCGTAGAAATGTGATAAAACTTGATGCTTTCGATAATTTAAACCAGGTGACGGTCCATAAACCATAATACTACGATAAATACCACATTGAGGCATAGTACAGTTAGACCATATTATCACGAAAAATGTACATCGTCGTATGCTAGATGCGGAGTCGTGTAAGATTGCAAACCATAAATTATCCTATAGCTACTGCCTAAGAGTCCAAAGACATAGAAAGGAATCAGATTCATGACTGGAGATTCAACCTACTAGTAAAAAGGACTACAATTTTGAAATAATTTTTTTAGGAGCGACAACTCGAAGATATGATACTGATCATCTAGAAAACATATAATGTAACATTGATCTGTTACTGAAGCTGAGATATCTCTATTCGTAACATAGAAGGTTCAAAATATTTTATAGACTAGAATATAAGAGAATTCAAATTTCAAGACCAGTAAGTAAGTGATACATAACAATGTTAGCACGAAGATAAATTAGCGCTATTAAGATAAATTCGCTAATTTTTCGAAAAAAAAATTTCATTTCTTTGGACCATATTCTCTTTCATAATGTGCAATATTATCAAACCATTGTTTGAAAAATTGCTGAATATGTCGCGGCACTTCATTATAATCCCATAGTTTTGTTTTATGTTTCTTTTTAGTATGTAACCGATCCTCCAACTCAACTCCATAGGTAGCTCCAATTACGATAGCCTCTAGAAACCAAGGTCTTAGTTCCAGAACTTCGAGTTGCTCTGGATTCTTTAAATTCTCATCAAATTTCAGAGATTCAGGAAATGTATTAATTGGTGCTGCAGTTTCAGGAGAGTCGATACTTAAAACAACATGTCTTATGAAAACTACCTCGTTGTAAAGCGCGAGACGAAACTTCTCCGCTATTGCGTCGTCGGGGCTGGTGAGGAATTTAAATAATTTCTTGAACAAGATATAATGATTCTTATAGGAAATTTTAGATTCTGTTTTTCCAGTTTTTGAAAAAAATCTTGTCTCTTTGTAACACTGCTGAATGATAAGTTTCAGCGCAGACAACAGAAGCCTCTTCGTGAAATAATCTGTTTCATTGGGAATGAAATCGTCATCGAAACTTTCGCCTTTTTTCATTCTCTCCATCCTTCCGTTTAGCCTATCAATCATTTCTGCAACAAGTAAGCTGCTTTCTTTCAATTTCAAATGTTCTTTCAATTTCAAATTCATGAGATTGTTATAAATATGCTCAGTGACATCCGTTGGAACTACTTGTACTTGTGGTTCTTCAACTAAAGATAAAGAAACACTGCGGGACTTCATCACATCTTCGATAGTCGTTTTTCTTTCAATTGGAATTTCCGTGGTTGTGCCATAGAAAAGAGTGAAGTTATTTATGTCATAATTTATTTCTCTTCTTACTAAAACATACAGTGGTATTGACATTGTATGCCAATAAGACTTATTAGATTGATTCCATATAGTGTTGGCGTCGATTGTAATGATTTTTTCTCCAGTACGCGCAAAGAGCCTTACCTCTATTGGCAATACTGTAACTTTAATAGTATCCGGATGAAATTTATCTAACTCCCTTGAATTTAAATTTTGTAATGGCGGTGGCTCCAAATCCACAACCGGTGAGTCTGATGGCAGCGATTTATCTTCTTCAGAATCAAGTCTTGAATTATTTAAATTAAAATTTTGTTCTTCGTTACTACTATTACAGGACCCCAAAGGCAAGACCTCTGGAGGCGGATCAGACAAATCAATTTCACCAATGGCAACAGGAAACCACGGATTCGCATTCATTTTATTATAACAATGGCCCGCAGAATTTAAGTGCAAATTCCAGATACTATCATAACAATCACGTTTCCCACAACAAAACATGTATAGATTACTTGGATCAGATTCATCGGAGTCTGACTTTTTGGCACAGGTTGGGCACTGAAATTTATGGGAAACACGATCGTTGCAGTTGCAATTCATGCAAACTCGCGGTGTTGATTCATCACTGACAGGGTTTTGCTTCAGACCTAAGGCTAATGTCGTGTATGGGTTCAAACTGAATAAATTAGGACGGCCTGGGTCCAATCCGAAAGTACTACTGGTGGATCCAATTCCAGGTTGAACGTAACTCATTATATTAACAATTCCTTCGCCACGGTCCTGGTCCATATTATTATAAGGCTTTTCATCAACAAATGAGAAAGCATAAAAGTCTTTAATATAAGGTAAGAAATCGAATTTGCCGTGTACAAGAAACGCCTCGAGAGTACCAGCGCTAAGTTTTTTTTTTTTTTCAGAAAAAATTAACTCGATTTCATGATGGTGACCACTCAAATTACCAGCTTTAACAATACTCCCAATTTGACGTAGTAAAACTCGATTTTTTTTTTTACCGTTAAATTTGGAATCCGAATTTGAAAAATTTTCAGCTTCAAATTCTACTGTTACAATTTCATACCAATTCTTTGGGTCATTTTTTTCGGAAATGTCTTCGCCACGAAAGTTTTTCCAAAAGGTTGACAGGGAGGCCCACTCACGAGGATAATCCAAACTTTGGTCAGACATATACCCTAAGACTTCATAATGGTTATCCAAATCATTTCGCAATTTTTCAAAACTTTCTGAATCTGGGTGTAAGTATAGCTTGTCAAAAAAATCAGAGCTTTTAACGATACGAAAAAACTTTTTGTTTTGAGAATCACTGTCAGCCTGACCTTCGTTTAACTTTTTAGCTTCGAGAAAATCACGAAAGTTTAATAAGGCGGTCCCATAGTCTAATCTTTCAAACGGTTTCTTTTCTTCAAATAATCCCTTCTCCTCTTCCTCATTGGAATGAAGCAAATTATGTGGATAATCTGAATCATGCAGTTCGTGATTGATCCTCTCTATTGCTTGATCTACAATGCAATCTAACTGCAGATTAGCATATTTACCATCGGAATTATTCAATTCCTCCAGAAATACTTTTTCTTCGTGGTATAATGAACGCAAAATATTGAAATTTTTAAATTTCAGAATCTTGTAACGACTAAGTATTTTCCTGTTAACCGCAGCGAGCAGCACAACACGATGTTTGTCACGACTCTGACGGTCGTAATACCTACTGTTGTCTGGTAAGCTCAATTGCAAAAGAAAATCTGCGTATAAATGTTTGGAATCCTCAAACAGCATAATATTTAGAACGTTAACCAAGATTAGGATTTGTCTTTCAGGGAAAACCGATATTTGTAGATTATCTGATTGAAATTCATTGATTTCAGGTCCAACTCCTCGGACTAGAAGATACCTCTTGTATCTTTTGAATACTGTTCGGTATTGACGAGTTATTTCATTTAATTTGAAATCTTTCGAAAAACTATCTTTGTTGTCATTCAAATTTAAATTGTCTCTGGTGAAAAGTTTATAAGTCGTATCTTTTATGAGATCTGTGGTGAAAAATTGAAAAACCGAATCGTTTATGAGTGTTGGAACAATTTCTTTTAAATCGGTCCTTCTTCCAGGATTTTTTTCCAAAACTTCGAGTTCCAGCTTAATGAATCCACCACCATCTTTATCGAACTTCACCATGTCTCTAAGTACATCGTTTTTCATCTTTCTATGTTCATGAGTAGCACGATATTCACCTAAACTGGTACCGACAATCACTGATTTCGTAATCATTTCTCGAAAATTCACTTTGTCTCCAATTAGAGTTTCAGATTCATCAGAACTTTGTCGACAGTCCAGGTCCTTCCATCTCAGATCAAAACTACCTAATGGTAAGCCTGCATAAATACTTACCAGCGAGTGTACATAAGCGTTTTGAAACCAATCGTCATGCCCCTCATCATCGACACCAATGTTGCCAGACTTATTAACATCGATGTCATGTGAGTTTCGATCAATAATAAGAGAACCTGAATCGGCATGATAAACCTGCCAAATCAGACGAATAGGGGAGAAGTGCTTGGTGAAGCAACGGCCAAATGTCTTGTCATTTGTACAACAACGTTGAGGACTGATGAAATCAATGCCAGCCTTAAAATTTTCAACGAAATTATCCGCCGACACTGCATCTTCGTTTTCTTTTTCTTCAATAGCTGGTAGTTGGCCAACTTCAGACTCAAAAGGATTGTGGGTTGTTTCAGACTCATTGCCATCAATAGCGACATTGTCAAACTCATTAGCATCATTGTCAATGTTATTCGCGTTGAAGTCTTCACTGCCAGGTTCATCACGCACGCCGGACTCTTGAGAGGAGCTTGCATGTTGAGGAATCATTTCTGAATCTTTATCTTCTTCTTCTTCTTTTCTCACATCTTCTGGCACAGAGCCTGGTAGTTGAAAATCTGGTAACTTGTCTTTCAATTTGACATCTTTGACATGACATTGATATTCGGAATCCGCTTTTGATCGTTTCTCATTCTTGGGACAACATTGTTGAGTTTCTTCCAGAGATTCCAATTCCGATTCGTCACTGGGAAGAGTTTCCGTATTTAAACGCTTTAAGTTTCTCAGATGACCGCCAGGACCATGTCTTTTAGTAGTATTACCTAATAGATAAGGAAAGTTACTAGCAGTAGTAGTAGTAGTACTGTTCTTTTCGGAGTCCTCGACGTCGGACCTGTGTTCAAAATTTCCACCATCAGACTCTGAAGTCTGATGGTGGCTTGGGGACTCCGAAGTCTTCGACTCACTTCGACTGATGCAGCAGCCAAACAAACTACCGCACAATCCACGGCAGCTATGCGGTTTAGGTAGACTTGCGGCGTTAACGAGTCCGACTGTCACACTGTTGTAACTGGTGCAGCTGTCTGAGAGATTCAGAAAATTCTGAAATTTCAGATCATTCTGAACTGGAAAGAGAACCAGTACTGTTACTGGCACGAGTACGGAACTTACCACAATATTGAGAAGATTTAATACCTGTTTAGGTCGGCACATCATCATCATTTAAGACTGTTTAAAGTTATAGTGGGTCACGGTGGATAATTGTTGTTGTCCTAGTATCTTGTTTGGATTTAATTTAACTCAGCTAAGTTTGATATCAAAAACTTTCGTAATAATATCGATACAACTGGGTTTAATTATTTTTTTTTAAAAAAATTTAACAAGCCTATTAGGTATACCTGGATAAAAATATATTGAAGGGAAATAAAATGAAACTGGAGCCTTGACAATGATTTTTATTTGGGGAAATTAAGGATTTTTTTTTTTTGACTAGTATTAAGGGTAATTAGAAGAGAGTTTATTAAACGAGAGAATCTAACACGGATACTAGCACTGTGGAGATTTTTAATAGTATTAATTTGGACTTTAATAAAACTCTTGAAAAATTTCTTGGGACGAATTTCAATTTGGCCTATATTAATCAGATTCATTTTTTTTTTTTCATTCTCACTCTGCCTCATTGGGATTTCCTGTTGGTAACACATTGGATACCTGGACCTATCATAATTGGCAGTGTTAGACCCGGTTTCAGGCTCGCTCTAATAGACTCAACATTGCCAAGATTTGAGTATTACGAATGATGACATCAATGTGAACCGTGTAACCAAATTTGTAGTAGATATAAGGGGAAGATATGAAGGTAGGATGATGATGATGATGTACCTACTAGTACCATGTTACGACTTAAGCCAGAAAATATAATGTGTACTGTTATGGTAAGTTTAGAATAATTTCAAAAAGATATCATTAGTACTAACAGGTAAGATCAAACTAAAAATATTTTTCTTTCAGCAACCAAATATAAAGATTCATAAGTATATTAAAGTTCAAGATTCATGTCGGTATTATCAGTAAGATGACATAACAACGAAACTCATATAAATTTTGAGAAAAAAAACCTAAAATTTCAAGGAAACCCTCTCTCTAGCGTCTCCGCAAGCCAAAACCACCTTCTGAACAAAAATTCAATGGGCTCTTTTACTCTCTCAATACTACTCGTGAAAACACCGAAATCTGGATGAAACTCAGTACGACTTCGGACTCTCCCACTTATACGACTATTTCTTTCTCTCTCGATGGTTTTTGCTGCTGCAAACACAATTGCTTCCAACAACCACGGCTTCAGAACTTCCTTCAGAAATACATCGGCTTCAATGTCGTCGGGCGTTCTTCCGACGGCAATCAGCCTTCTTGGGTTGGAACTTAAAGGCTGCTGTGGCGGGAATAGATAATCATTATTTGCATTTCCAGTTCCAGTTCCATTTTGTACTATGTCATTTTGGACCTGAATAGACTCTGCTTTCATCCATTTCGTCCACTGTAACACCACCTCGTTCCACAAAACAGATCGAATTTTCTCCCCATCTTGGTCATGACGCGTCAAAAAACCCAGTAGCTTCCGAAATACAGAATAATGAGCGAAATCGTTCCGAACTCTAATAAACCCGTGACCCTCATACCAAGGCTCGTCGCTGGTCTCAATACAAATCAGATGAAGCGCGTATAAGAGCAGCACTATGGGATCCTTCTTCGGTAACACCATTTTCTCTTCAAAGTTGGGTTCATAGTACACAGCATTGAATTTACCAGCAGCTAGGTGGTTCTCGATTTGGTATTCGCAAACTGAACACCATTTTTCTTCTTCGAGGTGTTTTGGGATAGTACTAAATTCGGCTGAATCACCGAGAGCAGGGAGATCGTTGAAAATCGCGATGTTGACGTGAGTTGGAACTGTGTTGGTTGATTTTTCGATCAGACCGAGAGTAATGTTAATTTTTTGATTCGATGTAGAATTGAGATAATCGCCATCATTCTGGAACTTCAAACTTGTCAACATTATAACCACATCTAGAATCGGCGTGGTCGTTCTGATGGGACGAGCTATTATATCACTCAGACTGTCAGTGGACTCTCCCTCCTTAAAAATCAGATCGAAAGAATGCACTGGTTTATCATCGAGGCAGGCGCTCACCAGCACATACACGGAGAGCAATAAATCTGATCCAGAGTGAACTTGTATAGTTTTAGCATCGATGTCAATGATATGTGCTCCAGTCAGCGCCGAAGAGATGGAAAAAGACAGTTTTGACGCTAGATTCGACAAATTATAACTGTTGGGTGGT